>Ga0256409_1000019_pt1 | contig 332438 bp, 292 predicted proteins | sample PhySR1_FD_185981 | JGI IMG/M metagenome (GOLD analysis project Ga0256409, IMG submission 185981) | Leaf surface microbial communities from sunflower plants in UC Gill Tract Community Farm, Albany, California, United States - DLSL S.R1 | ecosystem: Host-associated > Plants > Phyllosphere >... | reverse complement strand
TCGCTCAAGTTGGCGCTGGTGCGCCAGTGGCGAGTGAGTTGCGGGGTGAGGAAGGCGGCCTCTGCACGTGCGGGCTCGGCCAGCATCAGGTAGGCCTTGAGGGCGTGGTGGCCTTCCAGGGCGATCTTGTTCGTTTGGTCATCGAGCTGGTCGGTGGGCATCTGCGCGAGGTCGACCAGTTCGGCTTCGATGTTCTGTGCGACCGGGGTGATGAGCAAACGATTGGCGGCCTGGTCGTAAGGAGCCCAGAGGGCGGCCAGCGTTGCGCGGTCCTGGTTCAGGCCAAAGCGGGTCCACACCGGGGCCTGGTGCTCGATGCGATGTTCGTAGAGTTCGATGCGGTGTTGCACGTCGAGCAGTGCGCGCAGGCTGGCGGCGGTGTCGGGAGCGAACTTCAAGTCACGCAGCGCTACGTTGGTGAGGTGGACTTCACGGGCGTTGCTGGCGGCGGAGGCCAGCATGCCGGTGGTCCAGGCACCGACGCCAACCAGCACCATCGTGGAGAAGACGGTGACAGGGTGTAGACCAACGCGTTTGCCGCGCGTGCGACGCGCCAGTTGGCCGAGGTGGTGCCACAGCGGCAAGTCGGCTTGCGTGTCGCCCACACCCTGCTGTGCCGGGTACGGGGCGAAGAATGCACCGCTGATGGGTTGGTGATTACGCTTCTTGGTGGACAGGCTGGCGATCCAGGCGGCGAGCTTGGTGCTGCGGTCATCCAGGCGCTCGGAGAGTTCTGCGCTGTAGCGGTCGTGGCGGTTGGCGATCAGTTGGGCGACGCCGCGTTGGGCGAGTTGGTCACGCAATACGAGCAGTGCATCGGCGATGGCTGGGGCATCCATGCCCTTGCCATGTCGATTACCGAATTCGCAGCCCATGACGGGCGTTTGACCGTCGCCAGCAACATCAGTATCCGCCACATCCAGCACGTATACCGTGGCGGACCACTTCAGTGTTTCAGCGATGCGGGTGAGGTTCAGGCTGTCGGTACTCACGCCCCGGCGTTGGGCGGCTAGCTCGCCTGTGCCGTCTTCGACCAGCACGACGGCATCCACTGGGCGGCTGCGGCGGAGTTTGCGCAGTTGTTTGAGCCAGGCGGCGTCGGGTTGACCGCCTTCGCCCTTGTCATTCCAGAGCAGAATCGCTTCGTCTGTGTAGAGCCAGCCGGGTTCAACGATGGCTGGCAACAGACGCTTGATTGCGCTGCTGTCGCCGGTCAGCAGTAACCACGGCTGCCGGTAGCGCCAGCGGCGGCCATGCGTGGCACGTAAGGTATTGCGCAAGCGGAACAAGCCATCTATGTTTGCCGCGCTCGTTGCGTGGGAAGCTCCTGCCAGTACCGCGTCTGCTCTTTTGACATCCTTACGCCAGGCTCTCAAACCGACAAGAATGGTTATGCCCCCAAAAAAGATCCAGAGCGCAACAACAGCTAGCATCTTTCTGAACTCGGTATCCAGCCCAAGATGTGCTCCCTGGAGCCAGATCAACACGCTGCCAGCCACTGCGGCCAACAGAAATGCAAACACATCGAGACGAAACTTGGTCATGCTGGTCTAGAGGCAGACTGCTCTTTCAGCGTTGTTGACGCCAAAATTGCCAACGGCCTGCAATGTTCAGTTTGTAAAGCCATGAGGCGCTTCCTGCAGCCGTTGCTATAGGTGCGCGTGGAAATCATTGGTGGTCTCACGCCGCAATAGTATCGATGCGCCGATCTGGAGCGGGATCATCAAGATCACGACGGCCAGCACAACACTGGGCAACCAATCCGGAATGCCTCCCAAGGTCTGTACACCAAAGAGCACTAAGCAAGCGATGCCCAAAAGCTGGATCGTCGTGCAGAGGCTGAACATCGGGTAGTACGTGGGATCGACCGACGCAATCGGCGCGAGCTGAGTACCAACCAGACCAAGTTGAACCCCGCTCGGAACCGACGTTACGGCCAATTGCACGCCTTGGCCATGCCGCACCATCTGTGCGGCCAATGCGTGCAACAGCAAGGAACTCACGGGGCCAGGCTTGCCGATGGCCTCGTCCAGGTTACGCGCCGGCAACTCCAGCCCACAGTCCCGAACGGCAGATTGCGTGATGTGCCAAGACTGGCCGGCTAAGCCGCTCACCCACAGCTGTTTGATGCAATCGGGTAGGACTTGCTGGGCACGTAGCAATGTGTGCATCGCCTCAACGACCTGATCAGATTCAGTCGTGATCGGCCGAAATAGATACGCCAACGGCTTGAACTTGTTTTTGTGGGCAGCCAACCCCGTGGGCGTCGTGGTCTGGAGGGCGACTGCAACCTCGGACCAAACAGGTTCCTCGCCCGGCTGATGCAACTGACAGGCCAGGGTGAGTTGAAAGTCCGCTAGCTCGCGTTGACCGTTGGCCAGCCATGGTTCAGCCGGGGACAGCGATGCCTCCAACGACTGCCAGGAGAATGTGGCGAACTCGGGCAGGTGCAATTGCTCCCAGACCTGTCGCAACTCAGCCAGCCCCTCTTGCGCTGTCGATTGCAGGCAGACATGCAGCGTGTGGGGAGGCGCAATAGCGGTCACCGTCTCAGATAACGGCACGAGCAATCGCCGGAGTACACCTTCAAGTCGGGATTCGTTGAACTCCTGATTCTGGCCGTCCAGGGGTAGCCGCTCGCCTGCATTGTCTGGCTTTGGGCCTTCCAGCCCCAGCATGCGCTCCGCAACCGCTGCTTCGGGCGTGACCGTGGCGCAAGCCACGATCACGACATATCGCTGCGCCCAGCTTCGCCAACGCGATTGCAGGCTGCGGCACAGGTAATTCCACCAGTCCGTTTCGCTAATACGATTTTCGTACCCTTTGTACAGCGCTGCACACAGCACAGCTGTTGCGGAAAGCGGCAACACCAACAGGCGCACGAAGAAATCAACCGAAGCAACCGGCTTCGCCCCCCAGGTCATCACAGTGATGGCGGTTCCAACCAATTGCACGACAACAAAGATCGCGAAGGCAATCCACAACGATGGCGGTTTGCCTCGCTCGCGGTCAGGTGGTTGCTGGACTTGCCAATGCAGACTCATTCGAAGGACACCTCCGCCGTACTGGCGATGACGTAGCTGCCGCATCGGGTACGGCAGTGGTCGACCACCGTTGGGCGGTCTTCGTCAATCAGGCCGTCACCCGCTTCGATGATCGGGTTGTCGCCATGCTCGGGGCACGACACGATGTCGTACAGCAGCGCGGCAGGGCGGCCGCCGATGTCGAAGGTGGACGACGCGGTGATGACCTTGCCGCCATGGCTGGTGGCATCGCCAAGAAGAACAGGGGCTTTCATCAGAATGCTTCTTACTGTGGTGCCAATGGCGCATCAGGGTTCGTCGGCTTCATTGATGGGTCGCAACTGATATGTTCTTGCCTCGAAGGGGTATGCAGGTTCATAAAAGTGCGAGGTCGGCTCGACAACGCGAAGCTATCGCCTGTAACCCCCGGCGGGTATGGTTTCCCCAAAACAACACCAGGCATCAACGGATATTCCACAACGTATGAATCATCGTCCCCCCACTTCTTTGCAACATAGAGCCGGTCGTTCGTTACAAAAACCGCACGATTTTTCGAGTCTTCATATGGCTTGAAGCTGTGCTCCATATAGTCCATCGAGCTAAACGTTCTTCCGCCGTCCGTTGAGTACATCAACTCAACAGTCCAACCACGATCAATGGAAGCAAGATGTGGTGGCGCTGCTGCTGGGAAGGCTAGGTTCTGGCCAGTTGGATCAGCGTTGATTAGATAGCCTTGATAATTCTCAAAGCTGCCTCGCCCAAGCGGTTGGCGAATGTTCGCGCGCGTGTCGTTGTAGAACGCCTCACCGTGATTGCAGTCCCGATAACGCTCCAGTGTCACGAAACGATGATCGTCTATCCGGTAGATGACTTGAGTCGGAGAGTCATAAGGAAGTTCTTTCACTCTCATGAAATCGCTGAGCATGAAAACATATGGCTCCTTGGATCTACCGGAACACCCCTGAAGCGCGGCAAACACCGTCGCCAGCAGAACAACTTGCTGCAGTCTCTTAGTCGCCATATATGACCTCCTCCCGCTTTCGTTGAGGCAGACCTTTCATCTGCTCCTTGAGATCCTCAAGGGCGATCCTGTTCAAGGCTTCACCTGCTGTATCCCAGTCAATCAGACTAGGCCTTTGCACCGAGTTGAGCACACCAGTTTCGAAGTAGGAGTCACGGCCCAGCGTCCAGTCCGCCTGTTTCATCAGGGCGATCCAGAAATCCCTTTTCTCGTATGCGTCGCAAAATCCAATGGGCAAGTCATATGCCGCGACGCGACGCATGAAAGCCTCATTATTTGGTAATGTGCTGTGGTTAGTTGGCTCGGCTCGATATTCGTCGTGCTTCTTGATCGCTTCCGCTTGAGTTTCTCGCGCCACACTCAGGCCAATTGGGCTAAGCGGGTTCGCCACCGTCTTGGTCTTTGATTCGTAGAGGTAGCGGTAGTACGGATAGCTCTCGTCACGGTATTTTCCTGTCCTTGGGTCCACAGCTGCCATTTCGTTTGCATCAACGCGGGATTCCTCGAAATTCTTCATCTCTTCAGCGGTCAGCGGATGCGCGACTCGCTCAGCGTTGATCATCACCGTCTTGTTTGCATTCGGTACCACCCAAAGGTTCATGCCCGGTAATGCCCCTCGGTTGCCGTTCCAAAACGAAGAGGGAGAGATTCCTGCCACAGGCCTCTGGATTGGTGGCAGCGTACCGAACTTCTTGGCGCCTGCCGCCTCGCCCACGGGCGTGCCGCGCGCCAGCATGCGTTGCTTGACGGTATCACCCAGCTCGGCCAGAAGTGTGTCGTTTACCCCCTGCCAACCGATGCTTTGCAGTGGCTCCGACCCCATCACGCGATCATGTGGGTTGAAGTACACGTACAGCCGACCATGGTTGTCGCGTTCGTGCACGCCGGACTTGCGTTGATTGTCAGGACGCCAGAAATCCATATTCTCCGACGCACCACACTGCAACTGCTTCAACTCCGCTTCCGTAAAAACACGTTTTTCGCGTTTGATGCGATTTGCAATATTGCGGAAGGTGTTGACGCGAGCATCGGTTGTCGGACGAAACATACCTGCGGTCAATGCGTCGGTCGACTTGTCCTCAAGCGCATACGGTGAATTCATGACGAATAGCGCGTCGGGCGCTCGCTTCTTGCACAGCGCAGTAGCCGCCAACGCAACCATGGTTCCCTGGCTGTGGGACATGATCGTCACCGTGTCACGTGGACATTCGGTGCGAATGCGATCAACAAGATCGGCCAATCGCTGGGCTGCATGCGCGTAGTAGTCGCGCGGTGGCGCATCCTGCAATTCGCGGTCGGCCTCTGTGTTCAACTTCTCCAGGTCGATTCCAAAGAGGTGGCGCTTCATGCCCTCCTTGCTCCACAGTTGTGGAAGGTTATTCGTCCCGTTCTGGAACGGCCCGCCACCCCAATACCACGGACCTTTTTCGCCGGAGCGAGCGGGATTCCAGAAATCTACGGCGCTCCTGTTGCGCAACGGAATCCGCCATTTTTTTTCCATCCCTTCTGGCGCACGGTAGCCCCAATAGAAGCGGATTACGGGAGAATACCCAACCCCATTCGGCGCAAGTTGCCTTGGAATTGGCTTGTCCGTCTTTTGGTCAGCCGTGAGGTACTGGTTTGCCTTCAGTTTGGTGCCCTCAGGCCGATTGAGGCGGTCATTTAGCCCCTCGCACAACCCCTCTTCCGCTGCGTCATACCACTCCCCCTCGGAGTTGACCCCGTGCACGAAAATGATGATGCCGGGCATGTGCGGCGGAATGCGACATTCCGCTCGCACCTGAAAACCAGACGGCGAGTGATAGGACTCCCAAAACGGCTGGCTCAGGTGATCGCGCTGCATCGGCACGATTCGGGTCGCGGATTGTTGCTGGTAGGGTTTCGGTCCATCGATACTGTTCGTGCCGGACTTTGGCTGCAGAGTTTCTTTTTGATCAGGCATGAATCACACTTCCCTGTGGTTCTGGAGCAGCAGCTTGAGGCCTTGAGCCACGTCCTGCTGGCTGATCGAAGTCTCGCCAATGTCATTGGTAATACCCTCGACCAGCTGTCCATTGGCGAGTTGAATTTTGTATGGTCGATTGGCAATCGGACGACCGGTGATGCCGTCACTCAAGATGAACCGCTCGTCGTTCGTGATCGAGCCCTGATTGAACTTCGGCACCGGTAGCGACAATGCACCAGCCCCCAATTTCTGAATCTTCGGCACCTTGACAATCAAGTTGCCAGCACCACCGATCTCTACGCTGTCGCCCAGCACTTTGATGTAGGCTGACCCGCCACCACTCAGAATGACGCCGTTGGCCGCATTGACGGTTACGGTGCCGTCCGCGCTGGCGATTTGCAGGTTCTTCTGTGCGACAAGTTCCATGGCATCAGACTGCGCCTGTATCTGCACCTTGCCGCGCGCGGCAAACAGCTTGATACCAAGCTTGTTGGCAAACAGGGATAGTGCGCCGCTAGCGGCCTGTGTGATGTTCTTGAGCGTGCTGATATTCACGCCGGCCATGGTGGACACGTTGATGTCCTTACCAGCCGCCACGGACATGCGGTCCGGCGTTACCATCGCGATACCCGCTGGGGCGGACAGCACCATCACTGCCTGTTTCAGTTCTGTCACGCTGTCCTTGAGCCATTGGTTTTCGGCTTTGAGGTCGGCGATCTCGGCGTTGGCAATTCGGGCCATGCTGGCCAAGCCCTCGGCCTGTGCCAACGCGACTTGCAGCTGGGAAAGCGCTGCGGTCATATCGAGCTGTTTGCCGTTGGCCTTCGGCTGATCATCCGCAGAGATGAAAAGTCCCTTACCACCCCGGATAGCTCCCCATCCGGAGGTCCGCAGCTCAAAACCTTCCCCCCGCTTCTCCCACCGCCCATCGTTGATGTGCCCCAGCGTGAGCTGGCTCTTGCCCGAATGCTCGGTTCTGAGCGTGACGTATTCCTCGCCCTCCCAGTCATCCAACTCCAGCAGGTTCCGGCTCTGGGTAGTGAGGCGGTTGCGCGAGAGCCAGCGGTCTTCGCTGGTGATCAGATCGCGGTGAATGCTGTTGTGGTGGAAGGCTACGATTTCCGGCTTATCGGGATCCCCGTCGCGGCAGGAAATCACGGCCTCGTCACCGGGGAGCGCAGGCAGGTGCAGACCGGTCTGGTTCTTGCCGGCGAACGCCTTGGCCATGCGCAGCGGCACACATTCGGCACCGGAGTCCCACTCCTCCTGGTCGAACTCGAACCGAACCGCATACCGACCGGCCGTGTTGAGGTACGCGTATTTGTAGGTGCTATTGCTGGGCGAAGTCACCCTGGCAGTCAAGGTGCCGGCCACTTTCGGCCACGTATCACGCTCGATGCGTAATCTGAACCGCCGATCACTGGGGATGGCCTTGAAGGTGTTGCTGTACGCCCGGTCGCGCGCACCACGGTGGATGACCTCGATGGCGACCATGCCGTTGGGAGCGTCGGGCTCTGGTTTGTCGATGCGCAGGATTTGCGCCGGGCACAGGTCACGTACGTTGCCCTGACCTTCGTAGATCAGTTGCCAGGCAATCTCGGCTTCATGCTGCAGTTGGGCTTCCCACTTGGCTTCCGCCGGGTCGAGATGGTGGGTTCCCCAGATGTAGGGTTGGCCAAACGTCGTGGTGTCTTTGCGGGCGATATTGGCTTCGCCGTCAATGCGTTCCCACGCGGCGTCCGGGTTGTAGTCCGCCACCCGCACCGACTGCGCCACGACCTGGGCGTGCGTCTGCAGGCTGGAGATGGCCTCGACCCCAGATGATTCCAACCCGGCAGTCTCCCGATAGGGGACCGTCCGATCAGGCGTGTAGAGGTAAAAATCGATGTCGTCCGCCCAGACGATTTCATCCCCAAACTCGCCCTGAATCCAGTAGCAATACAAACCTTCACGCTGCATCAGGATCTTGATGTAATCCCAATCCGAGCAGTTGTACTGGAAGCGAAACGCGTGCGTGCGATAGCTCTCGCGGCGCAGCTTGAAGCGGAACTGGTGGCCCTTGAAGCCGTGCCGGCGCAGGATCGCTTCAATGATCTCGGGACCGGTCTTGTGTTGGAAGACCCTCGTGTTACGGACAATCCGTAAGCGGGCGACGTGAGCTTCGACAACGATTTGGTAGGCGGTGAAGTCCGCCGTGGCCTTGAGCTTGGAAAAGCCGGTGATGCAGCCGCAGAACTTGCGCGGCTCGCATCCGTCATCGCTGTCGATGCTGAACGTCGCATCCTTGCCCAGATAATCCGCGCGCACCAACTCGTCGGGGTGCGTGAGTTCGATGGTGATTCGATAGGGCTCGCCTAGGCGCTCGATGGCTTCGAACGACACGACTGACAACGCCTGCGCGCTCTCCGTACCCGGCACGTCGAGGTGATACGGCTGCCGGCCGGCGAGAGCCCGAACAACTCGCTCAACGCTTGTGCCAACTGCTCCGGATGCCCCTTGCCACTCTGCCATCGTTGCTCACCTTGATTCGAGTTCGACTGGGCGCGATGAACTGTGCGCGCGAGGTGAGCAATGTAAAGGGCACTGGGGCTAAAACTTTTCTTCAACCACTTGATTTAACAAATTTCCACATAAAACAATCTGAAGCCGGTTTTTTAAATTTCTCATAGGATGTTATCAAAGGCACTGACATCTGCATTAAATTAAATCTATATCAACAGAAGAATTCCGCATTCCGGCCAACTGTCCAGCGAATGCAGACATCATCTTGATAATGATTCAACCCCTGCATGACACATCACATCTGGCCCGGCTGAGACAACCTTGACACCGTCCTTTGGAATGCCGTTCGGTGCTGGCGAGAGAGGAAAGCGGCGCTCGTTGCGAGCCATGCATAACAGCAATGGCATACGCCATGAAGCTGATAGTTGCTGGAGCCGAACGTGACGCAACGGTTCTGTACTCCCTCAGATTCGCGACGTGCACGGGTTCACAGCTTGGCGAGCGTCCGTAACTTCGCGCAAAAGCTTGGCCACAAAGTGCGTGCACTGCGCTCGAACGCGAGTCCCTGCTAATGCCGCGCCATCGGCCAAAGCGCATCGGGATCCTCTCCAAGCGCCTTGGCAATGGCCAGACGAACGCGCTTCGCCCCGTTGCCCGCGATGGAAGACGACAGCAGTTGCGGAGTGACGTCGTCCAAACCCAGCTTTTCTGAAAGTTCACGCAAGGTGGCCTTGCCGAAACGCTCGTTGAGAAGACGTTTTACGGTAGGCATGGCGCGGGGAAATTCGCGAGGAGCGGGCGTGACCCCGCCTACCTGATTAGCGCTCTTGCGCTCCTTCGGCTCTGTCGAGAAATCGACCGGTTGAGGGAGAGGATTCTCGGCCATAGACCTGCCTAGATTTGTTAGAGCTTCAGCTGCGTTTCGCCCTGTGCTGGAGCACATCGTGTCCGGTGCGACCAACACCGCAAAATAGCGTCCACGATCTTGGTACAACCTTACCTTGCAAATCAAATCCATAGTAGTCGGGCGCTAAATCAAAACGGACGTATTGATTATTCTTTTTCTTAATGGAATAACCTGACCGCGGCTGCTGCGCGCCGTTAACCAAAGCCAAGAACGCAAGCGCCGCCCCAAGCCCCCCCGGGCTTGGGGTTGGTCGAGCGCAATGAAGACTCTTCCCCGTTCTTCAAAAAAGGTACAACTCTTTTTATTTTTCCCTCACCAATAAGCTTCTTGGTAAGGGCTTGCGCATCAACGCCGAAGCCATGTCGCCGGATCGCCAACTCGAAAAGACAAGGGGAGAATCCGCTCACCCCGTGTCTACGAGTCAGGTTTGGCCTGCGAGGGCCAGACGACTTGCTGTTTTCCCCGTTGCCCGCCCCGCGTCGGTCCCATGGAACCGCACAGGTGCTGAACATTCTTATTAGGCATGATGCTGACACCGTATATTGTCGGGAACGATAGCAGACGCTATTCTGACTGGCACCCTGCTAATTAGAGGGCATGAACCCGCCAGCAGACGCCGTTCGTGCCGGCTGCTTTTTTTTGGTGCAGCGGGCGCGGATCAACATATCCGAGAGCGCGGCAAGTGCTGGCAGCGCTGTCATGATCACAGCCTTGTGCAACTGTTTGTCGCTGCCTGGGATTGCGACCCAGCTTGGTATTGCACATCGGCGCCTGGCCATCAGTTCTCTTTTGTATTGCAACCAAACGCGGCAGACCATGGAAGTCCTCAATGATGTGAGCGCGATCGCTTTGGCCAATAGTCTTCCGGATGGCGTCTTTCTGGTCGACGAGCGTGGGCGGATCCGTCACGCCAATGCGGCGTGGCAGGACATCCTTGGTTATCGGCCATCCGAGCTGGTCGAGCAATGCATGCTCGAGCTTGTAGCGCCGGACGACCGCGACAGAACGCAACGGGAAGCGGGTCGCGTTCAGGCAGGTGCAAAGTGCACTGGATTCGAGAATCGCTATCGCCACCAGCTTGGCACCGATGTCCAGTTGTCGTGGTCGGCACAGTGGAGCGTCGAGCACCAACTGCGCATTGGCGTGGCGCGTAACGTCACCGCAACGAGGACGCTGGCAGAGCGCAGCCCCTTGGCGCAACTGCAGGCGCGTCTGGCGCCTCACGAGTCCCGGGTATTGCAACTGTTGTTGACCGAGGCCGCAGAAAAGCAGATTGCGGAACAGCTCGGCCTTGCCGTTTCAACCACGCACTCCTACATCACAAACGTCTATCGCAAGTTCGGCGTGCGTGGCCGCGCTGGGCTGATGAGCCTGTGGCTCAAAGAGATGCAGAACCGCTGACACCCCCGCCCTCTCCTTCGCCGTGCCTTGGCGAGAGAGCGCTTACGCGCCGCCCGATCGGCATCGGGGCTTCTCGGCTTCACGACTTGGCACAAACAGCGCGCAACCCCTGCGCTATACTGCCGCCCGTCACGCACACAACGTGACCTCGGATTGGCGTCCGGGAGCAGATACAGGCGGGTAACCGCCGGCTGGCGGTTTTTTTACGCCCGTTCATCAAGCGCCTCCTATGGCCGGGCCTTGGTGAGGGAGCGCTCGCGCTCGCCGGTTTCCTGTATCGCCGGTACGCCAACCTTGCCTTGTGCCCGGCCACCCCGATTGGCGTCGGGGTTCGGGTACCTAGACCCGATACAGGAGCATCGAAATGCGCCACGCCCTTGCTCGCCTAGAGGACACGCAATCTCCTTTGCAAGATACCCTCGGTAATCGCAACGACGGGACTGAGCCGCTTCAACAACAACGTGCCGATCTTGTGCGAGCGCTCGCAGCAGCCGAAGCCTCAGTAAGAACATTCCCTGCCGGTTCGCTGCAACAGGCCAAAGCGCGGGCACGGGTCACGCGACTGCAGAACGAATTGAGACGCTTGAAAGCCACGCTTGGCATGGCCAGGCCACGTCAGAACCTGGGCGACTTCCTGATCGAGATGTTCCGCGAACGCGTCTCCCGCACCGAGTGGCAGTGCATCGTCGCCGAAGCGCGACGCCGCCATGATTCAAAAGCTGCGGAACGTCAAATCGGACCGCTTGCCGCAGGGCCTGGAGTGCAAAGCTGATATAGTCGCGTCGGCTCCGATTTCTGAACCTTGCGATGTCTCTCGTTTTTCGCCGAACCGCCCTCTCGTTCGTTGCCGCAGCCTCGGTTGCAGGCGCCGGTTTCGTCCACGCGCAAGCCAGCGCGCCACAAGCGCCGGCAGTGTCCACGGCAGCGTCGGGCGGCACCGTTGCCGAGCTGCAGCACTTGCTGGCGCAGAAGCGCTTGACCGAACTGCGCACGACCTACAACGGCGACTACGGCACCAGCCTGCTGCTCGTCAACGAAGACACCACGGCCTACGTTGCCCTGTCGTATCGCAAAGAACTGTGGCGTGTGTACAAGTTTGCGTCGGTCGCTCCGGCCGAAGGCGCATACGACACACTGGCGAGCCAGACCCGGACATGGGCCGAAGATGATCTGCGCCGCGCCGTCACGGCGGGCCAGAAGGCGCAACTGGAGCGCGAAGCCCAGGCAGCTCAGCAGCGTGCCGCATCGCTCAGCCAGGAAGTGCGCATCATGCAGGCGCAGCGCCAGAAGATGCTGACCGAGCAGCAGACCATGCGGCAGGAGACCAAGGCGCTGGACATCGAGCGCCGCGCGTACCAGACCCAGGTTGAATCGCTGCAGCAGCAGATCCGCCTGCTGGAAAAGCAGCTCAACGATCCGCACTGGTCGCCAGCACCGTAAACGTCTGCGATATTCACATTCCTGGCTTGGCGCAGAAACGGCAGGCCAGCGACCTCCCCAGCCTTCGGTGCGGCCCGCATCGACTTAGGATCAATCTGATCGACCACCGTTCACCCACCGCTTAGCATGGCGCCTGCTTGCGCAGCCGGCTTTGCTTTGACGTCCGCTGCGGCCATCAGCGGAGACGGACTTGGAATCGCCCCACTTCATCATTGACGGACACCTGCGCCTACCGGGTCTGGTGCGTATGCCGCCGCCTTTCGGGCCACCACTCGACGAGGCGCTGGCCATCGTCGGCACACAGGTGAGTACGCCCGCCGATCCTGCCGCCAAAACCTACGGTGAAGCCGGCGCAACTACTCGCGGGCAATGGCGTCAACGCATGACCGTGCTGTCAATTGGCGTGGCCTGCACATTGGCCGCTGCGCTGCTTGGCTGGCAGACCAGGCCGCATCGGCAACATCGGCAGCAGGCCGCAGCGTCGGATCAGACCACCGTGGCCGTCATCGCCCAGCCAACCACACCGGGCGTTCCGCACGAGAACCTTGCTACCGAGCAGGTCGCACTAATAGAAACCCACGAGCCCGAGGAATCCGAAGCCGTTACCGCAGCCGTAGCTGCGGTCGCGCAGGCTCCAGACATGGCGATGGACGGTGTGGAAGTTGCCGCGCCAGTCATCGCGGCTGCATCGCTGGCCGTAACGCAATTGCCGGTGAAATCGATACGGCTGCGCAAGCTTGTGCGGGCTACCGAGCCAGCGCCGAGGCTGCCCGAGTTGGAACACCCGGCCACACCGCACGACGACGAATCTGCGTTCATCGAACTTGAACCGTCACCGGTCGACACCGCTCCAATCGCCTCTGGCTATGCGGCCCCAAGCGCGTCGGCGCGCATTGAACTGCAACGGCATACGCGCTTCACGGACTGACCAGCGCGCCGAGCTGCTGCGCGGGCTCAGTGCAGCTGGCCGCCCGTTTCGCGTACGTCGTGCAGCGTGCGCAGCGTTGTCTCGATGGCGATGCGCAGGCCCGTGACGATGGTGTCATGCGCCATACTCGGTTGCCCCGGGTGCTTGGCTGCCTGCGACGGCAGATACGGGATGTGGATAAAGCCGCCGCGCGTCGGCAGCTTGTGGCGGGCGAGGGCATGCATCAGCCCATAGAAGACGTGGTTACAGACAAAGGTACCCGCCGTCTGCGAGACCGATGCAGGAACGCCGCCCGCACGCAGTTCGCGCACGATAGCCTTGATCGGTAACGTTGAAAAATACGCGGCCGGCCCATCACTCGCGATGGCGATATCGATGGGTTGCTTACCGGCGTTGTCAGCAATGCGTGCGTCGTCGACGTTGATGGCGATGCGCTCGATGGCCATCTCGGCGCGGCCGCCAGCCTGCCCCACGGCGATCACCACATCCGGCTGCAGCGTCTGCAGCAACTTGCCGAGCACTTTGTTGGATTCACCAAAGATGGTCGGCAACTGGCGCGCGACAATCTCGGCACCGGCGATTCCTTGGCCATCGAGGGTGCGCACGGCTTCCCACGACGGATTGATGGGTTCGTTCTCAAACGGATCGAAACCGGTGACGAGGACGGTAGGCATGACGTTCTCCTGCGTGCAGCGTAAGACTAAAACGATGATAAACGTCCGTCGAACATCATGCCCAAGCGCGTTGCAGCGTCAGTTTGCCTTGCTGCGCTTGTTCTCGAAGTTCAACAGGATGTCGACTTCTTCCGTGCCCGCGGTGTGCAGCCATTCGCGCGTCAGACGCTCGCCCAGGCGGCGCATATCGCCCTGCAGCGTCACGTCCGGATTGAGCACGCGCACGCCGGTCTTGGCGAGTTCGGCTTCATCGCGCTCATAAGTCTGGCGGCTCGAATCCCACCCGCGCGTCTCGTACTCCTTGGCGAGCTTGAGCACGGTCTGCTGCATCGCCGGCGGTAGCTTGGCGAAGCGCGCCTCGTTGACGAACACGGCGTTCTTCGGGATCCACGCGTTGACCTTGTAGTAATAGGTCATGCGCTGGCCAGCCTTCGTTTCCAAACCGGTGGACGGCGAGGTGACCATAGTGTCGATCCGGCCGCCGGCAATCGCGGCGGTCAGGTCGGCGGCCTCCACCTGCACGGCCTGCGCACCGTACAGCTCGGCAATGCGCTTTTGCGCCGCGTTATAGGTGCGCAAACGATGTCCCTTCAGGTCGGACAAACGGGCGATCGGTGTTTCGGAATACAGGTTCTGCGGCGGCCAGGGCACGGCGTACAGCAGGCGCAATCCGTTGGCCTTCATCAGCGCTTCGATGTGGCTGCGCGAGGCATCCCACAGCAGGCGCGCATCGTTGTAGCCCGACACCACGAAGGGAATTGAATCCACGCCGAAGAGCGGATCGCGCTGGGCCAGCGTCGAAAGCATCACCTCGCCCGCTTCGGCCTTGCCGTCCTTGACGCCATCAAAGATGGCGGCCGGCTTGAGCAGCGTGCCGTTCGGATAGACGTCCAGCTTGAGCCCGCCGTTGGTGGCGGCACTGACGGCGCTGGCGAAGGCCTGCAGGTTTTGCGTATGGAAATTGAGGGCCGGATACGGCGTGGCCACTCGGAGCGTTTCCGCGCGGGCTTGCGCGGCGGAAATCAGCGACAGGGCGCTGACTGCAAGAACACAAAGAAAGCGGCGTCCCGACATGGAACGGCCGCTCGTCATCTGGCTGCTCATAAATCCCCCCGGAGAAGAGCACGATGCGAGGTCTACACGACCGCATGCCCTTGTCTCGCGGGCAGCGATCGCGCTTGGTGGCGTCGGCCGGCTAAGAGCCGCCCGCGTGACGCACACCGCACGCGACGCATTAAACACGATTAGTGAAGCATCAGGAAGTACAAGAGCACGATATTGGCTGTAAGCAACAGCAGCGCGGTCGGGACTTGCGCTTTGATCACAGCGTTCTTATCGGAAAGCTCCAGCAGCGCAGCCGGCACGACATTGAAGTTGGCCGCCATCGGGGTCATCAGCGTGCCGCAGTAGCCCGAGAACATGCCGACGGCCGCCATCACCGCCGGGTTGCCATGGAACACGCCCACCAGGATCGGCACGCCCACGCCGCCCGTCATGACCGGGAAGGCCGCAAAGCCGTTGCCCATGATGACGGTGAACAGCGCCATGCCCACGCAATAGACGATGACCGCGACGAGGCGATAGTCCATGTTGATGTAAGCGGTGGTCAGGTGCGCCACGGCCTTGCCCACACCGGCATCGGCGAAGACGAGACCCAGCATGGCCAGCATCTGCGGCAGCACCAGCGCCCAGCCGAGCGACTCGGTCAGCCGACGCGATTCACGCATGGCTTGCACCGGCGTGTCGCGCGTCAACCAGCACGCCAGCGCGAGCGAGATGATGCAGCCCAGGCCCAGCGAGACGAAGGTCTGGTTCTTCGGATCGAGCAGCAGATCGCCGCCAATCTTGATGTCCTTGAGGAACACGCTGCCGATGACGGTGACCAGCGGAATGGTCAGTGCTGGAATGAACAGGCGGTTGCCCAGGCGCTTGGCGGATGCGCGGCGCTCTTCTGCCGGCAGTTCGCCATGCTTGCCCAGCGTCACACCGCCCGTGCCGGCCAGCAGTGCCATCACCACGGCGCCGACGCCCACCGCAATCGGCGGAATCTTGTCGCCAACGAGAAAGATGACGGCGAAGATCGCCCAGAACAGGCCCGTGGTCCAGCGACGCGGGTGGTTCTTGTCGGCAAAGGTCATCAGCGCGGTGATCGTCAGGATGATCCCGGCCAGCCAGTACAGATAATTGATCGACAGAATCATGGCTTACCCCTGCTTGGCCGCGGCCGCGTTGGTGTTAGCGGCGGCACCCATTTCACGGGCAAGCCAGCCGTCCAGGCGCTTGAGGCGCACCGAGTGGATCAGGAACGCGCAGACCGCAGTCGGGATGCCCCACACCGCGATGTGCAGCGGTTCCACGTCGATGCCCGAGCCGAGCAGGAACGTGTGCATCAGCGCGATGGCGCCAAAGGCCACGAAGATGTCCTCACCGAAGAACAGGCCGACGTTGTCCGTGGCGGCGCAGAAGGCCAGCAGACGTTCGCGCACCGGCGCCGGCAGCTTGCCGAAGCGGTTTTCGGCGGCGCCTTCTGCCATTGGCGCCAGCAGCGGACGCACCATCTGCGGATGCCCGCCGAGGCTCGTTAGGCCCGCCGCCGCCGTCAGCTCGCGCACGGCGAGGTAGACGATCAGCAGACGACCCACCGTGGCCGATTGGATGCGCGAGATCCAGTTCTGCGCGTGTTCACGCAAGCCGTGACGCTCGAGCAAACCCACCACCGCGAGCGGCAGCAGGATGATCAGCGGCAACGTCCGCGTCTTGATGATGCCCGTCCCGATCGCCGTCAGGATCTGGCCGATGGACATCGATGCCGCAAAGCCAGTGGCGATGGCGGCCACAGCCACCACCAGCATCGGATTGAATCGCAGGATGAACCCCGCGATGATGACGACCACCCCGATCAGCGGCCATAGATTCACTGCCGTACCCATGTGGTGCTTCCCCCCAAGTTAATAAAAAGCCCCGTTGGAAGGACGGGGCCGTGGCTCAGGCGCCGGCGCGAACAGCGATACCCTCGCTGCCCAGCCGTTCCCGAATGCGTCGCGCGAACGCCAGCGCATGCGCGCCATCGCCGTGCAGACAAACCGTTTCCGCGCGGATCGGAACCCACGTGCCGTCGATGGCCCTTACGCGCTGCTCGCGCACCATCGTCAGCGTCTGGTCCAACGCGGCATCTTCGCTGTCGATCAAGGCACCCGGCGTGCCGCGTTTGACGAGCGAGCCGTCGGCGTTGTACCCGCGATCGGCAAACACCTCTTCCTTGGCCTGCAGACCAAGTTCGCGCGCTGCCTTGACCAGCTCACCGCCCGCCAGACCGAACACCACCAGCGACGGATCGAAATCACGGATCGCGCGCACGATGGCGACGGCCAGAGGCCGGTCACGCGAAGCCTGGTTGTACAGCGCGCCGTGCGCTTTCACGTGGGCCAGCTTGCCGCCCTGCGCACGCACGATGGCAGAGAGCCCGCCAATCTGGAACAGCACGCCCGCGTAGATTTCATCCGGCGGGAGGTGCATTTCAGTGCGGCCAAAATTCTCGCGATCAGGAAAGCTCGGATGCGCGCCGATCGACACGCCCTGGCGCAGCGCCCAGCCGACGGTCTGGCGCATCGTGTTGACGTCGCCGGCATGCCAGCCGCAGGCGATGTTGGCGGAACTCACCAGCGTGAGGAGCGCCTCGTCGGTATCGCAGCCTTCGCCAAGGTCGGCGTTCAGATCAATTGCAGTCATGGTGTTGTCTTCCGGTGCATCAGGCGTTCAGTCGCGTCTTGGCGGTGCGGTGCGCGCTCGACAAAATGCCCTGGCGCTGCCAATCCAGCGCGGTTTCGATTTGCTGCAGATACCGTGCCACGTCGGCGCGGGCGGCTTCAGCCTCTTCCAGCGTCACGCGCTCAAAGCGCACGCGCGTGCCAAGCGGAATCTGCGCCAGGCGCCATTGGTCGGCCAGGATGACGGAGCCGATCTTCGGATAGCCGCCCGTGGTCTGCGCATCGGCCATCAGCACAATGGGCTGGCCCGACGGCGGCACCTGGATCACGCCCGGCACCACGCCATGCGAGAGCAGATCGCTGCTGCGCTGCTTCTTGCGCTTGAGTTCCGGCCCTTGCAGGCGAAAGCCCATGCGGTTGCTGTTAGGCGTGAGCGTCCAGTCCGATTCCCAGAACGCGGCTTGCGCATCGGCAACGAAATCGTCGTATTCGGGACCAGGCAGCACGCGCATGACGGGCGTGTCCTTCTGCGCGCGGTCGAACGTCCAGCGGGCGGCCTTCACCGCAACGGTATCGCCGCTGATGTCGGGAGCGTACGTCGTGTCTGCAGGCAATACCTGCAACCTGTCGCCGTCCTTCAGCGGGCGCCCTTCGAGGCCGCCGAAGCCGGCTTTCAGATCGGTGCTGCGCGAGCCCATCATCTCGGGCACATCGATGCCACCGGCCACACAGAGATACGCTCGCACACCGCCCTGCGCCACACGCAAGGTCAGCGTCTGACCGCGCTGCACGGGGATGGCGCGCCATGCATGCACCGGCGCGCCGTCGAGCGTGGCGCGGCAATCGGCGCCCGTCAGCGCGATCAAGCCGTTGGCGTGGAAGCGCAGCGTGGCGTTGCCCAGCGTGAACTCGATGCCCGCCGCATCACTGCGGTTCCCGACCAGGCGGTTGCCCACATACAGCGACAGTGGATCGAGCGCGCCGGATGTGCACACGCCAAAGCGGCGATAGCCGGTGCGGCCCAGGTCTTGCACGGAGGCCAGCACGCCGGCCCGCACGATCTCGATCATGGGTTGGGGTTTCGAACTCATGCGCGCACCTTCGAGGCAACAAAGCGGATGCGGTCTCCAGGCGAGAGCAGCGTGGGGGGATTGCGCTGCGGCATGAAGAGCGCCGCGTCTGTGCGACCAAGCAATTGCCAGCCACCGGGGGATGCGGCCGGGTAGATGCCGGTCTGCTCGCCGCCGATGCCCACCGAGCCGGCCGGCACGGCCATGCGTGGCTCGGCGCGGCGTGGCGTGGCGAGCGACTTGTCGAGCCCGCCCATGTAGGCAAAGCCCGGCTGGAAACCCAGGAAATAGACGATGTATTCGGGCGCGGTGTGACGACGCACGACTTCGGCCGTGCTCAGGCCGGTGTGCTTGGCCACTTCGCGCAGATCGGGACCTTCGTCACCGCCATAGGCGACTTCGATATCGACGAGTTTGCCGTCGGCCACCAGCGCCTGGCTTTCTTCCCAGGCCTCGCGCAGTTGAGTGGTCAATCGTTGCGCATCAGCCAACGGGCCAAACACGAGCGTGAGGTTGTTCATGCCGGGCACCACGTCGACCACGCCCGCCCAGTTGGACGCGCGCGAAGCCATCGCCCAGATGCGCTGCTGACAAGTCAGGGTGGCCGGTGGCGGCACTTCGCACAACAACGCCAGTTCGCCCAGCCGGTGAATCGTGCACTGCAACTTAACCCCCGTCCCGTGTGCGCCGTTGGCGGGAAGATCCCGGCAAAACGATGCGCGATTGAAAACGAAAGCGATACGTTAATAAATTGTCGATAAATTCTGTATAAGAAGTAACCCTTAGTCGCTCAGGGCCAAGTCGCGGCGGAACGCGGTCCGGCTGCACTCATCATAGGTGCCGGACACGGTCAGCGTGACAGGCATGTTATGCCCGAGTCATATGAAAAGAGGAAGACGCCTCTAGAACAAGAGGCGTAGAGGAATAGCCGGAAGCGCGAGGATCAGGCGCCGGGCTCTTCGCGCGTGATGCGCAGGCCCAGAACAAGGGCGGCGATGGCGCACACGGCCATCATGCCCAGCAGCGGCAGCGCGGTCTGGCCGATGGCGGCAACCACCGTACCGGTCACCATGCCGAGGCCGAATTGCATGGCGCCCATGAGCGCCGAGCCCGTACCCGCACGCGCGCCCTGCCCCGCCATTGCAAGGGCGCCGGTGTTGGGCGAGATGCAGCCGATCGATGCGATGTAGCAGAACAGCGCCACCAGCACGAGCGGCAGCGGCGTATAACCCGCCGCCGCGGCTGCCGCAGCCAGCACGCTGGTGATAACCGGCACCCACAGCGCCCGCCGCAGCACGCGCGCCGGCGAATATTTACGCACCAGCCGCACATTCACGCGCGAGGCCGCGATCATCCCCGCCGCGTTGCTGCCGAACACCCACGCGTAGTGCGAGGGCGTCAGCCCATAACCGTCGATCAGCACGAACGACGACACGGTGATGTACGCAAACATGCCCGACAGGAACACCGCGCCGCACCACATATAGGCGGCGTAATGGTGATCGTGCAGGAGTTCCCAGTAGTCGCGCAGCACGTGGCTGACCGCCAGCTTGCGCGCCTGCTCGGGCGCCAGCGACTCGCGCATCAGGTAGTGCACGGCCACCAGCGACAGCACGCCAAATGCCGTCAGCAAAGCAAAGATGACCCGCCACGTTGCGAATTGCAGCACCGCGCCGCCAATCATCGGTGCGAGGATCGGCGCCACCCCCATCACCAGCATCAGCGTGGAATACGCCTGCGCGGCGCCGCCCGGGTCCATGCGATCACGCACGGCAGCGCGTGCGATAACCATGCCCGCGCAGCCGCCAAATCCCTGCACGCCGCGCAGCACGGCCAGCATCGTGGCGTCTTTGGCAAACGCGCAACCGATGGATGCCGCCACGTACATCGCCAGACCGATATAGAGCGGCGGCTTGCGGCCAAACCGATCGCTAGCCGGGCCATAGATGAGCTGGCCGATCGCGAGGCTGATCAGGAAGACGGTCAGCGTGAGCCCCGCCGCAGCCGACGACGTATTCAGATCGCGCGCGATGGTCGGCAGGCTCGGCAGGTACATGTCGACCGACAGGGGGCCGATGGCCGTGAGCGCGCCAAGCAACAGGAGCCAGCCGGGAATCGGGCCGGGCATGCGGGATCGTGCAGGAGCGGGAGCAGTCATGAAGGGAGAACGAGACGCGGCGCAGACGTGCAGCCCGCGCCGGAGCAAACCAAGAACTTTAGCGCAAAGTGGCGAACCACGGGCGCGCACCGGCCAGGTGCAAGGCGGCCTGCGCGCCCCACCCGAGGGCTGAGCGTGCAACCTGCATACGTCGGCATGACAAGCTGGAACCTCCAAATGGCCCCGATGGACCCGGCACGGGATTTGCACTCCGCCACCCCTCGTACGAGGCAGTCGCGAGCTGGCCGAAATCGCCGTCCGGTGCGGTTCCGGACGATATAATTTGTTGTTGATGGCAAGCATCACACAACCATGATGATTGCTGCGATGCGTCGGCGCGAACCTGCATCGGCGTTGCCTGCTGTGAAGTGTCGTCAACACCCAAAATGAGACCGCCTCCGCTGCGTACCCTGCACGGTGAGCGGCACGGAAACCACGAGCCAACTGTTGTGACACCACTCCCACCACGCCTGTCGCTGACGGGCATGACCAAGCGCTACCCGAGCGTGGTCGCCAACGACGGCGTCAGCCTGACAGTCGCGCCGGGCGAGATCCATGCCGTGCTGGGCGAAAACGGCGCGGGCAAGTCGACGCTGATGAAGATCATCTTCGGCGCCGTGCAGCCTGACGCCGGCGAGATGCTGCTCGACGGCCAGCGCGTCGAGATCGCCAATCCGCACCAGGCCCGCGCGCTGGGCATCGCCATGGTGTTCCAGCACTTCTCGTTGTTCGACACGCTCACGGTGGCAGAGAACATTCTGCTCGGCCTGCCCGCGGGTACCGACCTGCGCGACGTGGCTGAGCAGGTGCGCAGCACGGGCGAGAAATACGGCCTCCCGCTGGAGCCGCATCGCCATGTGCACACGCTGTCCGTCGGCGAGCGCCAGCGCGTGGAAATCGTGCGCGCATTGCTCACCAAGCCGCGCCTGCTGATTCTTGACGAACCGACCTCGGTGCTGACACCGCAGGCCGTCGAGAAGCTCTTCGTGACGCTGCGCCAGTTGGCGGCGGAGGGCACAAGCATCCTCTACATCAGCCACAAGCTCGACGAGATTCAGGCCCTGTGCCACGCCGCCACGGTGATGCGCATGGGCAAGGTCACAGGCGTGTGCGACCCGCGCCAGGAAACGGCGGCGTCGCTATCGCGCATGATGATCGGCGGCGAGCCTCCGCGTGAATTGCGCCCGCAGACCACACCGGGCGAAGTGCGCATGGAAGTGGCCGGTCTGTCGCTGCCCAAGGCACACGCCTTTGCGACGGAGCTGCGTGACATCGCACTGCAATTGCGCAGCGGCGAGATCGTCGGCATTGCGGGCGTGTCAGGCAACGGGCAGCAGGAACTCCTGGCGGCCCTGTCTGGCGAAGACACCCGCCCCCCGGCACAAACCATCAGCATCGGCAACGAGCCGGTCGCCAAGCTCGACCCGCGTGCACGCCGCAAGCGCGGACTGTCGTTCGTGCCGGAAGAGCGCCTCGGGCGCGGCGCTGTGCCATCGCTGTCGCTGGCCGCCAATACGCTGCTGACGCATCAGCGTGCGCCGCAGGTGCGTGGCGGGCTCATCGACAAGAAGGCGGCAGGCAAGCTGGCCACCGGCATCATCAATCGATTTGGCGTGAAGGCCGGCGGCCCGGATGCATTGGCCAAGAGCCTGTCGGGCGGCAACCTGCAGAAATTCATCGTCGGCCGCGAAATTGAATGCGCGCCGCGCGTGCTCATCGTCGCGCAACCGACCTGGGGCGTGGACGTGGGCGCGGCGGCCCAGATCCACAACGAAATCCTCGCGCTCAAGGCCGGGGGCTGCGCCATCCTGATCGTGTCAGAAGAACTCGACGAACTCTTTGCGCTGTGCGATCGCCTGCACGTGATCGCCAACGGGCGCCTCTCCCCTTCTACCCCCACGCACGCCACCGACCGCGAACAGATCGGCCTGTGGATGAGCGGCATGTGGGACAAAGCCGCGGCTTCGCCGGCAGCAACCTCGGAGGTAGCCCATGGCTGACGTCATGCATGGCGGCCGCCTGGCGCTGCCGATCTCGCTGGAGCTGCGCGCAATCCCGTCGCGCACCATGGCCTATGCCTCGCCGCTGATCGCGCTGGTGCTGACGATGGTGTTTGGCCTGCTGCTGTTCGCGCTGCTGGGCAAAGACCCGGTGGCGGGCATGCGCGTGTTTCTGGTCGAGCCGCTGGCCAGCAAACGCGCGATTGGTGAAGTGCTGCTCAAGACCGTGCCGCTGGTGCTGTGCGCACTGGGCTTGTCCGTGTGCTATCGCGCCAACGTCTGGAACATCGGCGCGGAGGGGCAGCTCATCGTCGGCGGCATCTTCGCGGCGGCCACGATCATTTACTTCGATACGCCCACGCCCGCCATCCCCGGCGGCTTTGCGTTGGTGCTGGCCGTCGTCGCCGGCCTGATCGGCGGGGCGCTGTGGGCCGCCATTACCGCGCTGCTGCGCGATCGCTTTCATGCCAACGAGATCCTCGTCTCGCTCATGCTCACGTACATCGCGCAGTTGCTGCTGCTGTACGTGGTCAACGGGCCGTTGAAGGACCCGAACGGCATGAATTTCCCGCAGTCGATCGTGTTCGACAGCGCATTTGTTCTACCTACGCTCGTGGCCGGCACGCGTCTGCACGTCGGCTTCCTGTTCATGCTCGTGATGACGGCGGCGATGACGTTGTTCGTCTTCCGCAGCTTTGCGGGCTATCGCCTGCAAGTGGGCGGGCTGGCGCCGCAAGCGGCCCGTTACGCGGGTTTCTCGTCGCGTGCGGCGCTGTGGACGGCGCTGCTGATGTCGGGCGGCCTGGCAGGCATTGCCGGCGCCTTCGAGGTCACGGGCCCAATCGGGCAGCTGCTGCCATCCATTTCTCCAGGCTACGGCTTTGCCGCCATCGTGGTGGCATTCGTCGGGCGCCTGAATCCGGTCGGCACGGTGCTGGGCGCGATTGTGATGTCGCTGTTCTATATCGGCGGCGAGCTTGCGCAATCGCGCCTGGGCCTGCCGTCGGCCATTACCGGAGTGTTCCAGGGCATGCTGCTGTTCTTCCTGCTCGCCTGCGACACGCTCATCGAATACCGCCTGCGCTGGCGCGCGCATCACTGATCAGGCCTCACACATGGAAAGTCTCGCTCCCCTGATCGCCGCGTCGATCAACGCCGGCACCCCGCTGTTGCTGGCCGCCCTGGGCCTCTTGATGAACGAGCGCTCCGGCGTGCTGAACCTCGGCGCCGAAGGCATGATGCTGGTGGCCGCCGTGGTCGGCTTCATGGTCGGTTACCAGACGCAGATTCCGCTGCTGGGTTTTGCTGCCGGCGCGATTGCCGGCATGGTGATGGCGGCCCTCTTCGCGTGGCTGGCGCTGGTGCTCGTTACCAACCAAGTCGCGACGGGCCTCGCCTTGTCGATCTTCGGCACCGGGCTGTCTGCCTTCATGGGGCAGCGCTTTGTCGGCATGTCACTGCCAGCGCAGGCGCACGGCATCCCGGGGCTGGAGTCGATTCCGTTCGTCGGCCCTGCCCTGTTCGCACACCACTGGATGGTCTATTTCAGCCTGCTGCTGTGCGGCGCGATTGCCTGGTTCCTGTTCAAGACGCGCGCGGGGCTCACGCTGCGCGCGATCGGTGAATCGCCGGAGTCGGCTCACGCGCTCGGCTACCCGGTGCGCACCATCCGCTTTGGCGCGCTGCTGTTTGGCGGCGCATGCTGCGGGCTGGCCGGCGCATACCTGTCGCTGGTCTACACGCCAATGTGGGTCGAAAACATGGTTGCCGGCCGCGGCTGGATTGCCCTCGCGCTGACCACCTTTGCCACCTGGCGCCCAATGCGCATCCTGTTCGGCGCGCTGCTGTTTGGCGGTGTGACGATCCTGCAGTTCTACCTGCAGGGGATGGGCGTATCGGTGCCATCGCAAATTCTGTCGATGGCGCCGTTTGCCGCCACCATCGTCGTGCTGGCCATCATCTCGCGCAATCCGGATTGGATTCGCCTGAACATGCCTGCATCGCTCGGCAAGCCGTTCCGCCCAGGGGCTGCCTAAACTGCTGCCTACGGCTTCTGCATTCCCGTCCTTTGCTTCAAGCTTCAACACAGTCAACGAGCCACACAACAGGAGAAATCGATGAACGTTACCCGCAGGATCACGCTGGCCGCCCTGGCCGCCGGTGCTGCCCTGACCCTCTGGGGTTGCGGCAAATCCAACGAAGCCGCAGGCGACAAGACCGCCGCGCCGGCCGCTTCCTCGGCCCCCGCCGCTGCCGCGCCGGCACCGGCCAATGAGCCGCTGAAGGTCGCGTTTGTCTACGTCGGCCCGGTGGGCGATGCGGGCTGGACATACGCTCACGACGCCGGCCGCAAGGAAGTTGAAGCCAAGTTCGGCGACAAGGTGAAGACGAGCTTTGTCGAAAACGTGCCCGAAAGCGCTGCAGACGCCGAGCGCGTGTTCCGCGACCTGGCCACCCAGGGCAACAAGGTCATCTTCGGCACGAGCTTCGGTTTCATGGAATCGATGCTCAAGGTCGCCAAGGAATTCCCGGACGTGAAGTTCGAGCACGCCACCGGTTTCAAGACCGCTGACAACCTCGGCCAATACGACGTGCGCACGTATGAAGGCGCGTACCTGGCGGGCGTGGTGGCCGGCAAGATGAGCAAGTCGGGCAAGCTTGGCGTGGTGGGTTCGGTGCCCATCCCCGAGGTGATCCGCAACATCGACTCGTTCACGCTGGGCGCGCGCAGCGTCAATCCGAAGGCCACCACCCGCGTGGTATGGGTCAACAAATGGTTCGATCCGGGCAAGGAGCGCGAAGCTGCCACCACCCTCATCGGCCAAGGGGTCGACGTGCTGATGCAGAACACCGACTCCGCAGCAGTCGTGCAGACCGCGCAAGAGAAAGGCGTCTACGCGATCGGCTGGGACAGCGACATGACCAAGTTTGGCGAGAAGGCCCACCTGGCCGCCTCGATCAACAAATGGGGCGTGTACTACACCAAGGTCGTCGGCGACGTGCTTGAAAACAAGTGGAAGCCGGAAACCGTGTGGTGGGGCCTGAAGGAAGGCGCGATCGATCTGGGCGCGTACAACGCCGTGGTACCGGACGACGTGAAGACGCTGGTCGAGACCCGCAAGAAGGGCATCATCGACGGCTCGGCACCGATCTGGAAGGGACCGCTCAAGGACAACACCGGCAAGGAAGTCCTGCCCGCCGACAAGGTCGCCGACGACGGCTTCCTGCACGGCATCAAGTTCTACGTCGACGGCGTGGAAGGCAAGATTCCGGGCTAACCTGCCCACGGTCCTACTGCGCGGTCCGATCTTGGCTCTGTGATGCTCGCCGTACCCATGTACGGCTGCGTTTCTCAAGCCAACTTCGGAGCGCTCGCTACGGACCGGGAACAGGTTCGTTGCGGCAAAAAGCCGGCACCTCGCGAGAGGGCCGGTTTTTTTCATGGGCGATGGCGCCTGATCTTGAAAACCGGGCAGTTTCCCCAAGCTGATACGATGGTTTGCCGGTCAAACGCTCTCATGTGACGCCGGCTTTTCATCAAGGAGCCCACGATGTTCGGACGACTCTTCCGCTTGTGGAGCGTGGTGCGCAACGATGCGCGCCTGCTGTGGTTTGCCCTGCGCCATCCGGACAAGCCCTGGTGGCTCGCGCCGGCGGCGCTGCTGCTGGTGGGCTACGTCGTATCGCCAGTCGACCTGATTCCGGATGTCATCCCGGTGATCGGCTGGGTGGACGACATCGTGCTGGTGCCGTTCGCGCTGCACATACTGCTGCGCGGCCTGCCCGACCGCGTGCGCGAGGATGCGCGCTTTGCCGCCGCCCGGCGTGTGAAGCCCACCGGGCGGTAACTTTCCGCCTTACGGCAAGAGGATCGTCGAGCCGGTCGTCTTGCGCGCTTCCAGATCGCGGTGCGCCTGCGCCGCGTTCTGCAGTTCGTAGCGTTGGTGAATTTCGATTTTCACCTTGCCGCTGCTCACCACATCAAACAACTCTCCCGCCATCGGTTCCAGTAGCTCGCGCCGCGCCGTGTAGGTCATCAGCGTCGGGCGCGTGATCTTGAGCGATCCCTTTGCGCTCAGCACACCGAGGTCAACCGGCGGCACGGGGCCCGATGCGTTGCCGTAGGTGACCATCATCCCGCGCGGCGCGAGGCAGTCCAGCGAACCCGTAAACGTATCTTTGCCAATGCCGTCGTAGACCACCGGCACACCCTTGCCGCCGGTGATTTCGCGCACGCGCTCGGTAAAGTTCTCGCGCGTGTAGACGATGGTGTGATCGCAGCCGTGCGCGCGGGCGAGTTCAGCCTTGGCATCGCTGCCGACGGTGCCGATCACGATTGCGCCCAGCGCCTTGAGCCACTGGCACGCAATCAAACCCACACCGCCAGCGGCTGCGTGGAACAACACCGTATCACCGGGCTGAACGCGATAGCTGTCGCGGAGAAGGTATTGCGCGGTCATGCCCTGCAGCATCATCGCTGCGCCGGTTTCAAAGTCGATCGCATCCGGCAGGCGCACCAGAATGTCGGCCGGCATGGTTCGCACCGCCGCATAGGCCCCGGTCGGGCGGCCGGCATAGGCCACGCGGTCGCCGGGCTTGACGTGCGTCACGCCCTGGCCCACGGCTTCCACCACACCCGAAGCTTCCATACCGATACCGCCCGGCAGCGGCTGGGGATACAGCCCCGTGCGGAAATACACGTCGATGTAGTTCAGGCCGATGGCGTGCTGCTTGACCGTCACCTCGTCGGGGCCGGGCGCGGGCACGTCGACATCGACGTACTGCATCACTTCCGGACCGCCGGTCTCAAAGATGCGGATGGCTTTCGCTTGTGTCATGCGTGGATCTCCTTCGGATCGGGCGCCACCCGTTGCAGGGCAGACATCACGAGGTCGGCGGTGGCCAGGTTGGTGGCGCAGGGAATGTTGTGGACGTCGCAGGCGCGGACCAGCGCGTTGATGTCGGGTTCGTGCGGCTGCGGCGTCATCGGATCGCGCAGGAAGATGACGGCGTCGACACGGCCTTCGGCCAACTGTGCGCCAATCTGCAAGTCGCCGCCCCACGGGCCGGACAGCATGCGCTGCACGGTCAGGCCGACTTCCTTCTCCAAGCGGCCACCGGTGGTGCCGGTCGCCAGCAGATCGCATTGCGACAGGAAGGCTCGGTGCGTTTGTGCGAAAGCGATCATGTCGTCTTTCTTGTGATCGTGTGCGATCAGGGCGACGCGGCGTTTGCGGGCTGCGCTTTCGGGCGTAAGAGTGGTCATCGTTATTGGCTTAGAAGGTGCCAGGGAAGCTGCCGCCATCCATCAGGATGTTTTGCGCATTCAGGTAGCCAGCGTGCTGGCTGCACAAGAAAGCACACACGGCGCCAAACTCGGCCGGTTGGCCGAAGCGTCGGGCCGGATTGCCCTGCCGCTTGCGGTCGAAATTTTCTTCTGCGCTGATGCCGGCAGCCTTAGCGCCAGCTTCCAGCGTCTTGGTCAGGCGGTCGGTCTCAAACTGGCCCGGCAGCAGATTGTTGATGGTCACGCCATGCTTGGCGACTTCACGCGCCAGGCCCGCCACGAAGCCGGTCAGGCCGGAGCGCGCGCCATTGGACAAACCCAGCACGTCGATCGGCGCCTTCACGGCACCGCTGGTGATATTGACAATGCGGCCCCAGCGGCGCTCGATCATCTTGTCGACGGTGGCTTTGATGAGGTCGATGGGCGTGAGCATGTTGGCGTTCAGGGCGGCATTCCACGCGTCGCGGTCCCAGTCGCGAAAGTTGCCCGGCGGTGGGCCACCCGCGTTGTTGACGAGAATGTCGGGCGAGCCGCCCAGTCGCTCGCATGCGAGCAGCGCCTCGGCGCGGCCTTCCGGCGTGGTGATGTCGGTGGCCACGGCTTCCACGCGCACGCCGTGCGCCGTGCGGATGCGTTCAGCGGCTGCCGACAGCGCCTCGGCACCGCGCGCGACAATCACCACGTCCACGCCTTCGGCGGCCAGCGCGTCGGCGCACGCAAAGCCCAATCCCTTGCTTGCGCCGCACACCAGCGCAAGCTTGCCTTTCAGCCCCAAGTCCATCCTGTCTGACTCCTTGTGATTGTTATCTGTGTCGGCCGCCTGTCAGCCGCGACGGCGTGACAGCAGCGCCATCCCGGCAAGCACCAGCGCACTGCCTGCAACCTGCCAAATCGTGATCGGCTCGCCCAGCAGCCACCAGCCCAGCAGCAGCGTTGACACGGGCCCGATCATGCCCGCCTGCGACGCCACCGGCGCACCCACGCGCGCCACCGCCATCATCGTCATCGTGACCGGCGCCACCGTGCAGAACACCGAGTTGATGGCCGACAGCCCATACACCTGCCAGGGCAACACGAGGGCCGACACCGGGCGCAGCACCAGAAACTGGACGATACAGGCTGCGGTCGACACGCACATCGCATAGGCAACCAGCCGCATCGACCCAACGCGCTTGACCAGCTCACCACTGGCCAGCAGATAGATACCGTAGCTGATGGCGCTGGCGAGCACCAATCCGCCACCCAGCCACACGTTGTTGCCGCCCAGGTTGAGGTCGTGCGCGAACACCAGCACGATGCCGGCATAGGCCAGCGCCAGCGACACCCACTGCAAGCCGGTAATGCGCCGCTTGAATACCGTCGATGTAATCAGCAGCACGAATGACGGCGTTAGAAACAGGATCAGCCGCTCCAGCCCGGCCGTGATGTACTGCAGGCCGAGGAAATCGAGAAAGCTGGACAGGTAATAGCCGATGAGCCCCAAGCCGACGATGCGCCAGCGGTCTGGCACGGTCAGCGGCTCCGCACGGCGCGACTGCCACCACCCCATCGCCATGAACAGCGGCGCCGCCAGCAGCATGCGCAGGGTGATGACCATGACGGCGTCCACCTGATAGCGGTACATCAGCTTGGCGACGATCGCCTTGGCGGAAAACAGGACGGCGCCCACGGAGGCGGGCAGCAGGCCGCCGGTATCGGTGGTTCTTGCGGGAGTGGAAGACGCAGAAGACGCGGTGGTCACAGCGGGGCGCGGAGAGATGCGGGCGGCGTTGGAGAGCGTCGTCGATTGTATTGGAATTCAACAAAACGTTCCGGCGCGGGGTGCACCGCACGTGGCACAGGTTTCGCTTTGGGGCACACGGGACCGCCGTACAATCGCGCCAGCATTCCGAATATCAACAACGACAACGGATTCCTCATCGACATGAGCCAAACCACCTCCCCCGCATTCTCTGCGGACGCTGCCGGGGCACCCGACCCGACGCTCTGGAACGAAGACCTCAACCCGACCCCGCAGGCTGCCCGCACCTGGACGGCGACCAACTACGCCGCGCTGTGGGTGTCGATGGTGGTGTCGGTGCCGGCCTACATGCTGGCTTCGGGCCTGATGAGCGAGGGCATGAACTGGTGGCAGGCGGTGTTGACGGTGTTCCTGGGCAACCTGATCGTGCTGGTGCCGATGGTGCTGGTAGGCCATGCCGGCACCAAGTACGGCATCCCTTTCCCTGTGCTGGTGCGCGCATCGTTCGGCGTGCGCGGCGCGCAGTTGCCGGCCATTCTGCGGGCCATCGTGGCATGCGGCTGGTTCGGCATCCAGACGTGGCTGGGCAGCCAGGCGATCTACACGATCCTCAACGTGGTCACCGACAACATGCTGGTCGGCAGCAACATTCCGGGGCTGGGCATCAACCCGGGCCAGGGCTTCTGCTTCCTGCTGTTCTGGGCGCTGCACATCTGGCTGATCACCAAGGGGCTCGAATCGATCAAGCGCTTCCAGGCGCTGGCCACCCCGCTGCTGATTCTGGCAGCACTTGGCTTGGTCTGGTGGGCGTATATCAACGCGGGCGGCTTTGGCCCGATGCTGTCGGCGCCATCGGCGTTTTCGGCGGGCGGCAAGCGCGCCGGCGAGTTCTGGGGCTTCTTCTGGCCGTCGCTGACTGCCATGGTGGGCTACTGGGCCACGCTGGCGCTGAACATTCCCGACTTCACCCGCTTTGCGCGCAGCCAGCGCGATCAGCTTGTCGGGCAGGCAATCGGCCTGCCGCTGCCGATGGGGCTGCTGGCACTGGTGGCCGTGCTCGTCACGTCGTCCACGGTGGTCATCTACGGTCAGGCCATCTGGGATCCAGTCACCCTGGCCGGCAAGATGACGGGCCCGTCGGTCATCGTGGCGTTGCTGGCGCTGATCACCGCCACGCTGATGACGAACATCGCCGCCAACGTGGTTTCGCCGGCGTATGACTTCTCGAACCTGGCGCCGCATCGCATCTCGTTCCGCATCGGTGGCTACATCACGGCGGGCATCGGCCTGGCGATGATGCCGTGGAAAATTCTGGAAACCACCAAGGGCTACATCTTCACGTGGCTGGTCGGTTACGGCGCACTGCTAGGGCCGGTGGCCGGCATCATGATGGTCGACTACTTCCTGGTGCGTCGCACCGTGCTGAAGACCGGCGAGCTGTTCCGCATGGACGGCCCGTACGGTTACGGCAACGGTTGGAATGGCCGTGCCATCGTCGCGCTCGTCATCGGTGTTCTGCCCAATCTGCCGGGCTTCTTCAAGCAGGCCGGGTTCGTCACCAGCGTGCCAGGCGTGTTCGAAGCGCTATACACGTATGCATGGTTCGTGGGACTCGCGATTTCGGCCGTGGTGTATGTGATCCTGATGCGCGGGCGCCGCTGAGCACCTCCACAATCGGCACGGGGCGCGCCGGTACAATGCGCCCCATCTGAGAATTCCTTGCCGCCATGAAACAAGATCCGCGCTTTCCGAACCTGTTCATCCTCAATCACCCGCTGATCCAGCACAAGCTCACACACATGCGCGACAAGGACACGTCGACGCGCACGTTCCGCGAGCTGCTGCGCGAGATCACCTTGCTGATGGGCTACGAGATCACGCGCAACCTGCCGCTGACCAGCCGCCACATCGACACGCCGATGGGCCCGATGGAAGCGCCCGTCATCGCGGGCCGCAAGCTGGCTGTGGTGCCGGTGCTGCGCGCAGGCGTGGGTATGAGCGACGGTCTGGTGGAACTGATTCCGTCGGCACGCATCGGCCACATCGGCGTGTACCGCGACGAGCAACACCGCCCGGTGGAATACCTCGTGCGCCTGCCTGATCTGGAGGACCGCACCTTTATCCTGTGCGATCCGATGGTCGCCACCGGCTACTCCGCCGTACACGCCGTCGACGTGATGAAGAAGCGCGGCGTGCCCGACGAGAGCATCCTGTTCCTGGCGCTCGTGGCGGCGCCCGAAGGCGTGGAGGTATTCCAGCAGGCGCATCCGGGCGTGAAGCTGTTCGTGGCGTCGCTCGATTCGCACCTGGATGAAAACGCCTACATCATCCCGGGCCTGGGCGATGCGGGCGACCGCCTTTTCGGCACGAAAAACTGATCGCACGCTCCCAGCGCGAACAAAAACAGCCGGCAATGCCGGCTGTTGTCTTTGGTACGTCGGGGCGCTCAGCGCTTCTTCGATCCGCCCAGAATGCTGCCCAGCACGCCGCGCACGATTTCGCGCCCGACGGTCGAACCGATGGTGCGCATCGTCGACTTGGCCAACGTTTCGACAATCGAATCGCCCCGGCCGCTGCGGCCCGTACCCTTCGTCAGGATTGCGCCGACATCGCCAAGCCAGCCGCCGCTCTCCGGTTGCGCGGGCGCAGGCGCCGGTGCGGGCACTGAACCTGTCGATGCACCGAAATCCGTACCGATGGAAGCGGGTGCCGGCGCAGATGCCGGCCCGCCGTTTGCCACGCGGCCGCTCAGGATTTCGTACGCCGATTCACGGTCGATTGCCGCCTCATAGCGGCCGGCCACCAGCGAATTGGTCATCAGCTCGCGGCGCTCGTCGTCCGAGATCGGGCCGATGCGCGATGCGGGCGGGACGACAAACGCACGCTGCGTAACCTCGGGGCGGCCGCCCTCGTCCAGCATTGAGATCAGCGCCTCACCCACGGCCAATTCGCCAATGGCCTCTTCGATGCTGAATTCCGGATTTGCGCGCATCGTTGTCGCTGCCGCCTTGACGGCCTTCTGATCGCGCGGCGTGAAGGCCCGCAGCGCGTGCTGCACGCGGTTGCCGAGCTGGCCAAGCACCGTGTCCGGCACGTCGGCGGGGTTCTGCGTCACAAAGTACACGCCCACACCCTTGGAGCGGATCAGCCGCACCACCTGCTCCACCTTCTGCAGCAGCGACGGCGGCGCGTCATTGAACAGCAGGTGCGCCTCGTCAAAAAAGAAGGCGAGCTTGGGCTTGTCCACATCGCCCACCTCCGGCAAATGCTCGAACAATTCAGAGAGCATCCACAGCAGGAACGTCGCGTACAACTTGGGCGCATTGAGCAGCTTGTCGGCCGCCAGGATGTTGATCACGCCCTGGCCACGCACGGTCTGCATCAGGTCATTGATATCCAGCATCGGCTCGCCGAAGAACTGGTCGGCGCCCTGCTCTTCCAGCGCGATCAGGTTGCGCTGGATGGCCCCGATGCTGGCCGACGAGATGTTCCCGTACTTGTTCGTGTAGTCCGACGAGTGCTCGCCAACGTGCTGGAGCATCGCGCGCAGGTCTTTCATGTCGAGCAGCGCGAGGCCTGAGTCATCAGCAATCTTGAAGACGAGATTGAGCACGCCGGTCTGGATGTCATTCAGCTCCAGCATGCGCGAGAGCATCAGCGGGCCCATGTCGGACACGGTGGCGCGCACGGGGTGGCCACGCTCGCCGTACACATCCCACAACGTGACCGGGCAGTTGGCCCATTGCGGCTCTTCCAGACCGCGCTCCTGCAGGCGGGCCTTGAGCTTGTCGTTGGACTGGCCAGCTTGCGAAATGCCGGTCAGATCACCTTTTACGTCGGCCAGGAAAACCGGTACGCCGATCTTCGACAGGCCCTGGGCGATCGTTTGCAGGGTGACAGTCTTGCCGGTGCCAGTGGCGCCGGTGATCAAGCCATGCCGGTTGGCGAGCTGGGGCAACAGCACCAACTCCGCTTTGGCGTTCTTGGCAATCAGGATGGGATCGGTCATGGCGTTTGGACGAGGATCAATCTGGGGGGACGACACGCCAGCAAGTCGACCGGATGGACGGGGCGGCGGGCGTGTGCAGCATGCTAAAATCCGCGACCGATTATAGAGCGTGCAGGTGGCGTCAAACCGCCATCTGAGCGCCAGATTCCACTGCATTCCGCTCGGAGAGTTTCATGGCCGGTCATTCCAAATGGGCCAATATCAAGCATAAGAAAGCCGCTGCCGACGCCAAGCGCGGCAAAGTTTGGACGCGCCTGATCAAGGAAATCACCGTGGCGGCCCGTCTGGGCGGCGGCGATGCCGACTCCAATCCGCGCCTGCGACTGGCCATGGACAAGGCCACCGACGCGAACATGCCCAAGGACAACATCAACCGCGCCATCCAGCGCGGTGTGGGTGGCCTGGAAGGCGCGAACTACGAGGAAATCCGCTACGAAGGCTACGGCATCAACGGCGCAGCCGTGATCGTCGACTGCCTGACCGATAACCGCACGCGCACCGTGGCCGAAGTCCGCCACGGTTTCGACAAGTACGGCGGCAACATGGGCACATCGGGCTCCGTCGCGTTCCTGTTCGACCACATCGGTCAGTTCATCTACGCGCCGGGCACGCCCGAAGACAAGCTGATGGACGCAGCGCTCGAAGCCGGCGCCGACGATGTCGTCACGCATGAAGACGGCTCGCTCGAAGTCATCTGCCCGCCCAACGATTTCACCAAGGTCAAGACCGCGCTGGAAGCCGCCGGCTTCAAGGCGGAACTGGCCGAAGTCATCATGAAGCCGCAGACCGAAGTCGAGTTCACCGGCGAAGACGCGGTCAAGATGCAGAAGCTGCTCGACGTCCTGGAAAACCTGGACGACGTGCAGGAAGTCTTCACCAACGCGGTCATCGGGGAGTAAGTCCCGGACACGCGCATAACGGCGATCGACCTCACGATCGCCGTTTTTGTTTTCCAGATTTCGATTTTTTGAGTAGGTACAGCATGAAAGTGATGGTGGTCGGTTCGGGCGGTCGAGAGCACGCCCTGGCATGGAAGCTGGCACGCTCGCCCAAGGTGCAGGTGGTATACGTGGCCCCCGGCAACGGCGGCACGGCGCTCGACAAGCGCCTGCAGAACCTCCCGATCACGGATCCGGAAGTGCTGGCCGCCTTTGCCGAGCGCGAGGGCATCCACTTCACGGTGGTCGGGCCGGAGGCGCCGCTGGCCGCCGGCATCGTCGACCTGTTCCGCGCCAAGGGCTTGCGCATCTTCGGGCCAACCAAGGCCGCCGCGCAGCTCGAATCGTCGAAGGATTTCGCCAAGGCGTTCATGCACCGCCACGGCATTCCGACCGCCAAGTACCAGACCTTTGGCGATGCTGCGCAGGCACACGCGTACATTGACCAGGAAGGCGCCCCGATCGTCATCAAGGCCGATGGACTGGCCGCCGGCAAGGGCGTGGTCGTGGCAATGACCGCCGAAGAAGCGCACAGCGCCATCGACATGATGCTGGCTGACAACCGCCTCGGTGACGCCGGTGCGCGCGTGGTGATCGAAGAATTCCTCGCTGGTGAAGAAGCCAGCTTCATCGTCGTGTGCGACGGCAAAAACGTCGTGGCGCTGGCCACCAGCCAGGACCACAAGCGTCTGCTCGACGGCGACGCCGGCCCCAACACGGGCGGCATGGGCGCCTACTCGCCCGCGCCGGTGGTCACGCCCACGCTGCACGCCCGCGCGCTGCGCGAGATCATCATGCCGACGATCCGAGGCATGGAGAAGGATGGCATTCCGTACACCGGTTTCCTGTATGCCGGCCTGATGATCGACGCAGAAGGCAACCCCAAGACGCTCGAATTCAACTGCCGCATGGGCGATCCGGAAACGCAGCCCATCATGGCGCGCATGAAGACCGACCTGTACGACGTGCTCGACCGCGCCATCGACGGCAAGCTCGACGGCATGGAGCTGGACTGGGACCGCCGCACCGCGCTGGGCGTGGTCATGGCCGCGCACAATTACCCGGACACGCCGCGCAAGGGCGACGTCATCACCGGCATCCCGAAGGAAACCGAAGACAGCGTCACCTTCCACGCTGGCACCACGCTCAAGGACGGCGTGTTGACCACCAACGGCGGCCGAGTGCTGTGCGTGGTTGGCCTGGCCGATACCGTCAAAGCGGCCCAGCGCGCGGCGTACAACGCCATCGAGCAGATCCACTTTGACGGCGCCCAGTACCGGACCGATATTGGCCATCGCGCCATCCGCCATTGAGCAATAGCCAGCCGCGCTGATGCCCCACCATGGGGCAGGCGCGGCATCCGTCACCCCGGGTGATCCCCGACTTGCCCCGGCTGCCCGCCCGCTACAATGGTGACAACCGTATGACTCGGCCTGACTCGCCCCTGCGAGCGGCCCCTTCTGATCGCATGGATACCCAAGCCGTCCGCGCCTACCTGCTGGACCTGCAGGACCGCATCACCACTGCCGCCAGCGCGCTGGACGGCGGCACGTTCGTCACCGACGCGTGGGAGAAGCCGCCCACCGAGCGCCTGCGCGGCAGCGGTCGCACCCGCATTCTGGAAGGCGGCGCGCTGCTTGAGCGCGGGGGCGTCGGTTTTTCGCACGTGATGGGCGACACCCTGCCCCCGTCGGCCACCGCCAACCGGCCAGAATTGGCGGGGCGCGGTTTCGAGGCAATGGGCGTGTCGCTGGTCTTCCACCCACGCAATCCCTACGTGCCGACGGTGCATATGAATGTGCGCTGCTTCGTCGCCGTGCGCCCCGACGCCGAGCCCGTCTGGTGGTTCGGTGGCGGCATGGATCTCACGCCCTATTACGGCTTCACCGAAGACGCCGCACACTTCCACCGCACCTGCCAGGGCGCCCTGGCGCCCTACGGCGACGAGCTGTACCCGCGCTTCAAGCAATGGTGCGACGATTATTTCTATCTGAAGCACCGCAAGGAAGCGCGCGGCGTCGGCGGCATATTCTTCGACGACTTTGCGGAGCTGGGCTTCGAGCGCAGCTTCGAGATGATGCGCTCGGTTGGCGACGCCTTCCTGCCCGCCTGGCTGCCCATCGCCGAACAACGCCACGCCACGCCCTACGGTGAGCGCGAGCGCGCCTTCCAGGCCTATCGTCGTGGCCGCTATGTCGAGTTCAACCTCGTATTCGACCGCGGCACGCTGTTCGGCCTGCAAAGCGGCGGCCGCGCCGAATCGATCCTGATGTCGATGCCGCCGGTGGCCAACTGGCGCTACGACTGGCAGCCGGAACCGGGTTCGCCGGAAGCGGCGCTGTACACCGATTTCCTGCCGGCGCGCGATTGGGTATGACGCTTCCCACGTTCGTGCGCCCCGATCTCGATCGCCCTTATCGGCTTGGCTTGCTGGGTGGCACGTTCGATCCGCCGCATGTCGGCCACATCGCCCTGGCCGAGCTGTGCATTGCCCGCCTCGACCTGGATGAGCTGCTGTGGATCCCGACCGGCGTGTCCTGGCAGAAAGCCGCCGACATCACGCCCGCGCCGCTGCGCTTTGCCATGACCGAACTGGCCGCCAAAGCGGTGCGCGGCGGCCGCGCCCGAGTCCACGCGAGCAGCATGGAAGTCGACCGCCACGGGCCCAGCTACACTATCGACACCGTGCGTGAATTGCGGGGTGTCTACGGCCCGGACACCTCCATGGCATGGCTCATGGGCGCCGACCAGCTCGTCGGCCTGGACACTTGGCACGGCTGGCAGGACCTGTTCGAATACGTTCACTTGTGCGTCGCCACACGCCCCGGTTTCGACCTTCAGGCGCTACATGCGCCGGTGCAGCGCGAACTCGATGTGCGCCGGGCCGACACGGCATTGATACAATGCGCACCCGCAGGCCATATGTGGATCGACCAGACCCTGGCTGTCGACCTGTCGTCCACCCGCCTGCGCCGGCAGCTTGCCACCGGCGCGCGCTGCGACATCGACCTGCCCGCCGGCGTGGCCGACTTGATCCAATCGCATTCGCTGTACCGCCGTGCCAATGGCACGGTCAGTGCTTGACCGCGTGATTGACCGCATTCACGCGCTTCTTTTCGACCTTTTTTCTCGCCTTTTAAACGTTCTTCTCACTCAGTATGGATATTCGCAAACTACAACGCGTGATCGTCGACGCGCTCGAAGACGTCAAGGCGCAAGACATCAAGGTCTTCAATACGACCCACCTGACCGAACTGTTCGACCGCACGGTCATCGCCAGCGGCACGTCTAACCGCCAAACCAAAGCTCTGGCCGCATCGGTGCGTGACGCCGTCAAGGAAGCCGGCGGCCACGTCATCGCCGTGGAAGGCGAAGACGTAGGCGAATGGGTGCTGGTCGACTGCGGCGACGCCGTGGTCCACATCATGCAGCCGCAGCTGCGCCAGTACTACAACCTCGAAGAGATCTGGGGTGACAAGCCGGTGCGCATCGAACTGGGCGGCACCGGCAAGCGTGGCTTGCCCAAGGCCAGCGAAGGTTACGACGACGAGGAAGACGAGGCCGAAGAGGTCACGCCGGCCAAGCGCCGCACCACCAAGCCGAAGCTGGCAGGTGAACGCCCGACCAAGGCCGCAGCACCGGCCAAGAAGGCTCCCGCCAAGAAGCCCGCCACCAAGCGGGCTACCGGTGCTGGCAAGACCGCCACCAAGACCGCCGCAAAAACGGCAACCAAGACGGCAGCCAAGCGCGCTCCGGCCAAGAAGCGCGCAGCGTAACGTCGAGCGCGCAGTCTCGCCATGCAGTTGCTGATCGTTGCCGTGGGGCACAAGATGCCGTCCTGGATCGAGGACGGCTTCTCTGAATACGCCAAGCGCATGCCGCCCGAACTGCGCATCGAACTGCGCGAAATCAAGCCTGAGCAGCGCTCCGGCAGTCGCACCGCTGCCACCGTCATGCAGCTTGAAGCGGCGCGCATTGAAGCCGCGCTGCCCAAGGGCTGCCGCATGATCGCGCTGGATGAGCGCGGCAAAGACCTCACCACCGTCGCACTGGCTGAATCCCTCGCCGGATGGCAACAGGAAGGCGGCGACATCGCCTTCGTGATCGGCGGCGCGGATGGGCTGGACCCGGCGCTCAAGGCCAAGGCTCGCATGCTGATCCGCCTATCGAGCCTGACGCTGCCGCACGGCATGGTGCGCGTGCTTCTGGCCGAGCAGCTCTACCGCGCGTGGAGCATCACGCAGAACCACCCATATCATCGCGTATGACCATGGATGCACCCGGCGCGCCGCACCTCTATCTCGCCTCGCAGAGCCCGCGCCGGCAGGAACTGTTGCGCCAGATCGGCGCGCGTTTCGAGCTGCTGCTGGCCGGCGAAGATGAAGATGCCGAAGCGCTGGAAGCCGTGCTCCCCGGGGAGACGCCCGATGACTACGTCCAACGTGTCTGCGCATTGAAGGCACAAGCCGCGGTGCGCCGCCGCATTGCACGCGACCTCCCCGCCCGACCAATCCTCACGTCCGACACCACGGTATGCTTGGGCGGCGAGATCCTCGGCAAGCCGACCGACGCCGCCGATGCGCATCGCATGCTGCGCGCCATGTCCGGCCGCGAACATCGCGTGCTGACCGCCGTGACGGTCGTCACCGCCAGCGGCACGCCAATGCACGCGCTGTCTGTTTCCGATGTGCGCTTTGCCGTGCTGACGGACAACGACATCGCCCGCTACATCGCCAGCGGCGAGCCCTTCGGCAAGGCGGGCGCGTACGGCATCCAGGGTCGCGCAGCCGCCTTTGTCGCCCATATTTCGGGAAGCTATTCGGGTATCATGGGCCTACCCTTGTTCGAGACCGCCGCACTACTCGCACAGGCGAGCATCACGCTGTAACTCGCCCCTGACCGGCCGCTGAAGCACGCACCGGACAGCGTGCGAGGGCCGGTTTCAAGACACGCTTCGGGCGCATACGATCAAGCCCGGAGGCGGGTGCTGAAACCCGCTCTCCAGGTACCCCCATGTCCGAAGACATCCTCGTCAATATCACGCCGCAAGAAACGCGCGTGGCCATCGTCCAGCAAGCCGCCGTTCAAGAACTTCACATCGAGCGCACGCTAACGCGCGGCCTGGTCGGCAACATTTACCTTGGCAAGGTGGTGCGCGTCCTGCCCGGCATGCAATCGGCCTTCATCGACATCGGGCTCGAGCGCGCGGCGTTTTTGCATGTGGCCGACATCTGGCACCCGCGTGACGCCAAGGACGCGCCACCCGCCCCCCAGGTCGCCATCGAGAAGACGCTCTTCGAGGGCCAGGCGCTGATGGTGCAGGTCATCAAAGACCCGATCGGGACCAAGGGAGCGCGGCTGTCCACGCAGGTCAGCATTGCCGGCCGCACGCTGGTGTATCTACCCCAAGACCCGCACATCGGGATCTCGCAGAAGATCGGTAACGAGGCCGAGCGTGAGGCGCTGCGCACGCGCGTGACCGCCATGGTGCCCACTGAGGAACGCGGTGGCTTCATCGTGCGTACCATCGCCGAAGAGTCGACCGACGAAGAACTTGCCAACGACGTTGCTTACCTGCGCAAGATCTGGGCGACCATCCGTCACAACGCGACCACCCTGCCCGCCCCGTCGATCCTGTATCAGGACCTGAACCTCGCCCAGCGCGTGCTGCGCGATTTCGTGACGGACGAAACGCGCAGCATCCAGGTCGATTCGCGCGAGAACCATCAGAAGCTTGTCGAGTTTGCGCAAGAGTACACACCGGCCGTAGTCGAGCGCCTGACGCATTACACCGGCGAACGGCCAATCTTCGATCTGTATAACATCGAGGCGGAGGTTGAGCGCGCGCTGTCGCGCCGGGTCGACCTGAAATCGGGTGGCTACCTGATGATCGACCAGACCGAGGCGATGACGACCATCGACGTCAACACCGGCGGTTACGTGGGCGCACGCAACTTCGACGACACGATTTTCAAGACCAACCTGGAAGCGGCCCACACCATCGCGCGGCAACTGCGGCTGCGCAACCTGGGCGGCATCATCATCATCGACTTCATCGATATGGAGTCGGCCGAGCATCGCGACGCGGTGTTGGCGGAACTGCGCAAGGCGCTGTCACGCGACCGCACGCGCATCACCGTCAACAGCTTCTCGCAGCTTGGGCTGGTGGAGATGACGCGCAAGCGCACGCGGGAATCGCTCGCGCACGTGCTCTGCGAGCAGTGCCCGGTGTGCCAGGGCAAGGGTCAGGTGAAGACGCCACGCACGGTGTGCTACGACATCCTGCGCGAAATCATGCGTGAGTCGCGGCAGTTCAATCCGCGCGAATTTCGCATCCTTGCTTCGCAAGCGGTGATTGATCTGTTCCTGGAAGAAGAAAGCCAGCACCTTGCGATGCTGGGCGATTTCATCGGCAAGCCGATTTCGCTGCAAGTGGAATCGTCGGCCGCCAGCCAGGAGCAGTACGACATCATCCTGATGTAGCACGGCTCCCAGCGCGGCAGCTACGGTTTGACCGGGCTGCCGTGCGGAACCGGCGCCGCTGCCATGGATGCTTGCGCGCGCTCCGTTAGGCGGGGAATTTGCTCACGCATCGCCAGCAGCGCGGCCAGCACCACCAGCATCACAATCCCGAGCATTGCCAGATAGGCCACCGACCCACCGGCGGTGATAACCATCGCGCCTGCAAATGCGCTGAGGATCGCGCCCAGCCGTCCGAACGCCACCGCCGATGCCGTGCCTGTCGCGCGCACCGCCGTCGGATAAACGTAGGCGCACAGCGCATACATCGTCGATTGCACGGCGTTGACGAATAGCCCGTGCAGCCCAAGGCCGACGATCAGCAGGTTCGTGTTCAGCTTGGCGTCGACACCCTGCAACGCAAAGGCACTCGCGGCCGCGCCCACGCAACACATCGCCATTGGCCAACGTGAACCCCATCGCGCGATGGTGACCGCGCAAACCAAGGCGCCGATCACGCCGCCCAGGTTGTACGCCGTCAGACCCGAACCGGCCACGGCCACGCTCAAACCTTCTGAAGCCAGCATCGTCGGCAACCAGCTGAACGCCGCGTACACGGCCAGCAGGCACATGAAGAACGCCGCCCACAGCGCGATCGTGTCGCGCGCCTGCCCCGGCGCGAAGAGCGAGCGGAAACTGGCGTGCTGAATGACCTTCTGACCAGCCACATCGGCAAACGCCGTATTGGCGGACACATCGCGCCCCATCCTCGACAGCAAATGTGCAAGCTGCGGCCAGTGCGATTGGCGACGCGCCAGGAAGCGCGGCGATTCAGGCAGCGCGACCACCAGCACAAATCCGAGCACGAGCGGCAGCGCACCGCCAATCCAGAACAGCCCGCGCCAGCCATAAAGCGGCAGCACGTGGCCGGCAAACAAGCCTGCCAGCATCCCGCCCAGAGGCACGCATACGATGGTGGCCGTCACCGCCAACGTGCGGCGACGCGCAGGCGTGAACTCCGCCGTCATCGTCGTGGAGCTCGGCAGCGCGCCACCAATGCCCAGGCCGGCGATAAATCGCAGCGCGGCAATCGTCGCCACATTGGGTGCAAAACCGATCGAGCATGTCGCTACGCCAAACACGAACACGCTCCCGATCAACGCCCAGCGTCGCCCGAAGCGATCGGCAAACAGGCCCGCCAACGCGCTGCCCAGCCCCATACCGACCAGGCCGGCGGCCACTGCCGGGGCGAACGCGTTGCGCGTGATACCCCACTCCTTGATGAGCACGGGAATGGCAAAGCCGATCAACTGACCGTCAAAGCCGTCCATGACGATGGCGAAGGCCGCAAGCAGCACCGCCAACTTCTGCGCGAGGGAAAACGGCCCATCGTCGAGGACCGTGCCGATATCGATCGTGGTCTGGTTTCCGTTCATACCGGCCCCCGTTTGGACGCCGCGCTCGGCAATCTGCAATTGCACTTCATGTGGTTGTCTCCGTTGAGGTGGCGTCTGCGCGCCATCGAATGAAACCCTGCGTATCCCGGCCCGCTAAGGCGCCTGCTGGTTCACGGTGCTCGCCTGCACCAATCGCACCAATTGCATCAACGTCTCGGTGTGGGGCACAGGCACGCCGTGCCGGCGCGCCGCTGCCACCACGGCGCCGTTGATGGATTCGATCTCGGTGGGGCGCCCGGCCAGCACGTCCTGCAGCATCGACGGCTTGTGCCCCTGATGCGCGACGATGGCGTGCCGCACGTTGTCGTTCACCTTTGCGGCATCAACTGAAATGCCGCTGGCGCGCGCCACGGCCAGCACCTCGTCCACGATGTTCAGCGCCAGCGTCGGGCCGTCTTCCACCGCGCCCAGCGCGTCGACGGACTGCTTCAGCACTGTGCACAGCGGATTGAGCGCGGCATTGAAGGCGACCTTCTCCCACACGGCGCCCCATACGTTCGCATCCGCCTGGCAGTTCAGGCCGGCGGCGGACAGCACGTCCACCACACGTGCCAGCATCGGGAGCCGCTCGCCGTCTGCGCTCATCAGGCGGATCGCACCTGCGCCATGTGAGCGCACGTGGCCTGGGCCAGCAAGGTCCGCCGGCCACGTGGTCACGCCAACGAAGATACGTTCCGGCGGCACCATCGAAGCCAGCGCCTCCACGTTGCCCAGCCCGTTCTGCAGCGTCAGCACATGCGTTGCCGGGCCAAGCAGGTGACGCACGCTCGCGAGTGCCGCACGCGTATGCATCGCCTTGGTGAAGACGATCAGCAAGTCGGGTACGTCCGTCGCGTCGCCCGGGCGCAGGGCCTGCAGGTTGCGGACGTGGCGATCGCCAGTGTCGGTTTCCAGCCGCAAACCGTGCGCGGCAATCGCATGCAGATGCACATCGTTGATGTCGAGCAGCGTGACATGCTGGTTGGCTTCGGCGAGCAGCCCGCCGAACAACGACCCCATCGCGCCCGCGCCGAGGATTGAGATCTTCGTCGGCATCTCGGCTCAGAACGGGTAATGGCGCGGCGTGGTCTGTACCGTCATCCAGCGCAGCTCGGTGAACTCCGCCACACCAGCGCGACCGCCGAAGCGCCCAAAACCGCTTGCCTTGACGCCGCCAAACGGCATTTGCGCCTCGTCGTGCACCGTGGGGCCATTGATATGGCAGATGCCCGATTCGATGCGGCGCGCGACGTTCATCGCGCGCGCTACATCGCGACTGAACACGGCGGACGACAAACCGTATGCGTTGTCATTCGCACAGGCGACGGCGGCATCGTCGCCGCTCACACGCACGATGCCCTTGACCGGGCCGAACGATTCTTCCGAGTAGATCAGCATATCGGGCGTGACGTGGTCGAGCAGCGTGGCAGGCATCAGCGTGCTGTCGGCCTTGCCGCCGCACAGCAGCTTCGCGCCTTTGGCGAGGGCGTCGTCGATGAGGTGATTGCAGCGTTCGACTGTGCTCATGTCGAACACTGAGCCGAGCACCGCCGGCCCCTTGCGCGGATCGCCCAGCGGCAGCGCTGCAGCCTTGGCAGCCAGCTTGCCGACAAACGCGTCGGCGATAGATTCGTCGACGATGATGCGCTCGGTGGACATGCAGATCTGGCCAGAATTGGCGAACGCGCCGAAGGCCGCACCATCGACGGCGGCGTCGATATCCGCATCCGCCAGCACCAGCAGCGGCGCCTTGCCGCCCAGCTCCAGCACGACGGGTTTCAGATACGTCGCGCAAGTCTGCGCGATGATGCGGCCCACGCGCGTGGAGCCCGTAAAGTTGACGCGACGCACCGCTGGGTGCGCAATCATCGCCTCCACCACCGCGCCCGCATCGGCCGGAGCATTCGTCACGAAATTGACGACGCCATTTGGCAAGCCCGCTTCCTGCAAGGCTTCGATGATGAACCCGTGCGTCGCCGGCGAAATCTCGGAGCCTTTCAACACGACGGTGTTGCCGCACGCCAGTGGCAACGCAATCGCGCGCACCGCCAGGATGACCGGCGCATTCCACGGCGCAATACCCAGCACCACGCCTGCCGGCTGGCGCACGCCCATGGCGAGGCTGCCCGGCACGTCAGATGGAATGATCTCGCCCGCAATCTGCGTGACCATGGCGGCGGCTTCCTGCAAACCGCTCGCAGCGAGATGCACGTTGAAGCCCGCCCACAGCGCGGAGGCGCCGGTCTCTGCGGCCATCGCGACGGCAAAAGCCTCGCCCTTGGCTTCCAACGCCTGTGCAGCGCGCATCAACAACGCGCGGCGCTCGCTCGGGCCGATGGCGGCCCAGGCGGGGAATGCTGCCGCTGCAGCATCAACAGCGCGACGCGCATCGTCCACGGTAGCGGCTGGTGCCCTCGTGGCCACGGTGCCGTCAAGCGGATTCCGCCGCTCGAACACCGCACCCTCGGCAGCTTGCACGCGCTCGCCGTTGATGAGCATCGAGATGGTCTGCACCGCGTCCGGCGGGGCAATGTTCGTATTCGTCATCAGGCGATCTCCACTTCAATCAAGGTTGGTCCGGCGGATTGCAGCGCTGTACGCAGTACGGCTTCCAGCGCATGCGGGTCGCTCACGCGCTGGCCTGTGCAGCCCATCGCACTGGCCAGGCCGACAAAATCGATGCCGTGCAGATCCGTGCCCTGCACTGCGTCGGTTGGGGCAAAGCCGAACACCGGCGCGAAATCCTGCAGGGCAGCATAGCGGCGGTTGTTCAGGATCACGAACGTCATGGGCAACTCGAGGAGCGCAGCGCTCCACAGCGCCTGGATCGAATACATGCTCGATCCGTCGCCAATCAGACCAATCACGCGTGTGCCCGGTTTGGCGAGTGCCACGCCGACTGCCGCCGGCATGCCGTAGCCCAAGCCGCCGCTGTCCATGGTGTAGAAGGCGCCGGAGCGGCGCATCGGCAAGTAGGCCTGCATGGTCGAGCGTGCACTCGGAGCCTCTTCGACGACGATGTCTGCCGGGCCGCGCACGGCATCGAGCGTCTGCAACGCAAACGCAACCGACATGGGCGAACCTGGCTCAGCTCGCGGCGATTTGACGCGTGGCGCGGGCAGCGGCCGTGCCGGTGGCGCGGGGCGGGCGAGCAGATCCAGCACGCCCAGGCGGATGTTGCCAACGGCGGAAATGCCCTCCGGCGTCCAGGCAGCGGTCGCTGGATCGTCGATCAACTGCACGAGCTTCGCCCCGACCGGCACATGCGGCCCGTGGCCTTCCACGTGGTACGTAAACGCCGGTGCGCCGAGCGCGAACACCACGTCGTGCCCCTGCAGCAGGCTGACGATCTTTTCACGCATGGCGGGCAGGAAACCCGCAAACAGCCGATGGTCTTCCGGAAACGCGCCACGCCCAGCCATTGGTGCGGTGAACACGCGCGCGTTGTGCGCCTCGGCGAGTTGCACGACGGTATCCCACGCGCCAGCGCGATCGACCGCGGCCCCAACCACGAACGCCGGCCGCTGCGCCGCGTCGAGCAGGTCGCCGATGCGCGCCAGCGTGACCGGATCGGGCCGCACCGCGGTGGCCACTTCATGCACGGCAACGGGCTCTGTCGTCTGGTCCCAGTCATCCACCGGAATCGACACCAGAACGGGGCCCCGGGGCTCCTGCATGGCGATGTGATACGCGCGGGCCAGCGCCAGCGGCACATCTTGCGCACGCGCGGGCTCGATGCTCCACTTCACATACGGCTTGGGCAACTCCGTCGCCTGGTTGGAAGCGAGGAACGGATCGAACGGCAGAATGGATCGTGCCTGCTGCCCGGCGGTAATCACGAGCGGCGTGCGGTTCTTGAAGGCCGTGAAGATGTTGCCCATGGCATTGCCGACACCGGCCGCCGAGTGCAGGTTCACCAGCGCGGCATTGCCCGTTGCCTGCGCAAAGCCGTCCGCCATGCCGACCACCACGGCTTCCTGCAAGCCCAGGATGTAGCGGAAATCCTCCGGAAAATCGCGAAACATCGGCAGCTCGGTGGAGCCCGGATTGCCGAACACGTGGGTCATGCCGAGCCGGCGCAGCAGGTCGATCGTGGCGTCGCGCACGGTGATCAGCGCGAGCGAAGTGCGGGTCATACAGGCAGTCCTCCTTGAAACAGGCTGCCAGTATGGAATCCGTAGCGATTAACGCGATATTGAATTATTTCGTCAAAGTCATTACCTTTTGGCATGACTTTCGATCTACGCCAGCTACGCGCCTTCACCACTATCGTCTCCGCCGGCAGCCTTGGGCGTGCGGCGGAGGTCCTGCACGTCACGCAGCCGGCGCTCAGCCGCATCGTCAAGCGATTGGAAGACGAGGTGGGCGCGCCGCTGTTCGAGCGGCACTCCAAGGGAATGCAGCTCACCGCGATCGGGCAGGCACTCCTGCCACACGCCTCGCTGCTTCAGCGCGAGGCCGATTACGCACAGGAAGAGATCGATGCGATGCGCGGGCTTGCCAAGGGCACGATCCGCGTGGGCGCAGTCGGCAGCATCGCAAGCTATGTCTTGCCGTTGGCCGTGGGCACTGTGGTAGCCCGCTGGCCGAACCTGCGCGTGGAGATACTGGAAGGCGTATGGGACCGGCTGGCCGAAGGGTTGGTCAAGCACGAGATCGATCTCGCGCTGTCGATGGCGATGCCGGATACCGACGAGATCATCGCCATCGCGGATTGCCGCTGGGAGGATGCGAGTTTCGTGGTCGCGTCACCGGAGCATTCGCTACGCCATCGCCCTGGCCTGACATTGGCCGATACGCTGGATGCATTCTGGGCCGTTCCACCGCGCGGTACCGGCCCGTACGAGCACATGCGCCAGGTATTCGAAGCAGCCGGACATGGCTTGCCGAACATCGTGGTGGAAACGCGCTCGGTGACGGCACTCAAGAGCCTCGTGGCGCGCTCCGGTTTCCTGAGCTGGATGGCAGAACCGATGATCGATGCGGAGCGCCGTGCCGGCGTGATCGAGCCGCTGCCGATTCCCGGCCTGGTCGCGCGCCGCACGCTCACAGCGTTCCGGCGCCGCCACGGCATTCTGCCGAGCCCCGCCGTCAAGCTGCTCGAAGCGCTGCGCGAGCTGACGGCGTAGGCACCCTGGCGCCCTATTTCTTCTCGCGCGGCAAGCGGCCGAGCAGGAAGAATTCGTCATTGGGCCGCATCGAAATCACATTCGCCATGCGGTTGGACAGGCCAAAGAACGCGGTGATGCCGGTGATGTCCCAGATGTCCTCGTCATCGAAACCGTGCGCGCGCAACGCGTCATAGTCGGCGTCATTGACGGTGTGCGAAGCGGTGCAGACCTTCATCGCGAAGTCGAGCATGGCGCGCTGGCGCGGCGTGATGTCGGCCTTGCGGTAATTGACGGCAACCTGGTCGGCCACCAACGGCTTCTTCTCGTAGATGCGCAGAATGGCGCCGTGCGCGACCACGCAATACAGGCATTGGTTGGCGGCGGACGTGGCGACCACGATCATCTCGCGCTCGCCCTTGGTGAGGCTACTGCCTTCGCGCAGCATCAGGGCGTCGTGGTACGCAAAGAACGCACGGCACTCGTCCGGCCGATGTGACAGCGCCAGGAAGACGTTCGGCACAAAGCCGCTCTTCTCCTGCACCTCCAGGATGCGCGCACGGATATCTTCGGGAATGTCGGCCAGCTCAGGAACGGGGAACCGGCTGATGGGCGGCGTGGTGGTCGTCACGATGTCTCCTTTGATTTGAGCATCCTGAGCACGCCGCCCTGAAGGCAAGACTTACTGGGTAGCGAACTGGATGCGATGGAGTCCAGCATACAACCCATCGCGCTCGATGAGTTCGCGGTGCGTTCCGGCTTCGGCAATCTTGCCGTGCTCCAGCACGATGATGCGGTCGGCATTTTCGATGGTCGACAGCCGGTGCGCGATCACCAGCGTCGTGCGGCCTTCCATCAGCCGTTCGAGCGCGGCCTGCACCTGGCGCTCAGACTCGGAATCCAGTGCGGAAGTCGCTTCATCCAGGATCAGGATCGGCGCGTCTTTGTAGATCGCACGGGCAATCGCCAGGCGCTGGCGCTGGCCACCGGACAGCTTCGAACCGTTGTCGCCGACATTGGTATCGATGCCCTCGGGCAGGTTGTCGACCACATCGGTCAGGTAAGCCGCTTCCAGCGCACGGCGCACGCGGGCCATGTCGATCTCGGAGGCGTCGCGCGCGCCATAGGCGACGTTGGCAGCGATGGTGTCGTTGAAGAGCACCACATCTTGGCTCACGAAAGCGATCTGGCGGCGCAGGTCATACAGCGCCAGATCCGCCAGCGCATCGCCATCGAGCGAAATCGTGCCAGAGGTCGGATCGAAGAAGCGCGGGAGCAGATTCACCAACGTGGTCTTGCCGCTGCCCGACGGTCCGACCAGCGCGACGACCTCGCCCGGCTTGACGTGCAGATTCACGTTGTCGAGCGCCGCCCGACCATCTTCACCATAGCGGAAGGTGACGTTGTCGAAGCGGACATCGCCGCGGGCACGATCGATCTTCTTGCCGCCTTCTTGCGGTTCGATTGGCGTGTCGATGAGGCCGAAGATGAACTCAGCGGCGGTCAGGCCGCGCTGCAGCGGCTGATTCACATCGGTCAGGTGCTTGAGCGGCGAGATCAGCAACAGCATCGCCATCACAAAGCCGGTAAAGCCGCCGACCGTAGTCTGGTTGGCCTGTGCCTGCATCATGGCAATGGCCAGGATGATCGACAGCGCCAGCGCCGCCAGGAACTGCGTCACCGGCTGGTTCAGGCCACCGGCCACGGCCACGCGCATGGCGTAACCACGCAGACGATTCGTCATGGCATTGAAGCGCAGCGATTCGTACGCTTCGCCGCCGTGCAACTTGACGACCTTGTAACCGCCCACGGCCTCTTCCACCACATAGGCGGCCTGGTTGGTCAGGTTTTGGCTCTCGCGGTTGAGCGAGCGCAGGCGGCGGTTGATACGCGACATCAGCAGCCCGATGATCGGCAGGATCACCGCCACCACCAGCGTCAGGCGCCAGTTGGTGTAGAAGAGGAAGATCAATAGCGCCAGCACCGTCATTGAATCGCGTACCAGCGTGATGAACACGCCGGTCAGCACCTGCAGCACCTGGTTCACTTCAAAGATGACCGCGTTGATGATCGACGCCGCCGTATTGCGCTGATAGTACGAAGCCGGCGCCTGCAGCAGGCGCTCGAACATCTTCATCCGCAGATTCAGCAGCACCTTGTTCGACACCAGGCTCAACAGATACGTCGATGCAAATTGCGCGATCCCACGCACCACGGCAATGCCCACCAACATGGCCGGCACCTGCCACAGCCTGCCGACGTATTCACCGCCGAAGCCCTGATCCAGCAAATCCTTCACGACTTTCGGGATGATCCCCTCCGTGGCTGCCACCACGCCCATGGCAACCATTGCCAGGATGAAAGCGGTCAATTCGGGGCGCAGGTAGCCCCACAGCCGCTTGAGCATCGGCTTGGCGGGCGCTGGGTGATCAGACTTTGCTTGTATACTCACGGCGTTTTCAAATGAGGGTGGGCAGCTTGCGTCGCATGGCGATCGGCTCTGCCGACATCAAGTGCGTTGCAGCGGCTGTCATCCGACAGACGGGCGACCCGGCATTTTAGCGGCAATCCACCACCCGGCCCATCCTGCTGCGCAATCCCCGGTCAAGACGGACCGACGCATCATCTGACGCTTCCGCAATGAGTTCGCGCGTTCCCACGTTTTTCATCAATCTCGACCACGACGCCGGTCGCCGCGAGGCGCTGGAACGCCAGCTCGATGCGCTTGGCCTGCCGCATAGCCGCTTCCCGGGTGTGTACGGCAAGACACTTCCCGCCGACGAACTTGCGCGCCACTATGACCATGCGCGCGCTATTGGCCAGAGCCGAGAATTGACCGTCGGCGAAGTCGGCTGCGCACTAAGCCACCTTGGCGTCTACCGGGCAATCATCGAACAAAACCTGCCCTACGCGCTCATCCTCGAAGACGACGCCAAACTCGGGCCCGATGTGCCCGCCGTGCTCGATGCGCTGGCTCAGAGCGTGCCACCGGACGAACCGGTCGTCATCCTGCTCACGCACATCGACCGTTACTACAAGGGCGGCGCCGAATCGCTCACAGCTGACCACCGCACGGTCAAACTCGCCAACTACCAGTGGCTCGCGCATGGCTATTTCGTCACGCGCGCTGCGGCCAAGCGCATGGTCGAGCAGCTCTATCCCGTGTGGCTGGCAGCGGACTATTGGTACAAGTTCGAGCGTGAAGGCATCGTGCAGATGCGTGCGGTCGTGCCTTATGTGATTGGCGTGCAGAACTTCGATAGCGGTTCCAACCTGGAAGCCGATCGCGCCATCAAAAGCCGTGAAGCCGACAACCGGCTCGGTGTCGGCCATCATCTGCACCAGATCTTCGTGCGCAAGTTCCTCTATCAGATCTTCGTGCGGCCATTCCTCGGCATCGCCAAGCAGAAGAAGACTTGGTGAGCATGACGGCGCCGCTCAGGCGCCTTGCTCTCGCAGTTCCGCAAGCCCGACTTCCGCGCGGATGATGTCGGTATTCCGGCGGGCCATCATGCGTTGATAGTTGGGGCTCTCCTGCGCGCGCGATTGTTCGCGATGCCATAGGTGGAAGACTTCGGTCGCGCAGAAGCCGCGCTTGCGCCGCACCCCGGCGTTGTACAGGCGCACAACCAGATCGGCGTCTTCATGACCCCACCCGACGAAGCTCTGATCGAAGCCGTTCACACACTCGAAATCGCTGCGCCACACGCCGAGGTTGCAGCTTTTGATGCCGCGCAGGCTGGTGCCCTTGAACGTGCGCGGCAACGGCAAACCCGGCACCATGAGCGGCAGGAATTTGTTGATGCGGCCCGCGCGCCAGGCGGCAAACCAATACGCGCAGTCCTTCAGGTGGATATCGATCTGCTGGGCGACGACCTCACGCGTCATCGCTTCATTCAGCAGGATGCGGCTGCCAGACAGCAGGCGCCCCTGCTCGGCCAACGCGCGGTGCCGGGCCACAAAATCCGGACGCGGCACGCAATCGCCATCGAGAAAAACAAGGTAGTCGGCATCCGTCGCCAGCACGCCGCGGTTGCGTATCTCACCAGCACGAAAGCCATCGTCTGGGTGCCAGACATGGCGCAACGGATACGGTGCGGTCTTGGCTGCCATTTCGACCGCTACGCGTGTGTCATCGCGCGAACCGTCGTCGGCGACGATGACGTCGAATGCGTGGTCGGTCTGTGCGCCACACCCAGCCAGTACGCGGGCGAGCGCGTCCGGGCGGTTATACGTCGTAACGATGAGGGCGATGCGACGCGGCGGCTCAGCGCTTGCCATGACGATGCAACATCATCAGTTTGATGTAGCGGTAATACGTGCCTTCGGCGTTCGACACGGCGAGCATGAAGCCCTCCGCGCCATCAAGGAAGCCCCGCTGGATGATGTACGTGCGGATGAACGCCCACAGCCCGTGGCCGATCGCGCTGCCCAGCGAGGCGCGTTTGCCCTTGGCATAGGCTGCGGCCGCACCGGCGGTCGAATAATCGTTGGCCTTGTCGAGCGCAGCCTTCAGGTCGGGAATCGAGTAGTGAATGATCGGCGCGCGGAAGTCGCCCACCGTCCCCTCAAAGACCAGGTGCGAGTGCACCGGTGCATCGAAGAATGTCACCTGCTCGCGTTTGAAAAAGCGACGAATGCGGTCCGGCCACCAGCCCGAGTGTTTCATGAAGCGGCCGCAAAAGCTGGAGCTGCGCGGCATCGAGTAGACAGTGTGCGAACTGCCCGATTCGAGTACGGCGATCATCTCGGCGCGCAATTCGGGGCTGATGCGCTCGTCGGCATCCAGCGAGAGCACCCAGTCGGTACGGGCTTCGCGCAGAGCACGGTTGGATTGTTCGCCGTAGCCGGGCCAGTCGGTCTCGAACACGCGCGCACCAAGTTGGCGGCAGATATCCTGCGTGCCGTCCGTGCTACCCGAGTCGAAGACGATGACATCGTCCGCCCATTCGCGCACCGAACGGATGCAGTCGCCGATATCAGCGGCTTCGTTCTTGGCGACGATGATGACGGCGAGCGTGGCTCGATTGGATACGGACATGCGAAAGCGATCTCAGAGAACAGGAGCGGCGCCAAGCTGCTGCCGGCGCCGATGAATATGCGCGGTGAATACGGCCACCATCACGCTGTAGAACACAACCGTCTGCGCGATGATCAGCATCACCTCGGTCAGCCCGAACAGTACGAAGCCGACACATAACGTGAGGCCCATCGCCCCCGTGGTGCGTAGGATGCGATCGTCGCACAAGGCGGCGCGCACGAAGTACGCGGCAGGCACCAGATACAGCGCCAACAATGCGCCGATGCCCAGCACGCCAAGCGTGGCGCCATTGTATAGAAACTCGTTGTGGGCATGCTCGAAGGCAGTCGCTTCCTGTGTAATCAAGCCCTCCGCGTGGATCGCCTTGAGAGCGGGCTCGAATTGGCCTCTTCCCACCCCGGCTATTGGATGGCGCGTCAACATCAGCGTAGCCGCTTTCCAGAGTTGGAAGCGGATGCCGACCGAGGTGTTGGTCTGACCAGCCTGATAGGCATGAATGTCCCCCATCGCCTGATCAAAGCGGGTTCGCACCATACTCGACGACACGCATATCGCCGCCAACAGCGCGAAGAACACCAGCAAGGCAGTCGCTCGCTTCTTCCAGCTCACATGCCGTAGCGTCGCCACGGCGATCAGCAGTAGTACGGGGATTGCAATCCATCCACCGCGCGCCTGGGACAGGTACGACGCATAGAGCCCAGCGCCTCCCGCTGCCAGACGCAGTCCAATCAGAGGCCAACCGTCATTTTTCGCCCAACCGATCGATATCAGTGAGAACAATCCCATCAACAACGATAAGTTGCCGAACGGAATGGCGTTGGAAAACGCGCCTACAGTGCCGGTTCTTCCCGCTCGCAACTCAAAATACGACCACACCGCCGAACCGAGGGCCCCTGCAACGCAGCCCCACTGCACACTCTCCAACTGTTTAGGACGCAGTTGCAGCAACGCAAACAGCGCCAATCCGAACAGCCAGAGCCGGCCATAGGCAAACGGCACAGTGCGCGGCGCGGCCGGGTTCAGCTGCGCACTGATCAGCATCGCAGTCGGCATGGCGGCCATTGCCAGAATCAGCCAGCGATGTTCGCGCCACATCGCTCGCAGTCGGTTCATGATTTCTGCAGGCGCGGCCAGCATCGACCAGAACGCCGCAACCAGTAGCAGCAGGAACGACAGGAACGCTGCGCCGCGCAGCGACAGCATGAAGGCCGGGAGGATGGCGATTCCAAACACGGCCAGAGCCGCCGGCGCACTGGATATCAGCGTCCGGCCACGTTGCATCAAACCGCTCATCGCAATGTCCCCGCGCCAGGGGCAAGCGCCAGGAGCGCATCGATGTGCGCAGCGATGCTCGGGTCATAGCGCAGGTGTTCACGCGGATTCGCCAGGCGCGCCTGGCCAGCCTGCGCACGGGCGACAGCCGCCTCGATCGTGCGCGCCAGCGTGGCTGGATCGTTCAGATCGAAGGTGGGCGCACCTTCTTCCGAGATCACCTCGGTGCAGGCGATATTGGCTGCCAGTACGGCAGGTGTGCCGCACAGCACGGACTCCACCCCGATCAGCCCGAACGGCTCGTAGTGCGAAGCCAGGATCGTGTAGTCCGCTGCGCGGTAGACATTCTCGATGTCCTTGCGGTATCCCAGGTAGCGGATGTTGGGCGAGGACGAAGACACCGGCCGCCCGATCACCGCCAGTTGCACCGGCAAATCCGTCTTGGAGAAGAACGCCTCAAGCAGCGGATAGCCCTTGCGCTTGTGGCTCGACGACGGGAACACAAACGTGATGCGATCCTTCGCAAAGCCCAGCTCATCGCGCAGGCGCTGACGCTCGGTCTCGTCCACCGGCGAGAACTTCGTCTCGCTCACCGGCGGGTACACCGTCTTCACCTTGGCCGCCGGAATGTCGTAATAGTCGAGCACCTCCTGCGCCATCAACCTCGAGTGTGCAACGACAACATGCGAGCGTACGTAGTCCCGGCGTTCCAGCGCGATCTGCTGGCGGTCCCAGAAGGCAGCCTCTTTGGAAAAGCTCTTGAGATAGCCGACGTGCGTGCCACCGCAAATGGCGATATCCGATGCCCCTGTACGGTTGCAGCCGATCATCAGATCGATGTGCTCACGCTTGGCCAGATAGCGCACCAGCCAGCCGAACGCGTGGTCGTTCAATTTGCCTGGCAGCTTGCGTGTGGGCAATGCAACGGCCTTGACCTGGCGATATTCGGGAAGCGCCTTGTCCACCATCTTGGCGAAGAACACGGGACGGATGTCGCGCTCATGCAAGCCGCGCACCAGGTCCATCGCGTAGCGCTCGCTGCCGCCGCTGTAGCCCAGCGCGTTGCACGAGATTCCGACGTTCATGGATGCTCTAGTAATAATCGTATTGAGACTGCAGTCGTGCCGAGCCGGCGCCCGGCGATGACGCCCCCCGCGCCATCTTCGAACTACTCGTACACCGTTGCCACGTTCTCGGCGTCCAGCGCCTGACGCAGTGCGGCGATTGCCGCTTCGCTCGGCACGATGCGCCAAGCGTCGCCGAGCACCGCTTCGCAGCGGGCCTGTTCGCAGACGTAGCTGATGCGCACCGAGACGCCATTGCCATCCGCCGCGACATGCGGCGAGAGCAAGTCGCGCAGCTTGGCCGCAGTTGAATCGCCATTCATCGACAAACGAATCGCCCGCGCAAACTTGGCACGCGCCTGGGTCATGTCCATGACAGATTCGGCTGTCACGCGCACGCCGCCAGTGAACATGTCGTGCCGGGCACTGCCCTGCACGATCAGCACTTCGTCTTCCTTGAACAGCGCGCGATTGGCTTCAAACACTTCGTTGAAGACCGTCACTTCGGTGGCTTCGCTGGCAGAGCCGTCGTCGAGCATGACGATCAGCATCTTGCCGCGCTGCGTCATCTGTGTGCGCTGGCCGACGATCACGCCTGCCACCGTCTTGTTACGCGCATCGCGGTTGCCGTAGCCGCCGCCATTGCCCTTGTCGGTCACTTCGCGGGCCAGATCGGCCAGCGTCGTACGCGCAAAGCGGCGCACCTCGTCACGGCATTCATCGAACAGGTGGCCGGAAAGGTAGAAACCCAGCGCCTGCTTTTCTTCCTGCAGCTTGCGCTTGGTCGACCACGCCGGCTCGTCGACCAGTTCGGGGCGATGCTGCTCGGCATCGTCGCCGCTCATCAAATCGAACAGCGACACCTGGTTGGCGGCCGCTGCCTTCTGCTCGGCGGCTTCCATGGCCAGGCCGATCGAGGCGAGCAGCTGTGCGCGGTTATCGTGGAGGCTGTCGAAGGCGCCGGCACGCACCAGCGCTTCGATCGTGCGGCGATTGACCTGGCGCCGGTCAACACGCTCGCAGAAGTCGAACAAGTCCTTGAACGGGCCATCTTCGCGTGCCCGCAGGATGTCTTCGATCGCACCCTGACCGCTGCCCTTCACGCCGCCCAAGCCGTAGCGGATGGTCTTGGCGTCGGTCGGCGCAAAGCGATACTGGCTCGCGTTGATATCCGGCGGCAGCACGGTCAGTCCGTTCTTGCCTCGGGCATCGTCGTAGAGGATCTTCACCTTGTCGGTGTCGTCCATGGCGAGCGACATGTTGGCTGCCATGAATTCGGCCGGGTGATGCGCCTTGAGCCAAGCCGTGTAGTACGCCAGCAGCGCATAGGCAGCCGCGTGCGACTTGTTGAAGCCGTAGCCCGCGAACTTCTCCATCAGGTCGAAGATTTCATCGGCCTTTTCGGTGGAGAGCCCGTCCTTGGCCGCCCCCGCGCGGAACAGCGCGCGGTGCTCGGCCATTTCTTCGGCCTTCTTCTTACCCATCGCTCGGCGCAGCAAGTCAGCGCCGCCGAGCGAGTAACCGCCCACGATCTGCGCCATCTGCATCACCTGCTCCTGGTAGACCATGATGCCGTAGGTCTCCTTGAGCACCGGCTCAACGCGCGGGTCGGGGTACTCGACCTTCTCGCGGCCGTGCTTACGCGCGCAGAAGCTCGGAATCAGGTCCATCGGGCCTGGGCGATACAACGCCACCAGGGCGATGATGTCCTCAAAGCGGTCAGGTTTGGCGTCCTTCAGCATGCCCTGCATGCCGCGGCTTTCCAGCTGGAACACAGCCACCGTGTTGGCCGACTTCAGGATGTCGAACGCCTTCTTGTCCGTCAGCGGAATGTGGCTGCAGTTCCAATCTGCCTTGGACGGATCGAGCATGCGGATGTAGCGCTCGGCCCAGTCGAGGATCGTGAGCGTGGTCAAGCCCAAGAAGTCGAACTTGACCAGGCCGACGGCTTCCACGTCGTCCTTGTCGTACTGACTGACGACGCCCGCATCTTCGCCGCCTTGCGTGTAGAGCGGGCAGAAGTCGGTCAGCTTGCCCGGGGCGATCAGCACACCGCCCGCGTGCATGCCGACGTTACGCGTCATGCCTTCCACGCGCTGTGCGAGTTCCAGGAGCTGCTTGACCTCTTCTTCGTTGGCTTCGCGCTCGGCCAGCAGCGGCTCTTCCTTCTTGGCTTCTTCCAGTGTGACGAGCTTGCCCGGCTTGAACGGGATCAGCTTGGCCACGCCGTCAACGAAGTTGTAGCCGAGATCGAGCACGCGGCCCACGTCACGCACCGCGGCCTTGGCGGCCATGGTGCCAAAGGTGGCGATCTGCGAGACGGCGTCCTTGCCGTATTTTTCCTTCACGTACTGGATGACGCGGTCGCGGCCGTGCTGGCAGAAGTCGATGTCGAAGTCGGGCATCGACACACGTTCCGGGTTCAGGAAACGCTCGAACAGCAGGTTGTATTTGAGCGGATCCAGATCGGTAATGCCCAGCGCGTATGCCACCAGCGAACCGGCACCGGAACCCCGGCCCGGCCCCACCGGCACGCCATTGTTCTTGGCCCAGTTGATGAAGTCCGCAACGATCAGGAAATAGCCCGGGAAGCCCATCTTGATGATGGTGCCGGTCTCGAATTCCAGGCGAGCGTAATACTCGGCGCGTTTGGATTCGCGCACGGCCTCGTCGGGGAACAGCACTTCCATGCGCTTTTCCAGCCCTTCCTTGGCAAGCTGGACGAGATAGTCATCCAGCGACATGCCATCGGGCGTCGGGAACAGCGGCAGCTTGGGCTTGCCTAGTTCCAGCTTGAGGTTGCAGCGCTGCGCGATCTGCACTGCGTTGGCCAGCGCGGACGGGATGTCGGCAAACAGCGCGCACATCTCGTCCTGCGTCTTGAAATACTGTTCGGTCGTGAAACGACGGGCACGGCGCGGATTGGCGAGCAGTTCGCCCTCCGCAATACAGGTGCGCGCTTCGTGGGCCGTGAAATCGTCCGGGGTCATGAACTGCACCGGATGCGTGGCAACCACCGGCAACTGCATGGCCGATGCGAGCTTCACGGCTTGCTGGATGTAGGCCTCGGTACCAGTCTGCCCGGCGCGTTGCAGTTCGATGTAGAAGGCGCCCGGAAACACGCGCGACCAGTTCGTCGCCAGCTTGCGCGCCAGCGCCTCGTTTCCGTTGGCCAGCGCCATGCCAATATCGCCGCCCATGGCGCCTGAGAGCGCCAGCAGGCCCGTGGCCAATGGGGCATTTTCCACGCCCGGCTCGTCGAACCATTCGGGGGCGATTTCCGCGCGGCCGCGATGTTGGTTGGAGAGCCAAGCACGGGCCAGCAACTGGCACAGGTTCAGGTAACCCTGCTTGTCACGGACCAACAACAGAAGGCGTGCCGGTTTGTCGCGCTCATCGTGATTGGTGATCCACACGTCGGCGCCGACGATAGGCTTGACGCCCTTGCCGCGCGCCTCCTTGTAGAAGCGCACCAGCCCGAAGGCATTGGCGAGATCGGTCAGCGCCAAGGCGCCCATGCCGTCTTTGGCTGCGGCCTTGACGGCATCGTCCAGACGGACGTTGCCATCGACGACGGAGTATTCGGAGTGGAGGCGGAGGTGGACGAAGCGCGGCGAATTCATCCGCGTATTGTACCGGGTGACATCTTCCGTAAAGCATTCGGGGCGTGTCCGGTTGATCATCGACAACCCCGCGCGGCTGCTCGGGCGGCTATAATTTCGGCTTACGAATCAACGGGTTACCCAAAGCGCCAAAAAATGGCGCGGCAGCACATGCAGATCGTCAATATTTCCGCTTACAAATTCGTCACCCTCGATGACCGCGAGACCTTGCGCGCCGCCCTGCTGGCCGAATGCCAGGCGCGCGAGCTGAGGGGCACCGTTCTACTGGCGCCCGAGGGCATCAACATCTTTCTGGCCGGCTCGCGTGAAGCCATTGACGGCATCGTCGGCTGGCTGCGCGCCGACGCCCGTTTTGCTGACCTGGCACCGAAGGAAAGCCTGTCCGACCACCAGCCGTTCCGCCGCTTGCTGGTGCGCATGAAGAAAGAAATCATCACCATGCGCCACCCGCTGATCCGCCCGGAAGACGGCCGCGCGCCGTCGGTTGCGCCGCCCGATCTCAAGCGCTGGCTCGACCAGGGCCACGACGACGAGGGCCGCCCAGTGGTGATGCTCGACACGCGCAATGACTATGAAGTTGCCGTCGGCACATTCAAAAACGTCGTCGAATACAACCTCAAGAAATTCACCGAATTCCCGCCCGCCATTGCCGCGCACAAAGACGACTTTGCCGGCAAGACGGTCGTGTCCTTCTGCACCGGCGGCATCCGGTGCGAAAAGGCGGCAATCCACATGCAGGAGATCGGCGTCGAGCGCGTGTATCAGCTCGAAGGCGGCATCCTCAAGTATTTCGAGGAAGTGGGCGGCGCCCATTACGACGGCGACTGCTTCGTGTTCGACCACCGCACGGCTCTCAATGCTGAGCTGCTGCCAGCAGGGCCGAAACAATGCTTCGCCTGCCGCGCCGTGGTGACGCCGGAAGAACAGCAATCCGCCGACTACATCCCCGGCCAGCGCTGCCCGCATTGCGCGGGCAGCCAAACGCGGGCCGCTGCATGAAGCGCTTCGCCGCCCTCCTCTTCATCAGCACGGTGTGCCTGGCAGCATTGGCCGGCTGCGCAACGAGCTGCGAGGGTGGCTCCAACCGCGGCGTGTTCTGCGGCGCTGGCACGCGCTTCTGACCCTTAACAGCGCACAAAAAAACGCCGGACATGCCGGCGTTTTTCTTTGAGCGATCCGCCTTACTGACGGCCGCGCACGAACTGATTGGTGATGGCAACAATGCGCTCACCGAACAGCTTGGCGGTTTCCAGGTCGCCCGGCAACGGCCCCTCTTCAGGGCTCGCATCAGACGGCGATTGCGCCAGCGCGCCGCCAAAGCCCGCCAGGTAATTCACGTCGTTGCGCGTGGCGGCCTTGCTGTTGGCCGGCATCATGCCCGTGCCGACCCAGATCATTCCGTGCTGCTGCGACAGCGTCCACAGGTACTGGATCGACGCGTACTTGTCTCCATTCATCGATGCGGAATTCGTGAACCCCGCAGCGATCTTGTCCTTCCACGCGCCCGTGAACCATGCCTTGGACGATGCATCGGCAAACTTCTTGAAGTCGCCCGAAACGCCGCCCATGTAGGTCGGCGCGCCAAAGACGATCGTATCGACGCCGGCCAGCAGCGCCCACGTGTCGTCGTTGACGTCTGTGACCGAAATCAGGTGCGCTTCGGCGCCGGCGCCTTGCACGCCTGCAAACACGGCCTCTGCCTGCTTCTTGGTGTGGCCATAACCGCTGTGATAAACGACTGCAACTCGTGCCATGGGAATCCTCTTGGGGTTGGGTATCGCGGGGGACAACGGAAAAGAAAAATGGCGCACACAGCGTGCGCCACGAACATTACGGCAGATCGAACACCAGCACTTCGCTGTCTTCGCCGCCAGAGAGCGTCACGGCCTCTTCTTGCGTCAGCTTGGCTGCGTCGCCGCCAACCAGCGTGCGACCGTTGATGCTCACCTTGCCGCGAACCACGTGCACGTAAGCACGGCGGCCTTCGGCAATGGGCAAGGACGCAGTTTCTGCGCCATCAAACTTGCCGGCGTAGAGCACCATGTCCTGATGCACCTTCACCGAACCGTCACGACCATCGGTGCTCGCGATCAGGGCGAGCTTGCCGCGCTTGGCAGCCTCGTCGAAATGGCGTTCTTCGTAGCCCGGCGTGAGGTTCAACTGCGCGGGAAGCACCCAGATCTGCAGGAAATGCGTGGTCTGATCCTGCGCGTGGTTGAACTCGGAGTGACGCACGCCTGTCCCAGCCGTCATGCGTTGCACGTCGCCCGGGCGCAGCACGCTGCCGTTGCCCATGCTGTCCTTGTGCGCCAGTTCACCATCCAGCACGTAGCTGATGATTTCCATGTCGCGGTGGCCGTGGGTGCCAAAGCCCATACCGGCGGCGACGCGGTCTTCATTGATGACGCGCAACGGCCCGAACTGAACGTGTTCCGGGTCCATGTAATCGGCAAACGAGAAGCTGTGATACGACTTGAGCCAGCCGTGATCTGCGTAACCGCGATCTTGAGAGGGGCGGATTTCAATCATTTTGATGAATCTCCTATCCAAATTACTGCGTCGATGTGTGAATGGTACGCAGATTGTCTATAGTTTCGCGGTATGGCTTTGACTCAATACATCAAAAATTCTGAACATGGCGCTATCGCTGGAATCTCTGGAAGTGCTGGACGCGATCGAACGCAAGGGCAGCTTTGCCGCCGCCGCGCACGAACTGGGCAAAGTGCCGTCGGCGCTGACATATGTGGTGCGCAAGCTGGAAGACGATCTCGATGTCCTGCTGTTTGACCGCCGCCGCCATCGGGCGGAACTCACGCCCGCTGGCCGCGCATTGCTCGACGAAGGCCGTCACCTGCTGCAGGCCGCCGACGAACTCGCGCGCCGCGTCAAACGCCTCGCCACCGGGTGGGAAGCCACACTGACCATCGTAGTCGACGATCTCGTGCACTTTCGCGCACTTATGCCAGTCATCCAGGATTTCTACGCGGAGAACACCGCCACGCGACTGCGCTTCAGCCGTGAGGTTCTGGCCGGCACGTGGGACGCACTGCTCTCAGGCCGCGCGGATCTGCTGATCGGGCCGGCGCAGGTGATGCAGGTACAGGGCATTCAGACACGCACGGTGGGCAACATTCCCTTTGTGTTTGCGGTGGCGGCACATCATCCGCTGGCGCACATGGAGGAGCCTTTGCCTGCAACCGCCATCACCCGGCATCGCATCGTTGCCGTGGGAGATACGTCACGCAATCTGCCCGCACGCACCATCGGCGTGATGGCCGGACAGGACACGCTGGTGGTGCCGTCCATGGCTGACAAGGTGCAGGCGCAGATTCGTGGCCTGGGCTGCGGCTGGTTGCCGGTGCCGCTGGCGCAACCGTATCTGGATTCCGGCGTACTGATCGCCAAGGAAACCACCGAAGACAAGCGTGCCGGCACGTTTCAGGTTGCCTGGCGCAACAACATGCGCGGCAAGGCGCTGCAATGGTGGGTCGACAAGCTGGAAGACCCGCGCCTGGGGCAGGCCCTGATGATGCAGTAGGCGCCTCGTACGGACAAATCGCGCACAATAGCGCCATCGACTTCTGCGCCTGGAGCGTTGCGTTGTCCCAAGCCAATCTCGATTTTCCGGAATCCACCACGTCGTCGCGCGGCCAATACCGCGGCCGCTTTGCGCCATCGCCCACGGGGCCGTTGCATATCGGCTCGCTGGTCACCGCGCTGGCAAGCTGGCTGGATGCACGCGTACACGGCGGCACGTGGCTCGTGCGCATTGAAGACATCGATTTTCAGCGCAACGTGCCCGGCGCCGACCGCGACATCCTCGCCACACTGGATACACTCGGGCTCATTCCCGACGAGGTCCCACAGTGGCAAAGCGCGCACCTGTCACGCTTTGAACAGGCGCTCGAGCAACTGCAAGCAATCGGGAGCCTCTACCCGTGCGGCTGCACGCGCCGCGAGATTGCGGATTCCGTCACCAGCATTGACGCCAATGGGCACGTGCGTCACCAGACCCTGATCTATCCCGGCACGTGCCGCAACGGGCTCCACGGCCGCCCGCCGCGCGCTTGGCGCGTGCGGGTGCCGGATGCCGACGCCGCTACCATCTGCTTCAACGACCGCTGGCAGGGCACGCAATGCCAGAACCTGGCTGAAGCCGTAGGCGACTTCGTGCTCAAGCGCGCCGACGGCATGTGGGCGTACCAGATTGCGGTGGTGGTGGACGATGCCACCCAAGGCATCACGGACGTCGTGCGCGGCGCCGACCTGCTCGACTCGACGCCGCGCCAGATCTACCTGCAGCGCTTGCTCGGGCTGCCGGCGTTGCGCTACCTGCACGTGCCCGTGGTGGTGAACGCCGACGGCGAGAAACTCAGCAAGCAGACGGGCGCGCGCGCCATCAACCGCAGTCAACCGCTGGCCGCGCTAACAGAAGCGGCGCAGCACCTGGGGCTGGAGATTCGTGCGGGGGATGTAGAGGGGTTTTACCGAGACGCCGTCCCGGCATGGGCCAATCGCCTGGCACAAACGGCCTGAGGCAATTGACCCTGGCGGCAGGAGCGCCGCCGTTTTCAGTCGACTGACTTAACGCTTGCGCGGCACGCCACCGAGCAGCGCCGCGATCGGGCGCTTGGCGGTACGCGGATGCCCGGTCGCTTGCGCTGGCTTGGCAGTTTCTGCCGATTCCGCTGGCAGAGACGATTCGTACGGGCGATTGAAGAACGGGTCGTCCGATGGGCGGAAAGGCGGGCGCACGATCGTGTGATCCAACACGCGGGCACCGTTGCGGTCTTCACGCTCGCGGGAGCGGCGGACTTCGCTGCGGGCACGCTTTTCGTCGCGCTCGCGGCGTTCACGGTCACGAGCCTGTTCACCGGTCGGATCGAAATCGGCTAGTTGTTCGCGCGGCAAATTGCGCTTAATCAGCTTTTCGATGTCGGCCAGGAAACGCTCATCGCCCGGGGCGAACAGCGACAGAGCGTCACCGGAGGCGCCTGCACGACCCGTGCGGCCGATACGGTGCACGTAGTCTTCTGCGTTGAACGGCAGGTCGAAGTTGATCACGCACGGCATCTGCGAGATGTCGAGACCGCGCGCCGCCACGTCGGTGGCGACCAGCACATCCACGGTACCTTGCTTGAACGCTTCGAGCGTTTGCATGCGCTCGGTCTGCGTCTTGTCGCCGTGGATGGCGTTGGCGTTGATGCCTTCGCGCTCCAGGGCTCGCGCCAGGCGCGAGCAGCCGATCTTGCTGTTGGAGAACACGATGCACTGGCGTGGCAGGCCTTGCTCTGCGCGCTGACGCAGCAGGTGCACGAGCGCGGCCTGCTTGTGGTTGTCCGGCACGGTGTAGATGACCTGGCGGACGTTTTCTGCAGTGGCGTTGCTGCGCGCCACTTCAATGGTTTGCGGATGACGCAGGTAGCTGGCGGCCAGCTTCTTGATCTCGGGCGAGAACGTGGCCGAGAACAGCAGCGTCTGGCGGTGCGCCGGCAGCAGATTGATGATGCGCTGCAGGTCGGGCAGGAAGCCCATGTCGAGCATGCGGTCGGCTTCGTCCAGCACCAGCATGCGCACCTGCGACAGGTTCACGCTGCGCTGCTGCACGTGATCGAGCAGACGGCCCGGCGTGGCAACGAGGATTTCCACGCCGCGGCGCAGTTGCTCCGTCTGCGGGTTCATGTCGACACCGCCGAAAACGACCGCGCTGCGCAGCGCCGTGTACTTCGCGTACTTGGCAACGTTGTCGTACACCTGGTCGGCCAGCTCGCGCGTGGGCGTGAGGATCAGCGCTCGCACCGGGTGGCGCGCAGGCGATGCGCTCGTATTGGCGTCGGGCAGCAGGTTGTGGATGATCGGCAGCGAGAAACCGGCGGTCTTGCCGGTGCCGGTTTGTGCGGCGCCCATGACGTCGCAGCCGGCAGTCACCACCGGGATGGCGGCAGCCTGGATGGGCGTGGGCTTGGTGTAACCGCTTTCGGTCAGCGCGCGGAGGACGTCCGGATGCAGGCCGAAGCTGTCGAATGTCACCGATTCATTGGCCGGCGCTTCTGACGCTTCAGACATCGTTGCAGTATTCATAGGGGGAGATGCGGCATGCCGGTTGGCATGGCGGCGCGCCAGACCCAAGCGGAAAACCCGCGTGCGGCTCGCGCAAAGCGTTAAAGATCAAGAGTTTATCACGTGAGACCCAGCCGGGGCCGGATGATCGGCCACCCAGGCCAATGCCGGCGTCACACCGGCCTTGACACGGATCAAGTGTGGCGGCCACGCCCTGCGCGACCATCGGAGCATTCCAACCGCGCCCGCCCTCTCCCATGGTCACGACGCTCTATGAAACGCCCGAGCATGTCTGCCTGATGTTTTCCGACCTGGTCGACGATCACGACGACCTGCCGGTGCAGACAAACCAATTCCTGATCGTCGATCACGGCCACGGCGCGCTGATCGACCCAGGGGGTCAGATGACCTACAACGCGCTGTTTTTGGCGATGAACCGGTACTTTTCGCCCAAGCAGCTCGACTACGTGCTGGCCTCGCATGCAGACCCAGATATCGTCGCCTCGGCGGGACGGTGGCTGACGAGCTCGAGCTGCGACATCCTGATCTCGCGCGTGTGGGAGCGTTTTCTGCCGCATTTCTGCACGGTCGGCAAAACCGAGGGCCGCATCGTGCCGATCCCGGATACGGGCATGGCGATTCCGCTGGGGCAATCACATCTGCTGGCGGTGCCGGCGCATTTCCTGCATTCCGAGGGCAACTTCCAGTTCTACGATCCGGTATCGCGCATCCTGTTCTCGGGCGATCTGGGGGCGTCGATGGTGCACGCCAACGTGGCCGCCAAGCCCGTGGAAGATTTTGACGCGCACCTGCCGCTGATGGCGCCCTTCCACCGCCGCTACATGAGCGGCAACCGGGTGTGCCGGCTATGGGCGCAGATGGTGCGCGGGCTGGACATCGAATGGATCGTGCCGCAGCACGGCCAGCCGTTTCGCGGGCCAGCCATGGTCAAGCGGTTCATCGATTGGGTGGAAACGCTCGATTGCGGCATCGACCTGATGACGCCGGAGATCTTCCGCCTCCCCGTCTTGCCGAGCGCAACTGCTGGCGCGGCGCTCAGGACGCGGGTTTAGTTGCTGGGCTTGGGGCGGCCGGCAGAATGATCTTCATCATGGCGCTCGACAACTCGTGCGCCAGCACGCCGGCGTCAATGCGCGATGGATCGTGCCACGTGTACATGAAGCCCATCACACCGCCCATCGAGTGCGCGGCGACGCGCGCATCGCCAAAGTCGAACACGCCGGCGCGCTTGCCCTCATCGAGCAGCGCATAGAGATCGCGGTAATACGCCCGCGACATGCCGTGCAGCCATTCCACCGTTTCGGGGCGCAGGTATTGCCGATCGCGATACGTCAGTGCTGCGGCGTAGTGGCAGTCGATGCAACGGCGAGCCATTTCCAGCAGACACGCCTGCAGGCGCTCCCGCACGGGTAGGGCCTGATCGGCCGTTTCCCGGATCGCCGACAGACAGTCCTGCGCGGCCTCGCGGCACAGAATGTCGAAAATCTCGTACTTGTCGGTGAAGTAGTAGTACACCGCCGGTTTGGTCACGCCCAGCGCGTTGCACAGGTCGCTCATCGTCATGCCGGCATAGCCTTTGGTGAAGAAGAGCTGCGCGGCTGTGTCGAGAATCTGCCGGCGGCGGGCCTCCTGCCGCTCGGCGATGTGCGGGCGCGTGGCCGGCGGTGCGACGCCGGGGGCTTCGGGCGCCTCGGTTTCAGCAGACGGTTGCACGTCGGAAACGGCGGATTTGCGGACGGTGGACATGGCGCATATTTTCGCATGTCGCCCGCGTATGCGCCGTGGCATACGCGCATCTTGGCGACATCATCGCGCTCAAATGCTTGACGCATCAAAGAACGCTTTCTATATTCTTACCCGTTGGTATAAAAAATTACTTTCCAGTATAGATAGTGCGGCGCCGCCGTGCGCACGCACTGCACAATCCAACGGAGACAAGCTTTGTCGATGGACGAGTCCGAGTATCTCGGCCGCGTTCGCGCGCTCTGGGCGCGCGCATGGCCGGTCGATACCCCCCGCGAGCCGCATTACCCGATCGGGCGCGCTGCCCTCACAGACTATCTGCGGCACTGGGCGCGCACCACGCCAGACAAGCCGGCCATCCACTTTTACGGGCACGACACGACGTTCGCCCAGCTTGACGATCTCTCCGACCGTTTCGCCGCGCTGCTCACGCAACACGGCATTGGCGCGGGCGACCGCGTTGCGGTATTCCTGTCCAACTGCCCGCAATTCAATGTGGTGTTCTTCGGCATTCTCAAGCTGGGCGCCGTGTATGTGCCGATCAGCCCGCTATCGCAGCGAGCGGAGTTGATGCATGCGCTGAGCGACGCCACACCGCGGGCCATCGTCACGCTGGATCGCCTCATGCCGCTGGTGCGTGACGTGCGCGCCGAAACATCGATCGAGCACCTCTTCGTCACCCGTTACGCAGACGTGCTCCCCGCACAGCCGACGCTGCCGCTCCCGGCAATGCTGACCGAGCCGCCGCTGACCTGCGGCGATGCAATCGACTTGTTGCCCGCATTGGCTCAGACCACGCCGATCCCTCTCCCGCCTGGTTCGCTTGATGCGGTTGCTGCGCTCAACTACACCGGCGGCACGACGGGGCTGCCCAAGGGCTGCATCCACTCGCAGGGTGACATGGTGGACATGGCTGCCGCGTTCTCGGCCGTATCGCTGCGCGCGGATGCCGACACCGTCATGCTCAGCTTCTATCCGCAGTTCTGGATTGCCGGCGAAAACACCGGGCTGATCTTCCCAGCCTTCCTTGGCGTGCCGCTTGTGCTGCTCGCTCGCTGGGATGCGGAGGCCTTCATGGCTGGCGTGCAGCGCTACTGCGTGACCAACGGCTCGATGCTTGTCGACAGCGCGGCCGAGGTGATGGCGCATCCTCGTGTGCATGCGTATGACTTACGTTCGCTGCGGCATACGGGCGTGTCGTCGTTCGTGAAAAAGCTGAACCCCGAGTACCGCCGTGCATGGCGCGAACTGACCGGCTCGATGATGGCCGAGAGCGCCTGGGGCATGACAGAAACGCAGACCTGCAACAGCTTCACGGTCGGCATGCAGGACGACGATTTCGACCTGCGATCGCAACCGATTTTCGTCGGGTTGCCGGTGCCGGGCACCGATTTCAAGATCTGCGATTTCGACACGCACGAACTGATGCCGATCGGCGCCGAAGGCGAACTCTGCGTGCGCACACCGACGCTGCTCAAAGGCTACTGGAACAAGCCCGACGCCACGGCGCAAACCCTGCGCAACGGCTGGTTCCACACCGGCGACATCGGCTGCATCGACGAACAGGGTTACGTCCACTATCTCGGCCGCCGCAAGGAGATGCTCAAGGTCAACGGCATGAGCGTCTTCCCGGCGGAGATCGAAGCCATGCTCGGCAAGCATCCGGCCATCCTCGGTTCTGCCGTCGTGGGCCGCGCCGACGAACAACGCGGCCAGCTTCCCGTCGCCTTCGTGATGCTGCGGCCCGAGGCCGTCGGCACATTGGATGACGCCGCCCTTACCAATTGGTGTCGCGAGAACATGGCTATCTACAAGGTGCCCGTCGTGCGCATCGTCGACACGCTGCCGCTCACGGCCACCGGCAAGGTGCGCAAGCAGGATCTTGCACCACTCGCTGAACAGCTCTAACCCACGCCTGCTCCATGACGTTTCGCAAACTGCTGATCGCCAATCGCGGCGAGATCGCCATCCGCATTGCCCGCGCGGCCGCCACGATGGGCTTGCCCTCGGTCGCCGTCTATTCCGAAGACGATTGCGACGCGCTGCACCCACTACGCGCCGATGAAGCCGTGCCCTTGCCTGGCACCGGCCCGCGCGCCTATCTCGACGGTGCAGCCATCCTCGCGGCTGCACGCGCCGTCGGCGCCGATGCCGTTCATCCCGGCTATGGCTTCCTGAGCGAGAACGCCGCCTTCGCCCGCCAGTGCGCACAGGCCGGAGTGCAGTTCATCGGACCGTCACCGCGCGTGCTCGACCTCTTCGGCGACAAGGCACGTGCGCGGGCACTTGCGCACGAGGCCGGCATTCCCATCGTCAGCGGGACGCAAGGCGCGACCGCGCTTGAAGATGCGCGCGCCTTCTTCGCCGCGCTGCCGCCCTCGCACGGCATGATGATCAAGGCCGTGGCCGGCGGCGGCGGACGCGGTATGCGCGCGGTGCACGATGCGCAGGCGATTGCCGACGCGTATGCGCGTTGCGTCTCTGAAGCCACCGCCGCGGGTGGTGGCCAACCGGGCAGCGGAGACGTCTATGTGGAAGCGCTGGTGCCTGCGCCGCGCCATATCGAAATCCAGATCGTTTCAGACTCACATGGCCACGTGATGCATCTCGGCGAGCGTGAATGCAGCCTGCAACGCCGTCACCAGAAGCTGATCGAGATCGCGCCCAGCCCCGCGTTGGACGACGCCCTGCGCACGCGCATCGCTGACGCTGCCGTCACACTCGCCAAAGCGGCGGGCTACAGCGGCATCGGCACGTTCGAGTTCCTCGTGGAAGGCGCGGGCACGCCGCACGCCACGTTCTACTTCATGGAAGCCAACCCGCGCGTGCAAGTCGAGCACACCGTCACGGAAATGGTGACGGGCGTTGACTTGGTGATGACGCAACTGGCCCTGGCGCAAGGTGCCTCGCTCACCGACCTGGGGCTTGCTCGGCCAATCGCACCGCGCGGCCATGCCGTGCAAGTGCGCATCAATGCAGAGACCATCGATGCGTCCGGACAACCGCATCCATCCACCGGCACGCTCACCGCATTCGAACCACCCAACGGCCCCGGCGTGCGCGTCGACACCTGCGGTTATGCGGGCTACCGTCCGAACCCGCGCTTTGATTCGCTGCTGGCCAAATTGATCGTCCACGCGCCGCACGGCACGTATGCGCAGACGCTGGCACAGACGTACCGCGCGCTGTGTGAGTTCCGCATCGAAGGACTGGCCACCAACAAGCGGCTGCTGCAAGACCTGCTGCACAATGCCGACGTGCAAGCCAACGCCGTGCACACGCAGTTCCTCGATGCGAAGCTCGCCGAGTTGGCCGCTGGCAATGGCGAAGCCCATCCCGCGCTGCACGCCACGTCGATCGCAGCCACTGACGTCACGCCTGCAACAGCATTCGTCGACGAGCTTCCTGACGACGCCGAAGTCCTCACCGCGCCAATGGATGGCGCGCTCATTCAGATCCACGCAGAAGCCGGTGCCACGGTCGTACGCGGCGAGGTGCTCGCTGTGATTGAAGCGATGAAGATGGAGCACGTCGTCATCGCGCCCGCGGCCGGACGCGTGCTGCAGGTCTGCGCTCAGGAGGGCGCAACGGTGCGCGAGGGCCAGCCGCTGGCCGTGCTGCAGCCCAGCGACGCGCAACATGACCACGCAACCGCCGACACCGAGATCGCCCTCGACCATATTCGCCCCGACCTGCAGGCCGTCATCGACCGCCATGCATTCGGCCTCGATGCAAACCGCCCGGACGCCGTTGCCCGCCGCCGCAAGACCGGCCAGCGCACCGCGCGCGAGAACATCGACCACCTGTGCGACGCTGGCTCATTCATCGAGTACGGCGCGCTGGCCATTGCGGCGCAACGCCAACGGCGCGCGCTCGATGACTTGATTCGCTCGACACCGGCTGACGGCATCATCACCGGCATTGGCACCGTCAACGGCACGCACTTCCCAGATCAGGATGCGCGCTGCATGGTGCTCGCGTACGACTACACCGTGCTGGCCGGCACGCAGGGCACCTTCAACCACAAGAAGACCGACCGCGCGCTGGAGTTGGCGCAGCAATGGAAGCTGCCCGTTGTGCTGTTCGCCGAAGGCGGCGGCGGCCGGCCGGGCGACACTGAAAAGCGCGGCGTCAGCGGCCTGGACTGCCCGACCTTCATTCACTTTGCGCGCCTCTCTGGGCTGGTGCCGACCGTTGGCATCGTGTCAGGCCGCTGCTTTGCGGGCAATGCCGCGCTGCTGGGCTGCGCTGACGTGATCATCGCCACACGCGACGCGACCATCGGTATGGGCGGCCCGGCCATGATTGAAGGCGGCGGCCTTGGCGTATACGCGCCCGAAGAGGTCGGCCCCGTGAGCGTGCAGGCGCCCAATGGCGTGATCGATGTCCTGGTCGACGACGAGACCGAAGCCGTGGATGTCGCGCGCCGCTATCTGAGCTATTTCCAGGGTCCGCTCACCAAGTGGGAAGCCGGCGACGTGCGCCACCTGCGCCACGCGATTCCCGAAAACCGCATGCGTAGCTATGACATGCGCGCCGTGATCGATGCGCTGGCCGATACAGGTTCCGTGCTGGAGCTGCGACAGGCCTTTGGCGTGGGCATCATCATCGCGCTGATCCGCATTGAAGGGCGCGCCTTCGGCTGCATCGCCAACAACCCGCGCCACCTGGGCGGCGCCATCGATGCGGCGGCCGCGGATAAGGCGTCACGCTTCATGCAGTTGTGCAACGCGTTCGATCTGCCCATCGTCTCGCTGTGCGACACACCGGGTTTCATGGTCGGGCCAGAAGCGGAGAAAACCGCCACCGTGCGCCACGTCAGCCGCATGTTCGTGACGGCGGGCAACTTGCGCGTGCCCTTCTTCACCGTCGTGCTGCGCAAAGGCTACGGCCTCGGGGCGATGGCCATGGCCGCGGGCGGTTTCCACGCGCCGTTCTTCACCGCATCGTGGCCGAGCGGCGAGTTTGGCGGCATGGGCATCGAAGGCGCCATCCGCCTGGGTTATCGCAAAGAGCTGGAAGCGGTGGAAGACCTTGCCGAGCGCGAGGCGCTGTTCCGCAAGATGGTCGATGCCGCCTACGAGGAAGGCCGCGCGCTCAACATCGCCAGCTATCTCGAGATCGACGCCGTGATCGACCCAGCCGATACGCGCCGCTGGTTGTTGCGGGGGCTGCAATCAACGCCGCCTGCGCAGCCGCGGCACGCGCGCGACCCAGCCACGCGCCGCTTCATCGACACGTGGTAGACGAGAACACACACAAGGAGGAGACATGCCCGCAGTGATTCGCTTTGCCCGTCCCTTGTCCGCGTTGGCTTGTGCCGGGGCGCTGTTGTTCGCACCGCTGGCGCACGCCGCAGACTCAGCGCCCATCAAGGTGGCGTTCATTGATCAGTTGAGCGGGCCGCTCTCGAATGTGGGCGAGCAGTTTCTGGCGAATCTGAAACTCGGCATCGACGACGCCAACGCACAACCGCAGGGCGTGCTAAACGGCGCCCGCTACGAGCTGTCGACCTATGACAATAAGCTGTCGGCACAAGACAGTCTGTCGGCGCTGCAAAGCGCCATCGATGCTGGGGCGAAGATCGTCTTCACCGGCGGCTCGGGCTCGTCCGTGGTGGCCGCCATGGTGGATGCGGCCACCAAGCACAACGAGCGCAATCCGACCAAGCGCGTGCTGATCATCAACTACGCGTCGATCGATCCCGACCTGACCGGCGCGCATTGCAGCTTCTGGCATTTCGCCACCGAGGCCAACACCGCGATGAAGATGCGCGCGCTGGCCAATTTTGTAAAAACGCAGCCCGATATCCGCAAGGTCTACTCGCTGAACCAGGACTACGCACACGGCCGGCTGTGGGCGTCATTGGGCAAGCAGATGATCTCGGCCGCGCGACCCGACGTGCAGTTCACCGGAGCGACGCTGCACCCGATTGGCAAGGTGAAGGACTTCGCACCTTACGTCTCGAAGGCCAAGGCGACGGGCGCTGACACGCTGCTCACCGGCAACTGGGGGCAAGACCTGAACCTGCTCATCAAGGCTGCGGGCGACATGAGCTATGACGTGCGCTATCTGAACCACAGCGGCGCAGGCGCCCCGGGCACCGTGCTGGCCGTGTCGCAGGCCAAGATTGGCAAGGTGACCTGGGTTGCGGAATGGACGCCCGGCAACGGCAACGCGCAACTGATGCAGATGGATGCCCGCGTGCGCCAGACGCCCGCCGGCGAGCACTTCGCGCCGCGCACCGTGTTGTCGGTCGAACTCGTAACAGACGCCATCCGCAAAGCCAATTCCACCGATCCGCTGAAGATTGCGCTGGCACTGGAAGGCATGCAGAAACAGAGCTTCCTGGGCGACGTCACGATGCGCAAGGTCGACCACCAGTTGCTGCTGCCGCAAGTGGTATCGACAATCGCACCGGTAGACGGAAAGACCGTCAAGGTCGGCTACGACGGCACCCAATGGGGTCACAAGACCGAGAGCACGACCCCGGCCAAAGACCTGGATCTGCCGACCACTTGCAAGATGAAGCGACCGGCAGGCGCTTGACGGACCAATCGGGGATCAGTCGGCGCGGTCCGTGCGCAGCGGGCCGTACTCGATCGGCACCCAGGCGAAGGCGTTGCCGTCGCGGCGCACATGCCCCAGGCCCGGGAACGGCAGATGTGCGCCGGCCACCCAGAGCTTGTCCCGCGCGGCTTCCACAAACAGCTTGCGTCGCGAGGCAACGGCGGCCTTCTTGTCGACGTCGTATTCGAACGCGACCTCGGGGTGCTGGAACTGAACCGCGTGGCTGTGCACGATATCGCCCCACACCAGCAGGCTGTGTCCCTTCGATGCAAACAGGTAACCGCTGTGCCCCGGCGTATGCCCGTTGGCGACCACCGAGCGCACGCCCGGCACCACCTCGTCGCCCGGCTTGAATTGCTTGAGCTTGCCCGTGGCCGCATACGGCGCGACCGAGTCGCGCGCCATTTTGAAGAACGGCTGCATGTCACTCGGTTTGGAAGCGGCAATCGTTTCGCTCAACCAAAAACCGGCTTCTGGCGCGGCCACATACACCTGCGCATTCGGAAAGGCCGGTTGGCCTTGCGGCGTCAACAGGCCGCATGCGTGGTCCGGATGCAGGTGCGTCAGCAGCACGGCGTCAATCTGCTCGGGCTGGTAACCGGACGCACGAACGTTGCCAGCCAGGCCGCCCATCGTCGGGCCAAAGCAGGTGCCCGAACCCGTATCGACGAGGATGCGCTTGGCTCCAGTATCGATCAGGAAGCCGTTCACCGCCGTCTGCATGCCCGGCGTGTTCGATACGAACATCCGCGCCAGCAGGCTCTGCACCGATTGCGCATTCAGGCCAAGCAAAGTTTTGGCGGGCAGATCAGTATAGCCGTCGTAGAGGGCAGTCACAACGTCGTCGCCCAGCGCCATGCGGTAGTAGCCGGGCACCTGGGTGCGTTGTTGCGTAGCGGCGGTGCTGACCGCTGGGGCAGCTGCAGCTGATGCTGCGGTTTGGGCGTGGGCAAATCCGACGGACACCGCCATCGCAGCGGCCACGGCGGCAGAGGTGAGCAAACGCATGTTTTGGCTCCTGGGAAAGACCGCTGCCCCGGTGCAGCGGCGAAAGCCGGATCATGCCACCGCCCAGCACATTGCGTTGCCGCCATTGGCGACAGGGGTATTGCTCAGACAGAAAAGCGGCCCGCGAAAAGAAACAAGGCCCGACATGCCGGGCCCATGCTTCAGACCAATCGACGGCGGCTGCGCAACCGCCCGTCAATCGGGAACGTGCTTACTGCACGTGGAACTTCGGCGTCGATACCACCGTGCCGCTCACCGTGCAGTCCGGCGTGAGCAGTGCATTGGTGAACGTGAGCGACGAGTTCGGATCGTTCCAAGTGGTCACGACCTTGCTCGGGCCACAGTTACCCAGCAGGAACACGCTGACCCCTGCGTTGTTGATCGACAGCTGGGTGGCGCTGTCGGCCTGGCCGGTCCACGGGGTCGTTCCCGAGATGAGGCCGCACGTCCCGCCGCCGGTAAACGATGTGGACGTGATGTTGACGATGCCCGTAGGCGTGATCGTCCCGGTGAAGGTCGCTGTGCAATTGGCGCTGATGGAGCCCTTGGACAACGTGGTCGCACCGGTCACCGAGAACGGCTCGCCGTTCGGGTTCATGGCTTGACCATCGACACGCGAAACGGTGACGGCAAGTGCGGGTGTGGCTGCTACGGTGGCAAGTGCGAGTGCAACTGCAAGAGATACGACTTTACGTGTGCTCATTTATTGCCTCACTAGAACTGACGGTAGAAACCGCCTTAAGAATGCGGCGCAAACCGGTTCCCGCTCGATTCACGCCGCGCCAATTAGCCAGGCGCAGACAGCCGACACCCAGCTAAAACTTGTACGACACCCCGACGAACGTGATGATCGGATTGGCCTTGAGCGTGGTCTTGGTGGTAGCCAGCGTGGTACCGTCCGCCGCCTTGATGACGGTTGCCGCTTCGGTCTTGAGCGGCAGGTACGACACCGTTGCCGTCAAGGCCCATTGCTTGTTGATCGCGTAGCTCGCCCCGAGGTTGAAGATCGGCGCCCACGAGGCGGACGATTTCCCTTCGACATAGGTCGGCCCCGGCTTACCCGCCCCCGCTGCCAGCACGCTGCCCAGCTCGCGATTCACCGCCGCCGCAAAGTACGGATTCAGCTCGATGTTGGTGAAGAAGCTGTAGACCACGCCCACACCCACGAACGGACGGAACGTCGATTGCGCATGCCCGAAGTACCACTGCAGGATGACCCCGGGGCTCCATTGGCGCGCCTTGCGCACAGCCGGCTGATTGGACGGATCGTCCAGATCAACGTGTCCGAGTGCACCTGCGGGCCCGGGCGCGCGGATCACGCCATGCCCAGTCAACTTGAACTCGGGTGGCACGCCGGCAATCGTGGTCAGCGCAATGTTGTCGGTAAAGAAGTGCGTGAGCGTCAGGCCGAGCGTGTTGGCGTTGCTCACGCGCAGCCCGCTGTTGGGCGACGTAAAGCTGCCCGGCAAGCGCAGCGGATCATTGATCGGCGCATTGATCACGCTGGTGGTCAGGTTGTTGCTGGAGTCCTGCGGCATGATGTGGAACCAGCCCACCGTCGCCACGTTGTCACCGGCCTGCTGCGCCATGGCACCTGCGGATGCGCAGGCCGCCACCAATGCGACAGTCAGTTGTTTCATGATGCTTCCTCCTGTTGTTCTGAGCGGAGCGCGGTTGTCTGTGCAGCGCCCCGTGGCGTGTTATTCCGGAAACGTCACTGCACGAAGGCGCCCACCGTGAAGTACGGGTTCTTCGTATCGCTCATGTCCAGGAAGCCGAAGGTTTTGCCGGTGAAGATCAGCTTGCCCGTGGGGGCCGAGCCGGCCGGGGCGCTGGTCTGCGTGGTGCGGATCACACCCGGGACGGTCTGCGTGAAGTCGAGGTTCAGCGGTCGCGCCAGCGCTGCCTGCGACGCATTGAACGGATCGAGCATCGTGGCCTGCGCACCCACCAGCGCCGTGGCGCGGTAGTTGAACGTGCTGTCCACACCCGTGTATTCGCCGTCTTGCGAGCCCTGCGCGATGTTGCCGACCGGCGCCATCATTGAAATGCCGGACTCGTCATCCGCCACCGGGGGGCCAGCCGTCAGATCGGAGTTGGCCGCGCCCACGCGAATGAAGATCGGCACAAGCTGGCCATACAGCTTGCCCACGATCATCACGCCCTTGCCCGCCTTGGACGGATCCAGCGACGACACCGTTGCCGGCACCTGCGGCTGATAGTTCAGCGTGGTGAAGGCCGGCGCATCGCTGCGCAGCGTCAGCTTCTGGTTGACTGTTGCGCTTGACGTCAGGCAGGCCCCGCCGTTCTTCACGCCCAGGTTGTCGCACTCGGTGTAGGTGCCGTCCGCGTTGATGGTGAAACGCGCATCGACCGCCTGCTGCGAGAAGTTCTGCGACGGCACCTGGTGGTAGCCGAGCTGGTTGTAGTTGCCCGCAATCTTGTTCAGATCGGTCTCGGTGTTCGAGAAGCTGATGAACGGGTAGTACGGGAACGTGGTCTGCGGAATCTTGCCCACGCCAACAATGCCGTCGAACTGGATCGTCGCCCCTGGAATCGTGCCGCCCAGCACGCCCTGACCGAGGAAGAACCGCGCAGGCCGGCTCGGATCAAGGCTTGCGTTATTCAGGCGGAATGCGCACTGGTTCAGCTTCTCGGTCGGCAGCGCCGTTTCCTGCGTGAGCGTGCCGGTCTGCACATTGTTAGGGGCCGTATCGCGCGTGGGCGCGACAGTGCCCGTCTTGACCGGAATCGGCGAGGCCAGATACGTGATCTGGTACGTCATCTTCGTTGTGTCGAGCTGCACCTTCACCAGTTCACCCGAGCCCGACCCACCGGTGAACACGGTGTTGAAGTCGATGGCCTGCGGACACAGGCGCTGGATCACCGGAGCCGGCGAGTCATCTCCGCCACCTCCGCAAGCTGTCACCATCGGCGCGCACGCGAGCACGACCAACCATTTACGCCATTGCATTTGCGTCTCCTCCATGTTGTTGTTCAGCCGCGGCAGCGCTGCGTGCACAGGTCACGCACGCCGCCGCATGTGGTTTCGTTGTTGCGCGCTTCACTGGACGAATGCGCCGACCGTGAAGAACGGGTTGTACTTGTTGTTGTTCATGAGCATCGCGTACACGTTGCCCACCTTGACCGCCACGCCGGTGTCGCCCGCCTTGAACAGCGCAACATTGCCGCTGGCGCCTTGCGCGTTGAAGTCGTTCTGCGCGGTCACGATCAACTTGCCCGGGGCGCTTTGCGTGTAGTCCAGGCCGAACTGCGCCGTCACACGCGAGGTGAGCGGGTTGATGAAGGCCGCGGTGCCGTTCTGGAACAGCGTGGAGGTGTAGTTGGCGGCCAGCGTCGATACGGCCGTGCCGTCGCTGCAGTTGCCGGCATTGGCGTGGAAGAAGCCACCGCTAAAGGAGCCCGACAGTTCCGGGTGATCGATCGTCGCGTTCAAGCCGTTGCCACTGGCAGGCGCACCGCTCGGACCGTTGTTGGTGACCACGCCGCAAGCCGAGCCGCTGGTCGCCCCAACATAGCCACCCTTGAGCGCGTTGGCCGGGATCGCCGTCGCCGGTGACAGGATCGAGATACCGATCTGGTCGTCCGCCACCGAAGCCAGCAAGTTCGTCGCATCGCTATGCGAGTAGCCGACACGGATCACCACCGGCACCACTTGCCCGTTGAGCTTGCCGGCGATGAGGATGCCCTTGGCCTGGCTTGGCGCCAGCAGCACCAGCGGCGAGACCTGGCCGACATACGGATACGGCACGCTGCTGCTGGTCGGGTTGCTGACGAACACATTGTCCTGCGAGCCATCGGTGTTCTGACGCAGCGTCCAGGGCGTACCCGTCGTGTGGCACGAATAGTCGATGCCTTCCGCGGTACACGTGCCGTCGGCATTCAACGTTTGCGTCCAATTGACAGCGTCAGGCTGCCAGCCTTGCGGTGCCGAGGTCTGGCTGCCCGATCCTGTGGGCGTGACGTGCACGCCGACCTGGTTGTAGCGTCCCGCGACCTGCGAGAAATCCGTCACCGTCTCGGAGAAGCCCAGGAAAGGATAGAAATCGAACGTGCGCGACGGTACTGCGCCAATCACGACGCCCGGAATCGGCTGGATGCCATCAAATTGGATCGTCGCTCCCGGAATGCCGCCCCCCACGATGCCCTGGCCGACAAACAGCATCGGCGGGTCTTGCGGATTGACGGTGATGGCGTAGCTACTGTCCGCCGTCTTGCCAGACTGCAGCACGAAAGCGCAGCGGTTCTGCTCGGGGGTCGGCAAGTTGGTCGGATGAACGAACGTGCCATCGATGGTCAACCCCTTGCGGGTCGTGTTGACCTGGCCCGCCGAAGTCGGCACAGACGACTCCAGGAACTGCATCTGGTACGTGTTCTTACTCGTGTCGAACTTGACCTTGATGTACTCGCCGCTGCCCGAGCCGCCGGTATACGTGGTCGTGTAGTCCAGCGCGGCCGGGCACAGACTGGTCGGCGTGCTGGGCGTGGTGTTCGCTCCGCTAGGCGGGCAAGAGCTGCCCGAACACTGTGCAACATCCGACGAGCCGGGGTCATCCGCCCCACCGCACCCGCCGATAAACGGCATGGCCACTATGCAACTGGTTGCCATGACAACAAAAAGATGACGTCGACTACCCATGGTTGTCTCCTCACGTTTTGGAACTTGTTGTGTTTTGGGCCGGCGAATGTGTGCAACAGCCGGTCAATACCCCCGCCTGCCGGCAAACGACAGCCGACAGCGCACGACCTGCCCCGTCGGCAGATCGACCTGCAAACTACAAAAACGACGGACGAGCTTTGGCCGCGTTACCCGATGGTTTGCCGGGTATCACGCAGATCGGCTGGGTGCCGATCCCAAGAACAATCGAGGTAATGCTGCTAGCGTGGACGAGCCTCGCCACCGCTGCTGCAGTGACGACGATGGCGAAGACGCGCGGGGGCACGCGCAGAAGCGGAATGTCGGAAGGGCCCGTTTTGAATGCGTAACATCCTGTGTCTCCGAAGGATACGCTACTGGCTATTTACTTATCGTTATGGCCGAAACTATGGTCTGCCCAGGGTATGAAGTAAATAGAGATTTCATTCAAAACAGCGGCTGCAATCCCCCGCGCAAGCAGGCGCGGCGCGGTTTGACAGCTTTTCAAACGAGGGAATGAAACCGTTTCGTTTGAAGCGTTTTAAACTCCCCCCTCCGGTCGGGGGGAATGCCAACGCAATGCGGTGTTATTCAATTATTTCGAAATGAATATATTTCGCCAAGACTCACTGGGGTAGCAAAATACGATCCCGCGACAATAACGCAAGCAAGGCGAGAGAAAGCTGCCAGATAAAATCGGCATGCAAACGCGGATGAAGGGAAAAAGGCGGGAGAGGAAAAGATGGTGGGCCGGGTGGGATTCGAACCCACGGTGTCCTTTCGGAGGCGGATTATGAGTCCGCTGCCTGCAACCAGCACGGCGTCCGGCCCTGTGAAACGGGAAAAAAAGAGACCCGGCGCTTAGGCCGGGCCTGGAGCGGGATTTTACCTGAAAGTGGGCGCGAGCCCACTCGGAAAATCGCCTGCTTCGCTACAGAATCAGCTGCCCTCGAGGAAGCTCTTCAGCTTGTCGGAACGGCTCGGATGGCGCAGCTTGCGCAGTGCCTTCGCCTCGATCTGACGGATACGCTCGCGGGTCACGTCGAACTGCTTGCCGACTTCTTCCAGCGTGTGGTCGGTGCTCATTTCGATACCGAAGCGCATGCGCAGCACCTTGGCTTCGCGCGGCGTCAGCGAATCGAGCACGTCCTTCACCACGCCGCGCATGGAGCCATGCAGCGCCGCTTCGGCCGGGGCGAGCGTGTTCGTGTCCTCGATGAAATCGCCCAGATGGGAGTCGTCGTCGTCACCGATCGGCGTTTCCATGGAGATCGGCTCCTTCGCGATCTTCATGATCTTGCGGATCTTGTCTTCCGGCATCTCCATCTTCTCGGCCAGCGTTGCCGGATCCGGCTCGTTGCCGGTTTCCTGCAGGATCTGACGCGAGATACGGTTCATCTTGTTGATCGTCTCGATCATGTGCACCGGAATACGGATGGTGCGCGCCTGGTCGGCGATCGAACGCGTGATGGCCTGACGGATCCACCACGTGGCGTACGTCGAGAACTTGTAGCCGCGACGGTATTCGAACTTGTCCACTGCCTTCATCAGGCCGATGTTGCCTTCCTGGATCAGGTCGAGGAACTGCAGACCGCGGTTCGTGTACTTCTTGGCGATCGAGATCACCAGACGCAGGTTGGCCTCGGTCATTTCACGCTTGGCCTCACGGGCGCGGCGCTCGCCTTCCGACATCTTGCGGTTGACGTCCTTCAGTTCGGTCAGCGGCAGCACCACGCGCGCCTGCAGGTCGATCAACTTTTGCTGCAGTTCGTGCACGGCCGGCACATTACGCTCGACGATGGTGCTGTACGGCTTACCGTCAGCCACCACGGTCTCGATCCACTTCAGGTTGGTCTCGTTGCCCGGGAAGCGCGCAACGAAATCGCCGCGCGGCATGCCACACTTGTCGACCACGATGTTCAGGATGGCGCGCTCGAGCTTGCGCACTTCGTCCACCTGGCCGCGCAGCGTGTCGCACAGGCGCTCGACGTTGCGTGCCGTGAAGCGGATCGTCATCAGCTCGGCCTGGATGGCTTCCTGTGCCTTCACGTAAGGCTTGGACTTGTAGCCTTCCTTCTCGAAAGCACGACGCATCTTGTCGAACTGCTCGCCGATCACACCAAACTTGACCAGCGCGGCCTGCTTGAGCTCTTCGAGTTGACGGGCCGAGGCTGCGGCAGCGCCAGCACCTTCATCGTCCTCGTCTTCCTCTTCGTCGCCCTCTTCTGCGGCCTCCTCTTCTTCGAATTCCTCTTCTTCCTCAGCAGCAGCGGCTGCATCGGCTTCAGCGTTCGGGTCGATCAAGCCATCGATGTACTCGTCGATCTTGGCTTCGTCGTTGGCAACGCGCTCGCCCATGGCGAGGATTTCGGAGATGGTCACCGGGCACGCCGAGATCGCCATGACCATGTCCTTCAGGCCGGCTTCGATGCGCTTGGCGATCACAATTTCGCCTTCGCGCGTCAGCAGCTCGACCGTGCCCATTTCGCGCATGTACATGCGCACCGGGTCGGTCGTGCGGCCGAATTCGGAGTCAACCGTCGACAGCGCGGCTTCAGCTTCTTCTTCAGCCTCTTCTTCCGTGGTCACCGAAGGTGCGTTGTCGTTCAGGAGCAGCGTTTCAGCGTCCGGCGCCTGCTCATACACGGCAACGCCGATGTCGTTGAGCGTGGCAACCAACGTTTCCAGCGACTCCACGTCGACCATGTCGTCGGGGAGATGGTCATTGATTTCAGCGTAGGTCAGGTAGCCGCGCGATTTGCCCAGCTTGATCAGCGCCTTGAGCTTCTGGCGGCGGGCCTCGAGCTCTTCTTCCGAACCGCCTTGCTGCGAGGCAGCGAATTCCTTGAGCAGGGCTTTTTCCTTGGCCTTGCGGTCACGGGCCTTCAGCTTTTCGGTTTTCGGTGCCGGAGCGGCGGGGGTGTCAAATTCTTCAGTCACGTCCGTGCTGCTGTCGTCGTCTGCCTGCGTCTCTGCCTTGGGCTTGCGGCCGCGCTTCTTGGGCTCGGCTGCTGCCTCGGCGCGGGGCGCAGGAGGAGTTGTGGGGGTGGCCTCTGCCTGGGCGGTGCGCTTGGTGTCTTCCGCGGTTGCCTTAGCTGGCTTGGCTGCGGTGCTGGTACGAGCGGTACCCGTCTTGGTTGCGCTTGCGCTGGCAGTGGTCTGCTTGCTCTCGACTTCGGTAACTTTCGATTTCGCCACGGTGGTTGTCTTGCCCTTGAGTGCGACGGAAGCGGCTGTGCCGCCAGGTCTGGCGCTCGTGCTCATCGACGTCGAGACCTTGCCTGAGGTTGAAGATTGGATCGCGCCCTTTGTGCGCGCTGTCGGTTTGACAGTCTTGGCTGCGACGGCGATATCGGCGGTCTGGCGCGGCTGGGTTTTCCCCGTCTCTGCCGGCGCAGTGGCCTTCACCCCTGTCGATGCTGCCTGCCCCATATGGGTCCGACCATTCGCGACTTTCGCCGTTCCCGCTGGTGTCTTTCCTCCTCCGGAGCCGCGCGCCGATGAGGATCGCTTGGCAGAAACAGAAGCAGGACTGGCCTTGGAACCGGCCTTCGCGGAGGTCTTCACCTTCACCATGGGCACGCTCACTCCCCCAAAAATGGGAAAAAGGACTTGCAATCCAAACCGGCTATTCTAGCACGCCAGACCAAGCCGGTCTAAACGAAAATCGGGTTTTCGCCTGAAAAATCAAGGGGCTACCCGCAATTGCCCGCCCCGCTTGGAGCTTGGCTCTGCGGCTTATGCGCTACACGAGCTGCCGACGGCGGCTGATTTCGCCCACCAACCAGCGCATGCGCTCCTTGTCTTCGTCGCCAGCATGGCCGGCTTCCATCTTGCGCTGTAACAGCTCCAGCTCGCGCTTAAGTGGCTCGGCGAGCATCTTTTGTACGGCGGTATCAAATTCGGAAATGGCCGGCTCCAGTTCGATGTCGTCCTGAAGCACGGCGGTACGCAGCCCGGCAAAGGCTTCGGCATAGGGAGTCTGGCCCAGACGCTCGACAAAGGCCCCAAAGTGCACCTCTGGACCCACGGCATCGCATTCGGCCAGCAACCCTGCCAAGATCTCACTTTGGGGCAATTGGGGCGCAGTCAACTGGGTGCGGGCATCGGTGTCGAGCCGTGCCGCCAGCGCGGGATAGCGCATCAGCAAGCGCAGCACCTTCTGCTCCAGCGCCGTGGGTGCAGTGCGCGCCACGCGGGGCCGCTTCTGCGTCATGCGTCCCGCTTGGGCCGGGTCACTGCGAAGGCCACACAGCGCTTCGATGTCGGCAGGCGTGGTACCGGTCATGTCGGCCAGGCCGCGCACGATCTGCAGGCGCAGGCCGCCGGCGGGCATGGCACTCAGCAGCGGCTTGGCTTCGTATTGCGCGCGGGCACGTCCCTCCGGTTGACGGAGGTCGAGACCCTCGGTCACGGCCTGCAGCAGAAAGCGCGACAGCGGCATGGCGTTGTGCACTTCACGGGCAAAGGCTTCGGTGCCCTCTTCGCGCACGAAACTGTCCGGATCGTGCTCGGAGGGCAAAAAGAGGAACTTGATGGTCTTGTTGTCGGTGGCGTGCGGCAGGCAGGCTTCGAGCGCACGGCGTGCAGCCCGGCGCCCCGCACCGTCCCCGTCAAACGAAAAGATGACGGTATCGACCTGCCGCAGCAGCTTCTGCACGTGGATCGGTGTACAGGCCGTGCCCAGCGTCGCCACCGCATTGGCAAACCCGAGCTGCGCCAGCGCGACGACGTCCATATAGCCCTCCACGACCAGCACATAGTCGAACTCGCGGATGGCGTTGCGCGCCTCGAACAGGCCGTACAGCTCGGTTCCCTTGCTGAACAGCGGCGTTTCGGGGGAGTTGAGATATTTCGGTTCGCCCTGTCCTAGTACCCGGCCACCGAAGCCGATCACCACGCCCTTGGTATTGCGGATGGGGAACATGATGCGATCGCGAAAGCGGTCGTACCGGCGGTGCGAGCCATCGGCGCTGGTCTTTTCGCTTTCGATGACGAGCCCGGCTTCGATGAGCGGTGCTGCGGTGGCGTCTTCGCGATACGGACCGAACACGGCTTCGAGCGATTGCCAATCGTCAGGCGCATAGCCGAGGCCGAAGTGCGCAGCAATCTCGCCGGTCAGGCCGCGGCCTTTGAGGTATTGGATGGCGTTGGGTGCGCTGCGCAATTGCTTGCGGTAGTGCTCGCAGGCGCGGGCCATGACGTCACCCAGCGCGACGGTCTTGGCTTGCTGCTCGGCGCGGGCGGCGGGCGGCAAGCCACCGCGCTCTTCAGGTACCACCATGCCGACGGACTGCGCGAGGTCCTTGATGGCCTCGACGTACGACTGCCCGGAAAACTCCATCAGGAAACCGATGGCCGAGCCGTGCGCGCCGCAGCCGAAGCAGTGATAGAACTGCTTGGTGGGCGACACCGAGAACGACGGCGACTTCTCGTTATGGAAGGGGCATAACCCCATGAAGTTGGCGCCGCCCTTCTTCAACTGCACGTAACGGCCCACCACGTCGACGATATCGACGCGGTTGAGCAGGTCGTCAATGAACGGCTGCGGGATCACGCGGGGTGCGCCCCTTGGATGCTGCGAATGTGGTGGGAATTCAGGCGCCGGCCAGGGCGGCCTTCACGCGTGCCGAGACTTGCGTCATGTCGGCGCGGCCGGCCAGGGCCGGCTTCAGGATGCCCATCACCTTGCCCATGTCTTGCGGGCCAGTTGCACCAGCCTTGGCCACGGCGTCACGCACCGCGGCGTCAACTTCGGCTTCCGACAGTTGCGCGGGCATATAGACCTGCAGCACGGCCACCTCCGCCGTTTCCTTGGCGACGAGATCGTCACGGCCGGCTTGCTCGAATGCGGTGATGGAATCCTTGCGCTGCTTGAGCATCTTGTCGATCACAGCCAGCACGGCGGCGTCATCCAGTTCGATGCGCTCGTCCACCTCGCGCTGCTTGATGGCAGCCTGCAACAGACGGATCGTGCCCAGACGATCTGTTTCCTTGGCGCGCATGGCGGCCTTCATGTCTTCCGTGATCTGTGCCTTGAGGGACAACTGCGACATTCCGAACTCCGATAAACGGCAAAACCCGCTCGGACGGCTGGTCCAGCGGGTTGCAAACTTTGAAAAATGGATCACTGATCGTAGCACAGAACCCAAACAGTTCCAGGACCGTTCCGTGGGGGATCAGCGGGCGGAGGCTGCCTCCCCCGCCGCCACGGCCGAGGCCCACGCCCACTGGAAGTTATAGCCGCCAAGCCAGCCCGTCACGTCGACCACCTCGCCGATGAAGTACAGGCCGGGTACGGATTGCGCCTCCATGGTGGCGGAGGACAGCGCCCGCGTATCGACCCCACCGCGCGTCACTTCGGCCTTGCGATAGCCCTCACTGCCGGAAGGCATCAGCTCCCAGCGGTTGAGCGCGCCGCCCAGCACGCGCAGCACCTTGTCCGGCAACTCGGCAATCGGCGCCTGCGGGTTGGCGCCGTGCGTGGCGCACCACGCCTGCGCGACGCGTTCCGGCAAGCGCTGCGCCAGCACCGTCCCGAGCTGCTTGCGTGAGCCCAACTTCTCATCGCACAGCCATTGCGCGGCGTCAGCGTCCGGCAGCAGATCGATGACAAGCGGCTGACCTGCATTCCAGAAGCTGGAGATCTGCAGCACCGCTGGGCCGGACAACCCGCGATGGGTAAGCAGCAAGTCTTCGCGGAACGTCGTGGCGCCGCCCTTGCGACCGCCCTTGCCCGCAGGCTGCTCAACGGTCACATCCACTTCCATCGACACACCGGACAACACCGAGAACGGCGCCCAATGCTCGGCATTGAAGGTGAGCGGCACCAGCGCCGGATGCGTCTCAACGATCTTCAACCCAAACTGCCGTGCAATGCGATACCCAAAATCCGTCGCGCCGATCTTGGGGATGGACAGGCCGCCCGTGGCGATCACCACCTTATTGGCGACGATCTCGCCCGCGCTGGTCGACAGGCGATAGGCCTCGCCGTCCTTGCCGATTTCAGCGATGGAGCAACCGGTTCGCCAGGTCACATTGCCCCGCTCGCATTCCGTTTCGAGCATACGGATGATGTCTTCGGCGCTGTCGTCGCAGAAGAGCTGGCCTTTGTGCTTCTCGTGATACGGGATGCGGTAGCTGGAAACGAGGCTGATGAAGTCCTGGGCCGTGTACCGCGCCAGCGCCGAACGGCTGAAATGCGGGTTGTTCGACAGGTAGTTGGCCGGCCCCGCGTTGACGTTCGTGAAGTTGCAGCGCCCACCGCCGGAGATGCGAATCTTTTCGGCCAGTTTCGTCGCGTGATCGATCAGCACAACGCGGGCGCCGCGCTGCCCGGCCACCGCCGCGCACATCATTCCGGCCGCGCCCGCGCCGATCACCGCTACATCGCACCGCATCATGATGGCTGCGCCGCCCTATTCTTGAAGAAACCGCGCATTTTAACTTGTGCTATCTTCGGCGGCCTTCCCATTGCAATTCCTCACTCCCGCTTGCCATGCTGGTCCTCGGCATCGAATCCTCCTGTGACGAAACCGGCGTCGCCCTGTACGACACGGCGGCTGGCCTGCGCGCGCATGCGCTGTATTCGCAGATCGCCATGCACCGCGAATATGGCGGTGTGGTGCCCGAGCTGGCCTCGCGCGATCACATCCGCCGCGTGATTCCCCTGCTGGAAGAGGTGCTCGGCAAGGCCGGCGCCACGCGCGCGGACATCGATGCCATTGCCTATACAAAAGGCCCGGGGCTGGCCGGCGCGCTGCTGGTGGGCGCTTCGGTGGCGAATGCGCTGGCGTTTGCGCTCGGCAAACCGCTGGTGGGCGTGCATCACCTGGAGGGGCATCTGCTTTCGCCCCTGCTGGAGGCAGACCGGCCTGAGTTTCCGTTCCTGGCGCTGCTCGTCTCGGGCGGGCATACGCAGCTGATGCGCGTTGATGCCGTCGGCCAGTACACGCTGCTTGGAGAGACGCTCGACGACGCCGCGGGCGAAGCCTTCGACAAGACCGCCAAGCTGCTCGGCCTCGGCTATCCGGGCGGCCCGGCCGTGTCGCGCCTGGCCGAATTCGGCAACCCGGGCGTATTCGACCTGCCTCGGCCGATGCTCCATTCGGGCAACTTCGATTTCTCGTTCGCGGGCCTCAAGACCGCGGTGCTCACGCAAGTGCGCAAGCTCAACCTGACCGACAGCGAGACCTGCTACCAGCCGCGCGCCGACCTTGCCCGCGCGTTTGTCGACGCCATCGTCGAAGTGCTCGTCAAGAAGACGCTGCGCGCGGCACGCGAACATGGCCTCAAGCGCATTGTCGTGGCGGGTGGCGTGGGCGCCAACCGCCAGTTGCGCGATGGCCTGAACGCCGAGGGCAAAAAGCGCGGCCTGCGCGTCTATTACCCCGACCTGCAGTTCTGCACCGACAACGGCGCGATGATCGCTTTTGCCGGCGCAATGCGGCTGCAGGCTGACCCCACCCAGGTGCAGGACGGCTACGGCTACGGCGTTACACCACGCTGGGACCTCGAAGACATCCGTATCCAGCAAGCATGAAAAAAAGCCGCTCGGTGGAGCGGCTTTTTCTTTGGACGCAGCGTCGATCACTTATCGGTGCGCTTGTCGCGCTCGATCAGCGCATAGGCGCTGTGGTTGTGGATCGACTCGAAATTCTCAGCTTCCAGCGTGTAGGCGACGATGCGGTCGTCCTGGTTCAGGCGCATGGCGATATCGCGCACAAGGTCTTCCACGAACTTGGGGTTTTCGTATGCACGCTCGGTCACGAACTTCTCGTCCGGGCGCTTGAGCAGGCCCCACAGTTCGCACGATGCTTCTTCTTCGGCCATGCGAATGAGCGATTCGACCGGCGTATCGGCGGCCAGCTCGGCGTCGATCGTGATGTGCGAGCGCTGGTTGTGCGCGCCGTACTGCGAGATCTTCTTCGAGCACGGGCACAGACTCGTCACGGGCACCAGCGCCTTGACGCGGACCTTGGTGTGGCCGTCGCGCACTTCGCCAATCATCGTCACTTCATAGTCCATCAGCGACTGCACGCCCGACACCGGGGCGGTCTTGCTGACGAAATACGGGAAGTGGACTTCGATGCGGCCGGCGTCGGCTTCGAGCTTCTCCAGCATCTTTTCCAGCAGCAACTGGAACTGCGCCAGATTCAGCGGCTCGCGCTCTTCTTCGAGCAGCGCGACGAAGCGCGACATGTGCGTGCCCTTCTGGTCGGCCGGAAGATGCACATCGAGGTTGTACGTGCCGACGGTGTTCTGCACGCCCGAGGGGGTCTGCAGCGACATCGGGTAACGCACGCCGCGCACGCCAACGCGCTGAATGGGGATCTGGCGGGTATCGTGGCTGGACTGCACGTCCGGCATCGCGAAAGCTGGGTTCATATCGTTCATGATCGGTTTCCTTTACGGTCGCCCGGCCATCGCAGTCGGCCGGCACGCAACGAGTGTGAAACCGCGGAACCTGGCTGACGGTGACCACCCCTCAAGTGATCGAATCGGCCAATCCCGCGACTGCGCACACAATTCACAAATAAGACTGGCGGAGTGTAAAAGAAATTTCCTACCTCTGCAGTCAACTACTCATACCCGTGGATGCAATACGGGTGATTGATTCTGCCTATGAGTCGAAAGCCAAAGGTGACTCAGGCGACGCGCGGGGCTGCAGCGCGCGGTTGTACGGCAAAACGCTCACGGATGGAGGCGAGGATGCCGTTGGCATCCAGCCCGCATTGCGCCAGTAGCGCAGCGTGATCGCCGTGGTCGACAAAGCGGTCGGGCAGGCCGAGCTGCATTACCGGCGTAGCGACACCTGCGGCAGCCAGCGCTTCCAGGCAGGCGCTGCCTGCACCGCCCATCATGCAGCCTTCCTCCACGGTGACCACGTAATCGTGCGTGCGGGCCATTTCCAGCACGCAGGCCACATCGAGCGGCTTGACGAAGCGCATGTTGACGACGGTCGCGTCCAAACGCTCAGCCGCTGCCGAAGCCGGGGCAACCATTGAACCAAACGCCAGAATCGCCACGCGCTGGCCTGCCGGAGCCGTGGAAGCGCGACGCACTTCAGCCTTGCCCAACGGCAGCGGCTCCAGCGTCGGCTGCACCGCCACGCCCGTGCCGGCACCACGCGGATAGCGCACTGCTGTCGGGCAGTCCTGCGCGAACGCGGTGCTCAACAGCTGGCGGCATTCGTTCTCGTCGGCCGGCGTCATCACCATCATGTTGGGGATACAACGCAGGTAGGCAATGTCATAAGCCCCTGCGTGCGTGGCGCCGTCTGCACCGACCAGACCGGCGCGGTCCAGCGCAAACACCACCGGCAGGTTCTGCAGTGCGACGTCGTGGATCAACTGGTCATAGCCGCGCTGCAGGAACGTCGAATAGATGGCAACAACAGGCTTCAACCCCTCGCACGCCAAGCCGCCTGCAAAGGTGACGGCGTGCTGCTCGGCGATGCCGACGTCGTAATAGCGATCCGGAAAGCGCTGCTCGAACTCCACCATCCCGGAGCCTTCGCGCATGGCCGGCGTGATACCCACCAGCCGCTTGTCGGCCGCCGCCATATCGCACAGCCATTGGCCGAACACTTGTGTGTAAGTCACCTTTGCCGGGCGCCCGGAAGGTTTGATGCCCTCTTGCGGATTGAACTTGCCCGGGCCGTGATAAAGGATCGGATCAGCCTCGGCCAGCTTGTAGCCCTGGCCCTTCTTGGTGACGACGTGGAGGAACTGCGGGCCACCGCCTTCGCGCGCACGCTGGCGGATGTTCTGCAGCGTCGGCACGAGCGATTCGAGATCATGTCCGTCGATCGGGCCGATGTAGTTGAAGCCGAACTCCTCGAACATCGTGGCCGGCACGAACATGCCTTTGGTGTGTTCCTCGAAGCGCTTGGCAAACTCGAGCACCGGCGGCGCCACCGACAGCAGCTTCTCAACGCCTTTCTTGGTGGCCGCGTAGAACTGCCCGCTCATGAGGCGCGCCAGATAGCGGTTCAACGCCCCCACCGGCGGCGAGATCGACATGTCGTTGTCGTTCAGCACGACCACCAGCGGCAGGTCTTTATAGACGCCCGCGTTGTTCATCGCCTCGAAGGCCATGCCGGCGCTCATCGCTCCGTCGCCAATCACGGCAATGGCGACGCGGTCTTCGCCCTTGGTCTTGGCGCCCAGGGCCATGCCCAGCGCAGCCGAAATCGACGTGGACGAGTGCGCGGTGCCGAAGGTGTCATACGGGCTCTCGCTGCGGCGCGGGAAGCCTGAGATGCCGTCCAACTGGCGCAGCGAGCCCATCTGGTCACGGCGGCCAGTCAGAATCTTGTGCGGATAGCTCTGGTGACCGACGTCCCACACGATGCGGTCTTCCGGCGTGTTGAAGACGTAGTGCAGCGCGATGGTCAGTTCGACCGTGCCCAGATTCGACGACAGGTGCCCGCCCGTTTGAGAGACGGAATCGAGCACGAAGGCGCGCAGCTCGTTGGCCAGCGGCCCGAGTTGGCGGCGGTCCAGTCGGCGCAGGTCGGCCGGATCGTCGATGGTGTTCAGAAGTTCGTACGTCATGTGGGACCGCCGCTCAGGCGTTTTGGCAAAGACTTCTACCGTCTATGCAATGTTGTTCAGTGGCCACGCCGCACGATCAGGTCGGCCATTTCGACCAATCGATCAGTACGGGCTTTGCCCAGTTCGCGGGCAAGTTGCTTGACCGCCGCACCCGCTGCGGCATGCAGCTCGTCGGCCAGCGCCCTGGCCTTGTCCAGCCCGAGGATGGACACGTAGGTCGGCTTGTCGTTGGCCTCGTCCTTGCCGGCGGTTTTGCCCAGCGTGGCGGTATCGGCGGTCACATCGAGGATGTCATCGACCACCTGGAACGCAAGACCGACCGCGCCCGCATAGGCATCAACCTGCTCCAACGCAGCGGCATTCACGCCAGCACAGAGCGCGCCCATCCGCAGACTCGCCCGCAGCAACGCACCGGTCTTCATGCGGTGCATTGCCTCCAATTCATCCTGCGACAGCGCTATGCCGACGCTTTGCAGATCAATCGCCTGACCGCCCGCCATGCCGAGCGAACCGGAAGCGCGTGCCAATTCAGCCACCAGCACTGCCCGCGTCGCCGGGCTCACCGCGCCCAACTCAGCCAGCACAATGAACGCCTGTGTCTGCAAGGCATCACCCACCAGCAGGGCCGTCGCTTCATCATAGGCGCGATGCACGGTGGGGCGGCCGCGGCGCAGGTCGTCGTCGTCCATGCACGGCATATCGTCGTGAACGAGCGAATAGGCGTGGATCATCTCCACCGCGCAGCTCACTCCGTCGAGTGCCTCAGCCGAGGCGTCACCCAGCGCACCAGCGGCGTGCGCCAGCAATGGGCGTACACGCTTGCCTGCACCCAGCGTGGCGTAACGCATGGCGGCATGCAGACGTTGCGGCGAGACGGTTTCGGCCGGCAGCGCGCGCTCAAGCGCGCCTTCCGTCCGCGCAACGACGGACGCCATCCATTGGGCGAAATCACTCATGCATCGCCCTGCTCGTTCGCGCTGCTGTCGTCGGCTAACGGCTTCAGGGCATCGCCATCAAGCACACGTACCTGCTGCTCGACGCGCTCCAGCACCTGCTGGCAGTACTTGACCAGCTCCGCCCCGCGTCGATACGCCGCAAGCGAGGCTTCCAGCGGCAATTCACCGGATTCCATGCTGGCGACGAGGGTTTCGAGTTCCGCCATGGCCGCTTCATAGGAAGCCGGCGTAGCGGAGGGAGTGGCGGACGCGCTGCTGGAGGCGTCGTTTGAGGCACGGGGCATGCCGATTGCGAATCAGAAAAGGACAATCTGGCATTTTACGGCAATTCCGCGTGCGTTCCGCGCACATCCCACAAGGCACGGGACAGCGGTCTGCGCTGGCAAGGCGGGGCATCGTCAGCCTGACGGTCGGGCGGCTGGAAGCGGAAAGGGTTCGAAAATCAGGGACTTATCAATTTCCCTGGGGTACAATCCCCCCCTTTCCTCCAAAGGCCGGGCCGGTGTACGCCGCTCCGCACGATGGTTTGGGTCTGTTGGCCCATTGAACGTATGGTCGTTGGCCCAAGCGGGGGCCAGCAAGCGCTCGTTTCCTACCTCAACAGACCCTAGGCCACCTGCCGATGGCGTCCTTTCCCAAATCGATCTTGTCGATGGTTGGGTTGTTCACTGCTTTCACCGTTATTGGGAGTGGGGATAATGTCCAATCTCAGCGCCGCACTGAATCTAGTGCCGTCTGAAACCCAGCTGCCCGTCTCTGCTTACTTCGACGAGGCGCTGTATCAAACTGAAATCGAACGTCTGTTCAAACATGGCCCCGGTTACGTCGGCCATGAGCTGATGGTCCCGGAAGTTGGCGACTATCACACGCTTGCCGCCGAGGCCGAAGGCCGCGTGCTGGTGCGCAATCCGAACGGCGTCGAACTGCTCTCCAATGTGTGCCGGCATCGGCAGGCAATCATGCTCAATGGGCGCGGCAACGCCCAGAACATCGTTTGCCCGCTGCATCGCTGGACATACGACCTGCAGGGCGACCTGCTGGGCGCACCGCACTTCGAGAAGCAACCATGCGTGCATCTGTCGCGCTCGCCGCTGCAGAACTGGAACGGTCTGCTGTTCGAGGGTAAGCGTGACGTGCGCGAAGACCTTGCGCGCCTGGGCGTGGCGCGTGATCTCGATTTTTCCGGCTACATGCTCGACCACGTCGAGGTGCACGACTGCAACTACAACTGGAAGACCTTCATCGAGGTGTACCTCGAGGACTACCACGTCGTGCCCTTCCACCCAGGCCTGGGCCAATTCGTCTCGTGCGACGACCTGGAATGGGAGTTTGGTGAGTGGCACAGCGTGCAGACGGTCGGCATTCACGCCAATTTGCGCAAACCCGGCACGCCGGCTTACCAGAAGTGGCATGACGCCGTGCTCCGCTTCAACAACGGCGAGATGCCGAAGTACGGCGCAGTGTGGCTCACGTACTACCCGAACGTGATGGTCGAGTGGTATCCGAACGTGCTGGTAGTCTCGACACTGCATCCGATGGGCCCGACCAAGACGCGCAACGTGGTCGAGTTCTACTATCCGGAAGAAATCGTGCTGTTTGAGCGCGAATTCGTTGAAGCCGAGCGCGCTGCCTACATGGAAACGTGCATCGAGGACGACGAGATTGCCGAGCGCATGGACGCCGGGCGCCTGGCGCTGCTCAAGCGCGGCACGAGCGAAGTCGGCCCGTACCAGTCGCCCATGGAGGACGGCATGCAGCATTTCCACGAGTGGTATCGGCGCGTGATGGACTACTAGGCGACGACTGAAGGTAGGCATCCGCCGCCTTCCGCGTCACAATAGGAACGGTGCAGCCCTCACAGGCCGCACCGTTTTTTTTCGCCCTCGCCCTCTCACCATGCCTGCCGACACTGCAACCGCTGCTCAGACTGCCGCCCAGACGGCCGAGAGCTCCTCTCGCCAATCGCTGTGGATGATCCTCGCCGCATTCGCCTTCTCGGCGATGGGCGTGTGCGTAAAACTGGCCTCGGCGCATTACAGCACCGGCGAGATCGTGTTCTACCGCAGCATCATCGGCGTCGTGCTGATGGGCACGATCCTCCAACGCTCGGGGCAAGGCGTACGCACGCCGTACTTCCTGTCGCATATCAAGCGCAGCGTGTTCGGGGTGACTTCGCTGCTGCTGTGGTTCACATCCATCAGCCTGCTGCCGCTGGCGACCGCGATGACGTTGAACTACATGTCGCCGGTGTGGATTGCGCTCATCATTGGCGCAGGTGCAGCGCTGGCGGGCAAGCCCGGTGGTGCTGACCGGCGCATGGTGGTGGCCATCGTTATGTCGTTCGTGGGGGTGATCTGCCTGCTGCAACCGAGCGTGGGCGGATCGCAGCTTGCGCTGGCCGGCGGCATGATCGGGCTCGTCTCCGGCGTGTTCACGGCCCTCGCCTATGTGGAGGTCCGTCAACTGGGCGACCTGGGTGAGAACGAAGCACGCATCGTGTTCTATTTTTCGTTGCTGAGCGCAATTGCCGGCGGTGTGTGGATGCTCATCGGCGGTGCACAGCCTCACACATGGTCTGGCGCGGGCCTCTTACTGGCTGTGGGTCTCTTGGCGACCCTCGGCCAGACGTCCATGACCCGCGCCTACAAGCGCGGTAACACGCTGCTGACTGCTAACCTGCAATACACCGGCATCGTCTTTGCGAGTGGGTGGGGTATGTTGCTGTGGAATGACCACTTGAACGCGCTGTCGTGGGCGGGCATGGCACTCATCATCGGCAGCGGCATCGTGACGACCGTCATGCGCGCCCGTCAGTCGGGCACCGAGCATCCGACGCCGCAGACAGCCGTGTCCGGCCCGGAAGCCGAGATTCACCCGGAAGTTTGATCGACCCTGGAGATTGCCGCCATGAGCGAACGCGCTCACTACGCCACCCTCATCACCGCACCGCAACTGGCCGCACTGCAGCACAGCGCGCCCGAAGCGGTGGTCGTCATTGACTGCAGTTTTGACCTCGCCGACCCTGCCGCTGGGCGTGATGCATACCACGCCAGCCATGTGCCCGGCGCGTTCTACATGCACCTCGACAACGAACTGTCGGGCCCGAAAACCGGCACCAACGGCCGCCACCCGCTGCCCGATGCAGAAGCGCTGGTTGCGCGCCTGCAGGCGCTCGGCGTCAACGACGACACACAAGTCGTCGCGTATGACCGCCAGGGCAGCATGTACGCCGCGCGCCTGTGGTGGCTGCTGCGCTGGGTCGGCCATGCCGATGCGGCCGTGCTAGATGGTGGCCTGCAGGCCTGGGAAGCTGCGCACTTCCCTGTCGACCAGATCGTGCCCGAAGAACCGCAGCTCAACGCCACGCCCGGCAACATCACGCGCAAGCCCTCGCTCGTACAGATGGTGACTGCGGATATCGTGCAGAAATACCTGGGCCACGCCGACAAGCCCGTCGTCGATGCCCGCGCCCCCGACCGCTACCGTGGCGAGAACGAAACGCTGGATCCCGTCGGCGGGCACATACCGGGTGCACGCAACCGTTTCTTCCGCGACAACCTGCAGCCCGATGGCACTTTCAAGCCTGCCGAACAATTGCGCGCCGACTTTACCGGCGTGCTGGCCGGTGCCCGGCCGCAAGATGCGACGCTGCAATGTGGCTCCGGCGTGACGGCCTGCCACAACGCATTGGCCATGGAGATTGCCGGCCTGACGGGCGCGGCGCTCTACGCCGGCTCATGGAGCGAGTGGTGCAGCGACCCATCGCGCCCCGTGGTAACCGGGCCGAATCCGTAATCTGCAAATCTGGTGCACAGCAAAAAGCCCGGCATCGACCGGGCTTTTTTCTTGAAGCGAATGCGGCACCTCAGTGCGCGTGACCGTGCAGACCTTCGGTCAGCAGAAAGATCATTGCGATGCCCGCCGCAATCAAAGCGACCTGCACCGCCGATTCCTGCCAGCGCGGCCGGCGCTTCATCTGCGGCATCAGATCGCACACGGCGATGTAAATGAAGCTGCTCGACGCCACCACCAGCACGTATGGAATCCACGACGTCAGGCGGTCCAGCAGGTAATAGCCGAGCACCGCGCCCACCAGCGCGCAAACACTGCAGAGCAGGTTGTAGACAAAGGCGCGCGTCTTGGAAAATCCGGCGTTGAGCAGCACCATGAAATCGCCAATCTCTTGCGGAATCTCGTGTGCGGCAATCGCCAGCGCGGTGACGATGCCAACCTTGGTGTCCGCCAGGAACGCCGCGGCAATGACGATGCCGTCCGAAAAGTTATGCAGGCCATCGCCCACCAGGATCATCAGGCCGCTGCGGCCCGCTTCCTGCCGGTCATGGCCGTGGTGATGGCCGTGACCATCGCCCTCGTGGTGGTGTGAATGGCGGATCAGCGAGATCTTTTCCAGCAGGAAGAAACCCAGCAGCCCGGCCAGCAACGTGGCGAACAATGCATGCGTGTTGGGCTCGATGCCGCGATGCACTTCGAACGCCTCCGGCAACGAATGCAGCAACGACGTGGCCAGCAGCACGCCCACCGAAAAACTGACCATCCGATCGACCATGCGCGACAGCACCGTCAATGACAGCACGGCGGCGCCTGCCATGCTGCCGATGCCAGACAGCGCGGTGGCCAAGAGAATGCCTAACAGGGTGGTATCGAAGGTCATGCAGGGGCGACGCAGCGGGAGCCAATAAACGCAACAAAGTTGCAAGAAGGGCGAATTGTATGCCGCTTTATCGACCTTTGCCAGCGCAGCCAAAAGAAAAAGCCCGAGGTAGTTACTGGGGGCCTTTCGTGTTCGACGCGTTGAGGTGCTAAACCACGCCGTGATCCCTGAACCAGGCGAGGCACTTCTTCCAGCCATCTTCCGCGTCGGCTTTCACATAGCTCGGACGGTAATCGGCGTGAAACGCATGGCCGGAATTCGGGTACACGATGATGCGCGACGCGTGTGCCTTAGGGTTCTTGGATTTTTCCAACGCGGTTTTCATCGTGTCGCGCACATCTTCCGTGATCACGGTGTCCTTCGCGCCGTAGAGGCCCAGCACGGGCGCCTTCAACTCGTCGACGTTGTCGATTGGCGAAACCGGTTGCAGCGGATTCGGATTGCCCTTCAGCGGCCCGTACCACACCACTGCAGCCTTGATGCTGGGATTGCGCTCCGCGGCAAACCAGACCTGACGCCCGCCCCAGCAGAAACCGGTGATGCCGATACGCGCTGCGTCGCCACCGTTCTCCTTGGCCCAGGCGATCGTCGCGTCGATATCGCCCGCCACCTGGGAATCCGGCACCTTGGAGACCACGTTGGCGACGGTTTCCTGGACCGTGCCATAGGCACGCGGGTCGCCCTGGCGCACAAACAACTCAGGCGCGATCGCCAGATAACCCACCTTTGCAAGGCGCCGGCAGATATCGGCAATGTATTCGTGTACGCCAAAGATTTCGCTGACGACGATGACTACCGGCAGCTTCGTCTTGCCCTCTGGCTGAGCGCGATAGACCGGCATCTTGAAATCGCCCACGGGCACGATCACCTCGCCCGCCGTCAGCCCATTGAAATCGGTATGGATAGTCTGCGCCGACACCGGTAGCACCGCCGCCGCAAAGGCCGAGCCCAGCGCTGTCTTCATGAAGCCGCGACGGTCAAAGCTGCGGCCGGGTACCAGGCTCTCCACTTCTGCATCTAGCTGCATCGCACTCTCCTCGCGCCCACGGGCGGCTACGGTGAACGAAGCGGCTAGTCTACCGAAGCGGATGCATTGCTGCCGAGCCAGGCATCCGGTGCGAGCACAAGGAACCGCCTAGTGCAGCTTGACCCGCGGATTCGTCTTGCTGCGCAGCCAGTGCATGACCGTATCCACCGACATGCGCACCCAACCGTGCAGTGCCAGAACGTGCATGCGATATAGCGACGTGTACATCAGCCGCGCCATCAGGCCTTCGATGAACATCGATCCGCCGATCAGCCCGCCCATCAGGCTGCCGACCGCGCTGAAATGGCCGAGCGACACCAGCGAACCAAGATCCTTGAACGCGAACGGCTGGACCGGCTTGCCATCCATGCGCTTGCGCAGCGCGTCGAACAGATAGGTGGCCTGCTGATGCGCGGCCTGCGCACGCGGCGGCACGCTGGTCGACGCCTCGGGCCACGGGCAGCTTGCGCAATCGCCAAAGGCGTAGATTGAATCGTCGCCTTCCACCTGCAGCGTGCGCGAGACGACAATCTGACCCAGCCTGTTCACCGGCAGCCCCAACTCGCCCAGCACCGACGGTGCACGGATGCCTGCCGCCCACACAGTCAGATCCGCCGGAATCGACTTGCCGCTGGCCGTGTTGACGGCGCTGGCGGTGACTTCCGTCACACGTTCGCTGGTGATGACATTCACGTCGAGCTTGTGCAGCAGCTTGGTGGTCGCAGCCGAAATACGCTCCTTGAGCACCGGCAAAATGCGCGGGCCGCCCTCGATCAAATGGATGCGGATGTCGTGGCGCGGGTCCAACTTGTGCAGCCCATAAGCGGCCAACACGTGGGCGGTATTGCGCAACTCTGCCGACAGTTCCACGCCCGTGGCACCCGCACCGACGATGGCGATGTCCACCTGCGGCCGAGCATCGCCCATGCCGTTCTGTGCGCGCATGCACGCTGCGATGAGCCTGCGGCGGAAGCGCTCGGCCTGCCATGCGGTGTCGAGGGCGATGGCGTGCTCGGCCGTGCCCGGCACGCCGAAGAAATGCGTCACGCTACCGATGGACAGCACCAGCGTGTCGTACGAAATGGCGCGCTCGGGCAGCACCTCGGTGCCGTCAGCGTCAACGCATCCGGACACAATGATGGATTTGGCGACGCGATCGAGGCCCTTCAGCTCGCCCTGCTGGAATTCGAAGCCGTGCCAGCGCGCCTGTGCAGCGTATTCGAGCTGATGGGTGTTCGGATCCATGCTGCCGGCGGCGACTTCATGCAGCAGCGGTTTCCAGATGTGTGTGGGGTTACGGTCGACCAGAATCACCTGGGCTGCGCCGCGCTTGCCGAGCTTGTCGCCCAGCCGCGTTGCGAGTTCCAACCCGCCAGCGCCCCCGCCGACCACCACAATGCGCGGCCCGTTCGCCCCGCCTGCGCCATCCGTCTGCCCTGCCATGTGCCTCTCCTGGAGCCGTTGAATCTTGTCGATCACGTGATCTGTCAGGTGCAGTCTGCTGCAACGCAAAATTCACCGCAACCCCGCACGCATGGATATGGCGAATCATGACAACCGCATGCCAAGGCCTTCCGCAGGCTGCCTCGGCAGGCAAACTCGCGCCACGCCTTGTTTCACGGGGTAGCGCTCACGCGGCAAGCGATTGCGTCAGTGCGCCTCTTCCCAGTTGGTACCCACGCCAACTTCGGCTACCAAAGGCACGCGCAACGTTGCGACGCTGCACATCAGCTCGGGCAGGCGCTCGCGCACCACGGCCAGTTCGTCCTGCGGAACTTCCAGCACCAGTTCATCGTGCACCTGCATGACCAGGCGCGAGCGCATTGCCTCGGCTTCGAGCCAGCCTTGCACTGCCAGCATCGACAGCTTGATCAGGTCAGCCGCCGTACCTTGCATCGGCGCGTTAATGGCGGCGCGCTCGGCAGCCTGACGCCGTGGGCCGTTGCCGCCGTTGATGTCCGGCAGCCACAGGCGACGTCCGAAAACAGTCTCCACGTAGCCTTGCTCGCGCGCGCTCTGGCGGGTTTCTTCCATGTAGCTCGCGGCGCCGGGGTAGCGGGCGAAGTAGCGGTCGATATAGAGCTTGGCGGCGTCGCGCCCAATGCCCAGATTGCTGGCCAACCCAAACGCGCTCATGCCGTAGATCAGGCCGAAGTTGATGACCTTCGCCACACGGCGCTGGTCGGGTGAAACCTCCAGCGGCGTCACGTTGAACACTTCGGCGGCCGTTGCGCGGTGCACGTCCTGGCCCTCACGGAACGCACGCATCAGGCCTTCATCCTGCGACAGATGCGCCATGATGCGCAGTTCGATCTGCGAGTAGTCGGCCGACACGATCACGCTGCCCTCCGGCGCGATGAACGCCTCGCGGATGCGCCGCCCTTCTTCCGTACGCACCGGAATGTTCTGCAGGTTCGGATCGGTCGAGGCCAGGCGCCCCGTCACTGCCGTCGCCTGACCGTAGGTGGTGTGGACCCGGCCAGTGCGCGGGTTGACCATCTTCGGCAGCTTGTCGGTGTAGGTGGACTTGAGCTTGGCCAGGCCCCGGTAATCGAGCAGCAGCTTCGGCAACGGGTAGTCTTCGGCCAGCTTCTGCAGCACCTCTTCGTCGGTCGAGGGCGCGCCGCTCGCCGTCTTCTTGATGATCGGCAGCTTCATCTGGTTGAAGAAGATATCGCCAATCTGCTTGGGCGAGCCGAGGTTGAACGGTTGCCCCGCAAGCTTGTGCGCCTCGGCCTCCAGATCAATCAGGCGCAAGCCCAGCTCGTTGCTCTGCTTGGCCAGGCGGTCGGCATCGATCAGCACGCCATTGCGTTCCATCTTCTGCAGCACGATGGAGGTCGGCATTTCGATCTGCTCGTAGACGTAGCGCAGCTTGTCGTCTTCGGCCACCTTGGGGAACAGCGTGCGATGCAGACGCAGCGTGATATCGGCGTCCTCCGCCGCGTATTCGGTCGCGCGATCGAGGGGCACCTCGTCAAAGCCGATCTGCGAGGCACCCTTGCCGCACACAGCTTCGTAGGTGATCGTCTTCAAGTGCAGCACGCGTTCGGCGAGTGCGTCCATGCCGTGATTGCGGTGGGATTCGAGCACGTACGATTCGAGCATCGTGTCGTGCTCGATACCGCGCAGCGCGATGCCGTGGTTGGCAAACACATGCGCGTCGTACTTCAGATGCTGGCCGACCTTCTTGCGCGATTCATCTTCAATCCACAACTTCATGCGCGCGAGCACGGTGTCTCTTGAGAGCTGCGCCGCAGCATCAAACCCTGCCACATCAGGGCCGCGATGCGCCACCGGAATGTAGCAAGCCTCGCCCGGCTTGACCGACAGCGAAATGCCAACCAATTGCGCAAGCATCGGATCAATCGACGTCGTCTCGGTATCGATGCAGACGAGGTCCACTTCATCCAGGCGCTGCATCCATGATTCGAGCTGCGCTTCAGTCGTCACCGTCTCATACTTGACCTCATCGGGCGGCGCTTCTACGTCGAACAGGTTGGCCTGGGCTTGCAGTTGCGCAGCCTCGCCGGCGTAGTTCTTCACTGGCGTCGCGGCCTTGCGCGCGGCACCCACGCTGCGCGTATCGGGCAGCGCTTCTCCGGAGGCCTCGCGCAGCCACGTCTTGAAGCCGTATCGGGAGAAGAAATCGACGAGCTTGGATTTGTCTTCGCCGCCATCGATCAGTGCATCGAATGTCGGCACTTCTTTGCTGAGGTCACAGTCGAGTTTCACTGTCAGCAGCTCGCGGCCCTTGGGCAGCCACTCCAGCGTGTTGCGCAGGTTGTCGCCCACCACGCCCTTGATCTCGCCCGCGCGCGCCATGACGTTGTCGAGCGTGCCGAATTCCGACAACCATTTCACCGCGGTTTTCGGGCCGACCTTGGGCACCCCCGGCACGTTATCCACGGTGTCGCCAATCAGCGAAAGATAGTCGACGATGCGTTCGGGCGGCACGCCGAACTTGGCTTGCACGCCAGCCGGATCAAGCGTTTCGTTGGTCATGGTGTTGACCAGCGTGACATGGTCATTCACCAGTTGGGCCAGGTCCTTATCACCCGTTGAGACGATGGTCCGGACGCCTTCGCGAGCCGCCCGTTCGGCCAGGGTACCGATCACATCGTCGGCCTCGACGCCCTCCACCACCAGGATGGGCCAACCCAATGCCCGTACGGCTTCGTGGATCGGTTCGATCTGCGCGCGCAGGTCATCGGGCATGGGCGCGCGATGCTCCTTGTAGGCCGGATAGAGGTCGTCGCGAAAGGTCTTGCCTTTGGCGTCGAAAATGCAAGCGCTATACTTGGCCGGGTAGTCGTTGCGCAGTTTGCGCAGCATGTTCACGATGCCGTAGATGGCCCCCGTAGGAAACCCTTCTCCGTTTCGCAAGTCGGGCAGTGCGTGATAGGCACGGTATAGATAACTCGAGCCATCGACGAGCAACAGCGTTTCTTGACTTTCCGACATTCCCATGGACTCTAAAGTGACTGGAACGCCAAAAGGCGTTTCCGATAATGGCGCTTCTGCTGAAGGCGGCGTGGCAAAGCAGGTTGCTGGTGCTTCCGCGACGGAGGTTTCGGCGGCTGAACTGACCGGTGTGAGCCCCTCGCGCCAGGCCACCACGGCCGACATGGACGTCAACGTGACAGTGGGCGTTGAACACGAGCCCCAAGCTGACGTGTCACACGGCCGTACCGATCGCAAGATGATCCCCAGCCTGCGGGCACTCGCCGACGAAGAACGCGCCACCGCAAAGAAAGCGCGCGCCTCCTGGCAGATGTTCACGATTATGGCAGAGTTCATCGAGGCGACCGAGTACCTTTCGGAGATCCGTCCGGCCGTCTCGATCTACGGCAGCGCGCGCCTGCGCGAGGATTCGCCATACTACGAACGCACCATCGAAATCGCCCGGTTGTTCTCGGATGCGGGCTTCGCCGTCATCTCCGGCGGGGGCCCCGGCATCATGGAAGCGGCCAACAAGGGCGCGCACGCCGGCAAGTCGGCCAGCGTCGGCCTGAACATCGAACTGCCGCACGAACAGCAAGGCAATCGATACCAGGACATCTCGATGCGCTTCCGCCATTTCTTCACGCGCAAGGTCACCTTCGTGAAGAACTCGGATGCGTTCATCGTCATGCCCGGCGGTTTCGGCACGCTCGATGAACTGGCTGAAGTGCTCACGCTCGTCCAGACGGGCAAGTCGCGCAGTGTGCCGGTGGTCATGTTCGGCAGCCATTTCTGGAAGGGCCTGCTGGATTGGTTCCGCTTTACGCTGCTGCCGATGGGCCTGATTGCCGAGCACGACCTGGACATCATGCGCATCGTCGACGAACCCAAGGACGCGCTCGATGCCGTCTACGAGTTCTACGAAAAGCGCGAAGGCACCTCGCCGATTCCGCCCAAGGAAGAAATGTTCTATCTGTAATCTCGGGTGTGGCATTTGGCGCCACGCGAACGGACGATGGCGGGAGGCTGGACTGCTAGAATGTAGGGTCCCAGATCACCCGCCGGAGTCCATGATGGATTCGCTGCTTCACCCGTCCGCCCCCGTCCACTCCGGTTTTGCCAATGCCGCGCGCCTGATGCGCCACGCTGGGCTGCTGGCAGGCGCCGTTTTCTGCCTCGCCCTGCCCGCGCACGCCGAAGTGACATCCGACAGCGCCGGACTGGACCTGCCCGACGTCAAGGCGATCAACAATCAGCCGATTTCCAAGCCGACCCACGGCGCGATCCATAACGAGCGCGTCAAGCCCAGCTTCGACTACCGCGACAACGACGGTACGCAGGTGGAGGAATACCGCTTCCAGAAGGGCCAGGCGCCGGATATCCATGTCAAGTCGGGCATGGGCACGTCCTACAACCTGAGCAAGCCGGAAGACAGCTCGCCGCGTATCCGCGAGCGTGGCGATATCGACCGTGTTCCCTCGGTCAACGTCCTGAAGTTCTAAGCCTGTGCCGCAACCGCGGCGCCTGCAGGCCGGCCCCTCGGTGGGCTGGCCCGCTTTCCCTCCACCCGTTTCCCGTTCCTGAAGCATGGCTGTTTTCACCCCGGTCTCCGACGCAGAGATCGCTCTCTGGCTGGATCAATACGATGTGGGCGCCGTGCGCGCATTTCGCGGCATCCCGTCCGGGATCGAAAACTCCAACTTCTTCCTGACTACGGAAAAGGATGGGCAGACGCACGAATACGTCGTCACGCTGTTCGAGCGGCTGACGTTCGAGCAACTGCCGTTCTACCTGTATCTGATGCAGCATCTGGCGCAGCACGACATCAGCGTGCCGGCGCCGATTCCGGGGCGCGACGGCGAGATCCTGCGCACGCTCAACGGCAAGCCGGCGACCATCGTGACGCGTCTGGCCGGCCGCTCGAACCTGGCGCCCACGGTGTCGGAATGCGGCATCGTCGGCGACATGCTCGCGCGCATGCATCTGGCCGGGCGCGACTATCCACGCCATCAGCCGAACCTGCGCAGCCTGCCATGGTGGAACGAAGTCGTGCCAGACGTCGTGCCCTTCGTGCACGGCGACACACGCGCACTGCTGGAAAGCGAACTCGCGCACCAGCAACGCTTCTTCGCCAGCGCCGACTACGCCGCGCTGCCCGAAGGCCCGTGCCATTGCGACCTCTTCCGCGACAACGTGCTGTTCGAGCCGGCCGCCCATGGGCAGCCGGAACGCCTGGGCGGCTTCTTCGACTTTTACTTTGCCGGTGTCGACAAGTGGCTTTTCGACGTGGCCGTCACCGTGAACGACTGGTGCATCGACCTGGCCACCGGCGTGCTGGATGCAGAACGGGCACGTGCGATGCTGCGCGCGTACCACGCTGTGCGCCCATTCACCGACGCCGAAGCACGGCACTGGCAAGACATGCTGCGCGCAGCGGCGTACCGCTTCTGGGTTTCGCGCCTGTGGGATTTCTATCTCCCGCGCGATGCCGAATTGCTCAAGCCGCATGACCCCACCCACTTCGAGCGCGTACTGCGTGAACGGGTTGGCGCGAGCGCCCTGACTCTGGATCTTCCCCAACCATGCAACTGATTGAAGTACCGGCCAAGCAAGGCTACGTCTGGCTGCGCCAGGGTGCGTGGCTGTTTCGCAAGAACCCGATCGGGTTCTTGCTGCTGCTATTCATCTACCTGTTTGCGGTCAACCTGCTGATGCTGCTGGTGCCGCCGATTGGTGTTTTTGCCATCCTGCTGGTGAATCCGGCCATCTTCGTGGGCTTCATGTCGGCCTGCCGCGATACGGTAGCCGGCAAGCGCGTCGGGCCGGCATCGCTCATCGCGGGCTTTCGCGCATACGGCAAGGATGCAATGCGCAGCCTGCTCAAGCTTGGCGGCATCTATGGCGTATTGGTACTTGTAGTCAGCGGCGTGCTGATGACGATGGTGGACGTTGACACGCTCATGACCGTGGTCAGCGACAAACCGCTCACGACCGAGGCCATTCGAGAGTTCTACCTTGCCATGGTGATGGGCTCGGTGCTGTACATCCCGGTGGCGGTGCTGTTCTGGTTTGCGCCGTTGCTGGTCGCATGGCACGGCATTCCGGTGGGCAAGGCGCTGTTCTTCAGCTGGATGTCCGTGTGGCGCAACCGGGCAGCCTTCATCGTGTACGGCGTGCTGGTCGCAATTTTGCTGATCGCCGTGCCGCTGTTCATCGATGCGCTGTTCGCGTCGAGCGGCGCCAACAACATCGCCCCGATCATCGCCACGCCGTACCGGATTCTGGTGATGGCGGTGCTGTACTGCTCGTTCTACGCCACGTACCGCGGCTGCTTCAACGTGACGCAAGCCGCCGGCCAGACGACTGACACGGCGGCCTGACTGGCCCGATGGCCCGATGGCCCGATCAACGCTCAGTTGATCGGGTCCAGCTTGGCGATGCCCAGCGCCAGCGTCTTCACCCCGTGGCGGTTGAATTTGATCTGGGCACGCGCCTCTGCGCCCTCGCCTTCCAGCGTCGTGATGACGCCTTCCCCGAACTTGTTGTGGAACACCGACTGGCCGACGCGGAAGCCCGTGGCCTCTGCGCGCTTGGCATCGGCGTAGTTCTTGCCGGTGTCCATGCCGCCAGTCGGGCGGCCGGTGTAAGCGTCGTCATCACCGCGCTCGGGGCGCTTGAACCAATCCTTCCCCCAGGCGGAATCGCCTTGCACACGGCGCGTCGCCTGGTAGCCCGAGTGCTGCGGCGTCAGCCACTTCAGCGTGTCTTCGGGTAGTTCGTCAAAGAAGCGTGAGCGGATGTGGTAGCGGATTTGACCATGCAGCACCCGGCTTTGCGCGAATGACAGATACAACCGCTCGCGCGCACGGGTGATCGCCACATACATCAGGCGGCGCTCTTCCTCCAGGCCGTCCTTCTCCATCTGGCTGTTTTCGTGCGGGAACAAGCCCTCTTCCAGCCCGGTGATGAAGACGACGTGGAATTCCAGCCCCTTGGCCGCATGCACGGTCATCATCTGCACGGCATCCTGGCCGGCCTGGGCTTGGTTGTCGCCCGCTTCAAGCGAGGCGTGCGTGAGAAACGCAACCAGCGGCGTCATCTCAGCGGGCGTCTCGTCGGTCACGAGTTCAGAGGCGGTATCGATCTCGCCGCCTTCGATGCGCAGCATGGCGTCGTGGCGCACCGGCAGCGCGGTTGCAATCGCGTCGACGCCGTAACCTTCTTCGGCAACGAAGGCTTGCGCCGCGGTTATCAACTCCTGCAAGTTCTCGATGCGGTCCTGGCCCTCCTTCTCACCCTGGTAATGCGTGATCAGGCCGCTGGCGTGAATGACATGCTGGACAATTTCGGGCAGCGTCATCTGGCGCGTGTCGGCACGCATCTGTTCGATCAGACGCACAAACGCCGACAACTTGGTGCCCGCCGCCCCCGTGAGATACGGCACCGCCGCTGCGAGCGAGATGCCATACAGCCGCGCCGCATCCTGCAACTGCTCCAGGGAGCGCGCCCCAACGCCGCGCGCCGGAAAGTTCACCACACGGCCGAACGCAGCGTCGTTGTCCGAGTTTTCCAGCAACTGGATATATGCCAACGCGTGCTTGATTTCCGCACGCTCGAAGAAGCGCAGACCGCCGTACACCTTGTACGCGATGCCGGCCGAGAACAGCGCGTGCTCGATCACCCGTGACTGCGCGTTGCTGCGATACAGGATGGCGATTTCCGAACGCGCCGCGCCGCTGGCAATACGGTCGCGGATTTCTTCGACGATCCAACCGGCCTCCTGCCCGTCCGTCGCGGCCTGGTAGACACGCACCGGCTCACCATGGCCGGCATCGGTACGCAGGTTCTTTCCCAACCGACGCGTGTTGTGCGAGATCAGGTGGTTGGCGGTATCGAGGATGTGGCCGTGCGAGCGATAGTTCTGCTCCAGCTTGATCCGGTGCTCGACGCGGAATTCGCGTTCAAAGTCGACCATATTGCCAACGTTGGCACCACGAAACGCGTAGATGCTCTGGTCATCGTCGCCCACGGCAAAGATGGCGTTGGGCGTGACGCCAGGCTCGCCGAGGCCGGCCAGAATCTTCAGCCAGGCGTATTGCAGCTTGTTCGTATCCTGGAACTCGTCAACCAGGATGTGCTTGAAGCGCCGTTGGTAGTGCGCGCGGATAGCGTCGTTGTAGCGCAGCAGTTCGTAGCAGCGCAGGAGCAGTTCGGCAAAATCGACCACGCCTTCGCGCTGGCATTGCGCGTCGTAAGCGGCGTAGAGGTCGGCCATGCGGCGGTCGTACTCGTTGGCGATTTCCAGATCGCCCGCGCGCAGGCCCTGCTCCTTGGAGCCGTTGATGAAGTACTGAACGTTCTTTGGCGGGAATTTCTCGTCGTCGACATTGAGCGACTTGAGCAGACGCTTGACGGCGGAGAGCTGGTCTTGCGTATCCAGAATCTGGAACGTCTGCGGCAAGCCGGCATCACGGTAATGCGCGCGCAGCAACCGGTTGCACAGACCGTGGAACGTGCCGATCCACATGGCGCGCGTGTTGATCGGCAGCATGGCCTGCAGGCGGGCCGTCATTTCCTTGGCCGCCTTGTTCGTAAACGTGACGGCCAGCACACCTGCCGGCGACACCCGCGCGCTCTGGATCAGCCACGCGATGCGGGTGGTCAACACACGCGTCTTGCCGCTGCCCGCCCCCGCCAGGATCAGCGCCGATTCATCGGGAAGCGTGATGGCAGCGCGTTGTTCGGGGTTCAGATTGGCGAGCAGGTCGGACATGCGGGAGGAGCCTCGGCAGAATCCTGAAATTATACCGGCCGCATTCACCGCTTCGCCCGTGCCGCACATCGACACGCCGTATAATTCCAAGCTTTCGCCCGCCATTTTCTTGGGCCAAACGTCTTTTTGCGCCCATAGCGCCCCGTCAGCATGACCGATCAAAATCAGTCCCTCGCCAAGAGTTTCGAACCCGCCACCATCGAGCAGAAGTGGAGCGCGGCTTGGGAAGCGATGGGCGTCTCCCGCGCGACGCTCGAAGCCGGCAAGCCCGACTTCTGTATCCAGCTCCCGCCGCCGAACGTGACGGGCACGCTGCACATGGGCCACGCGTTCAACCAGACCATCATGGACGGCCTGACGCGCCACGCGCGCATGGCCGGCGCCAATACGCTGTGGGTACCGGGCACCGACCACGCCGGCATCGCAACGCAGATCGTCGTTGAGCGCCAGCTGGATGCCCAAGGCGTGTCGCGCCACGACATGGGCCGCGAGAAGTTCGTCGAGAAGGTCTGGGAATGGAAGGAGCAATCGGGCTCGACCATCACGCGCCAGGTGCGCCGCATGGGTGCCTCGATCGACTGGGAGCGCGAATACTTCACGATGGACCCGAAGATGTCGCGCGCGGTCAGCGACGTCTTCGTGCGTTTGTATGAGCAGGGCCTGATTTACCGCGGCAAGCGCCTCGTCAACTGGGACCCGGTGCTCGGCACCGCCGTATCCGACCTGGAAGTGGTGAGCGAAGAGGAAGAAGGCTCGCTGTGGCACATCCGCTATCCGCTGGCCGAACCGGACGCAGTTGGCGGCTTGACCCACCTGACGGTTGCCACCACCCGCCCCGAGACAATGCTCGGCGACACGGCCGTGATGGTGCACCCCGAGGATGAGCGCTACGCCCACCTCATCGGCAAGTTCGTTCACCTGCCGCTGACCGACCGCAAGATCCCGGTGATTGCAGACGAATACGTAGACCGCGCGTTCGGCACCGGCGTGGTCAAGGTCACCCCGGGCCACGACTTCAACGACTACGCCGTGGGCCTGCGCCACAAGCTGCCACAGCTGTCGATCCTGACGCTCGACGCGAAGATCGTTGCCGATGCGCCGGCTGCCTATGCCGGCATGGACCGCTTCGACGCGCGCAAGAAGATGGTCGAGGATCTCGAAGCGCAGGGCCTGCTGGCTGAAGTCAAGAAGCACACGCTGATGGTGCCGCGTGGCGACCGTACCGGTGTCGTCATCGAACCGATGCTGACGGATCAGTGGTTCGTTGCCATGAGCAAACCGGCGCCGGAGGGCACGCGCTTCCCGGGCCGCTCCATCGCCGAAGTGGCGCTGGATGCCGTACAGAGCGGGAAGATCAAGCTCGTGCCCGAGCAGTGGGTCAATACGTACAACCAGTGGCTGAATAACATCCAGGACTGGTGCATCTCGCGCCAACTGTGGTGGGGTCACCAGATTCCGGCGTGGTACGACGAAGCCGGCAACGTATACGTCGGCCGCACGGAAGAGGAAGCCAAAGCCCAAGCGGCGGCCAAGGGCTACACCGGCACGCTCACGCGTGACGACGACGTGCTGGACACATGGTTCTCGTCCGCGCTGGTGCCGTTCTCATCGCTGGGCTGGCCGGCTGACACGCCGGAACTGAAGCACTTCCTGCCGTCCACCGTGCTGGTCACGGGCTACGACATCATCTTCTTCTGGGTGGCGCGCATGGTCATGATGACCCTGCACTTCACCGGCGAAGTGCCCTTCCACACCGTCTACGTGCACGGCCTCGTGCGCGACTCGGAAGGCAAGAAGATGAGTAAGTCCGAGGGCAACACGCTCGACCCGGTGGATCTGATCGACGGCATCGCGCTGGAGCCGCTGCTGGCCAAGCGCACGACCGGCCTGCGCCGCCCGAAGGACGCCCCCAAGGTCGAGAAGCGCACACGCAAGGAATTCCCCGAAGGCATTCCCGCATTCGGTGCCGACGCGCTGCGCTTCACGTTCGCCTCGCTCGCCACGCTTGGCCGCAGCATCAACTTTGACCCGGGCCGCTGCGAGGGCTATCGCAACTTCTGCAACAAACTCTGGAACGCCACGCGCTTCGTGCTGATGAACACTGAAGGCCAGGACTGCGGCATGCAGGAATGCGTCGGTGATTGCGGCCCCGAAGGCACGCTGCACTTCTCGCAGGCCGACCGCTGGATCGTCTCGCTGCTGCAGCGCGTGGAAACCGAAGTGGAAAAAGGCTTTGCCGACTACCGCTTCGACAACATCGCCAACGCCATCTACAAGTTCGTCTGGGACGAATACTGCGACTGGTACCTGGAACTCGCCAAGGTGCAGATCCAGACCGGCACGCCGGCTCAGCAGCGCGCCACGCGCCGCACGCTGCTGCGTGTGCTGGAAACGGTGCTGCGCCTCGCCCATCCGATCATTCCGTTCATTACCGAAGAACTCTGGCAGAAGGTTGCGCCGATGGCCGGCCGCGCCAAGGACGATGGCACCGAAAGCCTCGCGCTGCAGGAATACCCGCGTGCCGTGCTGTCCAAGGTCGACGAGCAGGCCGAGCAATGGGTTCAGCAGTTGAAGGCACTGGTGGACGCCTGCCGCAATCTTCGCGGCGAGATGAACATCTCCCCCGCGCAACGCGTGCCGCTCTACGCCAATGGCGAAGCCGAGTTCCTGCAGGTGGCGGCGCCGTACGTGCAAGCGCTGGGCAAGCTTTCTGAAGTGAAGGTCTACACGGATGCCGCTGCCATGGAGCAGGACGGCGCCGGCGCACCGGTCGCCATCGTCGGCGAAAACAAGCTGCTGCTGAAGATCGAGATCGACGTGGCCGCCGAGCATGCGCGTCTGTCGAAGGAAATCGACCGCCTGCGCGGCGAGATCACCAAGTGCGAAGCCAAGCTCGGCAACGAATCGTTCGTTGCCCGCGCGCCGGCCGCCGTGGTGGAACAGGAACAAAAGCGTGTGACGGATTTCAAAGCCACGCTGGCCAAGCTGGAAGCCCAGATTGCACGGCTGCCGGTACAGACTGCCTGAGCGCCCAGAACAATCGATATCAAGGAAACCACGATGCAACGCGTCACCAAAGCCGTTTTCCCCGTCGCGGGGCTCGGAACCCGCTTTCTGCCAGCCACCAAGGCCAGCCCGAAGGAAATGCTGCCGGTCGTGGACAAGCCCCTGATCCAGTACGCCGTGGAAGAAGCCATGGCCGCCGGCATCACCGAGATGATCTTCGTCACGGGCCGCAGCAAGCGCGCCATCGAAGATCACTTTGACAAGGCTTACGAGCTGGAAGCAGAACTTGAAGCCAAGCACAAGACCGCGCTGCTCGAGGTCGTGCGCTCCATCAAGCCGTCGCATGTGGATTGCTTCTACGTGCGCCAGCCTGAAGCGCTGGGCTTGGGCCATGCCGTGCAATGTGCTGAGAAGCTCGTCGGCGACGCGCCCTTCGCAGTCATCCTGGCTGACGACCTGCTGGACGGCGACCCGCCCGTCATGAAGCAGATGGTCGACCTGTACGAACACTACAACTGCTCGGTGATCGGCGTGGAAGAGATCGACCGGGAGCAGAGCCGCTCGTACGGTGTGGTCGATGGGCGCCCGTGGGAAGAAGACGGCAGCGTCATCAAGATGTCGGGCATCATCGAAAAGCCGGCACCCGAGAACGCACCGTCCAACCTCGGCGTGGTCGGCCGCTACATCCTCACGCCGCGCATTTTCGAACACATCCGCAACCTCAAGCCTGGCGCGGGCGGTGAACTGCAACTGACGGACGCCATCCAGTCGCTGCTGTCCGCAGAGCAGGTGCTAGCCTATCGCTACAAAGGCGTGCGCTACGACTGCGGCAGCAAGCTGGGCTACCTGAAGGCAACGGTGGAACTCGCGCTCAAGCACAAGGAAGTCGCTGACGACTTCCGCGCCTATCTGGCTGCACGCGGCTGAGCTAATACGCGCGTCGCCATAGAAAAAACCCGCGCAGCGTGAGCTGACGCGGGTTTTTTGTTGCCGGATCGTGTCCCGTCCGTCCGGCGCGGAGTCCCACCCTTTTGCGAGGAGAGGCTGCAGCCTCTTCTTATTGCGGTGCCGTCAGCGGTTTGATGGTGTTGTTCAGCAAGCTCCAGTACGAACTGGTGCTGTACGGCAGCATCTGCTCAACGTAGTTCCACCAGAAGTAGCCACCGATGAAGCGCGGATCCGCTGCCATCGAGGTCGTACCCATGGGGTAGTACGACTTGATCAGATTCTGCTGCACCGACAGCGGCGCCGACGTACTGGACGTACCGATCTCACCAAACCCCACCTTCGCGACCGGGAAGATGCTTTCAAGCAACTTGAAATCGTTTGCCCACGACGGATTCAAACCTGGGCAGTCCTGGTACGGGTAGTAGCTGAACAATGCGTAGTCCGCGCCTTGCAGCACACGGGAGGGCAGGAAGTTGGTCGCCCAGGTACGCCATGAGTCCATCGACAGTTCGTAGCAGTTGGTGCCCTTGCCATCGTCGTTGTAGTACATCGTCACCGACACCAGGCCACCCGCGCCCTTCACGATGTCGTAGGCATTGCCGACCATCTGACCGATCTGCTGTTCCTGCGACGTTGCCGTCGCGGTCGGACCGCTCGGATTGGCACGCAACCATTCGCCGTTGATTTCATTGGCGATTTCCCACACGTCCACGACATCCTTCAGCGTGCTCACCAACTCGTTGGTGCGTGCGCTGTAGGTCGTCGGGTCGACCGGGAAATAGTACGAATCCATCACTTCGCCCATCACGTAGGCAACTTGATGAAGCTTGACCAGCGGTGCGTAATAGTCGGCTGCCGATGTACCCGGGTCAAAGACCACGCGCACGGTCGGCTTGTACGGCAGGTGCGTGAGCGAGGCCACGATCGCGTTGATGCTGCTGACGTCGTCAAGCGTGACGCCATAGATGGGGGCCTTCGGGCGCGTGGCCTGCGCCGAGGCATTTTGTATTCCCAGGCCTGTCAGCGTTGTTGCCGCCGCCAGACCCACCAAAGCGCGCAGGCTCATGCGCGCCGCCCTCTGTGCTGCTTTCTTGGTTTCCAACATTGTGATTTTCTATTCCCTCGGACGCAAAAACGTTACGCCCAGTACTGCGATGGACAAGCGCCGTCCTACCTGTGCGGTATCCCGATGTGGTGTGACTCCTTTGACACACTGAACACCGAACGGGTGCGAGCGTCAGATGACGCCCCGGTCGGCGAATGGATGCGCGATTAGAGGTCCTGCTGAGTCGATGAATCGATCAACGGCCGTGCGCTTATGAGTGGACTGGTACAGCTGGCGCGAGCTCACCCGAGGGCAGCACGCGGCTTGAAAAATATGACAAGCCCTGCACTTCAGTTGACCGCCAACTGTGTTCCCCCCGTTGGCAGCCAAGCGGCATGATACCGGATGTTGTCGGCAGATCAACGAAATTTAACACTGCTTACGCAGCAATAATAAAAAAACCGCGAGTCGGGCAGACACGCGGTTTCTTCGAAACGCCCACGGGATGGACGTCTTGGCGGCACAGCCGTTTTTTACTTGTGCCGGTAGTTGATGCGACCCTTCGTGAGGTCGTACGGCGACATTTCCAGCTTCACGCGGTCGCCCGCGAGAATGCGGATGCGGTGCTTCTGCATCTTGCCCGATGCATAAGCCCAGATTTCCACGCCGTTTTCCAACTGCACGCGAAAACGATTGTCGGGTAGCGCTTCAGACACCACCCCTTCAAATTCAATCAGTTCTTCCTTGGCCAAACTCGTTCCTTTGTATGCAGCACGCGGCTGCGCCGATGGTTGCAATGATGTGATGACCCACCCGAACCACGCCACACGCCTTGAGGAGCATGCAGCGGTACGCCGCGATCATCTGCCCGGACAGCGGGCTTGGGGGGTACCGAGCTGCACGAAACACAAATCGCGCCCGCCAATGGCGCGCGCCGTTTCGTGCAAGCGAGAGCGAGGATGGGTGGCGGTCGCAGATGCGCGCCGCCCGACTCGGCGCGGGGTATTCCCCGGTGCTGGACTCAGCCGCCACCGACCATGATTGGCCCGGCGGCGAGCCGGATTCGCCTGCTATTCTACCACGGGCAGGTTCTGCGGGTTCAGGCGCCGTCGGCGGGAAGCGACAGTTCAGGCACGTCACCATCGATGATGCTCTCAGCAAAGCGCAGCGCTGCGATGCGCGCAGCACCCACATTGCTGAATTGCCGGTCCCCCGAGAGGCGGAAGACCTGGGTCTGCCCGGGTTCGGGCGACTCCCCCGCCCGACAGATCATCACGGCTGCGTTGTAGCTGCGATCTTCCCTGGCCTCGGGCCAGCGTGCCGTGCGTTCATGTTGGAAAGCCAACGGATAAATGTCGAAGCCTTTGTATTGGCCCGCCGGCGAAGTGTCCATCTGAAATGCCCCCTTCTTGAACGTCGAGTGCTGTCCGACTATACACCCGTGCGTTTTGCATGGCGATGAAAGCGACGGCAACGTTTGACTTCGGGCACGGCACAGCATGCGCAGACCAATCATCGGCCATGGCAAAGAGGTCGGAAGCGACGACGAACGCTGGTCTAAAGAAGTTTCAGAACGTCACGCCCCCGCCGCACGGTGCGGCGCGATCCGATTGTGCTAGCTTGGATTGATTGGTGCCTGCCGCGGCATTCAAACGGATATGCACGCTCGGAGCACGGCACCGCCTCCCAATCCTTTCAAGAGTGACAATGCGCCTGATCTCTCCGATTGCCCTGGCGTGTGCCGGGCTGACGCTGTCTGCCTGTGGTGGCGGCGATGGTGGTTCGTCATTGAGCCCGCAAGCCAGCGCAGCGTCCAATGCGGCGAACGCCCAGTCGAAAACGATTGCCGCCGCAACAACCACACGCGTTTGCGGAGTCAACGGCACCTCGCCGCTGGCAGGAGTGCAGACGTGGATGTATCAGTTGCAGGGCATGACCACCAGCGCGCAGATTGACGCGCTGGACACGCAGCCGTACGACATGCTGGTGATCGAGGCCAACAACACCATCAAGGGGCTGGAAAACTTCAACACCGTCGACATGGTGGCGCGCCTGCGCACCAAGCCCGACGGCTCCGCGCGCAAAGTGCTCGCCTACATCGACATTGGCGAGGCCGAAGACTTCCGCACCTATTGGGCGTCGAGTTGGAAGGCACCGACAGCTGACGGCCCCGGCACGCCCGACTTCATCATCAAGGCCGACCCCGATGGCTGGGCCGGTGACTACCCCGTTGCGTTCTGGGACCCGCGCTGGCAAGCGCTCTGGCTCGGGCCAAACGGCGCCGTCGCGCAACTGGCGCGCGAAGGGTTCGACGGCGTCTATCTGGATTGGGTCGAGGCGTACGCCGAGCCTTCTGTGGCAGACGCGGCCCAAGCGGCTGGCATCGACCCAGCGCAGGCCATGATCGATTTCATCGCCAAGATCCGTGCGGCGGGCCGCGCCATCAATCCACAGTTCGCGGTGATCCAGCAAAACGCACCCTCATTGATTGACGACGGCGGTGGATCAACGCTGCTGGCAACAATCGATGGTATCTCGCAGGAAGACACGTGGTTCGGCGGCAGTTCCGGCGCCGCTTGGGGTAGCGCCTCCGGCGGCGACAAGGCCGCCAGTGCAGATGACACGCAATGGACGATCGACCAACTGCAGAAATACTGTGCCGGGAACGTGCCCGTCTTTACGATCGACTACGCGTTGAAGACCGCCAACGCGCAGAAGGTCTACACGGCCTCGCGCGGGCTGGGCTTCCACCCGCTGGTCTCCCGCATCGCACTGTCCAAGCCGACGACTACGCCGCCCTGGAACTACTGACCACGCTCAACGACGCACCGGCAGCCGTATCGGCAAACGGCAGGCCGACGTAGTTTTCGGCCAGCACGCGGGCGCCGGCAGGCGAGCTGGTCACGTAGTCCAGCTCGGCGCGCTGCAGCCTTTGCATGAACGGCGTGTGGTCGTCAAAGCGATGCAGCATCGACGTCATCCACCACGAGAAATGCTCGGCGCGCCAGACGCGTTGCAAGCAGCGTTCGGAGTAGCTTGCAAGCTGGGCGGTGTCGTCCTGCTTGTAGCGCGCGGTGAGCGCCTGGGCCAGCACGCGAACGTCAGCCACAGCCAGGTTCATGCCTTTCGCGCCGGTGGGCGGCACGATGTGCGCGGCGTCACCCGCCAGGAACAGGCGGCCGTACTGCATCGTCTCGCAGACAAAGCTACGCATCGGCGTGACGCTCTTCTGCAGGATCGGACCTTCCTTCAGGCGCCAGCCGTCGTTGTTCTCCAGACGCGTGTGGAGTTCATCCCAGATGCGCGCATCGGACCATTCGGCCAGGTTTTCATCGGGCTTGCATTGCAGGTAAAGCCGCGTGATCTTGGGTGAGCGCATGCTGAACAGCGCAAAGCCGCGATCGTGGCTCGCGTAGATCAGCTCTTCCGCGGCGGGCTCGGCTTCCGCCAGGATGCCAAGCCAGGCAAACGGATACACGCGCTCGAACACCGCTTGCCGCTGCGCCGGAATCGCTTGCCGGCAGATGCCGTGAAAGCCATCGCATCCGGCGATGTAATCGCATTGCAGTGTCTGCGGCACGCCATCGTGGACGAACTGCACCGAAGGCGTGGCCGACTCGATGTCGTGCACCGACACATCGCTCACATCGAACAGCAGCGGTGCGCCCTGCTCCACGCGCGCTGCAATCAGATCCTTTACCACCTCGTGCTGCCCATACACGGTGATCGAGCGGCCGCCCGACATAGCGGTCAGGTCGATGCGATGGCGCTTGCCACCAAACAGCAGATCGATGCCATGGTGCACCAGTCCTTCGCGGCGCATCCGCATGCCCGCACCCGCTTCGTTGAGCACGTCGACCGTGCCTTGCTCCAGCACGCCGGCGCGGATGCGCTCTTCAACGTAGGCGCGGCTCTTGGTTTCGAGGATGACGGCGTCGATGCCGTTGCGGTGCAGAAGCTGCCCGAGCAGAAGGCCTGCCGGGCCCGCGCCAATGATGGCGACCTGGGTGCGCATGGTTGTCTCCGGATGGATTTGGAATCGTTCTGGCAACCATTGTTGGTGCTCACCTTGATATCGCACAATGCAATATTGGCGATAAACTTTATCGCCAATTCATATAGTGCGTCTGCCATGTCTACCCTGCCCGACTTTGACCTGAACCTGTTGCCGATCCTGCTGGCGCTACACGACGCGCGCAGCGTGAGCATGGCCGCGCAACAGCTTGGTATGAGCCAGCCTGGCGTGAGCACCGCGCTGGGAAAGCTGCGTGCTGCGTTTGACGACCCGCTGTTCGTACGCACCTCGCGCGGCATGGAGCCGACGCCGCGAGCGCTGGCGCTCATTCCTGCAGCACGCGATGTGCTGGCGCGTGTGCAGCAGGGCATTCTGGAAACCGGCGCGTTCGATCCGGCCACGACCACGCACACGTTCTCGATCTCGTTGTCGGACGTGGGCGAGATGGTGTTTTTGCCGCGCATTGTCGAGGCGATGGCGCGGCAGGCGCCGCGGGCGTCGGTGCAATCCGTATCTCTACCGCCGGCGCAGATCGAACGCGCACTTGAGACCGGTTCGCTCGACCTGGCTGTGGGTTACTTCCCCGACTTGAAGAAGAACAACTTCTTCCAGCAGCGGCTGTTTACCCACTACTTCACATGCATCGTGCGCGCCGATCATCCTGTCACGCGCGGCGCCAATACGAAGCTGTCGATGGCGCAGTTCCTGGAATACGGGCACGCCGTGGTGCGCGCCGAGGGGCGCAGTCAGGAACTGTACGAGCGGTTTCTGGAACGCAAGCGCATCCGACGTAAGCCGGCGCTGCTTACACCGCATTTCATGAGCATTCCGTTCATCCTGGCGCGCACGGACTTGATTGCGACGGTGCCGCACGCGGTGGGCCTGTCGTTCATGCAATCGCACGCCAACATCCGCGTGATGGAGCCGCCCCTGGAACTGCCCAGCTTCGATCTCAAGCAGCACTGGCACCGGAAGTTTCATAACGACGCGCGCAGTCAGTGGCTCCGGGCCCTCGTGACGTCGCTGTTCAACGACGAAGCGGACGAATGGCGCGAACCCGGCCATGCTCCAGCCAAGCGCAAGCACACCAGATAGACAAGGAAGTGTTATCTGCGCAGTTGTTCACAACACGATCACTCGATGCGTTTTAAGGCCTGGGAGCGCCCTCGTCGTAGACCGCGGTGCATGAAGTCCGGCACCCTGTCCTGATGGGCCAGGCGGCCGGCCTCTTTGTGCACCGGATCACGCCATGGTGCGCGGCCCTCGTCCACCCACGGAGGCTCGGTCCCATCTCGCAGTACACGCCCAGGCACATCTGCGGCCCGTTGCCAGCCGTTCATCGCAACTGCTGGACGCAATCCGAAGGCCCCCATGGCCTTCGCATTTGAACCACGTCTTTCAACGCATTGATCCGTTGGCCATCTCGCGCCAGCCTCATTGGCCACCGGCCGGTCTCCTGCAACAACATCTCACGCCGGATCAGCGCCGTTGAACAAGCCATAGATCCAGCGTTCGACCCATGCGGAAAACTACCAGTCAGGCATTCGTCCTATGGAAGAAACCCCAGGTCAGGTGCTCGTCCTATATCGCGAGCCGCAAGTTATTCCTAACATAACCCGCTCAGCACCATTTAAACCGATTGTTTATCTGGCCGCCCGATTTAGGCGTCTAGTGCGCATTTTCTCGCTCAAAAATTTGAGGCAATGCCGTTAGGCGCAATGTTTTTCGCTTATGCCGATGGAGCCCCAGCGACGTCATCGACGACTACGGGGAAAACAAATCAGCATTTCGTCTGGAGGGCAATCATAGAATATAAAAAATAGGGAATATATTCATTCGAATATTCATCTCTACGGCACCCATCAATACTCACATTTCTCGCTTTAAAGCGAGATACTCTTTACAAAGGAAAATCAAGATGAAAATGGCAAAACTCTCACTCTCCATCGCTGCTGTTCTCGGCATGGCGCTCACCTCGGCCCAAGCCTCCGCCACTGACGGCACCATCTCGTTCACCGGCCAGCTGGTCGGGTCCACCTGCAAGATCAACGGCAACGACAGCGGCACGCAAACCAACGTCAACGTCACGCTGCCGACGCTGTCGGTCACCGCACTGCGCGCGGTCGGCTCGACCGCCGGTGTTACGCCGTTCCAACTGAACCTGACCTCATGCTCGGGAGCATCTGCGCAAACGCACTTCGAGATCGGTTCGACGGTCGATTCGGCTACCGGCGCACTGGTCAACCAGACCGCCGGTGGCTCCAATGCACAAGTTCAGTTGCTGAACGACAAATACCAGCCGATCAACATCACCACCAATGCCAATTCGCAAACGGTAACGATCACGGATGGTTCCGCAACGATGCAGTACTACGCGCAATACCTGGCGGCCAAGGCAGCCGCTAACGCGGGCCAAGTGACGTCGCAGGTCACGTTCTCGATGAACTACAACTAAGCGTCAGATGGCCGCGCTATTGCGCGGCCATTTAAACACCGATTTCAAACCATGAACTTTTTAACGCGCCAGTGTCTTGCGGCCCTTTATTTACTCGGTGCATTGCTTTCGGCAAGCGCCCACGCCAACGTCGTCATTTCCGGGACGCGAGTCATCTACCCGGCCGAACAGCGTGAAGTGAGCGTCAAACTCACCAACGAGGGAGATCGCCCCGCTCTGATGCAGGCTTGGATCGATAGCGGCAATGCCAACGAATCGCCCGAAGAGAGCGCTGCGCCGTTCATGCTGACCCCCCCGCTCGCGCGCGTCGAACCGGGCAAGGGCCAGACGCTCCGTCTGGTTTATCTGAAAGAGCCCCTGCCAGTTGACCGCGAATCCGTGTTCTATTTGAATGTCCTGGATATTCCGCCCAGTGCACGCCCTAGTGACGAGCACAATCAATTGCAAGTCGCGTTCCGCACGCGCATCAAGATTTTTTTCCGGCCCAGCGGTCTACCCAGCGATCCGGACAGCGCTGCTGAGCAGCTCACATGGAAGCTAATACACGAGAGTTCCGGCGCCTATGCGCTCGAATGCCAGAACACCAGCCCATACCATGTGTCACTGACTGAAGTCCGATTGCAGCACGGCGGACGGACAGAGGAAGGCGGTGTGGGAATGGTTGCGCCTAACGCCACTTTTCGTTTCGCCTTGAAGGGCTTGGCAACGTTGCCCACAGGCCCGCTGGAACTGCATTACACGTCGATGAACGATTACGGTGCCGGCGTACCGCATCAAACGCAGATCACGCCTTAAAGGGCTGGCGAAGATATGGGAGGCCTGCCACGCCATATCGCCCGCAGTCAGGCTCCCTGCTGAGGCGCAGGCGATATCGATACGCGATCAGAAAGCCTCGGAACGCATCGAATCGCCTCTGCCAATGCCAAACCGCATCCCCTCGAAACATCCGGGAAGTGGGAGCCGTTCACAAAAATGTACCGCTGACTGACGACACCCTGCTCGTCCTGATGTCTGGTATTCCACATACGAATTTTTCTACCAATTCGCTTGAACCCCGACGGGATTCGCCGACGCAGCCTGCGCAAATAATCGCATATAGGCACGCTGAGTTTTAAGAAAAATACTATCCAAAAATAAAAACATTTTCAACATAACATCGCCGAATTTATTCTAATTCGTCAATTTAAATTCAATCCCCATCGGTGATGAGCGCGTGAATAGATTTTATCGACACACGCCATCTTTATAAATCTTTACAAAGAGATTTCCCATGTCCGCAACTCGTACCAACCGTCATCGGCCGGCTTCCGCACACGGGGTACCTGTCCGCCCAGCAAGCGCGCTTATCGCGGCGCTACTGATGGGCGGTTTTGCGGCTGCGTCGAATGCAAGGGAGCTACGGACAGCGAGCACTCCAACAGACTACGGGGAAGGCAAAGCACCCGCCCAGCTTGACGGCGCCGCGCAGGAATCGAACGCCCCGACAGACGGGGATGTGATCTTCAATCCTACGTTCCTTAAAGGTCGGCGTGACAACGCCGTCGATCTATCCCGGTTCGAGCGTGGCGGCCAAACGATGCCCGGCGTCTACCGCGCCGACGTGTACGTCAATGGAAATTGGGTAACCAGCGAGGACATCACGCTGCGGGCACATGCCGGCGAACAGGCGCAGCCGTGCTTTACGCCGGCGATGCTGGAACGTTATGGGGCGAACGTGGCAAGCCTCTCTCCGGACGCGCTCAAACCGCTCGCCGCGGCAAATGCGTGCGAACATCTGGAAACGCTCTTGCCAAATGCGACCGCCAGCTTCGATGCGGCGGACCTCCGCTTGATCATCACCGTACCGCAGGCTGACATGCGCCGCACACCACGCGGGTATGTCGATCCCAAATATTGGGATCGTGGTGTGAATGCCGGCTTTATCGATTACAACGCGAACCTCTACAGCACCGACTCTTACGGTACCGCGCAGACTCAGGGCTTCCTGGGATTGAACACCGGCGTCAATGTGGCCGGCTGGCAACTGCGCTCCAATTCGTCGCTGAGCTGGCAGGATTCCGGCAGCGGCGGCAGCCGCATGCAGTGGCAAAACGTAGCGACTTACGTCCAGCGGGACTTGAAACGCCTGCGATCACGCATCACGCTCGGCGAGAGCTTTACTAGTGGTGAGTTGTTCGACAGCGTGGGTTTCCGTGGCGTGCAGATTGCCAGCGATGACCGCATGCTGCCGGAATCAAAGCGCGGCTATGCACCTATTGTGCGTGGAGTGGCACAGACCAACGCGAAGGTAACGGTGCGCCAGAACGGCAACATCATCTATGAGACGACCGTTGCGCCCGGGCCATTTGTCCTTGATGACCTGTACGCCACAGGATATGGCGGCAACCTTGATGTGACCGTGCAGGAAGCCGATGGCCGCCGGAATACTTTCAGCGTGCCGTACGCATCCGTTTCTCAGCTACTGCGCCCAGGAGTCACCCGCTACGCGTTGACGGTCGGCCAGTTGCGTGACTCGAGCCTGCGTGGCAAGGCCCCCTACTTTGCGCAGGGCATCATGCAGCGTGGCATCACCGACCAGATAACACTGTACGGCGGGCTGCTCGGTGCGCAGGGCTACGGTGCAACGCAGGCAGGCATCGCCATCAACACGAAGGCGGGCGCGATCTCGGTAGATGCGACTGCGGCCCAGACCTCCGTACCGGGCGCATCATCGATGCGCGGGCAAAGCTATCGTGTCGGTTATAGCAAGCTGCTCGAGCAGACCAGCACGAACCTGACAGTGGCCGCCTACCGCTACTCGACCAGCGGATACCTAAGCTTGCAGGACGCCGCGCGCCTGCGCAGTTACGCGCGCGCCGGCGAAGACACGAGCGCGGTTTGGCAAGCGCGCAGCCGCTTCCTGGTGTCCGCCAACCAGCCGCTTGGAGACCGTCGCGGCAACCTGTATGTCTCCGCTTCAGCGCAGAACTACTGGAACCGACCCAGCAGCGACGTCCAGTTTCAGATTGGCTATACCAACAGCTGGCGCAGCATCTCGTACAACCTTAGCGTGTCGCGCATGCGCAGCGGCAACGACGGTCGACAGTATTCCCAGTTCTATGTCGGCGTCACAATTCCCCTCGGCCGTGTCAGCCGCACCATCGCCACGGTATCGACCAACTTGACGCACGATACGCGGGGCAACACACAAGCCCAAACCAGCTTTAACGGCACGGCAGGCGATCTCAATCAGCTGAGCTACAACCTTCACCTTGACGCCAACAATAGTGCGAACACCGGCACCGCCGTTGGTGGCGGCGCGAACCTGCAATATCGCGCTCCCTTCACGGAGCTGCGCGCCGGCGCCAGCACAGGCTCGCACTTCCGGCAAATGTCCGTCGGCGCGATGGGCTCTATCGTGGCGCACCCCGGCGGCATTACGTTGGGCCAGTCGCTGGGCGACACGATCGCCATCGTTGCGGCGCGGGGTGCCAAAGGCGCCTCGTTAACGAATGCGCCGGGTGTACGCGTTGACCGGCATGGCTATGCAATCGTCCCGTACCTGACGCCATACAGCCTCAACACTGTCGAAATCGATCCGAAGGGGTCGCCAGCGGACGTCGAAATCAAGGAAACGTCGCAGAAGGTGGCGCCACATCTCGGGTCCGTCGTCATGCTGCACTATCAAACCGTCAGGGGACGTACCTTGCTCGCGCATGCGACCCTGCCTGACGGCAAGCCGCTGCCCTTTGGTGCTGATGTGATTGACCCCTCGGGCAGCAGCGTTGGTGCAGTCGGCCAGGGCGGACAGATCTATGCGCGCGTGCCCGCCGACTCAGGCACGCTCACAGCCAAATGGGGCGAGCGATCCGACCAGCGCTGCAGCTTTGGTTATGCCGTCCCCGCCTCGCCACTTCCGGACAGTCTCCCTTTGCGCCTGAGCGTCAAATGCGAGTTGCCGACGATTGCAGCAGCGGCGCTGAAATCGGGCGCTAAAACCAGAAGATAAGCAATCAATGCCAACGCGACCCGAATACGCTCGCACCGCCGACATCGCATCGATTGGAAAAAGTGGAAATCAATGAAAATGACCGCGCAACTATCACGCAATTCGCATCTGCATAAAACTTATACACATCCATCCAACCTGGCAAAAGCTATCTATTTTGCCATTGGGATGACCACCGCCTTCTGGAGCATGAACGCTCAGGCGGCGGCAACATGCAGCGGTGGTGGCGTCACCAGTACGTTAAGTATGCCCGCCACAATTTCAGTCCCACGTGATGCTGTAGCGGGCACCAACTTGACCGGCTGGATATTGGGCCCGTCGCAATCATCCGCCTTCAAATGCAATACGACGAACATCAACTCTTCGGGAGCAGGGGTCCTGTACATCGGCTCGGGAACCGACACAGGAATGCGGATAGCCGACCCGGGAGGCACGCAAGGAAGCGCCAGAGTTTATACAACGAACGTACAAGGAATCGGTTTAGCCGTATCCGTTCGCCTCTATGCCAATAACTGCGGCTGGACTTCATGGTCGAAATTTATTGGCGCTGATAGTCAAATCTACCCATATATTGCATCATATTCCTGCAATGGAAATACCCAACCCGATGGTGGCCAGATTGCCTTTGCCTACGTTAAGCTGAACGACTCCATTCAGGCTGGCGGATACATTACGTCAGAGAGAATAGTGAATATGGTTCCGCAGCACCATCAAAGTCAATTGGGCGGAACTTGGTCGCCAAATTATTATCAGAACGGCAGTACGTTGATCGTCCCACAAACGTGCTCAACACCGAATGTCACTGTCGCTATGGGTACGGTTCAGACCAAGCTATTTACTAGCATTGGAAGTAAAGCGGCACTAAAGCTCTTCAACATCTCGTTGCTCAACTGCCCTAGCGGAATCAAAACTGTTTCGTACCAGATCGACCCCGTAACTCCGATTTTGGATTCAGCCAATTCGGTGGTGGCATTGGTGCCATCCACCGCCACCGGCGTCGGACTACAGTTGATGAACAGCTATGGCACGCGGCTTCAGCTGAGTCAACCAATTCCCTTCACCAGCTACAGTTCAAGTGGCGGTAATTTTTCCATTCCTCTGCTCGCCGCCTATTATCAGACTGGCAGCGTCGTTACGCCGGGACCGGCCAATACCTTCTTGCAATTTACAATGACGTATCAGTAGCACTGAAAATCGAGGATATATCTTTTCCTGATTGATATTTCCTGATTCCGACAGCAGACCGGCTATTGCTGGAGACCGAAGACATACACATCGAAATCCGGGGCCGCACCGCGCAAACGGACCGCCTTCCATGACGCTGAGTGCCCCGTCCCGATGCGAATTGTAGGCGCTACGTGTTTTGAAACAATTAGCGAAATTTTTAGATTTGAACCTCGCCTAAAACGGCTGCAACCTCCGGAATAGAAAATATATTGAGATACAATCCGTACGCATCAGACGCAAGACGGCGTCCCTTGGTGCCAGCTTCGATGGGGCGAGGATGCGATGGATGAATTTTCGGTTCGTGTGATCGTCGCGGACGATCACCCAGTGACGGGGCACGGTATAGCGCATGGTTTGAGCCGCATGCCCACGATCGATGTCGTTGCGGTGGTGTCGGACGCCAAAGCGCTGGTCGACCAGCTGGACACCACACCTTGCGACGTGCTGGTGCTCGACTACGTGATGCCCGCCGCCGCGGGGCAGTACGGCGACGGCCAAGCATTGATCGCCTTCCTCAGGCGACGCTACCCGCAATTGCGGATCGTAACGGTCACGATGCTCAGTTCTCCCCCGGTGTTTCGCGCGCTGCAGCTGCTTGGCGTGCACTGCATCGCAAGCAAATCCGACTCGATTTCACACATGGTCGCCGCCGTGCACGCGGCTTATGCTAACGGCAGCTATCTGTCGCCAGCGATCGCTTCACTCGTCACCCAAGCGGATATTGGCTCCGGCAGCGCGCTGTCGAAACGGGAGTCGGAGATCGTCCGGCTCTTCCGCGAGGGTTATAAGGTGACGGAAATCGCTGAGAAACTGCATCGAAGCAAGAAGACCATCAGTGCACAGAAACTGGCGGCAATGCGCAAGCTCGGCATCACGCGTGACGCCGACTTGATCAAATACGCGGATTCCCTCGGGCCGTTCGTCAACGCCGAGCCTCCAGCGACAAACTAAGACACGCCTGCACGCGCTGGGCCCCACAGACGGACGCACTCCGACAATCGTCAAGCGCGCCGTCGGCGATGCGATTCTGGATGGACTACATAGCGCGCACCAAGGCGACCGGCATCAATTGCTGGCAGCGCCCTCGGCATCCATCTCCGCAAACACCGTCTGCGCCAGATGGAACGCATGGTTGGCTGCCGGCACGCCACAGTAGATGGCGGTCTGCAGCAGCGTTTCCTGAATCTCGTCGCGCGTGACGCCGTTGTTGGCAGCGGCACGCAGATGCAGACGCAGCTCACCGTCGCGGCCGAGGGCGACCATCATGGCAATCGTCAGCAGACTGCGCGTGTGGCGCGGCAAACCGGGGCGCGTCCAGATTTCGCCCCAGGCATAGCGCGTGATGAGATCCTGGAACGGCGCGGTCAACTCGGTTTGTGCGGCGTTGGCACGGTCGACGTGCGCATCGCCAAGCACAGCGCGCCGCACTTCCATGCCCGCAGCGTAGCGTTCACGATCATCCATGCGCGACCTCGCGCGCAACGCCCGTCGTCAAGAAGCTGACCAGCGCTTCGGTGTAGCCGTCAGCCTGCTCCCAGTTGGAGAGGTGGCCGGCGGAGAGTTCGATGTATTGCGCACCCGGCACGCCGTCTGCAATGAGCTTGGTCTGCGCGGCGGGCGTGGAGATATCGTGCGTGCCGCCAATTACGAGCATCGGCACACGGATGCTCGGTAGTTGCGCACGCAGATCCGCATCGCGAATCGCGCCGCAGTTGCCGTTGTAGCCGGCGTCCGGCGTGGACAGCAACATCGCCTTGACGATGTCGACGCGGCTTGCGTTGGCATCGCGGTAGCCCTGCGTGAACCAGCGCTCCAGCACCGTTTCCGTAATGCTGGCCATACCGCCCTCTTCGACCTGCGCGATGCGCGTGTTCCAGCTCTGCTGCGTGCCGATCAGCGCGGCGGTGTTCGTCACCACCATGCGCGGGAAGCGCTCGCCGTGATACGCGGCCAGCCACAGGCCAGTCAGGCCGCCCATCGACAGGCCGCAGAACAGCGCAAGCTCAATGTTGTAGTGGTCGAGCAGTGCAAGCACATCCCCGCCGAGCTGTGCGACGCCAAACGGCGCGTCGGGCACGCTCGACTGGCCGTGGCCACGCTGGTCATAGCGCAACAGGCGGAAGTGCTGACGCAGCGCTTCGAGCTGCGGCTCCCACATGCCCAGGTTCGTGCCCAGGGAGTTCGACAGCACCAGCACCGGCTTACCCGTGGCGGGCCCATCATCGAATTCGTGATACAGGCGGACATTGTCGTGTTCAAGCCAGGGCATGGTGTCTCCGTGGAATGTGTGTTCAGGGATGGCGGCGAGCATGTTCGGCAAGCACGCGGTCGACTGCGGCGCCCGCATCGCCAAGGTAATGATTGGGATCGAGCAGCGCGCTCAGCCGTTGCGGCGTGGCCGTGCCCCAGATGCGCAGGACGTCGGCGTCCTGGGCCAGCACGTCATACAGCGTTTTGCTCTCTTGTAAGGCTTTGCGACTGGCAGCTTCGACCACATGGTGTGCTTGCAGGCGACCAAGATCTGCGCCGAGCGCCAGCATCACGGCTTCACCGAGGATCAGGCCGTGCGTGAGGTCGAGATTCGCGCGCATGCGAGCGGCGTCAACATGCAAACCTTCAACAATCTCGCGCATGCGATCGAGCGCGCCGGCCGCGAGGCAGGCCATCTCACGCAACGTCGCCCATTGCGCCTGCCAACCGCCGAGCGCGCGTTCGTGCTCCTGCGGCAACGCAGACAGCAGCGTGCTCGCCAACCCCGGCATGCGCGTGGCCGCAGCAAGCACCGTCGCGCAACCGACCGGGTTGCGTTTATGCGGCATGGTGGAAGATCCGCCCTTGCCCGCACCGGACGGCTCGGCAACCTCGCCGACCTCCGTCTGCGTCATTAGCGACAGGTCGCGCGCGCAGTGACCCAGCGTCCCGGTAAGCAGCGCAAGCGTCGTGCCAATATCGGCGATTCGATCTTGCTCGCCGTGCCACGACAGAGCAGGCAGCGGCAGATCAAGCTCGTGCGCCAGCGTTTGAGCGACCGCACGTGCATGCTCGCCCAGGCTGGCAAGCGTGCCTGCCGCCCCACCAAACTGCAGCGCGGGCACATGCGCGCGCAGCACGGCAAAGCGATCCTGCGCGCGATGCACCGCGTCCAGCCAGCCCGCAACCTTGCGCCCGAACGTGGTCGGCAGGGCTTGCTGCAACCACGTGCGCGCCACCATCGGTGTATTGCGATGACGTTGCGCCAGCGCGGCCAGCGCGTCCGCCAGCTTCTGCAAATCCGCTTCGATCAACTCCGCCGATTGCCGCCACTGCAGCATCAGACCGGCATCGATGATGTCCTGGCTGGTCGCGCCCCAATGCACGTAGCGCGCGGCGTGTTCATCGTGCTGCGCGACAGCGGCGGTCAGTTGCTTGACCAGTGGGATCGCCAGGTTGCCAGCGCTGGCAGCGGCGGTGCCCAGCGCGTCCAAGTCCAACGTGACGTTGGCGCACACCGCGCGAATCGGCGCAACGGCTTGCGCCGGAATCACGCCAACCGCGCCCTCGGCCTGCGCGAGCGCGGCCTCCACATCGAGCATCGCGCGCACCGTGGCCGCATCGGACCACACCGCCAACATGGCCGGTGTGGAGAATGCGCGATCGAGCAGTCCGCTGGTCATCGTCGTATCAAACGCGTTCGATCACCAGCGCAATGCCCTGGCCCACGCCGATGCACATCGTGCACAGCGCATAGCGTCCGCCCGTGCGTTGCAGCTGATACATCGCCGTCGTCACCAGGCGTGCGCCGCTCATGCCGAGCGGGTGGCCCAATGCGATGGCGCCGCCATTCGGGTTGACGCGCGGGTCGTCATCACGCAGACCCAGTTGACGCGTCACTGCCAAACCCTGCGCAGCAAAGGCTTCGTTCAGTTCGATCACGTCCATCTGATCAATCGTCAGGCCCAACTGCTTGAGCAGCTTCTGCGACGCCGGTGCCGGGCCAATGCCCATCACGCGCGGTGGCACGCCAGCGGTCGCCATGCCGACGATGCGCGCACGCGGGGTCAGGCCAAAGCGCTTGGCGGCGTCTTCATTGGCGAGGAGCAGCGCACAGGCGCCATCGTTGACGCCCGAAGCGTTGCCAGCGGTCACGGTGCCGTCCGGACGCACCACACCCTTGAGCTTGGCGAGCGCTTCCATGCTCGTCGCGCGAGGATGCTCATCCCGGTCCACCACGATGGCGTCGCCCTTCTTCTGCGGGATCGTCACAGGCGTAATTTCCTGCGCGAGCGTGCCGTCTTCCTGCGCACGCGCGGCGCTGGCCTGGCTGCGCAGCGCGAAGCGGTCTTGGTCTTCGCGGTTGACCTTGTAGTCGGTGGCGACGTTCTCGGCGGTTTCGGGCATCGAGTCGACACCATATTGCGCCTTCATCAACGGGTTGATGAAGCGCCAGCCGATGGTGGTGTCGTAGATGGCGGCATCGCGCGAGAAGGCGCTCGCGGCCTTGCCCATCACAAATGGCGCGCGGCTCATGCTCTCCACGCCGCCCGCGATCATCAGCGCGGTTTCCCCCGAGCGGATGGCGCGCGCAGCGGTGCCGGTCGCGTCCATGCCCGAGCCGCACAGGCGGTTGATGGTCGAACCCGGCACGCTGTCCGGCAACCCGGCCAGCAACGACGACATGCGCGCCACGTTGCGGTTGTCTTCGCCCGCCTGGTTGGCGCAGCCGAAAATCACATCGTCGATGGCCGACCAGTCGACCTGCGGGTTGCGCGCCATCAGCGCCTTGAGCGGCACTGCGCCAAGATCATCCGCACGCACGGCAGACAGGCTGCCGCCGTAGCGGCCGATAGGAGTCCGGATGGCGTCGCAGATAAAGGCTTCAGTCATGATTGTTCTGTCTCCAATAGTTCTAGGCACGACGCAACGGCGCCGCCGTCATCGTCTGCAGCGTATCGAAATCGAGGCCGTCGGCCATCTCCCGCACCACCAGCCCCTCGGGCGTGATGTCGATCACGGCGAGGTCGGTGTAGATGGTATCGACACAGCCGATGCCCGTCAGCGGGTACGTGCACGACGGCACGATCTTGCTTTCGCCCTGCTTGGTCTGGTGCTCCATCATGACGAAGACGCGCTTGGCACCAATGGCCAGATCCATCGCTCCGCCCACGGCAGGAATTGCATCGGGTGCGCCGGTGTGCCAATTGGCCAGGTCGCCCGTGGCTGACACCTGGAAGGCGCCGAGCACGCAATAGTCGAGATGGCCGCCTCGCATCATGGCAAACGAATCGGCGTGATGGAAGAACGATGCACCGGGCTTGATGGTGACCGGCTGCTTGCCGGCGTTGATGAGGTCTTCGTCTTCTTGCCCGGGCGCGGGCGCGGGGCCCATGCCCAACAGGCCGTTCTCGGTGTGCAGGATGATTTCGCGGTCGGCCGGCAACTGATTGGCCACCAGCGTCGGCAAGCCGATGCCCAGGTTGACGACCGAGCCATCGGGAATATCACGCGCCACACGTGTAGCGATCTGGTCGCGCGTCCAGCGCTGAACCTTGGCGGTAGTTTCGGCGCTCATGCGGCCTCCTTGGCTTGCGCAGCGTTGCCGAGTTGCACGACGCGCTTCACAAAAATGCCCGGCGTGACGATGTGCTCCGGGTCCAGCTCGCCAAGCTCCACCGTCTCGCTGACCTGCGCAATGGTGCACTTGGCCGCCATCGCCATCACCGGCCCGAAGTTGCGTGCCGTCTTACGATAAACGAGGTTGCCCCAGCGGTCTGCGCGCAGGGCCTTGATGAGGGCGTAGTCAGCGGTCAGCGGCAGCTCGAACACGTACGGCTTGCCGTCGATGATGCGCGTTTCCTTGCCTTCGGCCAATTGCGTGCCATAGGCGGTCGGGCAGAAAAAACCGCCGATGCCGGCGCCCGCGGCGCGGATGCGCTCGGCCAGGTTGCCTTGCGGCACGAGCTCCAGTTCGATTTCGCCGGCGCGGTAGAGCGCATCGAACACATACGAATCGGCTTGGCGCGGGAACGAGCAGACGATCTTGCGCACGCGGCGCGCCTTGAGCAGCGCCGCCAGGCCCGTCTCGCCATTGCCGGCGTTGTTGTTGATGATGGTCAGTTCACGCGCGCCATGCGCGATGAGCCCGTCGATGAGTTCCGATGGCATGCCGGCGGTACCGAACCCGCCAATCATGATGGTGGCACCGTCCGGGATATCGGCCAGGGCGGCCTCCACAGACGGACAAAGCTTGTTGATCACGTGCATTCTCCGGCAAGGGCGCCGCACATTCTCGATGGCTGGCGCGGTTCGGAGCATCGCTGGGGCCGGACATGGCCGAGCCGCAACCGGGCGGCCTGCGAGTCTCCTGTTTGGCGATTGGATCGACACAGGCCTTTGCTGTCCGGCCCACGTTGGCTTACCCGCATTTGTTCGCTATGCGAACTCACGTTCGATCCAAGAACTAATCTACGCCTCCATTCCCGAGCGTGTCAAGGCGTACGCATACCGATCAGCCGTTCGAGTAGCGAAACCGGGGCAATGCCAGTAGTCTTGAGGCCACTGCGCCGCTTTCGCCTTTCTTTGCATGTCTGCTACCGAACTGCCCACCGAAAAACCCAGCGATTCCTACGTCCAGTCCTTTGCACGGGGGCTGTCGGTCATTCGCGCGTTCAATGCCGAACGCCCCGAGCAAACGCTCTCCGAAGTCGCCGAGGCCACTGGCCTGACCCGCGCGGGCGCCCGCCGCATCCTGCTCACGCTGGTCAGCCTGGGTTATGTCAGCTTTGAAGGCCGCCTCTTCCGCCTCACGCCCAAGATCCTCGATCTCGGGTTCGCCTACCTCACCTCGATGCCGTTCTGGAACCTGGCCGAGCCGGTGATGGAGGAACTCGTGCAGACAGTGCACGAAAGTTGCTCTGCCTCGGTATTGGATGGGACGGAAATCGTCTACGTGCTGCGCGTGCCGACGCAGAAGATCATCGCGCTGAACCTGTCGGTCGGTAGCCGCCTGCCGGCGTTCTGTACGTCGATGGGCCGCGTGCTGCTGTCGGGCCTGCCCGAGGATCAGCTCGACATTGCACTGCGCGAGTCGGACCGGCGGGCACGCACGCAGCGCACCATTACAGACGTCGATGCACTGAAGGAGATCATTACCGGCGTGCGCCAACAGGGTTGGGCGCTGGTCGACCAGGAGCTTGAGGAAGGGCTGATTTCGCTGTCGGCGCCAATCCGCAATCGGGCAGGCGATATCATCGCCGCCATGAATATCAGCGGACAGGCCAACCGGACTTCCGGCAAACAGATGACGAAGCAGTTTCTTGGTCCGCTGCAGCAGGCGGCCGAGCGCATTTCTGCCATGGTGCGGGTACGGACCTGACCTGAGTTAAAAGCGGCAGCGCCCAGTGCGCTGCGCGCCTCGCATCCCGACAGTTTTTTCAATAAAATTGTGGCTCCGTGGGCAAAGAGGATGTCTGTGACTCAACACACCGCCATTCACACCGGTCTGGATGTGAAAGGCCGCCAACGCCGGGCGCGTGCTTCGTGCATCCTGGCGCTTGCCCTGCCGTTGCTGTCCAGCCCTGTGTGGGCCCAATCGACCACGCTGGCGACGGCCATGCAGGAATTGACGCCGCTGGCCCGCATGCTGGTGGGCGCCGCCACGGGTCGCAGCACGGCCGCCGCCGGCGTGCCGGCCCTCACTGGGCCCGCCCGCAATGCAGACCGTGCCCTTGCCCAGGCCTGCGCCGAAATCAACCGCTTCACCCCGGTCCCGCTCGACCGCGAGACCTCGCTGGCGCAATGCTCGCTGGCGCAGAAGAAAAACCTCGTCTTCGTCATCACGCTGACCAACTACGCAGCGCACTCGGCCGCATCGCAGGGCTTTCGGCTGAATTTCGTGCCGATCCTGCAGAAGAACATCTGCAACAACGGCGACGTGCGCATCCTCACGCGCCTCGGCCTGAGCCTGGTCTACCGCTATCGCGGCAACGATCACGAGACCGTGGGCGACGTGCCCATCAACGAATCGATCTGCGGCACGCTCTAAGCCCACGCTCTGCCCCGGGAATCCCCTGATGGAGCGCAGTCGGCTGCCATGTCATTAATTGCAGACAAAGTCTCATTTGATCCAACGTCTGCCGGCCCCCTGCCTTGCTGTGCCAGCCTTACCGGGCTGCACGCGCGCAACCCGGCATCCCCAACGTCCCGCCTGTGCACTGCACCCCCGCCCTGCTTGCCACAACTGGTCTGTGCCACTTCGGCAAGGACTATAGTTGGGCGTTCCACGCAAGCCTGGGGCGGGCATTCCGCTCGCCGTCATATGGTTATCCGAAGTCCGCGCATGCAAACCGCGCATACGCCGGTATGCTCGCGGGCGATCCCGATTCCGATTCGCACGCTGTTCACCACCCAAGTCGTCAAGGAGGAAATCCGATGAAAACAAACCGACATCTGACGCAATTTGCGGGTGCCGCCATCCTGGCCGCGGCAACCCTGGTCGCCACCACCGCGCACGCTGATCAAATTTCCGACATCAAGAAGAAAGGCGAGCTTGTCTGCGGCGTGCTCGGCACCGACGAGCCATTCAGCTTCCTGAAAGACCCGATGAGCCGCGAGATCGTCGGCTATGACGTCGACATGTGCGACGCCATCGCCAAGAGCCTGGGCGTCAAGCCCGTGCTCAAGCAATTGGCTGTAGCCGCGCGCCTGCCTGAACTGCAGCAAGGCCGCGTCGATCTGCTGGCCGCCTCGCTCACGCACAACAAGGAACGCGAAGCGCAGATCGACTTCTCGGTGTCGACCTTCATCACCGGCCAGAAGGCGATGGTGAAGAAGAGCAGCGGCATCACGTCGCTCGCCCAGCTTGATGGCAAGAAGCTCCTGACAGTCAAGGGTTCGACCATGGAAGCCAACATTGCCAAGACCATCAAGAACGCCGACGTTGTCTCGTTCGACAACAGCCCGCAGGCGCTGCTGGCCCTGCAGCAAGGCAAGGGCGTCGCCTACGTGAACGACGAAACCACGCTGATCGGCAACATGGCCAAGATGGGTCCGGCAGCGAAGGACTACGCGCTCCTGCCGCAAAACCTGTCGACCGAACACCTCGCACTGGGCATCCGCAAGGGCGAGCCCGCCTTCAAGAAGCAGGTCGACGACGTGCTGCTCGGCATGGAAAAGAGCGGCGAGGCGCAGAAGCTGTTCGACAAGTGGTTCGGCCCGAACACAAAGATGGCCTTCCCGCAGCGCACCTTCAAGATTTCCACCGACAAGATCGATTAATCGTTAAAGGTCGGGCCGCCCAGACGCCGTTCTGGGCGGTGAATCTCCATGCCCCATTTTGATTTGTCGATGCTGCTCTCTGGGCAGTATCACCAATGGCTCGTCAGCGGTTTCTTCCTGTCGATCAAGCTCTCTGTACTGGCCTTCGTGCTGGCGCTGCCGCTTGCCATCGTGGTGGCGCTGCTACGCCTGGCGCCCGCCGCACCGCTACGCGGCATCGGCCAGACTTTCGTCGAAGCCATCCGCAACGTGCCGCTGCTCGCCCACATGCTGTTCTGGTATTTCGGCGCGCCGCAGATCCTGCCAGAGTTCATCCGGGACTGGCTCTACAGCATGAACTACGAGGCCGCGAGCGCCGTCATTGCGCTCGTGCTCTACACAGCCGCTTACATGGCGGAGGACATCCGCAGCGGCATCCGCTCGATCCCTAAGGAACAGCTTGAAGCCAGCCGCGCGCTCGGGCTCTCATTCCTGCAGGCCATGCGCCTGGTGGTGCTGCCGCAATCGCTGCGTGTGACGGTTCCACCGCTGGTCAGCCAAACGTTGAACCTGTGGAAGAACTCCAGCATCGCCATGGTCATCGGCGTGGCCGAGCTGATGTACCAGGCACAGCAGGTGGAGTCTGCGACCTTCCGCGGCTTTGAAGCGTTTGCGTTTGCCACCGCCGCCTATCTGACCATCTCGATTGCGATCACGGTGTTCTCTGCCTGGTATCAGCATCGCTACCCCGTGCGGACGCTGTAGCCATGCTCGATCTCATTCAAACCTACGGTATCTATTACCTGATCGGCCAGTACCCGAACGGGCCGCTGGGCGGGCTGGCGCTGACGTTCCTGCTGGCGTCCGCCGGCCTCGTGCTGGCGCTGCCGATGGGCATCATCCTGGGCCTGTGCCGCGTGAGCCCGATCGCCGCGCTGCGCTGGCCTGCCACCGCACTGGTCTATATCGTGCGCGGTACGCCGCTGCTGATGGTGATCTTCTGGGCGTATTTCCTGCTGCCCTCCGTCACCGGCCAGCGCACGGATCAGTTCAGCACCATGCTGACCGCGCTGGTGATTTTCGACGGTGCGTATCTGGCGGAGATCGTGCGCGCGGGCATCCAGGCGTTGCCGCGCGGGCAAATGGAGAGTGCCCGATCGCTCGGTCTGTCGTACATGCAGGCAATGCGGCGGGTGATCCTGCCGCAGGCGCTGCGCAACATGCTGCCGTCGCTCGTCAACCAGCTTGTCTCGACCATCAAGGAAACCTCGCTCGGCTACATCATCAGCCTGCCCGAGGTGTCGTTCGTGGCGGGGCAGATCAGCACCGCTGTGATGGTCAAGTCCGCCGAGGTGTACGGCCTGCTCGGCATCAGCTACTTCATCATGTGCTTCAGCCTGACACGCGTGGCGTTCTATCTGGAGCGCCGCCTTGCAGCGCGCACGCGTTAGGGTCTGATGGAACACAAAACCATGAACATGATCACGATCGAACACGTCGACAAGTGGTACGGCGACTACCACGCGCTGGTCGACATCAACGAAACCGTTGCCAAGGGTGAGGTGGTGGTGGTCTGCGGGCCGTCGGGCTCTGGCAAGTCGACGCTCATCCGAACGTTGAACCGGCTCGAAGCCATTCAGAAAGGCCGGATCGTCGTGAACGGGCATGAAGTCCATGCACCAGGCGTGGACGTCAACGTACTGCGCAGCGGCATCGGCTTCGTGTTCCAGCAGTTCAACCTGTTTCCGCACTTGACCGTCATGCAGAACTGCACGCTGGCGCCTGTGCAACTCAAGCGCATGGCGCCGCAGGAAGCAAAGGACTTTGCGATGCGTCTGCTCGAACGCGTGGGGCTGCCGCACAAGGCCGGCGCCTACCCCGGCGAGCTGTCGGGCGGCCAGCAGCAGCGCGTGGCCATCGCGCGTGCCCTGGCCATGAAGCCGCCCGTCATGCTATTCGACGAGCCGACCTCCGCGCTGGACCCGGAGATGGTGAACGAGGTGCTGCTGGTGATGAAGGACCTCGCCCGCGATGGCATGACCATGGTCTGCGTCACGCACGAGATGGGTTTCGCACGCGAGGTGGCAGACCGCGTCCTGTTCATGGACCAAGGCCAGGTGCTGGAGCGCGCCACGCCGGAAGACTTCTTCCAGCGCCCGCAACACCCGCGCGCGCAACGCTTCCTGGCCGACATCCGCTCGCCCTGGAGCGAACCCGCCTGAAGCCACGCAGCGGGCAAATGAAAACGGGGGACCCAGTCCCCCGTTTGCTTTGCATGCGCGACGACGCGGCTTATTGAATAGCCTTGTCGTTCGGGTGCGCGTACAGCTCCTTCATGCCGGCCGTCATCGGGTAGTTCAGGTTCAGGCCCTTCGGCGGAATCGGCGACAGGAACCACTTCTTGTACAGATCGTTCGCCTTGCCCGACTTCATCAGGTCGGCAATCACGTCGTCGGCCACTTTCTTGAACGCCGGATCGTCCTTGCGCATCATGCAAGCGTAGGTTTCGGTCTGCAGCGGCTTGCCCGTGACAACCCAGTCAGCCTGGTTCTTGGCCTTGGTGCGCTCCCCATACAGCAGCGGCTCATCCATCACGAAGGCCACAGCGCGGCCCGATTCCAGCGTCAGGAACGCCTGGCCGTGATCCTTCGCGAGGATCAGGTTCATCTTGTCGGCATCCTTGGCTTCACCGTTCATCTTCTGCAGGATGCGGTCTTCGGTCGTGCCCGCGGTGGTCACCACGGTCTTGCCCTTCAGGTCGGGAAAGTCCTTGATGCCCGAGTCCTTCTTCACCAGCATCAGCATGCCGTAGATGAAGATGTTGTTCGAGAACGCCACCTGCTTCTGGCGCTCAAGGTTGTTGGTGGTCGAGCCGCACTCGAAGTCGATCGTGCCGTTCTGCAGCAGCGAAATGCGGTTCTGCGACGTGATCGGCGTGAGCTTCACCTGCAGCTTCTTGCCCACCGTCTTTTCCACACCCGCGATGATCATGTTGGAGATCTCTTGCGAATAGCCGGTGATGGTATTCGCGTCAGCCTGATACGAGAACGGAATCGACGACTCACGATAGCCCACCGAGATCACGCCCGTTTGCTTGATCTTGGCCAGCGTGTCGTTCGACTGCGCCTGCGCGCCGGTCGACAGCACTACCAGCGCGCCGGCCGCAGCCAGCGTCAGGCCGGACAGAATACGTTTGGTCGAATGCAAGGTCTTCATGCTTCCCCTCCTATGGGTGTGTTCGCTCCAGACTACTTGGGTTACCAATTGGCGCGGGCCAGATACGCATCATCGGGCCTGCGCGCTCGGTCTTTTGAATCTCGTTCTTGTGTCACGCGGCCAGCGCATACGGCACTGGGGAAATCGCGGGCTTGCGGCCGGCAATCAGATCGGTCAGCAAGCCTGCGCTGCCCAGCGCCAGCGTAAAGCCGAGTGCGCCGTGGCCCACGTTCAACCACAACCCTTCCACCGGCGATGCGCCCACCACGGGCACGCCCGTTGGCGTCGCAGGGCGCATGCCAGCCCAGGGTGCGGCATCGGCACCCGCATCATTCGCCCGCATGGCGCCCGGAAACAGCGCGCGCGTTTCGTCATACAGCGTCTGCGCGCGGCGCGTGTCCAGCGCCGTTGACCAACCCACCAGATCAGCCATGCCCGCCACACGCAGGGTCTGCCCGATGCGTGCATAGACGATCTTGCGCGCGGCATCCGTCACGCTGATCACCGGGGCAACATCGCCCTCGCCCAGCGGCAGGCTGATGCTGTAACCCTTCAGCGGATACAGGCCCGGGTCGATGCGCAATGGGCTGAGCAGGCTGGCGCTGGTCACGCCCGCAGCCATCACCACCGCATCGGCGGCAACTTGCTCGCCATCGTCCAGTTTGAGGCCGCGCACACGGCGCCCTTCGGTCCACAACGCTTCCACACCGGTATTGAAGCGCAGCGTCACGTTCGGCATCGCGCGCAGCCGGTTGAACAAGCCGACGCAGAGTTGGTGGCAATCGGCCACGTCTTCGTCGGGCGTGTAGATGGCGCCGACGATCTGGTCGCGCACGCCGGCAAGCGCGGGCTCGTGGGCGACCGCCTCATCGGCAGACAACGCATGCTGCTCACACCCAAGCGTGGCCTGATAGCCGACCTGCGCGCGGGCAGATTCAAACGCCGCAGCATCGCGATGCACCACCAGCTTGCCGCGCCGGGCAAAGCTGAATGCCAGATCCGGCAGCGCCTCCCGCAGCGCTTCCATGCGGGCGCGGCTGTAGAACGACAGCGCGAGCAACTCACGCGTGGTGCGATCGGCACGATCACGATTGCAGGCCGCGATAAAGCGCAGCCCCCAGCGCAGCAATGCCGGGTCCAGCGACGGTTTCAGCCGCAGCGGCGAATCGCGGCGCAGCAGCCAGCCTGGCACATGGGAAAGCACACCGGGGCCCGCCAGCGGCGCCACATAGCTGTAGCTCAACTGACCACCGTTGGCATAACTGGTGCCCTCGCCCGGGCCCGAATGCCGCTCGACCAGGGTGACCTGATGGCCTTCCTGAGCCAGCGCATAGGCCGTGCTGATGCCGATGATGCCGGCGCCGACTACTGCTATTTGCATGAAGAAGCTGCGAGATTTGAAATGTCGGGTGCAGCTTAAGGAGCCCAGCGGTGGTTGGGCAAATGCGGAGTTGTTGCGGGGGATGTTGTGGGGCTATGGTTTTTTTTGGACTTGGTGGTCCATCCCTTGTTTCATCCCCTGCCGGGGCTGACTCACTTTCTTTGTCTTGCCAAAGAAAGTAAGCAAAGAAAAGCGCGCCCGAGATGGCGACTTCCCCTTGAATTTCTGTAACCGTGCGGGGAAGGAACGGACAAACCGGCGGTGGGCCGCGGTCCGTGCGCAAGTCAGCTTAAGCGGGATGCGAAGCGGATCGGCACGCCGAAGGAAGAATTGCGGCTTTCGCCCTCAATGTCAGTTGCGGCTACCAATATCGGCAGGCAGGCACCCTTTCCACCAAAGGCCGCGTCCGCCATTCAAGGGGCACGCGCTGTCCAGATATCGCCGTACCGAAAGCTGACGGTCGCAAACGCATACGAGCAATGGCGCGCCTCGCGCATGGTCCGGGCCATGCCGCTGCGGCCAAATTCACCCGTCGGAATGGGTCACTCGTCGATCAGCTCGATGGTCACGACGCCTTCACGCTGCTGGCCAAGTTTGCCGATCGCGCTGTCGATGCTCCCGAGGCGAACCAGTCCCCGCGCATAGGGCGCCGTCTTGTAGAACAGGGCCAGGTTGCCCCACGGGGCGTAGTAAGCCAAGTCGCCCGCATCGGCGTCTGTACCCGCCGGCGCGCTATCCACAGTGAGCTCGTGGGGCAAGTAGGTGATCTTTTCTGCCGAGCCGAAGTCGCTCACCTCCAGTTGCAGCGGCAGCATGGATACCAACTCGTACGCCGCTGGCTGGTCGATCAGGGTGACGGTGAACGCGTCAGCAGAAAACCGAAAGCGGATCTTCATGGGCGCCATTCCAGACTGCGTTGCAGGCCCGGCCATATCACGCCGCGTACTGGTGGTCGTCGACCTGCTCCATCCACTGGGCAGCCGATCCGTCACGCACTTCTTGGATGGCGATGTGCGCCATGGCATGAGTGGCCGAGGCGCCATGCCAATGCTTCACACCCGGCGGAATCCATGCCACGTCGCCAGGTTGGAGGGCGCGCCGGTCCTCGCCCCAAGCCTGGATCCAACCCTGGCCGGCGGTGACGATCAGGATCTGACCCACGGGGTGCGCATGCCAGGCTGTGCGGGCGCCGGGTGTGAAGGTGACCAAAGCGCCAGACCCCGGTGAGTGTGAGTTCGGCCCGAACATCCCGTCCACCACGACGGTGCCGGTGAAGAGTTCAGCCGCGCCGAGGGCCGAGGGTCGCGCGCCGACGGGGGTGACCTGAATGGTTGGCTGACGGGTCTGCCCGTCCGAGGCCGGCGAGCCAGCATTGGTGGTGATTGGGTCGTGCATATCGATACTCCTCGGGCATGAGGTCTGACGAAGGCAGGGGCGCACGGCCGGTTCACCCGCGTCAATACCGCCCGCGATTACGGGTCGTTGTTTCGCCCTTCCGGGCCTTGAAACGACTGTAGCGGCCATGCCCATTCAGCACTAGACTGCACAATCGGCATGGACTTATGGCTCGTTTCGATCAATGGACAGCGAGAACCTCAACGACCTGTACGCATTCCTCGCTGTTGCGCAGGAGCGCAGCTTCACCAAAGCCGCTGCCAAGCTTGGGCTGTCGCAGTCCACCCTGAGCCATACCGTCAGAGGACTGGAAACACGGCTGGGCGTGCGGCTGCTGACGCGCACGACGCGAAGCGTGGCGCCGACCGAAGCCGGTGAACAGTTGCTGCAGAGCGTGAGGCCCAAGCTCGAGGAGATCGCCGCCGACCTCGCGGCCGTGCGCGAATACCGCGACAAGCCTGCCGGCACCATCCGCATCACCGCGATCGACATCGCGGCCGACTTATACCTGTGGCCCCGGCTGCGGCCGTTGCTCGAGAGCTATCCCGACCTGAGAATCGAGATCGCTACCGACTACCGATTGGTGGACGTCGTCACTGAGCGCTTCGACGTCGGCGTGCGCATGGGCGACCAGGTGGCAAAGGACATGGTCGCTGTACGCATCAGTCCTAACATGCGCGCGGCGATCGCGGCTTCACCGGCGTACCTGGCCAAGCATGGAACGCCACGAACCATCGACGACCTGGCCCGACACCAGTGCATCACGCTGCGGCTGAGCAACGGCGCCGTCTACGCCTGGGAGTTGATAGACGACGGCAAGGACTTGGCCGTCAAGGTGGACGGACAGGCCACCTTCAGCGGGGCCTACCAGATGATCCAGGCCGCCATCGACGGCTGCGGCCTGGTGTTCGTGCCCGAGGATGTGCTCAAGCCCCACGTCGACGCCGGGCGCTTGGCATGGGTGATGGAGGACCACTGGCCGACCTGGCCGGGTTGGCATGTCTACTACCCGAGCCGACGCGAGTCATCTCGCGCACTCAAGCTGGTAATCGAAGCCCTGCGCAGTCCGGCGGTGCCGGGCTGATTCGGCGCCAGGCGCCGCGCAGCGTTCGGCCATTGATCGTCGCGCAACAATGATTGCGCATGATTCATGGGCCACCTCGATAAGGCCATGCGATCTGCGGCGTCTAGTCCTGAGTGCCCTGCGGCCGTAACCTGCTGGTTAGCCTTGGGATGGAGCCCGAGGTCTCACATCAGGAGCAAGGAATCGTGGAAGGCAAAGTCATCATCATCACGGGCGCCTCGTCGGGCATCGGCGCGGCCACCGCCAAGCTCCTGGCGTCCAGGGGAGCGAAGGTCGTGCTGGGCGCACGGCGGCAGGACAAGCTCGAGGCGCTGGCCGACGAAATCCGCGCCGCTGGTGGCGAGGCCGCCTACCAAGTGCTCGACGTCACGAAACAGGCCGACAACGATGCCATCGTCAAACTGGCTAAGGAAACCTTCGGAAAGGTCGACGTGATCTTCCTGAACGCGGGGATCATGCCGAGTTCACCCCTGTCGGCGCTGAAAACAGACGACTGGCACGAGATGGTCGATATCAACATCAAGGGCGTGCTCAATGGCGTGGCGGCGGTACTGCCCACCTTTACCGCCCAGAAAGCGGGGCAAGTGATCGCCACGTCGTCGGTCGCGGGGCTCAAGGCTTACCCAGGCAGCGCTGTGTACGGCGGCACGAAGTGGTTCGTGCGCGACTTCATGGAGGTGCTGCGCATCGAGTCGGCCATGGAGGGCACGCACATCCGTACCGTCACCATCTACCCGGCCGCAATCCACACCGAACTGCTGAATACGATCAGCGACAAGGCCACTTCGACCGGCATGCACGCGCTGTACGAGACTCACGGCATTTCTCCAGATCGTATCGCCAGCGTGGTGGCGTTCGCGATCGAGCAGCCGGCGGACACGACGGTGAGCGAGTTCACTGTGGGGCCCACCACGCAACCCTGGTAAGACGAAACAGCGTTCTGAGCTCCAAACTTTCGACCAAAAAGCGCCGATTGCCGAGTTCGAAGCCCCAACCATGGGGCGAAGAGCCCGGCGCTCAGCACTTCAAGTCCCAATGGCCGAGCAAAAAGCATCATGGGGTCGCTGCAAAAAGCCTTGCGGCTGGCGCTTGGAGCGCTGTGCGCAAGGCTTGAAGGTCCACCACCGGAGGTTGATGCGTCGTTCGTGAGGCTCCGGATGCCAGCAGAGGCTGTCGGCAGACCTTACTGCAACATGAACGTCTCGTACTCCAGCCGATCCAGCTTCCGGTCCAGGATCACCAGGCTCGCCATCACAACCAGCAGCAGCGACACGGCAAATCCGTATCCGTACCAAGCGGGGCCAAGCTGTAACGTAATCCAGGTCAACACGCCGTTGAGCACCACAAACGCGGCCGTCAACGCCAGCACAACGCGGCGCCGGTCCAGGTAGAAGAAGATATTCACCACGCCCAGAAACACCACCTGCAAGCTGGCGGCAATGGTGTCGACATACAGCAGCGGCAGATACAGCTCGGAAATCTGCAACGCCCGCAGCACCGCAGCGCCCACGGCAAACAGGACCAGCGCGGCCATCGCCTGAATCTTCACGATCTCGTACAGGCCGGCGCGAATGGTCTGCACCATCGTGTTGCGCATGTCTTCGATGTGCTCAAGCGATGCCCCGCCACGCACGGCGTCATAGAAGGCGTCGTAGTACTCGACAAAGTCCGTCTCGATGCGAACCAGGAACACCGCCATGCCGGGGATGATGCCGAGGTACGCCAGGAACACCGGAATGTCGTAGATGACCGAGGCGTGCAGCGGCCCGATCACCTGCTGCCCCGTGCCCGGTGCGTACCAGAACATGAACTTGTCGAGCCAGATGCCGAGGTTGTAGAGCAGCCCGATCAACATGAGTGACGGATACGCAAACCGCTTGTCGAACACCTCGAACGACAGGAAGCGCCGACCGCTGAAGTTGCGGTAGATGAGCGCGGCCATGCCGATCAGCAAGAAGAGCTGCCCCGTCACGAACCCCAGCAGCAGCCCTTCCAACCCGAACCGGTTAAACAGCAGCGCCAGCAGCACGGTGAGCGTGTAGCCGACCAGGAAGATCCAGACAATCGCCTTGTACTGCTTCATGCCCGACAAGAAGATCACTGCGATCCAGATGTTGGCCATGACCACGAAACCGGCCAGCATCAGCAGCCGGTAGATGGCTGACTGCTGCGGAAACGCAAACACGATGACGAGCAGCCCAAGCCCACCCGCGACCAGCGTCATCACGAGCGACACGGCGTGGTAGTTGGGCAGGATCAGGTCATCGCGCTTCTCGAACAGGCGGTCGGACGTAAAGCGCGTGAAGGCAAGCTGCAGCGGCCCCGTCAGGATCAGGCTGACCGCAATCAGGTAGGTGACCGACACCTGGAACTGCGTGATGAGCGAGCCGGGAATCACGAACGGCAGGCTCAGGATACCGATCAGCAGAATCCCGACGATGGAGAGAATCCACGGCCCGGAGCTGATGATGCCGGCGTAGGTGTACGCGCGCATCAGCCCGAGCAGGCTGTCGCGCTTGAGCATCTTGCGCAGCTCAAAACCAATGCCGGCCATCAGCGGGCTCCCTCATGTGGCTTGTTCTGCTGGGCGTGGTGCGGGCAGGCCGCGGCGGCGGCCTTCGCACCGTGCTCGGTACTCAGATCGGGCAACGTCTCCAGGCGCGTATACAGCTCGCGGTAGCTGCCGACCATCATCTCTTGCGTGTAATAGCGCTCGACGCGGGCAATGCCAGCAGCCTGGGCCGCATGCCAGCGCGTTTCATCGCGCAGCAGCGTGAGCACTTCGGCAGCCAGGGCAGCCGGGTCGGCAATGCGCACCACGGCGCCAGCCGCGCCCAGTGCCGCGTCTTCGCCCTCCAGGCCGAACAGCAGTTGCCGGCACGAACCCACATCCGTCGTGACTGACGGCACGCCCGCGGCAAACCCTTCCAGCACCACCAGCGGCAGCGCCTCGCTGATGGAACTCAGCACCAACACGCCCACCTTTGGCAGGATGTCGTCGATCTTCTGGAAGCCCAGGAACTTGATGCGGTCGCCCAGGCCGAGGCTTTCAGCCAGGCTGTGGCATTCCTGCGCGTATTCCGGATCTTCGTCTTCCGGGCCGGCAATCCAGCCTTCCGCATCGGGCATCTCGCGCGTGATGGTCAGCATGGCGCGAATGAACGTCTTCACGTCTTTGATCGGCACCACCCGGCCGATCAGGCACATCACGCGCGGTACGCTGGCTTGCCGCTTCTCGCGCAACGCAGCCAGGCGCGGCAGGTTGATGCCGTTGGGGATGCTGCGCGTCTTCTCGGCCGGCGCGCCGTCAATGACCTGGCGCTGCCGATTACCTTCATACAGCGCGACGATGTCTTCAGCCGCGTCATAGCAGACACGGCCCATGGTTTCGAAAAAGCGCACCCACAGATCGCGGAAGTAGCTGATCTGCGCAATGTCCTTCTCGAAGATGCTGCGGTTGTCACGAATCCACTGGCTCTGGAACAGGTCGATCTTCCGTTCCTTGGTGTAGATACCGTGCTCGGACACCAGCAGCGGACGCCCTCGCCTGTAGCGCAGCAGCGCGCCCAGGAAGCCTGCATAGCCGGTCGAGATGGTGTGGAACACCTTCACCGGGATGAGGTTTTCGGCAATGCGCACGAGCTGCCACAGCGGCTTGTGCATGATGCGCACGGTCCAGAAGTAGTCCGTGAACGACGGGTCGGTGCAGTAGCGCCGGTAGTAGTCCGTCATCATGTCCCACGCGCGGTGGCTGTAGAGGAACTGTTCCTCGGCCAGCGGGCCATCGTCGCGCAGGTCGGCAATCGAGGCGCGGATCAACTCGGCCGTCTCTTCCTTGTTTGCCGGATTGCGCAGCGCATCGTGCAGCTTGCGCGAGCGCTCGAACGCTGCGGCATCGCCGCCGCTGGCCTGCACCAGCGGCGGCGGCGGAAAGTCGTACAGGTAGTGGCACTCCAGGTGCACCACGTTGTCGGGAATGGCGTAGACGGGCTTGCCGTAATCCTCACGGCGGCTGCCGATGAAGACGATGGCAAAGCGGATGTCCGGAAACGCCCGGATCATCTGGTTGACCCAGCTCGACACCCCGCCGCTCACGTAGGGAAAGGTCCCTTCGAGCAGCAGCGCAACGTCGGCGGACTGGGCGCGCGGAAAGTGGTCGTTGCTCATGATGTCCAGTAGCGCAACAGCGGGCGCAGCAACGGCAGCGGAGAACGGCTGGAGAACTGCGCCAGCGCCGCACGCGCGCCGGCATAGTCGCGGCGCAGGTAGCAGGCTTCGGCCAGCGGGGGCAGCAGGCGGTCACGCGGGAAGCCGAGGGATTCAGCGCGGCGCAGATGGGACTCGGCCACATCGGGCTCGCGGCGCGACAGTGCAAGGCGGCCGCGCATGTACCACAGCGCGGCGTTGTCGGGCTGGATGTCGAGCGCGGCGCTGGCGTAGCGCTCGACCTGCTCGGCGGTGTAGCGGTACACGTCGCCCTGCACGAGGTTCTGGTAGATCAGTTCCCAATACAGGTCGGCCAGGCGCTTGTTGATGTCGTAGCGCGCCTCGGGCGTGGTGGCTTCTTCCAGGCGCGGCAGCTCGGCCAGGATCTTTTGCGTGAGCACCTTCTCGGCGTTGTCGAGCATGCCGTAGGCCAGCAGGCGGATATCGTCCACCGGATCGGCCAGCAGGTCGCGCAGCACGGGGCTGGCAGTGCGCGTGGGCATCGACTGCATGGCCACCAGTGCGGTCATGCGGCTTTGTACCGGCGCGCGCTCATTGCTGAGTTGCGCACGCAGCCGCGCTCCGCCGCCATGCGTCACGCGTGAGATCAAATGCGCCACGAACACCGGCAGCCCTACATCGGCGATGTCCTTGTCGTCTTCGGGCTTGGGAAACAGCTTGGCGAGCAGCAGGCTGCCCAGCACCAGCAGGACGCCGGCCACCGGCACAAAAAAGCACAGCGCCGCCAGGTAGCCATACGTCCACACGAACGGCACGCGATAACGGCGCGGCAGCAAGCGCCACGCAGCCAGGCCGATCAGTGCGGCGGCGGTGCCCTGCAGCATCAGGCACGACAGCAGCAGCGCAAGGCTGTTGCCGGCATGCAGTGCCATCACCACTGCCGCGATCTGCGCCGAGATGCCGCCGAGCGTGAGCTTAAACATGGTCAATCCGCAGCATGGCCTGGCCGCCCCTACGCATCGAGATGGCAGCGCGCGAGGAAGCGCTGCAGCGCTTCGCCCGGATGCTCGCCGGTCACATGCAACGTCTGCACGCTGATGTGCCCGCCCTCGAAATCCACGCCAAACTGCGCGCGCAGGCTGTCTTCAATGCGCACCAGATAGGCCGACACGGCACCCGCGCCCGACAGCGGCATCAGCGTGATGATGGCGCGGCGGTTCTTGCCGCTTGACTGCCAGACAACGTCGAGCGCACGGCGGCTGCGCACCACGCTCTCGAACAGCGCATCGCTGGTCTCGTCCTGATCGAAGATGAGCGCCACCACCGACGAATCGATACCGGTATCGCGATGCAGGCGTGCCAGCCGGCCGAGATCGAGCGCGAACTCGTACGGCGCGTCGGGCACGAGATCCAGAATCTCGGAGCTGACGGTGAGATGGCGCACGCCGTCGGCGTAGTAGCCAAGCAGCACGAGCAGGAACTGCAGGTTCTCGTACGACAGCGAGAGGAACGGCATCTGATGTACGACCACCAGGCCGATCAGCTCATCCGCCCCCGAGAGCACCGGCGCGCACGCCACGTAGCGCGAGCCGTCTTCGGGGTTGTTCACATTCCGCAGCTCGGGCGCCTGCGGGTGGCCCAGCGTGTGGGTGTCGATGCAATGGCGGATCAACGGATCATCGGCAACGATGTCGAACGGCGTGCCCACGCGGGCCACCGGTTCGGTGTCGACGCGGTTGCCCGTCACGCGCACCATGGCCGCCACTTCCAGTTGGCAGGCCTGCGCCGTCCATTGCAGGAAGGGCTCGGCGCCGGGCAGTTGCGCCACGTCAGGCTGGTTGTCACCCAGGCCATGTTCACGTGCGGCCAGCGCGATGTTGCGCAACTGCGTGAGCGTGTCGCGCAGCGTGGTCGGCTTGGCCAGCAAGTCGTTTTCCAGGCGCTCGTGCGAGAGGCGCAGCAGGAAGTGGTTTTTGGTGAGCGCCGCCAGCCGGTCGTTCAGGTAACCGTTGACGGTGCGGGCACGCGACAACCGCGCGCCCCAGATATCGCCGTACTGCCCGCCGACCAACACAAGCATCAGCCCGCCCAGGAAGTACATGCGCGGGAAGCTGCCGGCAGCGGCCGTCTGTCCGTAGAACACGGCCCAGGCGCCCAGCACCACCAGCGCGGCAAGCGCGCCGAGCAGCGTGCCGTAGCGCAGCGCCAGGATGAGCGGCACCAGCCAGATCCACGGAAAGCCGTAGCCGAGCAGCAGCGGGTTGTCCGGCGCAAACAGCCAGACGACGCCAATGGCCACCACCACCGTACCCAGCGTTTCCAGCACAGCGCTCGGGCTGGACACGGCGGGCGCAATCATGCGCCCATACCAAGTCGACGCGCCAATCCCCTGCGCGTTGCGCCGGCGCTCAGTTCTTCCACCCTGGCCGCGCCCATCGGCGGCGGCGCGGCCGGCCGATTGAGCGGAACCTGCCGACTCGGTCTTCATCAGCCCCGGCCCAGCGGCGAGAGCAGCTCGCGCAGCAGCTTCTGCGCCACCGCCGACACGGCATCGCGGCTCCAGCCGGTGCGGCTACCGGCCGCGCTCCAGATCACGTTGCCGGTCTGCACGTCAATCACTTGCAGCGTGATGCCGACCGCGGGCTCGCCATCCACACCGACCTTGTAGCGCCATTCATCCACGGCGCCGGTCAGGGCATAGCGGGCCTTCTCGCCACGTGCCCAATCCAGTGCGCGCGCCACGGCCTCGCGCTCGGCGGGCTCGAACAGCGACTCGCTGTTCAGGTTGGCTGGATACTGCTTGAGGTTGGAGAAGCCGCGCGCCTTGAGGATGCTGGCCGCAATCGTCTCCGCACGCAGGCCGGCCTGCGGCGTTTCGGTGTAGTTGGCGATGGGCAGGACCACCCACGCATCAGACGCGCTGGTTGCCGGCGCACGCGCGCTGTCGACCACCGCGCAGGCGGACAACACAAGCGCCGCACCAACGCCCGCTGCCACGGCCAGCCAGCGCCGGCGGCCGGCATGCATCTTGTTGATCAAGGGTGTCATCGCGTTCTCCCTGGAGTCTTCCGTTGTGTGCTTCATCTCGTTCTTTCCCCGTTGCTTTTTTCTTGCTTGTCAGTAGAGCCAGCGGTAGCGCAGGCCGATCTCTGTCAGCGGCGATGTCCCCGCGCGCGTAATCGACTGGTGCTCGATGTACAGCGCCAGATGGTCGTTGCCAAACACGCTGCCTGCCACGCCAAGCTGGGCCTGCACGCCCCACCCTTCGCGGTTGTCATGCAGCATGCCCGCATCCATAAAGGGCCGCCAGGCGCGCGTGTAGCGGTCCAGATAATCCGTGCCGAAACCAAACAGCATGCCGAACTGGTTGAACGAGCGCGGCATGATCTGGTCAACGTCCGGCGCGGCACCCGAAGGAAGCAGGCGAGCCATCAATGGGCTGACCGTGCCCGTCGCGTTGTAGCGTGCGACGGTACCAACCACGCGGATCGTGTAGTCCGGATATTCCACCCGGAAGCGGTGCCCGATTTCGCCATCGAACACCATGCCGCTGCCCAGGAACGAGCGGTCCTGCCCGTAGAAGCGGTCGCCTTCCACGCGGGCGCGCACGTACTCGTTTTGCGTCAGGCGCCAGTTGTTGCCAATCGAGAACAGATCCTTCACGCCGCCCACACGCAGTTGCGGCGTTTCATTGGCCGGCTGGTTGCGACCGATCGAAAGCTCCGTGCCCACCGGCCCGACCTGCCCCAGCAGGCCGTCCAGCCGGAAGGCGTAAAGCGAGCCCAGCCCCTGGCGCCAACCCACCGTGCCCTTCCACTGCGTGTTCTGCGTCTGGTACTGCGAGATCCAATCCACCTGCCGATCCTGCGCAGGCACGCCGGTCAACTGCGTATCGTCGGTCGAGCGCTGGTTCCGCTGGGTGGCGCGCACGAGCATGCTGTAGTGATCGGTCAGGCGGATACCGGCGGCAGCGCTGCTCTCGAAGTACGTCAGCGGCGCCTGCTTGAACCACGTCTCGCGCGGCTCCAGCGCCTGTGCATTGGTCAGCAGCGTCTCCTGCACACGTTCGTGCAGTTGCTCGTCATCGGGTGCGGTGGTCAGCCCTTCAAACGACAGACGCTGCGCCTCACCGAGGCGGTCCGTCATCACGTTGGCATCGATGCGGTTGTAGAGCGGAATGCGGTCAGGCGTATCGTCAAGCAGCCGGTTGAGCGTCTGCAGATCGTGCTCGGCCAGGGCAATGGAGATCTCGGCATAGGCCGGGCGCGTCATGCGGCGCGTGTACTGCTGCAGCAACCACGCGCGCGCCAGATCATTCGCCTCCCGCGAGAGCGCCCAGCCCAGCGCCGCTTCCTTGGCCACGGCGGAAACGAGCTGATCGCTCACGCGGGCCTGCTTGCGTTTGTCGGTGGGGGTCTGCGGCGGCTCCGGCGGCAACGTGTCGATATCGCCCAGCTCGGACTTTGCCATCGCCGAGCGGCCACCTTCGCGGGCCTGCTTCGTCGCGCGGCGATCATCGCGCAGCAGCTCGATCAACAGACGCTGCGCCAGGTCGCCAGACCCGAATGTTTGAGCCAGTGAGACGCGCCGGGCACGCAATTCGGTGCGCGCATCTTCTTCCAGCGGCGCCGCATCGCCATCCCCCACCGTGACTCGCGTGCCTACACGGCGGCCAATTGGCAGCTTGGTCTTGTCGCTGCCTGGCGTATCTTCAGCGCGCCACAGCAACCACCACGCCTCGCGGCGCAGCGCCCAGGCAGCATCGGCCTGACCGGCCATTTCGCGTGCATCGGCATAGGCCAGCAACCAGAGCGGATCGGTCTGCATCGACTTGCCCTGGCGGCCCAGGAAGCGCAGCGCCAGGTTGGCGTCAAACAACTGCAGGCCGGCGGCAGCGTAGGCACCCCAGTACGCGGAATCATTTTCGGCCTCGCTACGCCAAAGCGCCAATGCGCGCTTGAGCTCGGCGTTCTGTCCGGAATCCAGCAGGCCCCACAGGAAGGCCGCCTTCACATCGCTGCCCGCATCCGGCAGCGAGACTGCGCGCCGCAGGTCACGCATGGCGGCATCCCACTGGCCGCTCTGGCGGAAATACTCGGCCCGCGCGCCCAGCACGCCGGCGGATTGCTCGGCCGCTTTGCGCTGTTCTGGTGTGAGCGAGGCCAGCAACCCGTCGATGCGGCGGAAGGCGCGCGCACGCGTGTAGTAGTAGATGGCCTGCTGCAGGTGAACCATCGTGCCATCTTTGCGGAAAGCGAGTTCGGCCAGACGGCCAGCATCGATGGGGCTGGCGTCGTAGAAATCGATCATCGTTGTCAGATCGTCTGGCTCAGCCTTGCCGCCGATCAGCAACTGTCGATACGCCTCACGCGACAGATCATCACGCTGGTTCAGGCGCGCGAGCTGGGCGAAGGTCCGCCAATACAGGTCATCGGTTGGCAAGGCCGCCTTGTCTGCAGCCTGCATGGCGGCAAGCGCCTGCGCAAACTGCCCGCGCACGTACAAGATGTTCGCCAGCTTGAGCGCGTACTGCGCGTTGGGGCCGAACTCCTTTTGCAGACGCACGTAGGTGTCGTAAGCCTGATCGTCTTTGCCGGCGCGCTCGGCCAGATTGGCATAGCGCTCCAGCACCACCTGACGATGCGGCCCGTGCGCGATGCTGTTCAGATACGCCAGCCCTTCCACGGGTTCGCCCAGACGTTCGTACGCCGCGATGACCTGGTCGAGCAACTTCATGTCGCCCGGGGTGCGGCTTGCCTGGTAGCGCAGCCCGGCCAGATAGGCGTGGTCTTCGTGGAGCGCAGGCGCCAGACGCAGCACATGCTGCCAGGCCGCATCATCCCCAGTGGATTGCGCGTACGCGAGCCAGTAGTTCAACGCCGCCATTGGTTGGCGGTTCCACTCGGCCACCTGCGCGGCACGTTCGGTCCAGATTTTCAGATCGGGGCGTTGACGCACGGCGGCTTCGGCCACGCGCATGGCGTCGTTCAGATTGCCGCTGCCCATGAAAACCTGGAATGCGAGATCGTAGTCTTCCGCATTGAACGGGGCGATCCCGCGTGCGATGGCCTGTGCGCCCGACGGTTGTGAGGACGAAGCCGCATCGTCAGCCTTGCTCTGCTTATCCGCCACCGGGCGAATGCGCGCAGTGTGGCGCTGCCGACGCGCCAGGCCTTCTGGGCCATCCATGAACACCAGGTCTGCAGGGCTTGGCAGCGGTTCCGGCCGGCCGGCGAATGCCCAGTCATGCCGGGCGACACCGGAGGCCAAGACAATGCCCTCCCCCGCCTGATGCCACGACAGCCGCAGCAGGCGCCGCGCGTATTGGTCTGCCAGATCCGGCCGGTTACATGCCATCGCCAGGCGCGTGAGAAAGCGCAGCGTTTCGGTATCGTCGATCAGCGGGCCAACACGGCGTTGCGCTTCTGTCATGGCGTCGTCGAGCAGGTTGCCAGCCTGCAGGGCCTTCAACCCGGCGATGAAGTAGCGGCGCTGTTCGTCGAGCGACTTGGCGGTGGCCTGCGCGGCAAAGTTGGCGGCGGCAGCGGCGCGGTATTCGCCCACGCCCAGCGCAATCTCAGCAGTACGCGCCTGCCATTGCGCGGCGCGCGCCACGTCCTGTTTAGCCAGGCGTTGATAGAACTGGATGGCAATCGCGCCCTGATCCAAGGCACGCGACTTGGCGGCGAGAATCTCCAGCTCGGCCGCAGTCCAGCGATAGTCCAGCGCCTGCTTGAGCAGACCACGCAGGTCGACCAGCATGGCGGCGCGCTGCGGATCCTTCGGTTGCAGCGCGTAGGCGCGTTGCTCTCGGATGGCGATATCAAGCAGCAGCGCTTCACGGTCGAGCGTCTTGTCGCGCAGCGCGCGCATGCGAGCGACCATGGCTTCGGCTTCTGCCAAGCGGCCCGTGCGCACGTACTGGGCAGCCAGCACGCTCAAGAACTCGCCGTCGTTCGGGCGCACGCGCAGCCAGGCTTCCAGGTAGGCCACCGACAGCGCATCGACCTTACCGCCCTCCAGCAGGCGAGCCTCCAAACGTTCGCGGGGAAACATCAAGGCGAGCGCCAGCCCGATCAGCGCACCCAGGGTACCGATCAGCCAGGCTGGCAGCAGCCGTTCACGCGGAGTCAGGTCAGCAGACCACATCGATACGTTGGTAGGTCACGGTTTGCGCAGCAGCTCCTGTCAGATCAACGCGCACGGTGTTGTCTTGTGCGCGGGCCGTGCGCGCTGGGTTGCCGTTGACCTTCACGCGGCAAACACCTGCGTTGGCCAGACGAACAAACGGCTTGTAATAGCCGCCCGCCTCGAAACTCAACTCATTACCGTTTCGTGCGAAATTGCGCACAAAGGCAGCGGCTTCTGCAATGTACGCTGGCTTGGCCGACTCCGCCTCAGGTGCGAGCGTAAAGCGTGCGGCGCCGTCATCAAGATGGATATAGATACCGCCGGCCGCCTTGTCATACCCAACCACCCCCTGCGCATCCGCCAGGCGCGGCGTACCGCGCGCCATCCAGCGCAGTTCGCGCAGATCGCCATCACCGCGCACCACCCAGGTGTTGCCGTCACCGACTTCTCGGGCGATGGCCATGTTGCGGAAGTCCAGCACCTTGACCACATATTCGGTCGAATAGATCGGGAACACGGGCTGCGACAACGCGTAGTCATAGACCTTCTTCAAGGCCTTGAGTGACGCAAGCTTGGTGCCCGAATACATGTGGTAGTAGATGTTGATCGGCTTGAAGCGATACGGAGTGTCCGTCAACTGCAGCGTTTCAATCAGGCGATCGAAACCATAGAACGGCCCGGTCCAATCGTTTGTATAGACGTTCTCGTTCTGGTTTGGCGCAAACACTTGGTAAGCCCCTGGGCCCTTGTCGATGCCCAGCGGTGCAATCTCCGTCCACGATGGCGAGCTGCGTGTGATGGTGGTATCGCCGCCGTTCAGATTGAGAACGCCCGCGTCCCAGGCCATGCGCACGGCAATCTCGGGCGGCTGGCAGTCGCCTGACCACTGCAGGAGCTTCACGCGCTTGCCGGGCGGGGCCAGGCGCTCGTTGATGTAGTTGATGGAGCCCGCTATCTCGCGGTCGAGGCTGAACTTGTAGCCCGGAATGGACAGCGTGAATGCGGTGTCGCCACCGCCCTTGTCCGCACCCGGGCCTTCCTTGGCCCGATCAGCGGCCGCGCCGGGCACGGTGCGGCTCCAATCGAACGGGTGCGAATAGGTATGCGTGCCCAGTTCAACGTACGGCAGCGCGAACATCTGGCGCGCAATCGTTTCCAGGCGCGGCGTCAGCTTGGGGTAAAGGCCGCTTGCGCCCACCTCGCCCTCGATGACCGACAGCGTTGTCGGGATGCGGTACTTCTCCCACACGTCCTGCAGCAGCACCTCGCCGGAATATTCGGGGCCGGGAAACTCGGCGCGCGAGGCAAAGCCGTCGCCATCCACATGCACGAGCATGAGTCGGCGGCCGTTTTCAGAGGTCACGTCGGGGATCGGCATGTCTGGCAGCGCCAGTGCGCGGCGCAGGAACTCGATCGGCTGGACAACCCAACGCGCCTGCTCAACGGTGTCCATGGAGAACACCGCGTACGGATTCAGTACGTAGCCGCCCCAATCGGTAATGGCAGCGGCATCAAACTCAAAGTTGCCCGACTTCAGCCGCAGCAGCGACTGCCCGTTCGCGCTCACCTGAATCGGCTGGGCTTCGCGGCGCTCCGGTTGCGGCGCCATCTCAAAACCCATCATCTTGTCTTGCGACACCACCGACAGCGGCCCGCTGGCACGCCCACGCACAAGGTGCAGCTTGAACATGTCGGCCATGCTGCCATCCACCGGCAGGCCAAACTGGTTCAGGAAGGCGATGTGCACGCCGTCATGAATACGTTGCCGCACCCACGACGACAGCGCCGCCACCTGCTTGACCGGACTGGTGTTCACCCACACCACCACGCCGGCGTAGCGGTCGGGTGGTACTGAAGCGGGCAGCGGCTTGTTGATGTCGGCGTACTCGACGTCGTAGCCGAGAAAGTTGAGTGGCGTGGCCACGAAGCGCACGCCCTCGCTGGTGTCAATGGTGGTACGCGGGTCGCGGTCCTGCAGGATCAACACCTTGCGCGGCAACACCTCGATGCGCCCCACGCCAATGGTCGACAGGTCTGGATCGGTCACGTAGGGCACCACGCCCTGCGCCTTGATACGTTTGGCCGTTTCGCGTGCGCAGGCACGGTCGGTGGGCGGGCAGTAATCGATGGCGATGACGGGCAGTTGGTAATCGTCGCGAATCTTGCGTACATGGCCCATCAGCCATTCGCGGTCCGCGTCGCTCACTTCCTTGTACTGCTTGCTGCCCTGGTCCCAGCCGCGATACAGCGATTCAAACGCCACCGCATACGCCTGGTCGTGCACCTGCGGCAGGATCTCAAACCCGCGGTTGAAGATCAGCTGGGCGTCCGGATAGCGCGCCTTGATCGCGCGAATCACACGCACCATGCCGGCTTCCTGCGCGGCGCGCGAGGCGTCGTCCTTGGCCACCAACTGATACGAGTCGAGCGTATCGAGAAAGAAGCCACGGTAGCCCTTCTCCCACAGCGGCTTGATGACGTGATCGACATAAAACGCCGGCCACTCGGGCTGGGCCTGATCCACCACGCGCGAGGCCCAGGCCGCATTGCGGCCCAACAGCCAGGCCTTGGGCAAGTCCTTGTACCAGCTGCGCTGGGGCGTGACCTCGCCAACGCTCACGTAGGCGTACCACTGCGTCTTGGGCGTCTTGAACTGCGATGGATCGAACCCGTGGTCTGGCTCCACAACGACCGCGTCGAAGGCGCGCAACTGCGCCACGGGCGGCTTGTCGCCGTAGAACCACGCGATGTTCGGCGCGTTAACCGGAACTGAAGCTGTTACCCCTGACGCACCGGAGCCGGTGGTGGCAGGCGCTTGTTGAGCAAGCGTCACACAAGGCATCGATACGGCGGCTGCGACAAGAAGCCCAGCCAACCGTGCGATCGTCCCCGCCGTATTCCCCCGTTTCCCCCCGGTGCGCCGCTGTAAGCGGCTGAGAACCCACATGAACTGGCACTCCGCTATGCAACTATGTGCATCAATTAGGCCGATCTGCGCCGGCACTGAAGATCGGCGCCTGTGATGACGCCGTCCGGAACCGCTGTTTTTCTTCACGGCTGCCGCCCGCAAACGCAGGCCCCGCAAGGCATACCGAGACAATGTGTCCGAAGGTGAAGTATCGCCGATGGCGTGGGTACACGGCAAACCACATTTTGGATGGCCGTCTATCCTCCTCGGACATAAACAATTGTTTGAGATCACCCGCGCACGCCGTGGTTTGACAAAGCGATCGGGGCTGCACCATGATCATTCGAAGCCACATTCCACGCGACCGTGCAGTTGTCGCTGCGCAACGACGCGACTTGCCGCGACGGCCCCCGCCACCATGTCCGCCCTCATCCTTGCCCTACTGATCCTGATCAGCGCCTTTTTTTCTGCTTCCGAAATCGCCCTCACGGCCTCGCGGCGCACGCGCCTGCAAACCCTGGCAGACGACGGGAACACCCGCGCCTTGCGCGTGCTGCAACTCAAGGACATGCCCGGCAACTTCTTCACCGTGGTGCAGATCGGGGTGAATGCGGTGGCCATCCTGGCCGGTGTCATCGGCGACAGCCAGATCTCGGGGCCGTTGGCCGCGTGGTTGAGTGACTGGCTGCCGGCCGCCCGCGCTGAACGGATCGGCAGCATCGTTGGCTTCATCATCGTGACGGGGCTGTTCATTCTTTTTGCCGACCTGCTGCCCAAGCGCCTGGCCGTGCTTTACCCCGAGCGCTGCGCGATGTCGATCATCGGCCCGATGCACTCGTGCCTGCGCGCGCTGAGGCCGGTGGTGTGGCTGTTCAATGGGGCAGCCGACATGTTCCTCAAGCTGTTTGGTGTGCCGACGCACCGTGTCGACCAGATCACCACCGAAGACATCGCCGCCATGGTGGGCGCAGGTGCGCAAGCCGGCGTGCTGCGCAAGCACGAACTGGCCATGATCGAAAACGTGTTCGAGCTGGAATCACGCACGATCACCTCAGTGATGACCGTGCGCGACGAGGTGATCTACTTCACGGTGGACGAACCGGTGGAGTCGATCAAGATGAAGATCATTGCGCAGCCGCACGCGGAATACCTCGTCTGCCGCGAAGACATCGACTCGGTGCTCGGCTTCATCGCGTCCAAGGACATCCTGCAGCAGATCCTGTCGGAGGAGTCGTCCGCCGTGATCCGCAACATCAGCAAACATTACGACAAGAATCTGCTGGTGCTGCCCGACACGCTCAACCTGTCGCAGGCGCTCACGCGCTTTCGCGAGATGCACGAGCGCTTTGGCGCGGTGGTCAACGAATACGGGCTGGTGGTGGGTGTGGTGACACTCGACGACATTGTCGGCGCGGTGATGGGCGACATCCTGTACCTGGGCGAAGACGAGCAGATCGTGCGTCGCGATGACGGCTCATGCCTGATCGACGGTGTCACGCCGCTGGGCGACGTCAAACGCGCCTTCGACCTCGACGACCTGCCCGGCGAACACCACGTCGAAACCCTCGCCGGGCTAGTCATCTACGCGCTCAAGCGCATTCCCAAGAAGAGCGAAACCGTCGACATCGGGCCACTGCATATTGAAGTGCTCGATATCGACAACCACCGGATCGATCAGTTGCTGGTTTCGCGGCGCATCGATCCGCCGGCCGGGGCCGCGCCCTCGGCGTCGTGAGCGGCAAAGACTTCCTTGGCGGCAAACATGCCGTTGAGCGCCGCCGGAAAGCCCGCGTATAGCGCCATCTGCAGGATCGTCTCGGTGATCTCCGTGCGCGTGAGCCCGACGTTGAGCCCCGCCGCAATGTGCACCTTCAACTGCGGTGCCGCGTGGCCCAGCGCCGTGAGCGCGGCAATGGTGGCGATCTCGCGCTCGCGCAGCGTCAGGCCCGGGCGGCAGTAAACATCCCCAAACCCGAATTCGACGATGTAGCGGCCGAGGTCAGGCGAGATGTCGGCCATGGCCTCGACCACGCGTTCGCCAGCCACATCATCGACTTCCTTCAGCTTTTGCCAGCCGCGTGCGTAACGGTCGTCCTGCAGGTTGGCGTGGTTTGCGGCTTGTGCTGTGTGCGTGTTCGGTGTCATGCGCGTCCTCGTTCGGTTGGCGTTTCGGCTGGTGTTTCGATTTGGAAGATGAGGAAGCGGAGCCTGACGCGTTTTCCACGGCTTCAATCCGAGCCCGGATGCCGTCATAGACGACGAGTTTGACGCGCAGCACGGCCAGCGTTTCGGCCCGTGCGCGCAGCTCCGCTTCCAGCGCCGCGGCATGCGATTCCAGCAGGCGTTGGCGCGCCGACACACTCTCCAGACTATCGCCCTGCCGCCGCAGCGCAGCGTACTCCTGCATCTGCACGATCGGCATGCCGGTATCGCGCAGGCGCAGCAGGAACTCAAGCCACCTCATGTCTTCGGTGCGGAAGACACGATGGCCGTTATCGCGTCGCTGCACGCTGTCGAGCAGGCCGATGCGCTCGTAATAGCGCAGCGTATGCGTCGACAGGCCGCTGGCTTCTGCAACTTGGGCGATGGTCAGGAATGTGGTCATGAACGGAGCTTAGAAGTTAGAGCGCACTCTAAGTCAAGCGACTTTAACGTGAATCTTTTCGGCTCGCACAAAACAAAGCGCCGGCCCCTTCTCGGAGGCCGGCGCTTTGGTGTGCAGAAAATCGACGGGCTACAGCAGATCAGCCGCCCACGCCGTACGCGCTCTTGTCCTGATGCTTCGGACGATGGTCGCGTTTCTTTTTCTTCTTCTGAAGTTGCGTTGCCTTTTCGCCTGCGGCAGGTGCCGACGCGGCGGGTGCCGGCGCGGCCGTGGCAGGTGCCGGAGCTGCTGCAGGTGCGGATGCCTGCGCAAACGCGCCGGCGCTGAAGACTGTAGCCACGAGGGCGGCCAGAAGCTTGTTCATCGTGTTGTCCTTATAGAAGAGACTGGTTTGTGGCGCTACCGGTATCGGATGGAGCGTGACCCAATGCGCTCCCACGCCCGCGATGCAATGCGCGGCCTGACATCGAAATGGCCCACGCATCACCACGCAGTGTGGTGTACGCGTCAGCGGTTGTCCACCCGACGCCTGACGGTACGCCGATGCGCAGGGCCTGGCCTTGATGTGTCTCAACCCATCGCAACAGACATTGGACGCAGCGAACCTACCTTGTTACGCGCGCTTACACCGTCGGCAGAACGCTTACAAACGGCGGTCAGCCCGCTCTCACTGTGAGACGTTTTTGGAGGCATGGATCGTAAATGGGACGAGATCCATGTATCTGGAGTCCCAATATCCCGCTTGTATCTGTTTAAGGAGTCTCACATGAAAGTCGCTCAATCCCTGGCCGCTCTGATCGTTGCTGGTGCCTTCGCAGCCCCCGTGTTCGCAGCTGGCACCGCGTCCGCACCGGCCGCGGCACCTGCACCGGCTGCGACCGCTGCAGCGACGACCACCGATGCCGCTTCGGCACCGAAGGCTGAAGCCAAGCACGAGAAGAAGCGCACCCACAAGAAGGCCCACAAGGCTGCAGCCAAGTCGGAAGCCAAGACCGACGCTGCTTCGGCACCGAAGGCCGCTGCGCCGGCCAAGCAATAAGGCAGCCGCGCCATGAAGAACGCCGGGCACTCCCGGCGTTTTTTATTTGGATGAGCAAAGTTGAGCATCGGGGCGCGATCTCGCGTTGTGGGTGAGCATGATCTCTTCTACGATCCACGCGTGTCTCCCCGCCCGGTCCGGCTTGCATGGCGGGGCAGGGTTATTTGTCTATCGCCCCCTGCGACTCATCTCACGCATGCGCCCAAAGACCAAGAAACCGATCACGCTGCCCTTCGCCGCGCTAGCAACCCTTGCAACCCTGCCGCTGTTCGCCGGCGCTCAAACCATTCCCTTGCCCGACGTGCTGGCAGCCGAACAGGCGCTAAGCGCCGGCAAGCCCATGACAGCAACCATCGATCTGACGCGCTGCAAGGGCGACACCAACACCACGCCTGCTGGGCAGACGCGCGGCGGTCTCACGGTCAATGCGTACCGGATCCAGCCGGACCACACCCTCAGCTTCGCCGACACCCATTTCACCGTCGGCCGTGATGGTGCGCCCATCACACAATTCCTGCGCTACACCATCACGGCCGATGGCACCGCGCGCTTTGCCTCGTACATCTTCGCCATGCCCGCCTACACGCTGCAAAGCCAGGTCTCGTACACGTGCAAGCTGGGAGACGGCGTCAAGCTGTTTGTGCGGTTCTGAGCGTGCGGCAATCGAAACCGTCATCGTTGGACGCAAAGTAGTCAGCGCCCGCCTAGCATCAGGTCACGCCACCCTACCAAGCGGATAACGCTGGCAGGGTGGCCATCCGCCCCGCCGAGTGCCCCCTTGCAGCGTCATCCGGCATTCCGGCGGTTCCACTAGAATGGCGTGCCCGCCGTTTCCTTCGCTCACACTCCTTTCGAATTTCTGCTCTCTCATGCCGCTGTCTTCGCGTGCCCTGCCCCGCTTTGCGTTCTTCCTTCTGATGACCATCGGCGCATTGAGCAGCACCGCCCAGGCCCAGACCGTACCCGCCGCCAGCACGGAAAGCAGCGCAAAGAACAGCGCCGAAGCCGGCGACTGGAGCATTGCTGTGGGCCCGGCGATCTACGTGTCGCCCAAGTATCCGGGCGCGAAATCGAGCTTCGTGTTTCCGTGGATCGATCAGGAGATCGAGTACAAGCGCCGGTTCTTTTCCAAGGGGATGGACTTTGCCGGCGTGTACCTCGCCAACAACGACACGTGGCAGGTGGGCGGCAACTTTCAGTTCGACCCGACGTGGCGCCATGCGCATGACGACGCGCGCCTGAATGGTCTGGGCAACGTCAATGCCACGGTGCGCGCAAAGGCGTTCGCGCAGTACACGGTGTCGTTCCTCACCCTGTCCACCGATGCGGAGCAGGACATCCTCGGTAACCGCCAAGGGTTGATCGCCAATGCCGATGTCTACGCAAGCGCGCCGGTCGGCCGCTGGCTGTTCAGCCTTGGCACCGGCGTGTCGTGGACGAACGGTCAGTACATGCGTACGTTCTTTGGCGTGGACGATGGGCAAAGCGCCCGTTCGGGCCTGCCGGTATTTGCCACGCATGCGGGGCTGCGCGACATCCACTTCAACGCCATCGTCACCTGCAAGCTCGATGACCGGTGGACGGCCAATGGCTCGCTCACGGTTGCGCGGTTGCACGGAGATGCCGCCGACAGCCCGATCATGCAGCGTCGCCAACAGACCACGGCCATGGCCTCGCTTACGTACCGGTTCCGCTGACATCGCGTCCAAGATCGGGCGCCGCGATGTGCGCAATCGCTTGCGCAGGCAGGTGACGTTTTCCTCGCAGACCTGTGCACGCGAGGCAATCTGCCTATGAGACCAGAACTTGGCCCGCGCGCCTCTCAGCCAAACGGACCATGCTTCCTTTTCACAACAGGCATGCAGGTGGACTAGCGCAATCGCCCCGCTTTTTTTGCTAGTCTGTTTGGCAAGCGGCGATCACTTCCGATCAATGCGCGGGCAGTAAACGGTGTCTTCCCACCGGCGGCGGACACCGCAAGACAGGAGGGCTTGACCATGTTGCGGTGGATTGCAAACTGGGCCTTGAGCCACGCACCCTCTCCCGAGAAGCAGGCCGAACGCGCGCTAAGCGAATTGCGCATGGAGCTGTACCAGGCAGAGCAGCGCGTGATGGATGCACAAATGCACGCGGACTATTACCGCGCCCGTCTCACATTCCTGGAAGACGTCGTCAAGAAGGGCATCGAGCGCGTCTCCGACCAGCGCAAGGGCAAGCAGGAAAGCGCCCACGCATTGCGCGCCGGTCTCAAGTTCACGGCCGAGCTGTGGCGCGAATCTCAATCGCGCGACTCGCACATGCTCAAGCGCCGCACCGCAATGTCCTTCATCGACCCGCACGACGCACAGGTCGACGACTCGCACGCGCCGAAGATCCACCACTTCTCGAAGATCCCAGTGGATTCGCCGTTCGACGACAACGTGAGTGCCCTGCCCTCCAAGCACGCCGCGGCGGAGAAAGCGTAGCGCGTGAACTGGCCGGGGCGGCCAGCCCGCACGGCCAGTGCGTCAGGTACGTCGACACGTTCGGCTCCGGGTGCAGGCGGTGGCGCCTACGGTGCCACCATCGAGACGCCGTATTGCGCAAAGATGCGCTGCAGCTCGCCGCTGGCGCGCAGTGCATTGAGCGCGCTCTCCAGCGCCTGCGCCAGTTCGCGCTGATCCGCCTTGACGGCCATGCCGATTGCCCAGCCGCGTGCGGGCAGCAGCGGCGACTGCAGCTCGGTCGCCACAAAGCGTGTGGCAGATTGATTCTGCGTCTTCAGCGCGCTTTCATATTGCGCCCGCGTCACCATTGCCGCGGCAATCTGGCCGGAGAACAGCGCATGCAGGACCTCGTTGGCCTCCGGATAAATCTTCACCTTGTCGCGCAGGGCGCCGTTGGCGCTGGAAAGCAGCGCGCTCGCACCGCCCGATCCCTGCTCGGCGCCAGTCGCCTGGCCGGCGAGGTCTTCGAAACGGCTGACCCTGTGGACGCGCTCGCTGTCGTACACCAGCACGTAGCCTTCGCGAAGGTACGGCGCGAAGATCAGCACCTGGCCATTCTGGCGTATGAAATTCGGGTCGACCGGCACATGCAGCATCACATCGGCTGGGCCGTACCCCAGGTAATGCCCCTTCCAGACCATGTTGCGCAGGTCGCCCGACATGCCGTCGTCATCCGCATCAAAGGGAAGCAACGACGCGGACAGCCCCATCTGCTTGCCGAGCGCATTGGCAAGCGCCACGTCGATGCCGCTGAATTGCCCCCCGACGTTATCGGAGAACGGCGGTAGACCCTTGTACAGGGCGACCTTCAGGGCGCCGCTCTGGCGGATCTTCGCCATATCGGCGTGCGCCGGCGCGGCGCTCACCACCATGGCTGCCGCGGCAAGCAGGAGGCTGGCAAGGCGGCGAAAAACTCCGGCCGCGGCCAACCGAGAACGGGCGTTCATGAGACATCTCCAGGCGGAAAAAATGAGCGAGCCGACGCACACGAAGGCAGGAACAGCGCCGGCTCGCAAAGCTGCCAGCTGTGGCTGGCCGACCTACTACTCCTGTACGCGGCGCGATTCCAGATACGTCTTGATCGACCAGACCGCTTCCTGGGTCAGCACGCCTTCGAACGGCGGCATGTAGACACGGCCGTCGCGCGTGCGGCCGTGGCGGACGGTGGCTGTGAAGTATTGCGACACCTCTCCGTAGCAAGCCTCCTTCTTCTTGGCGTCGGCCAGCGACATGCAGTCGGTGTCGAGCTTGCGCAGGTCGGGCGCGATCCCGCCGGAGATGGCCTCCAGCCCATGGCAGCGCGCGCAGTTCTGGTTGAACCCGGAGGAGCCGATCCGCAGCGCTTCGTCATGTGCGGGCCCCGTCCTGTATGGATTGTCCTGACGCCAATCGGCGCCGAGTTGCGGTAAGGTGTGTGTGTCTACGGCTTGCGGCGTGACATCGCCGTGAGCGGATGCGGCTGCGGGCAATCCCCCGGCCAGAAGTGCGCAGGCAGAAAGCAGCGCGAGCGAGTTGCGAGGCGTTTTCAAGAGTGTCTCCTTGTTGTCGTTGAAACGATTTTTGGAGGCATTTCTGCAAGAGCCATACCAAGTCGAAAATCTGCCGGGAGACACGGCCAACGTGCGCCAAACGCTCCGGATACCGGATGCATCGGTTGGCAAAGGTGCTCAGGAATGCAACACCCTGGCAAGGGTCTTGCTTCATAGCGCAACACTTCCGGTTCGCACCCTGGTTAAATGAGGCGATCCGGGCGACCCGCACATAGATTGCGGGCGAGGTTTTAGGAGACATACCATGACCCCTCACGCGGCAGCCGACCCGCGCGCTTCCGAGAACGCCCCGGCCACGCTCGGCGACGCCCCGAACGATCAGCCCGAACTGATCGCGCAGTCGCACGAGCGATCCAAGTCCTACGGCCTGCGACCCTATGAATCGCCCGATTTCTGCCCGGTGCTGCACAACGAGCTGAAGACCGAGATCGAGCGCAGCCAATCGCTGTTCACGCACGCGCTGCCCGTGATGGAGACGCTCTACAGCCAGATCGTCAACACGCAAAGCATGGTGATCCTGACCGACACCTCGGGCCTGATCCTGCATTCGATGGGGGACGACGATTTCCTGGCCCAGGCCAGCAAGGTGGCCCTGCAGCCGGGCGCGCTGTGGTCGGAGGCGAGCCGTGGCACCAACGCCATCGGCACGGCGCTGGCCGATGGCAAACCCACGCTGGTCCACGGCTCCGAGCACTACTTGCAGGCCAACCAGTTCCTCACCTGCTCGTGTGCGCCGATCTTCGATCCGTATGGCGCCACCGTGGGTGCGCTCGACGTGACGGGTGACCATCGCGGCTTCCACAAGCACACCATGGCGCTGGTGCGCATGTCGGCGCAGATGATCGAGAACCAGTTGTTCGCCAACACGTTCCAGGACGTGGTGTGCATCCACTTCCACTCGCGTCCGGAATTCATCGGCACGCTGGTCGAGGGCATTGCGGCCTTTACGCCGGCGGGGCGTTTCCTGTCGGCCAACCGCAGCGGCGAATTCCAGCTTGGCCTGTCGATCCGCGCGCTGCATGCACATACCTTTTCGTCGCTGTTCGGGCTGTCGATGTCGCAGTTGATCGACCGGGAACGCAGCGCAGCGGCAGGCGTCATGCAGCTGCAACTGCCCAGCGGTGTGAAGGTGTTTGCGCGCGTCGAATGGAAGCGGCCGGCCAACCGCATGGTGGGCGGCCCAATTGGCGCCGATCTCTCGATCGACCGCGACACGGCACCGCGCCGGGCCTACATCGAGCCATCCCGGCAGCCGGCGAGCCTGGAGGCGCTGGATACCGGCGACGCGCAGATCCAGACCGTGATCGGCAAGCTGCGCAAGGTCATCGGCAAGGACATCCCTGTCATGGTCCTGGGCGAAACCGGCACCGGCAAGGAACTGCTTGCGCGCGCCATCCACGCCGACAGCCCGCGCCATGCCGGCCCCTTCATCGCCGTGAATTGCGCGTCGATTCCGGAAGCGCTCATTGAATCTGAACTGTTCGGCTACGAAGAAGGTGCCTTTACCGGCGCGCGCAAGAAGGGCGGCATCGGCAAGATGGTGCTGGCCAACGGCGGCACGCTCTTCCTCGACGAGATCGGCGACATGCCGCTGCACCTGCAGGCCCGGCTGCTGCGCGCCCTGCAAGAGCGCGCGGTCTCGCCGCTGGGCAGCAACAAGCTCATCCAGGTGGACGTGGCGGTCGTATGCGCGACCCACCGCAACATGCGCGAGATGGTCGCCAGCGGGCAGTTCCGCGAAGACCTCTACTACCGCCTGAACGGTCTGGTCGTGCGCCTGCCGGCATTGCGCGAGCGCACCGACCTGGACGTGGTGGCCGACAAGCTGCTGAAGCTTGAACAGGCCGACGCGCCCCCCATCAGCGAAGCCGTGATGCAGATGTTCCGCAGCTACCACTGGCCCGGCAACATCCGCCAGCTCGGCAACCTGCTGCGCACCGCCCGGCTGATGGCCGAAGGCGCGCCGGAAATCACCGAAGACCATCTGCCCGACGATTTTCTTGAAGACTGGCAGGCGCGCCATGGCGACCAGCCGGCTGCGGACAATGCGCCGGCGCCGGCAGCAGCCGTGCCGCCGGTCACGCATCAAGCCGTTGGCGGCCCCCAGCCCAAGCGGCTTGCCGATGTGGAATGCATGACCATCATGGCGGCCGTGAAGGCGCACAACGGCAATATCTCGGCCGCTGCGAAGGCGCTCGGCATTTCGCGCAACACGATCTACCGCAGGATTGACGAGGCCGGCGGCTTGCCCTCAGACACCGACTGACCACGCCGACGCACGGATGGCGGCGCCCAGCGCTTTCGCCATCTCCCCCACCGCCAGGTGCCCGCCCGGCACCCAGACCAACCGCGCATGCGGTATCGCTGCAGACAACAGCAGCGCATTCCGGGGGCGGCAAACGTTGTCTTCCCGCCCATGCAGCAGCGTCACCGGCAATCCCCTCGCGCCGATACGCGCAGCCGCCCGCAGCAACGCCGATTTCCCGAGCCCCGCCCGCCGATACAGGTAATGCGCCTGCAACCGGTACTTGCGCACCAGGGCCATGCGCTGTTGCCAGGTTTGGCGACGTGCCTGCGGCTGCAGACCCAACAAACGATGTTCCGCGCGCTGCCACGCCCTGGCGATGTTCAATTTCTGAACAGTTGTCCCAAGCTGCAACATGTCTGTTGCAACGTAAAGGCGACCACGGGCCGCGGGAAAACCCTCGCCTCGCCCGTCGATGCTTTGCAAGAGATCACGGCCGGCGCCGCGCGCGTTAAACAGCGCCTGCACATCGTCGAAACCGGTCAGGAAAGCGCCGCGCAGTACCAGCGCCGATACGGCATCGGGAAAGCGATCGGCGTAGGCCAGTGCCAGCGCTGCGCCCCATGAGCCGCCAACCACGCCCCAGCGCTCAATGCCAAGTGCGACGCGCAGTTGCTCAAGATCGGCCAGCAGCGCCGTCACCGTATTGCGCCGTAGTGTGCCGGCCGGTCGTGACCGACCCGCGCCGCGCTGGTCCGGCAGCACGGCGCGATGCAGCAGTGGATCGAACCACGCGGCCATCGAGGGCGCGCAACCGCTGCCCGGGCCGCCGTGCAGCACCAGCCACGGCTCACCGCTGTCGCGGCCGCATTGGCGCACATGCAGGCAATGGCCGTCCGGTGTGCGCAGGTTGATGCGGGCAGACGTGGTTGGCCAGTCGGAAGTGGGCATGGATGTTGCCTTGATGACGATGCGGCTGTGTTCGGCAAACGCCTGCGTCAGCCGCTGAACAACGCAGTGCACTCACTAACTATGCCAACCCTCAAGGAGGAGACATGAACTGGACAACGCCCGCCTATACCGAACTGCGACTCGGGTTCGAGATCACCATGTACATCGCCAACCGCTGATGCTGCGCGGCTGAGCACGCAAGGCTCCACAGGCCCGCCGGTTCTTCACGGCGGGCTTTTTTTTCAGCTTGCGGCTCGCATGCCTTTTCGCCATCCCCTGGCCGACTTCTTGCTCAATCCGCCCGACACGTTGGAATTGCATCATGACAATACTCAGGGTTCTCGGCTCGGCCGCCGGCGGCGGTTTCCCACAGTGGAACTGCAACTGTCGCAACTGCGACGGCGTGCGGCGCGGCACCGTGCGTGCCACCCCCCGCACGCAGTCGTCCATCGCACTCGGCGACGACCAACACAACTGGATCGTGGTGAATGCCTCGCCGGACATCCTCGCGCAACTGCGCAGCTCACCGGCGCTGCAACCCGCGCGCGCGCCGCGTGATACGGGCATCGTGGGCGTCGTGCTGATCGATGCGCAGATCGACCACGTGACCGGCCTGCTGATGCTGCGCGAGCATCGCCAAGCGCTGCCCGTCTATGCCAGCGCGGCCGTCATCAGCGATCTGTCCACCGCCTTCCCGCTCACGCGCATGCTGTCGCACTACTGCGGGCTCGACACGCGCGCGCTGGCGCTGGACGGCACGGCGTTCTCGGTACCTCCACTCGACGACGTGGCGTTGACGGCGATCCCGCTGGAGAGCAAGGCTCCGCCCTACTCGCCCAGCCGCAACGCGCGCCGCGTGGGCGACAACATCGGCTTGCGCATTGTCGACAGAAAGAGCGGCCGGCGGGCGTTCTACGCGCCCGGCCTTGCCCGTGTCGAACCACATGTGTTCGACGAAATGGGCGCGGCCGACGTGGTGCTGGTGGACGGCACCTGCTGGCAAGACGACGAGATGCTCGCCCTTGGTTTTTCAACCAAGACGGCAGCCGACATGGGCCACCTCGCGCAATCCGGCCCGGGCGGCATGATCGATGTGCTCGACCAGTTGCCGGCAACGCGCAAGGTGCTCATCCACATCAACAACACCAACCCGATCCTCGATGAAGACTCGCCGCAGCGGCGCGAGTTGGAGGCGCACGGCATCGAGGTGGCTTACGACGGCATGGAAATCTCGCTATGACACACCCTGTTGCCTGGACTGCCGAAGACTTCGAGGCGCGACTGCGCGCGAAGCAGGCGGGCTATCACATCCATCATCCGTTCAACCTGCGCATGCGCGCTGGCGAATGCACGCCGGAGGAAATCCGCACGTGGGTTGCGAACCGCTTCTACTACCAGGTCAACATCCCGCTCAAGGATGCGGCCATCCTGTCCAACTGCCCTGACCGGGCAACGCGGCGCGAGTGGATCGTCCGCATTCATGACCACGACGGCGACGAGTCACAGCCGGGCGGCATCGAGAGCTGGGTGCGCTTAGGCGTTGCCGTGGGCCTGACGCGCGATGCACTGTGGTCTCACCGGCATCTGCTGCCCGGCGTGCGCTTTGCGGTGGATGCGTATGTGAACTTTGCGCGCCGAGCGCCGTGGCAGGAGGCGGTGTGCTCGTCGCTCACGGAGATGTTCGCGCCGGACATCCACAAGGAACGGCTGGCCGGCTGGCCCGATCAATACCCGTGGGTGCAGCCAGAGGGGCTTGCGTACTTCCGCTCGCGCATTCCGCTGGCCTCGCGCGACGTCGAGCACGGCCTGCGCGTGACACTCGACTACTTCCGCACGCCCGAGCAGCAACAGCGTGCGCTGGACATTCTGCAGTTCAAGCTCGACATCCTCTGGTCGATGCTCGATGCCATCCAACAGGCCCACGCCCATGAGCCCTCCCTTGTCTGATCCGGCCCACCCCATGCTGCACCGGACCTTCCGGCTGCAATGGGAAGACATGCAGCAGAGCTGGGTACTGCTGTACCCCGAGGGCATGGTCACCCTCAATGACAGCGCCGCTGCGATCCTGCAGCGCTGCGACGGTGCCCATACCCTCGACATGCTGATCGATGACCTGCAATCCGCCTTTGGCGTGCAAGGCATCGCTCCGGAGGTCCACGCCTTTGTCAAACATGCATTCGAACGCGGCTGGCTCGTTTGAGGCCGAATCGCTGCCGGCGCCGGCAGCTGCGCCGATGCCCGGTCCACCGCTCTGGCTGCTGGCCGAGCTGACCTACCGCTGCCCGCTGCATTGCGCCTTCTGCTCCAACCCGGTCGACTACACACAGCACGATCGGGAACTCACCACCGAGCAGTGGTGCGATGTGTTCACCCAGGCGCGGGCGCTGGGCGCGGTGCAGCTCGGGCTGTCGGGCGGCGAGCCGCTATTGCGCAAGGATCTCGAAACGCTGGTCGCGCATGCGCATGGGCTCGGGTTCTACGTGAACCTCGTGACGTCCGGGGTGGGCCTGACCGATGCGCGGCTTGGGGCGTTGCGCGCTGCGGGGCTCGACCATATCCAGTTGTCGTTCCAGGACTCCACGCGTGAGATGAACGACTTTCTGTCGAGCACGCGCACCTTCGATCTGAAGCGCCGCGTGGCGGATCTGATCAAGGCCCACGGTTATCCGATGGTGATGAACTGCGTGATGCACAGGCACAACCTGCCGCACGTGGGTGCCATCATCGACATGGCGCTGGAGATCGGCGCCGAATACCTGGAGCTTGCCAACACGCAGTACTACGGCTGGGCATGGGAGAACCGCCTGGCGCTGATGCCAACGCTGGAGCAACTGCGCGACGCCGAGGCCGTCGTGAACGACTACCGGACCCGCATTGGCAGCCAATGCCAATTGCTTTACGTCGTGCCGGACTACTTCGAGCAGCGCCCGAAGAAGTGCATGAACGGTTGGGGCACAACATTCCTCGGCATCGCGCCGGATGGCGTTGCGCTGCCCTGTCACTCCGCGCGCATGCTGCCGGAGCTGGAGCTGCCCAACGTGCTCAGCCAGCCGCTGCGCGATATCTGGCGAAGCAGCGACGCCTTTCAGCGCTTTCGCGGCACGCACTGGATGCCGGAGCCGTGTCAGTCATGCGAATCGCGCGAGGAAGATGCGGGCGGCTGCCGCTGTCAGGCGTACCTGTTGACGGGCGATGCGACACGCACCGACCCGGTGTGCGGAAAGTCGGCAGATCACGGCGCGCTGCAGCAGGTGGTGCTGCAAGGCCGGATGGCTGCAATAAACGGGGTCGGGCAGATGCGGGACACCCGTACCGGTGAAGTGTCGATCGTGTTCCGGACGGATGCGAATTCGCGCCGGCTGACACAGCGATAAAGCGCGGTCATGGAAGAAAAGAAAGGGCCGGACAATGCCGGCCCTCTTCCCTTGCGAGCGACGTAGACGCTCAGGAGCCTGAACTTAACACCCAGGCCACGAGTTGCTTCGCCTCGTCTTCCTTGAGGTCGGGATGCGCGGGCATTGGGATACGGCCCCATGTGCCCTTGCCGCCTTCGCGTACTTTCTGCGCCAGCCGGGTCGGCGCATCAGCATCGCCCTTGTACTTGGCAGCCACGTCGGCAAAGGCTGGGCCGACGATCTTGGCATGCATGCTGTGGCACGAGAAGCAGCCGCTCTTGTCGGCCAGGGCCTGCATGTCGGGGGCGGCATGGGCGGGTGCCGCGCCAATTGCTGCGCACGCTACCGCCAGCAACGAAAACACTCCATTACGCATGATCACGATCTGAAACTCCATGAAGCTGTGCGAGAGGCTGCGCGCCGCAAATGACGCGCAGCGCTCAACTCAGCACGTCAGTTCTTGTGCAACTTGAACACCCAAACCGAACCGCCCTGCTCCAGGAAGTTCACGCGCTTGGCCACTTCACCGCCCCACAGCGGCACTGCACCACCCCAGCCCGACACCACGGCCACGAACTGCTCGCCGTTGTCTTCCCAGGTGACGGGCGGCGCAACGATGCCGCTGCCGGTCTGGAATTCCCAAAGCTCCTTGCCGGTCTTGGCATCGGCCGCCTTCAGATAGCCCTCGGGCGTGCCCCAGAACACCAGGCCGCCGGCAGTCGTCATCACACCACCCCACAGCGGGGCGTTGTTCTTGATCTGCCATTCGATCTTGCCGGTCTTCGGGTTGATCGCGCGCAGTGCGCCGATGTAATCCTCATTGAGAGGCTTGATGGTGAAGCCGGCGCCCAGGTAGGCCGCGCCCTTCTTGTAGCTGACGGGCTCGTTCCAGATCTCCATGCCCCACTCGTTGGCGGGCACGTAAAACAGACCGGTTTGCGGGCTGTAAGCCATCGGCATTTGGTTCTTGCCGCCCAGGAAGCCGGGCTCGGCAAACACCGACTTGCCCTTTTTGTCTTCACCCGTGGCTTGCGCCGGATCGCCCGGCCGGTGGTCCGGTGCGTAGTTCGGGCGGCCAGTCTTGAGGTCGATGCTGGTGGCCCAGTTGACCTTCACGAACGGGAACGCGTTGAGCAGCTTGCCGCTCTTCGCGTCGTTCACGTAGAAGAAGCCGTTACGATCAGCCTTGCCGCCGACGCGCTTGCCGTCCATGTCGAACGTCACGAACTCGTTCACGCCGTCGAAATCCCAGCCGTCGTTCGGTGTGTTCTGGTAGTGCCAGACGATCTTGCCGGTGTCCGGGTTGATTGCCAGCGTCGACGACGAATACAGGTTGTCGCCCTTGCGCAGGTGGCTGTTCCACGGCCCCGGGTTGCCGGTACCAAAGTAGACCAGGTTGGTCTGCGGGTCATACGTGCCACCCAGCCACGTCGATGCGCCACCGGTCTTCCACGTCTCGCCGGGCCAGCTCGCGTTGAGCGTGCCCGTCATGCCGTTCTCGGTCTTGTTGCCGTCCTTGTCGTACTTGTAGCCCATGTGGCCTTCGACCGTCGGACGGGACCAGATCAACTGACCGGTCTTGGCATCGCGCGCTTCCACACGGCCCACCACGCCAAACTCGCCACCCGACACGCCCGTCAGCACCATGCCCTTCACGATCAGCGGTGCGGCGGTCGTCGAGTAGCCGGCGGCGTAGTCTTCGATCTTCTCTTTCCAGACGATCTTGCCGGTGTCCTGATTGAGCGCGATCAGTTGCGCATCCAGCGTGGAGAAGATGACGAGGTTGTCGTACAGCGCGGCGCCACGGTTGACGACGTCGCAGCAAGGCATGATGCCTTCTGGCAGACGCTGCTCGTACTTCCACAGCTTCTTGCCGGTCTTCAGGTCGATCGCATAGATGCGCGAGTACGACGCGGTGACGAACATCTTGCCGTTGTAGATCAGCGGCTGGGCTTCCTGCCCGCGCTGCTTCTCACCGCCAAACGAGAACGACCATGCCGGCACGAGCTGGCTGACATTCTTCGTGTTGATCTTGGTGAGCGTCGAGAAGCGCTGCCCTTGCGTACCCATACCCCAGGTCAGCACGTCGTTCGACGATTTCGCGTCGTTCTCGATCATGGCATCGGTAACGGGGGGCGTTGCCGCGTGCACGGCAACACTTGCTGCCGCCATGGCAGCCGCAAGTGCAATCACTCGTAGTGTCCTCATTCTTGTCTCCTCTACCTCTATTTATGGTCCAGGTCCGGCAGTGTGATGTCACACCGGTCGGACTCAGGGCAAATCCCGTGCCATCAAAAAACGCCGTGAAATCACGGTTTCAACCGACTTGCAGTGCGGTGTTGCGTGCCATACCGCAACACATCGCGTGTTCTGTTGCGAAATGGAGCAACGCAATGAACGCAGCCCGCGAAGACCGCGGCTTACAGCGCGCGGGAGCGCCGGCCAGGCAACATGCGCTGCACACACCGCTGTGCATCGAGCCATTGGTGCTTGATCACTCCGGCAACGTGGAAGGCAACCAGGCAGAGCAGCAGATCGGCCGTCGTGCTGTGTACCGTGTAGAACATGTGCTGCAGTGCGCTGTCGACCCAACCCCAGCGCGGCAGCGGCACGCCCCAGAAGCGCGTTCCGTATTGATTGAACGAAGACCCGAGGTAGCCCGACAGCGGCATGACGACCATGCACATGTAGAGCAGGCGGTGGGTGATGCGCGCAAGCTCCGCCTCCCAGCAGTGCAGCCCCGGAATCGAAGGCGGCGCAGCACGGCGCAGGCGCACGGCCACGCGCCACGCGATCACCAGCGCCGCCGTCAGGCCGAGCGATTTATGCAGATTCACCCAGGCAGCCTTGCCGGGCGCGCCCTTGGCCAACCCGGTCATGTAGTAGCCCAGCGCAAACAGCCCGCATAGCAGCAATGCGCTCACCCAATGCAAAGCGATCGGCAGGCCCGCGTAGGCAGGCGCCATTGCGGGGGTGGGTCGATCAGCGCGGCGCATCAAGCGTGCCCACCGAGGTTGGATAGGTCACCACGCCCCAGGGCAGCTTGTAACCCTGGAGCGTATCGACGACCTCGCGCTTCTGCGCGTCGATCACCTGCACACTGTTCGACCGGCCGCAGGCAAGCAGCAGCTTCTGCTCGCCGGGCGTGAAGCTGAAATGCCAGCAACGCTTGCCCACCGGAATGGTGGCCACCGGTGCGAAGGTGCGGGCATCGAACACCTGCAGCTGATCCGCTCGGCTGGCGGCCACCCAGAGGTATCGGCCCTCTCGGTCAAACGCGATACCGTACGGCCCCTGCCCAGTAGGCACTGTCTTGATCGGCTTGAAAGCGGCGTCGAGCAACAACAGGTTGTTCGAGTTTTCCAGCGTCACCACATAGGTCTTTCCATCCGGCGCGATCTTGATGCCGCGCGGCCGATTGCCGAACGGCGCAACATCCACCCGCCGGATCTGCTTGAGCGTGGACAACTCATAGACGCCGACCGTGTTGTCACCCTCGTTCGCCACCAGCAGCAACCTGCCCCCCGGTGAAAATTCGATGGCTTCGGTCTCGCGGGCGGCCTTGATGCGGCCAACCACGGCCCACTGGCTGAGATCGATGATTGCGACTTCAGCGGGGGCTTCATCCTTCTCGGCCTCCTCGCCTTTCCCGGCACGGTCGTTCTTGGCCGGCGGCCCACCTTCCGACGAAGGCTCGTAGGTGACGAACGCCCGGCGGCCATCCGGCGAGATGCGCATGAATTCGACATTCCTGCCGACTGCGATGCGCTTGACCTCCTTACGCGTGCCCGTATCGACCACCGACACATCGGCGCTGCCCTGATTGGCAGTCAGCAGCCAGCGGCCATCGGGGGTGACTGCAAGGCCGCGCGGGTCCTTGCCCACGGCAACCTCGTCAACCTGTTTGAGCGTGCGTGCATTCAGCACGGTCACACCGCCCCCCTGATTCGTGACATACGCGATGGGGTCCGGCACCTCGGCAACCGCCTGCAGCGTCGATACCAAACCCACGCTGATCAACGTGGCAATCCGGATGTAATAGGTCAATGCATTCATGATCGTCTCTTCGAAGGGGCTCAGTCCTTGTCGGCACCGGAGGCCTTGCCTCCAAATGAATACGTCAGGCCAATCCAGATTGCGCGTGGTGACGCCGGCGTCATGAACTGCTGCGTCGCCAGCGTGTAGATGCTCCGGGTGCCCGAGAGGCCGTACGTGGAATAGCGCTTGTTGAACAGGTTGCTGATGTACGCCGAGATTTCGAGGTTGCTTGTCGGCTTGTAGTGCAGGTTCAGATTGACGAGGCCGTAGCCGGCCACCTGGCCGTTCGGGTCGGCATTGCTTTCGTTGCCGTGCGCGATCTGCTTGCTGACCAGGATCACGTTCCCGCCCATCGACAGGTTCGGGCTGAAGGCGTACGACGCGCCAAGCTTGAGCGTCTTTGCGGGGATGCCCGGGATCTTGTTGCCGCTGACCACGTTCTGCCCGCTGGCCGTGGTGAATGCCGACTTGTAGATTGCATCGACATAACCAAAGTTGGCCGACAACGACCACTTGTCGATCTTCGTGCTCGCGCCCAGTTCAAAGCCGCGCCGCTCGGTCTTGCCGACGTTGGCGAAGTAGCCGTACGTGTTTGACGTGGCGATGAACTGGATGTCATTGCTGAGGCGCGAGTCATAGACAGACGCGCTCCAGTAGGTGGACTTGCCGAGCTTTCCGCGGCCGCCGAACTCGATGGTCTTGGCCACCACGGGCTTGAGGTCCGGATCACCGTTGAACCCGGTCGGCAGCGAGCACGGGCTGTTTGGATCGGCGCAAGACAACTCGATCGATGTCGGCGCGCGCATCGATTCGCTATAGCTGCCGAAGATGCCCTGCCCCGCCCCAAGGTCGTAGTTGAATCCCAATGCCGGGTTGAACCGGTGGTAGTGGTGCGAGCCGGCCAGACTGTTGGTTTCCGGCCCCGCCACCGCCCCTGCCGGGACTCCGTTCGGGGTGGATGCCACACCCGATCCAGCGTTCGAATACCGATAGGCGTTCGCATAGCCGGGGTTGTAGTACGACACGCCCGATACGTCATCCGTCCAGGCGTAACCGCCGTCACCGTTCAGGTATTTGTTGTTGGCGCCGCCCTGGTTGAGGGTGGTGTAGTTGAAGCTTCCGGATGCCGTCACGCTCAGCTTTTCCGTCACGCTCAACGTATCGGTGAAATACGCGCTGAAGTTGTTGACGTTGGACGACAGGTTGACCGCGCCGATCACGTTGCTGCCTGTGAACAAAGCCGGGTTCGATGTCGACGGTGCCGATCCATTAGCGGTGAATCCGTACTCCTGATTGGGAATCACCACGGCCTGATAGTTGATCAACCGAGCCAGGTAAGTGGTCTGGTCGTACGTGATGCGCGAATGGTCGAACGCACCACCGAACGTGAACGTATTGTTGCGTCCCGCCAGTTGGCTGAAGTTCGACCACTGCAGGGAGGAGCCCACCGTGTCCTCATGCGTGGCGGAATCGACGACGCTCGTGTTGATGGCGTTCGTCCAGCGGCCGTAGCCCAGCGCCAGCGCATTGGCGCCGGTCACGGCATTCACTGCCGTGCCGTTCGGCGCCCTGTTCGCGCATTGGTAGCCGGTGATGCCACCTACGGTGGTCGTCGCCAGCGAGCCGTCGTCATTGAAGCAGCCGTCGTCCAGCTGCGCGTTGCTGTTGACGTTGTGCAGGTTGGCCTTGCGGTAGTAGACGCTACCGGCCAGTTGATTGGTGTCGTTCAACCAATGGCTGCCCTTCAGGTTCAGCATCGCCATCCGGTTTGAGATGGTGTCAGGCCACGTATAGGCTGCGCTGCGGTTGGCCATCATGTCCATCGGCAGCGACTGCGTGCCGCTCAGCGAGGTATCTGCCAGTGCAGCTGACAGTTCCAGTTGGGTAGCGCCGTCGTTGCCGTGCCACCGCGCCTTTCCATACAGTTGCTTGACCTCGGAACCTGAGTGGTCACGAAAGCCGTCCTGCCGGTCGAAGTTGCCGGCGACGAAGTAATCGGTGCCGTGCGCCTTGTCAGCACCGCCGGTCTCGAAGCTCAGCGCCCGGCGGCCAAACGACCCGCCCAGCGCCTCGATCGACGTGCCCGCGTTGTCCTTTCCGTTCTTGGTGTTGACGACAAGCGCGCCGCCCAGGGTGTTGAGGCCGAACATCGGATTGGAGCCCGGCAGGATGTTGACGCTGGACATCGCGTTCATGGGAATGAGATCCCAGTTGACGATGGAGCCGAAGGGCTCGTTCATCCGCACGCCATCAAAGTAGACCGACACGCCAATGGGCACGCCCAGCAGCGAAGACACCTGAAACCCGCGGTAGTTGATGTCGTTCTGGTACGGATTGCCCGACCCATTGCTGATGCTGACCTGGCCGAGGTTATCGTTCAGCAGGTCCGCCAGATTCGAGCTGCGTTGCTCGCGCGCATCCTTTGCGCTAATGCGCTGCGCATTGGCAGGGAACTGCGACAGCGGGACGCCAATGCTGTCGATCGGGGTTGAGCCGACGACCTGGGCGGTGGGCAACGCCACCGCAATGATCTGGTCCTCGGCAAAGGCCGGCGAGTACAGGCCCGCGGCAGCGAGCGCCGCCACCCCGCCGGCCAGACGCGGCCCGGCGTTACGCAGACGGCTGGCGTCCTTCCCCGAACGGCTGGTATTCGAATGCACGGAGTGTCTCCCTGGTGTTTCTCGCTCGCCGAGCCCCGGTGCGCCAACGGCATGTCCGGAAGTCGAAGCGTGGCGAGGACTATTCCCCGCTGGGAATCAGCGGCGATGGGGGTGACACCTGCGCGCAATGCGGCAGTGCATGTGGTGGGCGCATGGCCATGTCTCCTCTTCTTTTTTCGCCGGCGAGGTCTTTGCCTCGCAGGTCAGCGGCTGGCGCACGGGTGTCGATGACCATGCGCCAGCCGTCCTGCTACACCATCAGAAGAAGCCCAGCGGGTTGGTGTCGTAGCTCACCAGCAGGTTCTTGGTCTGCTGATAGTGGTCGAGCATCATCTTGTGGGTCTCGCGGCCCACGCCCGACTTCTTGTAGCCACCAAACGCCGCGTGCGCCGGATACAGGTGGTAGCAGTTCGTCCACACGCGTCCCGCCTTGATGGCGCGACCCACTCGGTACGCACGGTTGATGTCGCGCGTCCACAGACCGGCGCCCAGGCCAAAGTCGGTGTCGTTGGCGATCTGCAGGGCCTGTGCCTCGTCCTTGAACGTCGTCACGGCAATCACCGGGCCGAAGATCTCTTCCTGGAACACGCGCATGCTGTTGTCGCCCTTGAGCAGCGTCGGCTTGATGTAGTAGCCCTTCGACAGATTACCGGGCAGCACTTCCACGTCGCCGCCGACCAGGCATTCGGCACCTTCCTCCTGCGCGATCTCGAGGTAACTGCGGATCTTGTAGAACTGCTGCTCCGAAGCCTGCGCGCCAACCATGGTCTCGGTGTCGAGCGGGTCACCGCGCTTGATGGCGGCCACCTTGGTCATCACCGCATCCATGAAGCGGCTGTAGATGGATTCCTGCACCAGCGCGCGCGACGGGCACGTGCATACCTCGCCCTGGTTGAAGAAGCCCAGCACCAGGCCTTCGGCGGCCTTCTCGATGAAGCTCGGCTCGGCCTGCATGATGTCTTCGAAGTAGATGTTGGGCGACTTGCCGCCCAGCTCCACCGTCGACGGGATGATGTTTTCGGCCGCGCACTTCATGATGTGCGAGCCCACCGGCGTCGAGCCCGTGAAGGCGATCTTCGCAATGCGTTTGCTGGTGGCCAATGCCTCGCCGGCTTCCTTGCCGTAGCCGTGCACGACGTTGAGCACACCTGCCGGCAGCAAATCGCCAATCAGTTCCATCAGCACGCAGATACCCAGCGGCGTCTGCTCGGCCGGCTTGAGCACCACGCAGTTGCCAGCAGCCAGTGCAGGCGCCAGCTTCCATGCCGCCATCAGCAGCGGGAAATTCCACGGGATGATCTGGCCGACCACGCCCAGCGGCTCGTGGATGTGATACGCCACGGTGTGCTCGTTGATTTCGGCAGCGGAACCCTCTTGCGCACGAATGCAGCCGGCGAAGTAGCGGAAGTGGTCCACGGCCAGCGGAATGTCGGCGTTCAGCGTTTCACGCACGGGCTTGCCGTTGTCCCACGTTTCAGTCACGGCCAGCAGTTCGAGGTTCTGCTCGATGCGGTCGGCGATCTTCAGCAGGATCAGCGAGCGGTCCTGCACCGAAGTGCGCCCCCAGGCGTCAGCGGCAGCATGCGCGGCGTCGAGCGCGCGGTCGATGTCTTCAGCGGTCGAGCGCGGGAACTCGCCGATCACCTCGCCCGTCACCGGCGTGGTGTTGGTGAAGTACTGCCCCTTGACCGGCGACACGAATTCACCGCCGATGAAATTGCCATAGCGCGGCTTGAACGAAACGATGGCGCCGGGAGTGCCGGGATGAGCGTAACGCATGGGTTGTCTCCTGATGTTTGAGTGATGACCGCAGCGTCGTTGTCTGCGCTGTGTCCGGTCGTCATCTGCAAAACCCGGGCCATCCCCTGCGGCGGATGCTGCATCCACTCCCAATCGCTTGTTCACGCCAATTGGCCTGCGAGAGTGCTCCAGAATGGAACAACAGGTGTTGCAAAGCTCAACGCCCCATCACCTGAACACCCGATGGACGCGCGTGCGGACACACCGCTTGCATGGCATGACTTTCGCAACATGGGCCTTTCATCTGAACCTGCCAAGGCACACGATGAGAACGGCTTCACTCCATGCTGCCGCTGCCGCGCTGGCCGCTGCGTGCCTGTCCTGGCCGGCCCGCGCTGATACGAATATCGACCCGGCGGGCTCCCCGCTCTGGCCGACGATTCAGCAGGAGGTGTTTGGCGCGGCGCGAACAACGTTCGACAGCCGCATCAGGATCACCGGGCCGGCATTTGCGGAAGACCCGATGCAGGTGCCGATTGCGTTTGACGCGTCGGCGCTCGGCAAGGTGGAGCGCATCGTCGTCGTGGTCGACCGCAACCCGATCCGCAAGGTGCTGGAATTCGCGCCGATGCACGTGCGCCCGGCGCTGTCGTTCCGGTTCAAGCTGCAGGAGGCCTCTGCGGTGCGCGTTGCGGCGCGTACGCAGGACGGTGTGTGGCATGTCGGCACCTTGCAGGTGGACGCCACCGGCGGCGGCTGCACGCTGCCCGGGGCCACCCGCCAGAACTCCACGTGGAGCACCACGCTGAACCAGGTGGAGTCGCGCGTGTTTCCGGGCTTCAACGGCGCAGGCAGCCGCATCCGCCTGCGCGTGATGCATCCGATGGACACGGGCTTGGTGGCAGGCATTCCATCCTTCCATATCGAGCAGCTCAACCTGCTCGATGCCCGGCGGCAGCCCATGCTTGAACTGGCGCTGTACGAGCCCGTGGCCGAGAACCCGATCTTCTCGTTCGATCTGGATGGCCCCGTTGAACGCGGCATCAGCGTGGCCGGCGTCGACAACAACGGCAACCGCATCCGCGCACAGGTGACACGATGAACCGACGGCACCAACGGTTGGGGCTCCTGCTGCTGTGCCTGGCGATGTTGACTGCCAGCGCGCGCGCAGAGAGCCCCGATTACCACCTCGTACCGCACCCGGTTGCGCCCGGCGTCTGGGTGCTGGAAGGCGCCAACGCAGATTTTTCGGCGCGCAACGGCTGCAACATCATCAACACCGGCTTTATTGATACGGGCGACGGCGTGCTCGTCGTCAACACCGGGCCGTCGCTGCTGTACGGCGAACAGCAGCGCCAGGCCATCCGCACAGTCACCTCGGCGCCGGTGCGCTGGGTGTTCAACCTCAACCTGCATCCCGACTATTTCTTCGGCAACCAGGCCTATGCGGATATCGGCGCCCAGGCGCTGCCCGGCACCATTGCCGGTGCGCAACGCGAAGGCGCGGCCTATGCCGACAATCTCTACCGCATCTGCGGCGCGTGGATGCAGAACACGGTATCCACACCGCCGGGCGTGCCATTGACGCCCGGCACACGCACCATGGGCAGCCACCGCATCGACCTCATCCGCCTCGATGGGCATACCGATGACGATCTCGTCCTGGTGGACCGGACCAGCGGTGTCGTCTTCGCCGGCGGCATTGCCTTTCGAGACCGGATTCCCACCACGCCGCACGCCAACATTGCGCATTGGCTGGCCAGCCTCGATCGGTTGCAGAAGATCGTTGCCGACAGCGGCGCGCGCATGTTGATCCCCAGCCACGGGCCCGCGCTCGGCAAGGCAGATGCCATTGCACAGACACGTCAGTACCTGCAGTGGCTCGATGCACGCATGCGCCGCGCGGCCGCAGAAGGACGCGACCTTGCAGAGGTGATTGCCATGCCGGTAGACGCGCCCTACGCGCAATGGGGCGGAATGCCCGCGGAGTACGTGCGCAACGTGACCCGCTTCTACCCACGCTACGAGAACGCCGCGCTGGCGCCCTGACATGGCGCCAGACCCCGCGCGGCGACGCTGGATGCGCATCATGCTCGCGACCCTGATCAATCCGGCGCCGACGGCGTCTGCGGCACCCGCACGCGTTACGCTGTTGCGTCTGCAGGATGGCCTGTACGCTGCCCGCGCTGTCAACGCAGAGGCCTCGCGCGGGAATGCCGGAGAAGTCGTGCCCACGCTGGTGCACACGACCGGCAACGGCGTGCTTGTGGTGGACCCGGGCCCGCACGCGCGATGGGGACACCATCTGATCGCGGCCATCCGGCACATCACGGCTGAACCGATCCGCTGGGTGGTCAACACGCACGCGCACCCGGAGCACGTGCTCGCCAACGCGGCGTTCGCGCAACTGCAGCCGCGCCCTGCCTTCCTGGCATCGGCCGCCACCACCGACCTGATGCGCCAGCGTTGCCAGACCTGTCTGGCGCGGCTGACCGCCCTGCTCGGTGCACGCGTCATGCACGAAACGCAGATCGTCTATCCCGAGCCCGCATTGCGCGATGGCGATTGGCTGCACACCGGCAAGACAGCCTGGCAAGTTCACGTCTGCACAGCTGCGCACAGCGCTTCCGACACGGTGCTGTACGCGCCGCAGCGCGGCGTGCTGTGCACGGGTGGCCTGGCATATCGGCAGCGCATTCCCGACCTGCAGGACGGCTCGCTGGTCGGTTGGCGGCAAGCATTGCATGCGCTTGTTCAATTGCCCGCCACCATCGTCGTCGGCACCGCCATCGGCACACCGGCGCAGATGCTGCAACCAACACTCGCCTATCTCGACATGCTCGATAGCGCGATTACGCAGGCCATTGAAGCCGGGGGCGATGCAGCACGCGCGCTCGCGTACGTCCCGGGCGACGCCTATCGCGACTGGCGAAACTTCGACCCCCGCCATGCGCTGAACGTCGGACGTGCATGGCGCGAGCTCGAAGATCGCTGGATGCAAAGCGCGCCAAGGGTCTGACTGCGGCTGCTCCACTGCGCAACAGAGAGCGGACATGTGTTGCACCAACTGTCCCGTCACGCCACATCGCACGCACAGCCGCGGGCATCCGCAAACGTTAAGCAACGGACTGCAACTCCGTGCAATGCGCTGCGAACGCCGTGGTACGCATATTGCAAAGTCCCGCCGACGTTGAGCGCGCGCCCCGCGTGTTTGGCGCCAACACCGCATGCGTCCGAGCCAATTCAATGGACGCATCACACAACGACAATACGGAGACAACATGCAGAACACACGCCTTCGACCCTGCGTCCTGACCGCCATAGCTGCCGCCCTCGGCTGCGCAGCGAGCGGCGCCATCGCACAATCGTCGGTCACGATCTACGGCACAGTCGATGCCGGACTCCAGTATCAAAACCGCAGCGCAGCCGGCGGCAGCATCACGGAAATGCATTCGGGCGGCATCAGCCCAAGCATCTGGGGTCTCAAGGGAGCAGAAGACCTGGGCAGCGGCCTGAAGGCCAACTTCGACCTCGAAGGACATTTCAGCAGCGACACCGGCACGCTCACCACCGGCCCGGGCTTCAGCTCGGAGCTGTTCCGCCGGCAGGCGAACGTCGGACTCAGCGGCAACTGGGGCGCGATCACGCTGGGGCGCCAGTACAGCCCGGCGCTCCTCGGCACGATCGGCACGGAAGCGCGCGGCTTCAAGGAGCAGTTCTCGAATCTGTACGGCTGGGCCTACAACCAACTGCCCGCACCGGGCAACGCGATGGGCGCCGGCACCAACCCCGGCAACGATGTGGGCGTGTTCATTGGCAACGCACTGCAGTACTCCAACAACTTCGGCCCCGTGTGGCTGGGCGTTGCGTATTCATTTGGCGAGACCGCCGGCAGCTTCAAACGCGGCAATGAACTCTCGCTGGGTGCCACGTACACGGGTCCGGTCACAGTCGGCCTCGGCTATCAGTCAACGGCGGACAGTGGCACGGGCGAAACCCTCAGCCGCTTATGGAGCGCAGGTGTGGCCGTGCCTTTCGATGCCTTCACGGGCCGGCTGAACTACATCGGCGTCACCAACAACGCGCCGACTGGCCAACGCGTATCGGACGTCAAATCGATCGGCGCCGGGCTCGACTACAAGTGGAGCCCCGCCAATACCGCCACGCTGGCCGGCTACTACAGCAAGTACGAAAGCAGCGCGCACGACAGTTCCACCAAGTCGATCGTGCTAAGCAACGACTATGCATTCTCCAAACGCACCACGCTGTATGCGCAGCTCGTGTACGTGAATGCGGGCGCGGTGGGCACGGCCGATCCGCTGGAAAGTCTCAAGACGTCGATCGTGGCGGGCGGTACGGCGCCGGGCGCGAAGACGGTGCTGGCGGGGGTGGGGCTGAAGCATTCGTTCTGAGCCGTACCTGAGCAGAAAAAACCCTTGGCCAACACCAAGGGTTTTTTTTCGCCCCTCAGACGCGAAGCATGAATCCTGACGCAGCGCATGGTCTGGGCGGGTGATCCGCGTTACGCTCACGTATCCTTAACATCACGATTCCTGCCTGCCGCTGTCACCCGGCGGGCGCTCATTGGAGGTGCCTTGATTCGCGTCCTGCCTGCCTTTGTACTGGGCACGCTTAGCTCGATCCTGCTGGCGTTGAACACGCTGTTCTGGAGCGCACCGCTATTCATGCTCTCGGCGTTCAAGCTGCTGGTGCCGGCAGCGGCGGTCCGCCGCCGGATCGACCCCGTGCTCAACTGGGTCGCCACGTGCTGGATCGGTTGCAACAATGCCTGGATCGGCGTGCTGCAACGCGAGCCGTGGAGCGTGGAAGGCGCCGACAACCTGCGCTATGCGGGCTGGTACTTGGTCAATTGCAACCATCGGTCGTGGGTGGACATCTTTGTGCTGCAGCGGGTGTTGAACCGGCGCATCCCGCTGCTGAAATTCTTCCTCAAGCAGCAGTTGATCTACGTGCCGGTCATCGGCCTGGCCTGGTGGGCGCTGGATTTCCCGTTCATGCGTCGGCACTCCAAAGCGGCGCTGCGCAAACACCCCGAGCTGCGCAATCAAGACCGCGAAACCACGCGTCGCGCCTGCGCCAAGTTCGCCCACGTGCCGACCAGCGTCATGAACTTTGCCGAAGGCACGCGATACACCCCCTCAAAGCACCGGACGCAATCGTCGCCCTATCGCCATCTGCTCAAGCCGAAGGCTGGCGCGCTGGCCTTGACGCTCAATGCCATGGGTGGGCGGTTCCAGTCGCTGCTCGATATCAGCATTGCCTACCCGGACGGCACACCAAGCTTCTGGCAACTGGCCAGCGGCCAAGCCGGCCGGGTGATGGTGCATATCCGCGAGCTGCCGATCCCGCCGGATTTCTGCACGCACGACTACAGCACCGACGCCGCCTTCCGTAGCGATTTCCACCGCTGGCTCGCCCAGCTCTGGGAAGAGAAGGACCAGCAGATTGAAAACATGCTGGCGCGGGCGGCAAACCGCGCGGCGTGACCGCCGGTGTCGACGCATTCTTCGCCAGACGAAATCTAAGCGCCAAACAAAAAGCCCCTTGGTCGTAAAACCAAGGGGCTTTTGCTACTGCTGGCGGAGAGGGTGGGATTCGAACCCACGGTACCGTCGCCGGTACGCCTGATTTCGAGTCAGGTACATTCGACCACTCTGCCACCTCTCCGGTAACTGGGTCGCTGAATCGCGAAACCGCGACTATAACAGAATTTTTCCGGCCAGATCAAGAGGGTCGGCGCCACTCGATCAAACTGCCGGCTTCAGCACTTCCTGGCCGCCCAGATACGGGCGCAGCACCGCCGGCACCGTGACCGAGCCATCCGCATTCTGGTAGTTCTCCAGCACGGCCACCAGCGTACGGCCCACGGCGAGGCCCGAACCGTTGAGCGTATGCACCAGCTCCGGCTTGCCCTGCGCGTTGCGGAAGCGCGCCTGCATGCGGCGCGCCTGGAAGTCGCCCATGTTCGAGCACGAACTGATCTCGCGGTACGTGTTCTGCGCCGGAATCCACACCTCGATGTCGTACGTCTTGGTGCTGCCGAAGCCCATGTCGCCGGTGCAAAGCACGACGGTGCGGAACGGCAGTTCGAGCTTGCGCAGGATGTTCTCCGCGCAGTTGGTCATGGCGTCCAGCGCCGCGGCCGAGGTTTCTGGCTGCACGATCTGCACCATCTCAACCTTGTCGAACTGGTGCTGGCGGATCATGCCGCGCGTGTCCTTACCGTACGACCCGGCTTCGGAACGGAAGCACGGCGAATGCGCCGCGAACATCATCGGCAGCGCGTCCGCGGCAACGATCTCATCGCGCACGAGGTTTGTGAGCGGCACTTCGGCGGTCGGGATCAGGTAGAAGTTCTCGACGCGTTCACGGTCTTCCTCTTCTGCACTGTGCCCCATCTTGCGCGGCACGCGGAACAGGTCTTCCTCGAACTTCGGCAACTGGCCGGTGCCACGCATCGACGCGGCGTTGACGATGTACGGCACGTAAGCCTCGGTGTAGCCGTGCTCCAGCGTGTGGGTGTCGAGCATGAACTGCGCGAGTGCGCGATGCAGACGCGCCACCTGCCCCTTGAGTACAGTGAATCGCGCGCCCGACAGCTTGGCGCCCGCGTCAAAATCCAGCCCCAGCGCGGCGCCCAGGTCTACGTGGTCCTTGACCGGGAAGTCGAAGGTGCGCGGCGTGCCTTCGCGGCGCACTTCCACGTTCTGCGTTTCGTCGCGACCGGCCGGCACGCTTTCGTGCGGCAGGTTCGGGATCGACAGCATCAATTCCTGCACCTTGGCCTGCACCACGTCGAGTTGCGCGGCAGACGCCTTCAGCTCGTCACCGATGCCCGACACCTCAGCCATCACGCCCGATGCATCCTCGCCCTTGCCCTTGAGCATGCCAATTTGCTTGGAGAGGCTGTTCCGGCGTGCCTGCAGCTCTTCTGTGCGGGTCTGGATGGCCTTGCGTTCCGCTTCAAGCGCGGCAAAGCCGGCCACGTCGAGCACGTAGCCGCGATCTTTGAGGCGCGCAGCGACGGCGTCGATGTCTTTGCGCAGCAGTTGGATATCAAGCATGGTGGAAAAAGGGAAACCGAAGATTGCGAGCGATCTGAATGATCGAAAAGGCCGATTTTATCGTACCGGCCCGTGGGGATTATTTGTTGCGAGAGGATTTGTCCTGCTGGGCATGCCACTGTGCATCCAGCTCGCGCAGGTGCCGCAGCTTCTCGCCGATCTTGCCTTCCAGGCCGCGCGGTGTGGGCACGTACCAGTTCTGCGCGGGCAGGTCGTCGGGAAAGTAGGTTTCGCCCGCGGCGTAGGCCTCGGGCTCGTCATGCGCGTAGCGGTAGGCGTGGCCGTAGCCAAGTTCTTTCATCAGCTTGGTCGGCGCATTGCGCAGATGCACGGGCACGTTGCGCGACCTGTCCTGGCTGACGAAGGCGCGTGCTGCGTTGTACGCGTTGTAGCCGGCATTCGACTTGGGCGCGATGGCCAGGTAGATCACGGCCTGGGCCAACGCCAGCTCGCCTTCCGGCGAGCCCAGACGTTCGTACGTTTCCGCGGCATCCAGCGTGATGCGTCCGGCACGCGGGTCGGCCAGCCCAATGTCTTCCCATGCCATACGCACGATGCGGCGCGCGAGATAGCGCGGGTCGGCGCCCCCGTCGAGCATGCGGCAGAACCAGTACAGCGCGCCGTCCGGGTCGGAGCCGCGCACGGATTTATGCAGTGCACTGATCTGGTCGTAGAACGCGTCGCCGCCCTTGTCGAAGCGGCGCAGGTTTTCCGACAACGCCGATGCCAGCAGCGCCTCGTCGACCACCGGAACGGTATCGCCCTCAGCCTGCGAACGCGCGGCGCGGGTGACGATTTCAATGTTGTTGAGCAACTTGCGGCCATCGCCATCGGCAGAGGCGACGATGGCGTCGACTGCGGCGGGGGCCCACTCCAGCCCGCCCAGCTCCTGGCGCGCTCGTTCGGCCAACTGCTTCAGCTCGTCGTCAGACAGGCTCTTGAGCACGTACACCGCGGCACGCGAGAGCAATGCACCGTTCACCTCGAACGAGGGGTTTTCCGTGGTCGCGCCGATGAAGGTGAACAGCCCGCTTTCCACGTGCGGCAGAAATGCGTCTTGCTGGCTTTTGTTGAAGCGATGCACCTCATCGACGAACACGAGCGTGCGGCGGCCATTGGCGCGGAATTGCTCAGCGCGCTCGACGGCCTCGCGGATGTCTTTCACGCCAGAGAGCACGGCCGACAGCGCGATGAATTCCGCATCGAACGCGTCGGCCATCAAGCGGGCCAGCGTGGTTTTTCCAACGCCGGGCGGGCCCCACAGGATCATCGAATGCGGCTCGCCAGAAGCGAAGGCCACGCGCAGCGGCTTGCCCGGCCCCAGCAGATGCTGCTGGCCGATCACTTCGTCGACAGAATGCGGGCGAAGGCGCTCGGCCAGCGGCATGTGGGCGGGCGCGTCCGGAAAGAGGGATGCGGAAGCGTTCATCCGGGGATTGTCGCAGAAACCGGGCGTAACCCCGGCGCCCCTTCGCGCGACGCGCGGTCAGTTTGACGCGCGCTGCACGAGCCCCATGAACGCCTTGGCCGGCAGCGGCCCATGACATGACTGCGCACCGCTGGGCGAGCGCAGGAGGAGCCAGACGCTCTCGCTGGCCGGCGGCTGAATCACGAACGGCTGACGCGCGGAAGCCTCGGGCAGGCGCGGATCAGCCGGCGTCTGGATCGGCACAACTTGCCCTGCGTGCCCCTTCACCAATGCGCTGCACTCGGCGCCAGGCAGCTCGGTCGCGTGCAGGAAATCCTTGTTGACCAAGGCTTCGGCCAGCACGGTGTCGGGCGCGGCGAGGAAGGAATCGACATCAAAACGGGACGCACCGGTGGAGGCGCATCCGGTAAAGACGGCTGCCGCTGACGCTGCGACAGCAAGAGCGGCCGCTCGGTGCAGCGACGTGGTGAACGGCAAAGGCATGGTCGGTCTCCTTGTCGAAAACCGGCCTGCACGCGTCATTGCTTGATTACGTCGGCCCCTTTGGGCGGCGTAAAGCGGAACACGTTGGCCGGCAGTTGCGGATTCTTCTGGATGTTCGAGAACGTCAGCAAGGTGGTGTTACCGAAGGCGTCGCGCAGCTCCATCCCCTGCAGCTCGCCGCTGCGAAAGCCGATGGCGATGCGCTCGAACTGGGTGTCCTTTGCCTTGGGGGTGAGTTCGGCCCAGTCGATGCCGTCTTTGGTACCGCCTTCCTTGAGCGTGAAGTTCTTGGCCAGATCGTTGCTGCCGAACAGGATGGCGGCGGGGCTTGAGCCCAGCGACGCATCGAGCTTGCGCTCCGTGATCTGGTTCAGGTCCTTGTCGAAGATGTAAAGCATCTGGCCGTCGGCCGAGAGTTGCTGCTCGTATGGCTTCACATAGCGCCAGACGAAGCGGCCCGGGCGCGAGAAAACGAAATCGCCGCTGGAGGTGCCGGCCACGCGCAACGGGCTGCCGTTGGTGCCGCCCTTCACTTGTCGCTGGACGAACTCTCCGCGCGCGGTGCTGACGTTGCTCACGAACGCATTGAGCTGTTCGACTGCGCCCGCATAGGCGCCGGCCGACCATGCCGCCAGCGAAACCAGCCCGGCGGCCATCAGGTGACGTGCTTTCAACACAAACATAGGAATCCCGGTTTCAGTTGATCTTATTCTTAGTGGCCGGCCGCGCCCGAACATTCCGCCGACGCGGTAACGCGATGTAACGGCAAGTGCGCGCAACATGCGGACAGCATCATTCCTCTTCGACGACGTTGCCGTTGCGGTTGGGCGCCAGAATTTCGCGGTTGCCGTTGCCGGACATGGCAGAAACAAGGCCCGCCTTTTCCATGTCTTCGAGCAGGCGTGCGGCGCGGTTGTAGCCGATACGCAGGTGACGCTGCACCAGCGAGATCGAGGCACGGCGGTTCTTGAGCACCACGTCGACGGCTTGGTCGTAGAGTGGGTCAGCCTCGCCGCCACCGGCGCCGACAAGACCCGCGCCGCCGCCAAAGCCATCGCCGCCGCCCTCGCCGTCGACCACACCGCCTTCGAGAATGCCTTCGATGTAGTTCGGCTCGCCTTGCGATTTGAGGTTATCGACGATGCGGTGGACTTCCTCGTCCGACACGAACGCACCGTGCACGCGCACCGGCAAACCGGTGCCGGGCGCCAGATACAGCATGTCGCCCATGCCCAGCAGCGCTTCGGCGCCCTGCTGGTCAAGAATCGTGCGCGAGTCGATCTTGCTGCTGACCTGGAACGCGATCCGCGTCGGCACGTTGGCCTTGATCAGGCCCGTAATCACGTCCACCGACGGACGCTGCGTCGCCAGCACCAGATGGATACCGGCGGCACGCGCCTTCTGTGCGATCCGCGCGATCAGCTCTTCGACCTTCTTGCCGACCACCATCATCAGGTCGGCCAGTTCGTCGATCACGATGACGATCATCGGCAGCTTGTCGAGCGGCTCCGGCGCGTCCGGCGTCAGGCTGAACGGGTTGGGAATCTTCTCTTCACGCGCCGCGGCTTCTTCGATCTTCTTGTTGAAGCCCGCCAGGTTCCGCACGCCCATCTTGCTCATGAGCTTGTAACGGCGTTCCATCTCGCCCACGGCCCAGTTCAGCGCGTGGCCAGCCTGCCGCATGTCGGTCACGACCGGGCACAACAGGTGCGGAATGCCTTCGTAGATGCTCAGTTCCAGCATCTTCGGGTCGATCAGGATCAGGCGCACCGCGTCGGCCTTGGCCTTGTACAGCAGCGACAGGATCATCGCGTTGATCCCGACCGACTTACCGGAGCCCGTGGTACCGGCCACCATGCAGTGCGGCATCTTGGCCAAGTCGGCCACCACCGGCTTGCCGGCGATGTCCTTGCCCAGCGCCAGCGTGAGCTGCGATACGCTCTCATTGTAGACCTGCGAGCCGAGAATCTCCGACAGGCGCACCGCCTGACGCTTCGGGTTCGGCAACTCCAGACCCATGTAGTTCTTGCCCGGAATCGTCTCCACCACGCGGATCGACACCAGCGACAGCGAACGCGCCAGGTCCTTGGCGAGGTTGACGATCTGGCTGCCCTTCACGCCCGTGGCGGGCTCGATTTCGTAACGCGTGATGACCGGGCCAGGATAGGCCGCCACCACCTGCACATCCACGCCGAAATCCTTGAGTTTCTTCTCGATCAGGCGAGAGGTGAATTCCAGTGTCTCGGCGCTCACGGTTTCCACAACCGGCGGGATCGGATCGAGCAGCGCGAGCGGCGGCAGGTCCGAATCGTGAATGTCGACAAAGAGCGGCTGCTGCTTTTCACGCTCCACGCGTTCGCTCTTGACCACGGCGGTCGGGCGCACGATCTGCACCGGCGGCGATTCTTCAATGCGCACGCGGCGGGTTTCGACCACCTCCTCACGCTCGACCTTGGCTGCCTCGCCAATGGCCCGGTCCTGCTTGCTCTCGCGGCGCGTCTTGAAGCCGACGAACAGCATCTCGACGCCTGCGCCGATCTGCTCGGCCAGGTTCAGCCACGAAAAATGGAAGAACAGCGACAGCCCGACCAGGAACGTGAACAGCAGCGCCAGCGTGCCGCCAGTAAAGCCCAGCGAATGCTGCATCGCCCCGCCGATCACATCGCCCAGCACGCCGCCCGGCGCACGCGGCAGCTTCATGTGCAGCGAGTACATGCGGATGGCTTCCAGACCCATGCTGGAAGCCAGGATGAGCGCAAATCCGATCCACGTGACACTGGCGTCAACGCGCGGCATGGAGGTGCGCGGCAGGCGCTCGTCCGACATCAGCTCGCGCCAGCCGCGCCAGACCTTGCGCACCAGCAGCACCGCCCACCAGTAGGCGGACGCGCCAAAGACAAACAGCAGCAGATCAGCCAGCCACGCGCCCACGCGGCCGCCCAGGTTGCGGATTTCGTCGACCTGGCTGGCGTGGGTGAAACCGGGGTCGGCCCGGTTGTATGACAGAAGGATGATCAGGAAGGCGATGGTCACCGCCAGCAACAGGAACCAGCGGACCTCCCCCAGCAGCCGTCCAATGCGGGACGGCAGTGCGGAGGGATCGGTGCGGGTTGTCGGAGTGGTGGAAGCTCGAGCCATGCGGGAGACGGGTGCGCCGCTTGGGCAAGGCCGCGCGGCTTGGTGACAGCACAAAAGGACAGCACAAATGCGATGCCGAGGATTGTAACGCGGCCCTATCACTGCCATTGGAATTTACAACCGGGCGGACGAGGGGGTGCCACTTTATAATGGCGCCCATCACCCTCACCTAGCCTGCACGGCGGCGCTCCACCCCTCGTGCCGCGCACACACAGAACGCATCATGGCAAAACACGCAAAAGTGCTGATCCTTGGCTCCGGCCCCGCCGGCTACACGGCCGCGATTTACGCTGCCCGGGCCAACCTGAACCCCGTGCTGGTCACCGGTCTGGCACAGGGCGGCCAGCTCATGACCACCACCGACGTGGAAAACTGGCCGGCTGACAAGGAGCACCTGCAAGGCCCCGAGTTGATGCAGCGCTTTCTGGAACACGCCGAGCGCTTCAAGACCGACGTGCTGTTCGACCACATCCACACCGCGCATCTGAATGAGAAGCCGATCCGCCTGGTGGGCGATTCGGGCGAATACACCTGCGATGCGCTGATCGTCTCCACCGGCGCTTCGGCCCAATATCTGGGCTTGCCGTCGGAAGAAGCCTTCGCGGGCCGCGGCGTGTCTGCCTGCGCAACGTGCGACGGCTTCTTCTACAAGGGCCAGGAAGTGGCCGTGGTGGGTGGCGGCAACACCGCCGTGGAAGAAGCGCTGTACCTGGCCAACATCGCCAGCAAGGTCACGCTCATCCACCGCCGCGACAAGTTCCGCGCCGAGCCGATCCTGATCGACCGCCTGCATGAGCAGGAGAAGAAAGGCAAGATCGAGATCAAGACGAACATGGTTCTCGACGAGATCCTGGGCGATGACTCCGGCGTAACGGGCGCCCGCCTGAAAGGCACGAACGAGAACGAAGGCAAGACCGAAGAGCTCAAGGTGGCGGGCGTGTTCATCGCCATCGGCCACAAGCCGAACACCGACATCTTCCGCGGCCAGCTCGACATGAACGACACGGGCTACATCCGCACGAAGAGCGGCCTGGATGGCATGGCCACCGCCACCAACATCCCGGGCGTGTTCGCCGCGGGCGACGTCCAGGACCATATCTACCGCCAGGCCATCACCAGCGCCGGCACGGGTTGCATGGCCGCACTGGACGCCCAGCGCTACCTGGAAAGCCTGGAATAAGCGTCATTGCGCCGGGGCTTCCGGACGCAAACAAAACGGCCGATGGGTGACCATCGGCCGTTTTGCCATGTGCGGCACCTTCGTATAATCGACACACGCTCCACCCCCGATGTGCTCGCCTGCCCTTCACCATGAAACGCGCCCCCTTCCCCGCCAACAAACTCAGCCTGACCGACCTGGCCAGCCTGCGTGACCAGCTCAAGCACGAGACGGAAGCACGCGAAGCCGCACGCCAGCGCGCCGAAGCCGCCGCACGCAAGGCCGCAGAAGAAGCCAACGTGTTCCGTGCCAGCATCGGCGAGGTCAGCGCGCTGCGCCAGAACAAGCGCGTCGAGCATCCGCGCAATCCGCCCGCGCCCGACCCCGTGCATTCGCGTGCCGAAGAGCAAACCGTGCTGCGCGATTCGCTGTCGGATGAATTCGACGTGGACAACCTCCTGGAAACCGACGACACGCTTTCCTACCGTCGCCCTGGCATTGGCGACGACGTGCTCAAGAAACTGCGCCGCGGCGAGTGGGCCACGCAAGACCAGATCGACCTGCACGGCATGCGCCGCGAAGAAGCCCGCGAGGCGCTCGCAGCCTTCCTGCGCCGTGCCGTACAGCGTGGCATCCGCTGCGTGCGCGTGGTCCACGGCAAGGGACTCGGCTCGCCCGACAAAACGCCCGTGCTCAAGGGCAAGGTGCGCTCGTGGCTGGTGCAGAAGGAAGAAGTGATCGCTTTTGTCGAGCCCCGCAACACAGCCGGGGGCGCTGGCGCGGTGCTGGTGCTGCTGCGCCAGCCGCACGGCTCCTAAAGCACAGTCCTCCCATTCGCCCCGCTCATCACAAGAACAACACGCATATGCACGTGACCCGCCTGCAACTGGTGATGCACTGGGTGGAGATCCTCGCGGTCTTCTCGTTTGCCATCTCTGGGTTGGCGGAGGCCAAACGGCGCCGGCTCGATGCCGTGGGCGCATTCATCGTTGCGTTCCTGACCGCGTTCGGTGGCGGCACATTGCGCGATCTGCTTCTGGATCGACGGCCCTTCTACTGGATCGAGCACGAGCAATACCTGCTCGCGCTGTTCGTGATGAGCCTGTTCGCCAACTGGGTGATCCGACTGGTGAGCCAACTGGTGTCCGATCGCGTGCTGATCGTGGCCGACGCCATCGGCATGGGGCTCTTTGGCGTGCTTGGCACGCAACTGGCGCTCGATGCGGGCGTGCCGGTCTTCGTGTCGGTGATGATGGGTGTGATCACGTCGGCCTTTGGAGGCCTGCTGCGCGACGTGGTCTGCAATGAAGTGCCCATGCTGCTGCGGGACAATCACCCGTACGCAACGTGCGCGTTTCTCGGGTGCTTCCTTTACGTCGGGCTGACGCACACGGACTTGCTGCCAAGCGTGTCCGTGGTGATCGCCACGCTGGCGATCGTGATCGGGCGGCTAGCGACGCTGCGCTGGAACATCACCCTGCCGCGCTGACCGGCGCGAGCGCGCCGGCCACAGAAAAAGGCTTCAGACCGCCGCTTCGTCCTTCTCGCCGGTGCGGATGCGAATCACCTGCTCCACCGGCATCACGAAAATCTTGCCGTCGCCGATCTTGCCGGTCTTGGCGGCCTTGACGATGGTGTCGATGACGTTCTCGACCTGGCTCTCGGCCACCACCACCTCGATCTTGATCTTCGGCAGGAAGTCGACCACGTATTCCGCACCACGATACAGCTCGGTGTGGCCCTTCTGACGGCCAAAACCCTTGACCTCGGTGACGGTCAGGCCGGTCACCCCCACGTCGGCGAGCGACTCGCGCACTTCGTCCAGTTTGAAGGGCTTGATGATGGCGGTGATCTGTTTCATGGTGTCTCGCTCACTAGTTGGTGAAGTATTCAAGCATCCAATAATACTGGAGCCGGTTAATGCGCACATCCCGGGCGATGCCGGCCACCGTCTGCAGCAGCGTCGGATCGTCCGGAAAGTTCTTCAGCACATCGTGCTCGCTGCCATCGCGCAAGGGGCGACGCTGCCACGTGTTGCCATGTTCGTCGTTGTAGGCAATGGGCGTGCTTGAGCCGAACACATACTGGTTATCGAACCACAGCACACGCACGCCGGGCCCCAGGGCGCGGTGCAACGCTTCGACGTGCTGGCGCAAGCGCTGCAGCGGCACATGCGACCACCAGCAGCCTGCCGTCATCACATCAAACATGCCAGGCGCAAAAGGCAGCGCATCGTTGTCCGCGCGCACAAACGACGCCCTGGGGATGTCCTTGCCGCGCGCAATGCGCAGTACGGTGTCGTTGTAATCAGCGCCGACGATGCTGCGCGCGTCCGTCATCGCCTCGGTCCAGAAACCGGTGCCGCACGCCAGATCCAGCACCCGCGCACCGCGCGTCAGATCACGCACGCGCGCCTTCAACCACGCCAAATCCCCCTGCCGTTCCGGCCTCGCATAGATGCGTTCGTATTCGGGGGCACGCTTGGCGTAGTAGTCGAGCATGGCGGCGGCTTACTCTTTGAAACGCGACGTAATCGGATACCGCCAGTCGCGCCCGAACGCCCGCTGCGTCACGCGAATGCCCACTGGCGCCTGACGCCGCTTGTACTCGTTGATCTTGATGAGGCGCACGATCTTCTGCACGTCGGCCTCGGCAAACCCCGCAGCAATGATGTCGGCCACCGGCTGGTTCTGCTCCATGTAGCGCTGCACGACGGCGTCGAGCGCATCGTATTCGGGCAGGCTGTCCTGATCGGTCTGGTTCTCGCGCAGCTCGGCTGACGGCGCGCGGGTCAGGATGCGCTCAGGAATCACTTCCGACAACGAATTGCGGTAGCGGCACAGCCGGTAGACCAGCGTCTTGAAGATGTCCTTGATGACGGCAAAACCACCGGCCATGTCACCGTACAACGTGCAGTAGCCGACCGCCATTTCGCTCTTGTTGCCGGTCGTCAGCACGATGCGGCCGCTCTTGTTGGACAGCGCCATCAGCAGCGTGCCGCGAATGCGCGCCTGGATGTTCTCTTCCGTCGCATCTTCGGGTAGCCCGCGGAACTCCTCCGCCAATGCGCCCTTGAATGCGTCGAACATCGGGCTGATGGCGATTTCGTCGTACTGCACGCCCAGCCGAGCCGCCATGTCGCGCGCATCCACCCACGAGATATCGGCCGTGTAGCGCGAGGGCATCATCACCGCGCGCACACGATCGGCGCCCAGCGCATCGACGGCAATCGCCAGCACCAAAGCGGAATCGACGCCACCCGACAAGCCGATGATCGCGCCGGGGAAGCCGTTCTTGCCGAGGTAATCGCGCACGCCCAGCTTGAGCGCCTCGTACACCTGGGCTTCCAGCGAAGGCTCCGGCACGATCGCCCCCGGCAGCGCGCGTCCGCCGTCGAACTGCGCGTAGCCGACGCCCTCCACAAACTGCTCCATCCTCACGACGACGTTGCCTTCGGCGTCGAGCACGAACGAGCCGCCATCGAAGACGAGCTCATCTTGCCCGCCGACCAGGTTCGCATACACATGCGGCAAGCCCGATTCCTTCACGCGGTCACCGATGATCCGCTCGCGCAGGTCTTCCTTGTCGAGGTGATACGGCGAGGCGTTGGGGATCAGCACAACCTGCGCACCGGCAGCCTTGGCATAGGCCGTGGCCGTGGCATACCAGGCGTCTTCACAGATGACGACGCCGAAGCGCGTGCCGTCCACTTCGAACACAAAGGGCTCGGTGCCGGGCTGGAAGTAGCGCTTCTCGTCAAAAACCTCGTTGTTGGGCAATTCCAGCTTGTTGTACCGGCCGACCACGCAGCCGTCCGCGGCCACTGTGGCGCTGTTCGTGGGCTTGGGCAACAGGCCGGGGGCCGGGGCTTCCTGCGAGAGTTGCGGGTGCCCGATCAGCACGTGCAAACCCGGGAAGGCCGCCAGTTCGGCGATGAGCGCGTCAAGCGCGCGCGCGCTGGCATCAATGAAGGCCGGGCGCAGCAGCAGGTCTTCGGGCGGATAGCCCGTGAGCGACAGTTCCGGCGTGAGCAGAACGCGCGCACCAGCCTGGTGCGCTTCGCGCGCGGCGGCGACGATGCGGGCAGCATTGCCGGCGAAATCGCCGACGGTGCAGTTGATCTGGGCGAGAGCGACAGAGACGGTCATGGGGGCAATGTGGATTGCAAGCGCGGCATTCGAAGCTGGAATTAGAATCGGCGGCATGACCTCTCGCCCCCTTTTTCCCGAGCCCCAAGCGCGCGCTGGTTCGCGGCACGAATTAGCCAATTATCGCATGCGACTTGTGACCGATCTGCGTGACATTGGCCGCGATGCGTGGGACGCCCTGCTCGCCCTGCAGCCCGAGGCAACGCCCTTCCTGCGTTTCGATTTCCTGCACGCCCTGCATGAGAGCGGCAGCGCATCGCCCGACACCGGCTGGTCGCCGCAATACCTGACGCTGTGGGAAGACGGCCCCGATGGCGAAGTGCTCGCTGCGGCCGTACCGCTGTATGTGAAGGGCCACTCCTATGGCGAGTACGTCTTCGACTGGGCGTGGGCCAATGCGTATGCGCAGCATGGGCTGGAGTACTACCCGAAATGGCTGTCCGCCGTGCCGTTTACGCCAGTCCAGGGCGCGCGCTTGCTGGCGCGGGATGCGGCTGCCCGCGCGGCGCTGCTCGACACGTTGCTGGCGGTTGCGCGGCAGAGCGAGTTGTCATCGCTGCATGTGCTCTTTCCCACCGCCGGCGAGGCCGAGCAAATGCGTGCGGCCGGCATGCTGCTGCGGCAAGGGGTGCAATTCCACTGGTGCAATCCGGGCTTTGCCAGCTTCGACGACTTTCTGGCCGCGCTGGAACAAAAGAAGCGCAAGAATATCCGCGCCGAGCGCCGCCGCGTGCACGACGCCGGCATTACGTTCCGCCATGTGCCCGGCGCAGCGGCAACAGACGCCGACTGGCGCTTCTTCCACCGCTGCTATCGCACCACCTACCGCGAACATCATTCGTCGCCGTATCTGAACCTGGAGTTCTTCCGCCAGATCGGCCAGACGATGCCGGAAAACCTCCTGCTGGTGGTCGCCTCGCGCGACGGCAACGACATCGCCAGCGCGCTGCTGGTGGTCGACACACGGCCCGAAGCGTCCGTCATGTACGGCCGCTACTGGGGTGCGATCGAACATCACCCCTGCCTGCACTTTGAGACGGCGTATTACCAGCCGCTGACGTACTGCATCACGCACGGCATCCGCACGTTCGAAGGTGGCGCGCAAGGCGAACATAAGATGGCGCGCGGCTTCGAGCCGGTGGCGACGCTATCGGCACACTGGCTGGCGCACCCGGCGTTTGCCGATGCAGTCGGCAGGTTCCTCGACCGCGAGACGGCCGGCATGGAAGCGTATTTGGATGAACTGACAGACCGCTCGCCGTTCAGGCAACGATCAGAATCGGATTAGCGGCGGGAAACGGCGGAGGCGGGGAAAGACAGCGTCCGCACAAGCGGCGGACGCGGAAGCAAAGCTTAGTGTGCGGCAGGCTTCTGCCGGGCGATCACGCAGTGTGCGGCGTTCGAATCAACAGCCATGGCGGTCGATGCAACGGCACGCTCGCCAGCGTGGGCGGCGTCCGGCGGCCCAACCAGCAGCGCCCACACAGTAAATGCGGCCATGGCCACAGCGGAAAGCACGGGAACGACAACGGTCTTGTTCAACATCGCAGTACCAAGGGTTGGAGTCAAACTTGACGGGGAGTCTAGAGGGGCCGTTTCCGGTGGGCAAATGAGCGTTTCTTAAATCTCTGTGTAGCAGAACTACCGGGCGGTAAGTATGCAAAACTCGTAGAGAACTCCATGAAACGCATACAACGACCTAGCCCCGGCCGCAGATGGCGCTCTGACGCACGCCGACAAATCCGTGCGCATGACGCTGATGGCCACTTCGCAAAGAAAAAATCCCGGCGCTCCATCCGGAGCCCGGGATTTGTCAGACACGCCGTACGGCGAAATCCTGAAATTGCTTACTTCTTATAGTTGGCAACGCCGTCGGCGATTTCCTTGTGGGCTTCTTCAATGCCGCCCCAGCCTTCGACCTTGACCCACTTGCCGGCTTCCAGCGCCTTGTAGTGCTCGAAGAAGTGCTTGATCTGATCCAGCAGGTTCTGGCCGATGTCCGACAGGTCGGTCATGTGGGCCGTGGCCGGGCTCAGCTTGTTGACAGGCACGGCAACCAGCTTGGCGTCCACGCCGGATTCGTCGGTCATCTTCAGCATGCCCAGGGCACGGCAGCGCACCACGCAACCGTGGATGAGCGGAAACGGCGTGACGACCAGCACGTCGACCGGGTCACCGTCGCCCGAGAGCGTCTGCGGGATGAAACCGTAGTTGGCCGGGTAGCGCATGCCGGTACCCACGAAGCGGTCCACGAACAGCAGGCCGGTTTCCTTGTCGGCTTCGTACTTGACCGGGTCGCTCTGCGCCGGGATCTCGATGATGACGTTGAAATCGTTGGGGATGTCCTTGCCCGGCGAGACGTTGTTGAAGCTCATGGAAATGCTCCGGAATGCGCGAACTGCGTAAAAACGCGACGCAAATGGTTGGAAAGAAACGTGAAAATCTGTCGGCGGGCATTATAGCCCCTGACAACCTGCCGCTTCCCCTACCCGGCCTGCACCCGTGCGAAAATCGTGCGTTGCCGATCTTTTGCAGGACCCCCCCATGCATGCCCAGCACTTCATCGCCAACCGTCTGATGTCGCCCGACTCGGGGATGCGCATCAAGGTGTTCGACCCGTCCGACGGCCAATCCTTTGCCGAGATTGCGCGCGGCAACGCCACCGACATCACCGTGGCCGTGCACGCAGCGCGGCGTGCGTTCGAGGGCGTCTGGGGCCAGTTGCCGCCAGCCGAGCGCGGCCGTGTGCTCATGCGCGTGGCCCTGCGCCTGGCCGATCACGAAGAAGAACTGGCCCGCCTGGAAGCCCGCGACACCGGCAAGCCCATGCGCCAGGCGCGCGCCGACGCCCGCGCCGTGGCCCGCTACTTCGAGTTCTACGCCGGTGCGGCCGACAAGCTGCACGGGCAAACCATCCCCTACCCGGCCGATACCACCGTGCTGACCGTGCGCGAGCCGCATGGCGTAACGGCACACATCATCCCGTGGAACTACCCGATGCAGATCTTCGGGCGCAGCGTGGGCGCTGCACTGGCGGCGGGCAACGCATGCGTGGTCAAGCCGGCGGAAGACGCGTGCCTGTCGATCCTGCGCGTGGCCGAGCTGGCCGCCGAGGCAGGCCTGCCCGACGGCGCACTCAACATCGTGACCGGCTATGGCCACGAAGCGGGTGCGGCACTGGCTGCGCATCCCGGCATCAACCATGTGTCGTTCACGGGATCACCGGAAACGGGCAAAGCCGTTGTGCGAGCGGCGGCAGAAAACCACGTGCCCGTGACGCTGGAACTTGGCGGCAAATCTCCGCAAATCGTGTTTGCCGACGCCGATCTGGAAGCGGCCATTCCAGCCGTGGTGAACGGCATCATCCAGAACGCCGGGCAGACGTGCTCTGCCGGCAGCCGCGTACTGATCGAGCGCAGCGTGTATGAGGCGATGCTGGACCGGCTGGCCATGGTGTTCGAATCCATCAAGGTCGGGCCCTCGTCGCTGGATCTGGATTGCGGGCCGCTCATCAACCCCAAGCAGCAGCAACGCGTATGGGATTTCGTCTCGGATGCGCAGCACGCCAACATTCCGGTGATGGCCCAGGGCCAAGTGGTGCCCGAGGCGCCCGAGACCGGCTACTACCAGGCGCCGATGCTGCTGCGCGATGTGCCGCACACGCACCGGCTCGCACAGCAGGAAGTGTTCGGCCCGCTGCTGGCCGCCATGCCGTTCGATACCGAAGCCGAAGCGCTGGCCCTGGCCAACGGCACACCCTACGGCCTGGTGGCTGGCGTGTGGACGAACGACGGTGGCCGCCAGATGCGCCTCGCACGCAAGCTCAGGGCCGGCCAGGTCTTCATCAACAATTACGGGGCGGGCGGCGGCGTTGAACTGCCCTTCGGCGGAACGGGCCAATCGGGCCATGGGCGCGAGAAGGGCTTTGAAGCGCTCTACGGTTTCACCACGCTCAAGACCATCGCCATCCGTCACGGTTAAGGCGCAACGCAACATCCACCCACAACACGAGGAGACACCATGCGGCTTGCCGGCAAAATCGCCATCGTCACGGGCGCGGGTTCGGGTTTTGGAGAAGGCATCGCCAACACCTTTGCCCGCGAAGGCGCACGCGTCGTCGTCAATGACCTGAATGCGGAAGCCGGCGAACGCGTGGCCAGCGCCATTCGCGTGGCCGGCGGCGATGCGCATTTCGTGCACGCTGACGTGTCGAATGGCGATTCCGTCGCCAAATTGCTGGGCGCCACGCTGGGGCGCTATGGCGATCTGCACATCGTCGTGAACAACGCCGGCACCACGCACAAGAACAAGCCCCTGTTGCAGATCACCGAAGATGAGTTCGACCGCGTGATGGCCGTCAACGTGAAGAGCATTTACTGGACGGCGCATCACATCGTCCCGCACTTCCGGGAGCGCGGTGGCGGCGTGTTCGTCAATGTGGCGTCCACCGCAGGCATCCGGCCGCGGCCGGGGCTCGTCTGGTACAACGCCAGCAAGGGGGCCGTCATCACGGCCAGCAAGGCGATGGCGGCGGAGCTTGGCCCCGACAAGATCCGCGTGAACTGCGTGAACCCGGTGATGGGCGCCACGGGCCTCATCGAGCAGTTCATGGGCGTACCCGACACCCCTGAGAACCGCGCGCGCTTCCTGGCGACGATCCCGATGGGGCGGCTCTCCACGCCGCAGGATGTGGCCAACGCATGCCTGTATCTGGCGTCGGACGAAGCCGAGTTCATTACCGGCACGTGTTTGGAAGTGGACGGCGGGCGCTGCGTATAAACCCTGCCGGCGGGCGTCTTGGCGCATTCGCCCGAGAAGCGCAGAATGCTGTGGCGGTTTTCCAGGCCGAGGTAGGTAACGAGGAGCACTCGGCCTGAACTCACAACAATTCTGGAGACCCGATGGCCACCACCCCACCCACCTCACCGGTCGGCGGCGCAAGCACGCTGCCGCCCCAGTCCACAAGCGCGTTTGAAGAAGCCACGTACCGCAAGGTGACGTGGCGCCTCGTTCCGTTCCTGCTGCTGTGCTACGTGGTCGCGTATCTCGATCGCGTCAACGTGGGCTTTGCCAAGCTGCAGATGCTCAACGACCTTAAGTTCAGCGAGACCATCTACGGCCTGGGCGCGGGCATCTTCTTCATCGGCTACTTCCTCTTTGAAGTGCCGAGCAATGTGATCCTGCACCGCGTGGGCGCGCGCATCTGGATTGCACGGATCATGATTTCGTGGGGCATCATCTCGGCGGCCATGATGTTCGTGACCACGCCGGCCATGTTCTACGTAATGCGCTTTCTGCTGGGCCTGGCAGAAGCCGGCTTCTTCCCGGGCATCATCCTGTACCTCACGTACTGGTATCCGGGGCAGCGGCGTGGGCGCACCACCACCTTCTTCATGACGGCGATTGCGCTGTCTGGCGTGATCGGCGGCCCCATCTCAGGCTGGGCGATGAAGGCGTTTGGCGGCGTCTACGGCCTAGCCGGCTGGCAGTGGATGTTCCTGATCGAAGGCATTCCCTCGATCATCGTCGGCATCTTCGTGCTGGCTTATCTGGACGACCGCATCAGCCACGCGAAGTGGCTGACCGAGGAAGAGAAGGCGCTGCTCGCCCGCAACATCGCCGCCGAAGACGCCGAGAAGGAAGACCCGCCCATCCGCACCGTCATGGCCAGCCCGCGCGTGTGGCTGATGAGCCTGATCTACTTCACCTTCGTGATGGGCCTGTATGGCGTGAGCTTCTGGCTGCCGACATTGATCAAGCAGACCGGCGTGGCAGATCCGTTCTCGGTGGGCTTGCTGACGGCGATTCCGTACGGCGCGGCAGTCGTCGCCATGGTCTTGGTGGCCCGCAGCGCCGACCGTCTGCGTGAGCGCCGCTGGCACATCGCGATTCCCGCGGTGGTGGGCGCGGTCGGGCTCGTACTGTCCGCCGTGTGGCACACCGACACCACGCTGGCCATGGCCGCCCTCACGCTCGGCACCATGGGCATCCTGACCACGTTGCCGCTGTTCTGGAGCCTGCCGACTGCGTTCCTGGCTGGCACCGGCGCCGCCGCCGGCATTGCGCTCATCAATTCGCTGGGCAACCTTGCGGGCTTCCTGAGCCCCTACGCCGTCGGCTGGCTGAAAGACGCCACGCAGAGCACCGATTCCGGCATGTACATGCTGGCCGCGTCGATGGTGCTGGGTGCAATCCTCACGCTTTCCGTACCGGCACGGATGGTGAACAAATAGGCGCCGTCACCAGCAAGAAAAAAGGCCGGGGTCATCCCGGCCTTTCTCATTTCACGGCAAGCAATGCGCTTTGGCGATAGTGGCGCTGGGCATCTTCCATGCGCTCCGTCTGTTCGAACATCTGTGCAAGCGCCAGATGCGCATGGGCGCGCAGGTTGCCAGAGTGATCGGCATCGGCGTACTTCAATGCCGACTCCAGGTTCGACTGCGCCTTGCCCCAGAGCTGCTCCTTGAAGCACAGCATGCCGAGCGTGTAGAACAGGTCGGCATCCACCGGATGCTGGGCGAGCCATTTCTCGGCCTGCTGGATCAACAGCAGGGCCTTGCCCGGCACTGCGCAATCGGCGTAGCGACGGATCAGGCGGCTATCCCAATGCGTCTTCAGGCCATCTTCTACGATGCGCTTGGCATCATCGGTGCGGCCAAGCTGCGCAAAGTACAGCGCCGCCTGTGAGGCAATGCGAGGCGAGCGGCGCTCCTCCGTGGTCAGCTCGCGCCAGAAGCTGTTCAGCGCATCGGCATCGTGGCGGCGCTCAGCCAGCAGCGTTTCACACGCCATCTGCTTGAGTCGTGCGGCCAGCACGGAATGGATGGCGTTGCGCTTTTCCAGGGCACGCGTGAGGCGCAGCACCTCGCTCCAGTTCTTCAGATGCTGATGCGCACGCAGGGCAATGCGTTGCGCCTGAATCTGCCGCGAGCCCTGCGATTGCAGTTGCGCGATCTTCTCTAGCGCACCTTCCGCATCGCGTGCGTCGACCAGCAATTCGGCCATCGACACAAGCTTCGCCTGCTCACGATCGGGCGAAGACACTTCGGCCATCCAGGCGTCGCGGCGCTCGGTCTCCTGCATGCGGTGTGCGGCACGGGCACCGATCAGCGCGGCCGTTTCGCGCTGCGGCTCCCAAGCCTGTGCTTCGCGCGCCTGGCGCTCCGCATGGCCAAAGCGCCCGGCAAACAGGCTTTCCATCGCTTCGCGCAGCGCGGCAGACGCCTTCAGGATGCGGTTGCGCTCGCGATACGCTGCAGCACGCGCCGGCATGCCGGCCACATGGTGGAAAAGGCGCATCACAAGATGCAGCACCACGAACGTCGCCAGGAGTGCCGCCAGCACGAAATTGAGCGACATCTCGACCCGGTACGGCGGGTAGAACAGCACGACGTTGCTCAGGTTGAGTTCAGTAAACAGCGCCAGCCCAACGGCGGCAGCAAACAGGAGCGCGACCCAGAATACCCAGCGCATGCTCACTCCTTGCCCGAACCGCGCACGGCGGCAAGGCTGTCAGCCAGCGTCGGCACCTGCAGCGTGCCCGCCGTCGCGCGCACCTGCGACAGTTGATTCTGCACCGTGGTCACGCGCGAAGACTGCGTATCAAAGTAGCGCGCGAGCAGCGTATCGGCACGCCCCAGGTCGGCGCGGAACACGGCGTCATTGCGCGAGAGCAATGCCAGGCGTGCATTCATCAGGCGCAGCTTGAGGTTTTCGCGCAAGAACCACGCTTGGTCCGAAGACAGCAGCAATGCCTCGGTCTGGTCGACGCGGCGCACCTGTACGATCTGGCCGAGTTCGTCGCGCACGTCGCTCCACAGGCGGCCCCACCAGGCACGCACGCCAGCCGACCATCCGGCGTTTGACGGCGTCGATGCAACCGGCGCCGACGCGGCCGCAGCATGCGCCTTGGCATTCTTCGTGGGTTTCGCGGCCGCATGCGGCGCCTGCGCAGCCTGTTCCGCCTCCAGCGGCTGGGCCGACGAGATGAGCGGCAGCGTGTCTACAGCGTTGATGGCGTCATCCAACCGCAGCGCCGCACCCGCCAGATCAAACGACGGCATCGCCTTGAGCTTGGCCATGTCGCGCGATACCGCCCGGCGCACGGCGTTGAACTGCGGCTTGTCGAGCGTGGCCAGGCGCGCGTCGACCGTTTGCAGCGCAGCCAGCGCGCCGGCGACATTGCCCGTCAGTTGCAGTTGCTCGGCGGTGACTTCCAGCGAACGCTGGATCTCGGCGCGCTGCCAGTCATCGCGATTGCGCAGAAGGTCTTGGTTGGCCTGCTCCAGCGCGGCTTGGCGATCGCGCGTTTCAGCGGTGCGGGCATCCAGCGCACCGAATTTCTGTTGCAGCTGGGAAACCGAATCCTGATCCGCGCGCGACAGCACGCGCATCTCCTGCGCCAGCGCTTCGTTCGTCTGGGCGTGCTGACGGATCTCGCGCGCCAGGCGCTCGTTGCGCACCTGCAGCGCGGCCACCGCTGCCACAACCGCAACCAGCACCACCCAGATCAGCCAACCGCCACGGCGCGGCGCATGGTTGACCGTCATGGTGGGCGCAAACGCAGCCGGCGGAGCAGCAGGCGCTGGGGCCGGGCTCGGCTTGGCTGCCGCGGATGCGGGCGCTGGTGTCGAAGCAGGGGCAGAAGCGGGAGCCGCCGAGGGAACGGGAGTCTGCGTCACAGTGGAAGAAGAAGTAGACGGGTTTGATTCAGCCGACACCGCTGCCGGGGCATGCTCGGCTGCCGATACCGGCCCGGCCCACGCGAGCACGCTGGCGAGGAGCCGGTCGTCGCCGGCGCCGGTGAGCGTCACGTCGCGAAAGCCCAGCGATTTGGCTTGTTCGACGATGCGGGCGTGCGAAGCAAAGCATGGCGCGCCGTGCAGCGTATCCAGATCGGCGGGCGACAGATTGGCGCGGGCCAGTTCATCGAGATTACGGACGGCCTCGGAGCTGGTGAGCGTCCAGGCATGGCGGGCCGAAAGCACGGCACGTAACGCGAGCCACGCAGCGGCATCGGGCACCGGCACGCTGCGGCGATAGGCTTCCACCGTGCGGACCGATGCGCCGGCTTCGCGCAGTTGATCGGCCAACCATTCGCGGCCACCGTTGCCCCGCACGATCAGCACCTCCCGGCCGCTCAACGCGGGCACATCCAGCCGCGCGTACAGCGCTTCGGAATCCTGGCGTGCGTCGTCGGCATGCGTGTCGGGTTTGATCACACGGTGCGCCGGCGGAGCAACGCCGTGCGTGGCAAGTGCCTGTGCGCTCGCGGGGCCCACCACCGCTACCGGCACCTCCTGCGGCCAGCGGAAACCTTCCGACATGGCGGCAAATGCCTGTTGCACGGCGTTGGGGCTGACGAACACGACCAGTGCGTAGCGTGAAGGATCGCGCAGCGCGGCACGCAAGTCGTCGAGATTGGGCGTCGGCGCAATGTCGAGCAGTGGAAACTGGTGCGTACGCAGGCCGTGGCGCTCAAGCGCCGCCACCAGCATGGGCGCCTGCGCGCGCGGACGCGTGACCACCACCACGGGCGGGGTTGCCGATTGAACAGGCGGCGTGCTGGATGCGGGCGACGATGGTGACAAGCGCAGTGGCAAGTGGTCGTCCATGGCGAGCCGTGGGAGTTAGGTAGCGGGTGGGGCGTCGGCGCCCAGCATGGCAAGGATGTCGCGTGCGCCGCCGGCCAGCATCTGCTGGGCGACGCGCACGCCCAGCGCGTCCGCTTCGGCCTGCGTGGATGGCGTGGCCTCGCCGTCCGCGGCAAGTTTGCGGGTGCCGTCCTGCGAAGCGACAAAGGCGCGCAGGCGCAGCGTGCCGGTATCCGACCACTGCGCAAACGAAGCCAGTGGCACCTGGCAGGAACCGCCGAGGATGCGCGAAACGGCGCGTTCAGCCGTCACGGCCAGCGCGGTGGGGTCATCGTGCAGCGGCGCGAGACACGCTCGTACGTCTGCACGATCGGCGCGAATCTCGATGCCGAGTGCACCCTGCCCTGCTGCCGGCAGCGATTCTTCCGGCGCGATGGTCGAGCGGATACGATCAGCCAGGCCAAGGCGTTTAAGCCCGGCAGCAGCCAGGATGATGGCGGCGTAGTCGCCACGATCGAGCTTGCCGAGGCGAGTATCGAGGTTGCCCCGCAGCGGCTGGATGACCAGATGCGGGAAGCGCGCCCGCAGTGAAGCTTCACGGCGCAGGCTGGACGTGCCCACGACGGCGCCGGCCGGCAGCGAGGCCAAATCGGCGTAGTCGTTGGAAACAAAGGCGTCGCGCGGATCTTCGCGTTCGAGGACGGCCGAAAGCGCAAAGCCTTCGGGCAATTCCATCGGCACATCCTTGAGCGAATGCACGGCGAGATCGGCACGTCCCTCGGCCAGCGCGACTTCCAGTTCCTTCACGAACAAACCTTTGCCCCCCACCTTCGCGAGGGAGCGGTCGAGAATCTGGTCGCCGCGCGTGGTCATTCCAAGGATGGACACGTCGCACGCGGGATAGTATTTTTGCAATGCAGCACGCACGTGTTCGGCTTGCCAAAGGGCAAGCCGGCTTTCGCGCGAGGCAATGACCAGCTTGGTCGGCGCCTGGGCTGCAGGAGTCGTTGCAAGCTGGGATTGACGGGAAGTCGGGCGGGCGTTGGAAGACATGCGGCAATGGTAGCACGCAGCTTTTTCGCGACAGTCCGGCTATCACGTTGAAGTGATGCAGAAAAGAGGGCCGTTCAGGCACCTTACCTACCCAACCTAGGAGACACCATGACGCAGCCCGCCGCGCGCCGCGCTTCCTCGCGCGCGACCACAGCCCGCAAGCCTTCCGCCGCCCCCGCCAAGACCAGCAAGGCCCCGAAGGCCATCAAGGCTGCCAAGCCCGCCTCCAAACCGGTGACCAAGGCCAATGGTGCGGACGAAGCCAACGGCGCATCACTCGGTCCCACTTCCCGACGCTCGTCGGGCAGCGCCGCGGCCAAGGATCAGCCGCTGAAGGAAGACATCCGCTTTCTCGGGCGCCTGCTGGGCGACGTGCTGCGTGACCAGGAAGGCGGCACCGTCTTCGAAACGGTCGAGACCATCCGCCAGACTGCCGTGCGCTTCCGCCGCGACGGCGACCGTCAGGCCGAGCAGGATCTCGACCGGCTGCTGAAGACGCTCTCGCGCGACCAAACCACGTCGGTGGTGCGCGCCTTCAGCTATTTCTCGCACCTGGCGAACATCGCTGAAGACCAGCACCACAATCGCCGCCGCCGCGTGCATGCGCTGGCTGGATCGCCGCCGCAGCCGGGCAGCCTGATGCGCGCGCTGCTGTCGGCCGCCGATGAAGGCCTGTCGGGCGACGTGCTGCGCCGATTCTTCGAAACCGCGCTGATCGTGCCGGTGCTGACCGCCCACCCGACCGAGGTGCAGCGTAAGAGCACGCTCGATGCACAACGCGAAATCGCCCGCCTGCTGGCCGAGCGCGACGCACCGCTCACCACGCGCGAGCGCGAACGCAACACCGCGCTGCTGCGTGCCCATGTCACCAAGCTGTGGCAAACGCGCATGCTGCGCACCACGCGCCTGATGGTCGCCGACGAGATCGAGAACGCGCTGTCGTATTACAAAACCACTTTCCTGCGCGAAATTCCCGCGCTGTACCGCGAACTGGAAGAAGACATTGCGACCGCGTTCCCGCGTCGCGGCGCGCGGGGCGAACCGGCACCGCTGCCGCCCTTCTTCCAGATGGGCTCGTGGATCGGCGGCGACCGCGACGGCAACCCGTTCGTCACCGCGACGACGTTGCGCGACGCCGCACGCAAGCAGGCGAGCGTGATCCTTGCGTGGTACCTGGAAGAGATCCACGCGCTGGGTGCGGAGCTGTCGATGTCGACGTCGCTGGTGGATGTCAGCGCAGAGCTGCAAGCGTTGGCCGAGCGCTCACCCGACCATTCCGAACACCGCGTGGACGAGCCGTACCGCCGTGCGCTGATTGGCGTCTATGCGCGCCTGGCGGCCACGTGCCACGAACTGACGGGCGAAGACGCTGGCCGCCACGCCGTCGGCCCCGCTCCGGCTTACGGCAACGCAGAAGAACTGCGTGCCGACATCCAGATCGTCATCGATTCCTTGGCGGCGCACCACGGCGAGGTGCTGGCCGACGCACGGCTGGCATCGCTGGCGCGCGCGATTGATGTGTTCGGCTTCCACCTGTCGTCAATCGACCTGCGGCAGGTGTCGGACGTGCACGAAGCGACCGTCGCCGAGCTGCTGAAGGTTGCGGGTGTGGAAGGCGCCTATGCGGCGCTGTCCGAGGCCGACAAACGCACGCTGCTGCTGCGTGAGCTGCAACAGCCGCGCGTGCTGACGTTGCCGTTCCACGCATACAGCGAGCAGACCACGTCGGAGATCGACATCTTCCGCGCCGCCCGGGAAGTGCGTGCCCGCTACGGCAATCGCATCGTGCGCAACTACATCATTTCGCACACCGAGACGCTGTCCGATCTGCTGGAAGTGATGCTCCTGCAGAAGGAAGCCGGCATGTTCCGCACGGGCGCCAATGGCAGCGGCAGCGCCGCGCTGGATGTAATGGTGATCCCGCTGTTCGAAACCATCGAAGACTTGCGCAACGCGCCGGAAATCATGGCCGACCTGCTTGCCCTGCCCGGCTTCGATGCCGTGCTGGCGGCGCAGGGCAACGAGCAGGAAGTGATGCTCGGCTATTCGGATTCGAACAAGGACGGCGGTTTCCTCACCTCCAACTGGGAGCTGTACAAGGCCGAGCTGGCGCTGGTGGATCTGTTCGAGCGCAAGGGCGTGCGCCTGCGCTTGTTCCATGGCCGCGGCGGCACGGTCGGCCGAGGCGGCGGCCCGACCTACCAGGCCATCCTGTCGCAGCCGCCGGGCACGGTGAATGGGCAGATCCGCCTGACCGAGCAGGGCGAAATCATCTCCAGCAAGTTCGCCAATCCTGAGATCGGTCGGCGCAACCTGGAAACCATCGTCGCGGCCACGCTGGAAGCGACACTGCTGCCCACGCGCAACCGGCCGAAGGGCCTGGAAGATTTCGAAGCCGCCATGCAGGCGCTGTCGGACAACGCCTTTGCCGCGTACCGCAACCTCGTATACGAAACCCCGGGCTTCAAGGACTACTTCTTCGCCACCACGCCGATCACCGAGATTGCTGACCTGAACCTCGGTTCACGCCCGGCCTCGCGCAAGCTGATGGACAAGAAACACCGCCGCATTGAAGACCTGCGCGCGATTCCGTGGGGCTTCTCGTGGGGCCAATGCCGTCTGCTGCTGCCGGGCTGGTTCGGCTTTGGCAGCGCGGTGCAGCGCTGGCTCGATGACGCTGGCAACGCCAAGGCCCGCGCCGCGCGCCTGGCCACGCTCAAGCGCATGCACAAGCAGTGGCCGTTCTTTGCGAACCTGCTCTCGAACATGGACATGGTGCTGTCCAAGGCCGATCTGAACGTGGCGTCACGCTACGCGCAGTTGTGTGATGACCGCAAGCTGCGTAACGCGGTGTTCTCGCGCATCTCGGCGGAGTTCACGTTGACCGAGCAGATGCTGGCAGCCATCACGGGGCAGTCGGAGCGTCTGGCCGACAACCCGCTGCTGGCGCGTTCCATCAAGAACCGCTTCCCGTACCTCGACCCGCTGAATCACCTGCAGGTCGAACTGCTCAAGCGCTTCCGCTCGGGCAAGGCCGGCAGCGACGATGCGCGTGTGCGGCGCGGCATCCATCTGTCGATCAACGGGATTGCCGCGGGGCTTCGCAATAGCGGCTGATCAGGCAGCCAGCGCGGTGGCGGCCGGGCGACGGCTGATCCACGCCATCGCCATCGCGCCGGCGTACGACAGCGTCATCAGGCCGAACACCAGCGGCGAGGCATGCGCCAGACCGGGCACCACCGTGACGACCGCGCCCGCCGCTGCCACGCCCAGCAAACTCCCGGTCTGCCGCGCGGCGTTGAGCAACCCCGACGCCGTGCCGGCCAACTCGCCCGGCGCCGCAGACAGGATGGTCGACGTCATGGGCGCAATCGCCAGTGCGGTGCCGCCGCCGTAAGCCATCATCGTTGCACTCACCACCCAGATGTGCACTTGGCCGGTCAGTGCAGCCGACGTTGCCAGCAAACCCGCTGCGCCGATCACGAGGCCACTCAGCATCATCGTCGGCGTAGAAAAACGCGCCATCAGCTTGCCCGCGAAGATGTTGCCCGCCGACAGGCTCACCGCCATTGGCAGCATGACCAGGCCGGTCTGGCGTGCGCTCAGGTGTTCGACATTCTGCAAATGCAGGCTCAGCACGAACAACGCGCCGTAATAGCCGAAATTCAGCAGAAACCCCACGCCGTTGACCGCGCCCAGCGTGCGATGCCCCAGCCAGGCCAGCGGCACCAGCGGCGCACGCGCCCGGCGTTCGACCAAGACGAACAGCACCCCGGCCACCACCGTCAACAGCGCGGTACCCCACACCCACGGCGATTGCGCGCCGCGCACCGGCCATTCAATCGCGGCAAAACACAGCGCTGCGAGCATCACCGCGCTCGTCACCTGCCCCGCCCAGTCGAACGGCTTGGCGCGCGCAGGCTGCACGTGACGCACGATGACCCACGTGCCCAGCATGCCGACCACACCGAGTGGCACGTTGATCAGGAAGGCACTGCGCCAGCCATATGTGTCGACCAGCACGCCGCCCAGCGCCGGGCCCACGGCCGCGGCGGTCGCGACGATGGCGCCCCACAAGCCAATGGCCCAGGCGCGCTCGCGCGGGTCTTCAAACGTGCTGCGAATGAGCGATAGCGAACTCGGCAGAAACATCGCCGCCCCGACGCCCTGCAGGATGCGGGCGGCAATCAACGTGGCCACTGAAGGTGCCAGCCCGCAGCCGGCCGAGGCCACGATGAACACCGCCATCCCCGCCATGAACACGGTGCGCGCGCCAATGCGGTCGCTCAGCAAACCGCCCGTGAGGATGAAGGCGGCAAAGGCGAGCGTGTAGGCGTCAACAATCCAGGCAAGTTCTGCGACGCTGCTGTGCAAGCTGTCGCGCATGGCGATGAGCGCCACGTTGACCACGGTCGTATCGAGCACCGCCATGAACACACCCGACGTGAGAATGCCCAGCGTTGCGTTGCGGCGCCAGCGGCTGAGATCGGGTTGCAAGTCAGCCGAGGGAGTGACGCACATGGTGTTGGCGTGGCATGAAGACATGGCGGAACCGTTTGGCAATTTCATGCAGCCAAGTGTAGGCTGGAGAGCGCATGCAAAAAAGCAGCGTTTTTGCATTGCAACGCTGCAGATTTGCATCACTCATCTACGCATATTCGGAGCCCGACGTGAACTGGGACAACGGACGCTTTTTCCTGGCGGTAGCGCGCACCTGTACGCTGCGCGGTGCGGCCCAGCGCCTGGGCGTGGATCAGGCCACGGTGGGCCGCCGCATCGCAGCGCTGGAAGACGAGCTATCGGCCAAGCTCTTCCTGCGGACGTCGACCGCGCTGGTGCTCACACCGGCCGGCGAAGCGCTGATCGGACCGGCCGAAGCAATGGAGCAGGCGGCACACACCATCGAGCGCCGCGTTGCCGGCATCGACGACCAACTCGCCGGCACGATCCGAGTGGCCACGACCGACACGATGGCAGCCACCTTTGTGTTGCCGGCCATCGCGCAGCTGCGGCAGCAGCATCCGGGCATCGACGTCGTCTGCATGGCGTCCAAGAGCATTGCCAACCTGACCAAGCGCGAAGCCGACGTGGCCGTGCGCACGCTGCGCCCGGATTCACCAGACCTCATCGCGCGGCGCATCGGCCAAATGGAAACCGGTATCTATGCGAGCCGCAGCTACGTCGCCGCGCGCGGCGAGCCTGAGGAAGGGACGGCCTTTGCGGGGCACGACCTGGTGCTTTACCCGCGCAACGAAGTGCCGTGGATGTGGGAAGACCTCTGCGGCGAGCCGATCACGCGCGGGCGCGTCGTCTTGCAGAGCAACTCGGCGCTGGCGCTGTTCGAGGCGGTGGCCGCAGGCATTGGGATCACCGAGCTGGTTTGCCGCCGCGCGCAAGCGTATCCACAACTGGTGCGCGTACTGCCAAACCGTCGGAGCATGCAGGACGTCTGGCTCGTCACGCACGCCGATCTGCACAAGACCGCGCGCGTGCGGGCCTTGCTCGATTGCATCGTCGAAGCATTCGACGCGCACAAAAAAACCGCCACACCGTAACGAGCAGCCGGTGTGGCGGCCCAACAAACCCTTTAGCTGATGAACGCCACCGGCACCGGGTCTTCACCCAGCACCGAGAGCAGCACCGCCCAATGCATTGCCTCGTCGCCCAGGATGCTGGCGGCGGCCTTGGTCAGGTCGCGCGTGTAGAAATTCGGCATCACGCCCAGGTAGGCCGAAGTGGCGCCCTTTTCCAGCCCGGCGGCAAAACGCAGCACGTCGGCCTGCGTCTTGAGCTGGCTGACCGGGAAGTTGTATTCCGCCACCTTCTTCTCCATGACCGGCGTACCACCCAGTTTGGACACCGTTCCCGCCAGCACCGCCGCGTGTGCCTTGTGGTGGCCCTGGAACTTCACAGCCGTCGCCAGCACGGGCTTTTGCAACAAGCCGCTTTCTGCGCCCACCTGATATGCGGCGATGGCTTGGTACTCCAGCCCAAGCGCCACGTTCAGGATGCTGATGTCGTCTTTCACGCTGCCTGATTGGGTCTGCGCCCAGGCAGGCATCGACTGGCCCAGCGACACCGCCGCCAGCGAACCCAGCGCCATCAGCCCCGGCGCGCGCAGCAGCACGCGGCGGCGCGCGTCGATGCGCGGGCTGTCACTCTCCAACTGATCCATCTCTTTGGTTGTGTCCATCGTCGGTCTCCTTGCATATGTGGGGAAAAGCGCGATCCGTGCGGTGCGTGATGGGAATCGCGGGCGTTTGTCCAGCGCCTGACCTCTTGTACGAAGCGCGCGCCCAACTGGATGCAAATACCTCAGCACCTTTCACGTGAATTCCCCCGGCAACCACGGTTTCTACTTACACTCTGGGCAGGACCGTCCACAAAAAGCTGCCCCGTGCTCACCTTCCAGCGCACCGCCGACGACCACGCCGCGCAAGACGCCGATCCGCCGACGGCGGCCGCGGCAGCTCGCTCCCAAAGCGCCGACGCGGAAGAGCTGGCGGCGTTGCTGCAGCGCATCGGCCTGGGTGACCGCGACGCCCTGCGCACGCTATATACGCGCTGCGCACCGAAACTGTTTGGGCTCGCGCTGCGTATCTTGGTCAGGAAGGACTGGGCCGAGGACGTCTTGCAAGAAAGCTTCGTCAACATCTGGCGCCATGCCGGCGATTACCGCCCGCATCTGGCCGCCCCCATGACGTGGATGACCACGATCGTGCGCAACCGTGCACTCGATTGCCTGCGCCGGCAGCGTGCCGAGCGCGTGCAGGAATCCGTGCCGCTGGATGACACCTACGCCGATGTCCTGGCCGACCACGCCCCTGGCCCGGCGGACCTCGCGCTCGCCGGCCAGCAAGCCCGCGCGCTGGCCGAATGCCTCAAGCGCCTGGACCCAAAGCAGCGCGAAGTCGTGTCGCTCGCCTATCTGCGTGACCTGTCGCACAGCGAGCTGGCACAAGCGCTGTCACTGCCGCTGGGCACCGTCAAATCCTGGATGCGGCGCGGGTTGGACCGCCTGCGCGAATGCCTCGGAGCACCGTAATGGACCCGCGCCGCCACCCCGATCTCGTCGACAAGCTGGCCGCCGAATATGCGGTCGGAACATTGCGCGACGGCGCACGCCGCCGATTCGAGCAGATCATTCGCCACGACGATGCCGTGCGTGCCACGGTCGAACGCTGGCAGCGCTATCTGGCCGACCTGCCGGCGCTCCAGCCAGCCACGGCGCCGCTGCCGGAAATTCTCTGCCGGGTTGAAGTGCAACTCGGCTGGCGCGAACCGGCGCCGCCGCGGAAAGCGGTCTGGCAGCGGCTCTGGCAAGGTACCGGCTTCTGGCGCGGCGCCACCGCAGTCGCGGCGGTGGTTGCGGCGGTGGCGATCGGGCTGAACCTGAGGCTGGCGCAGCAATTGCGCGAGGCGCCTGTCGCCAACGCCGTGGCCGTGCTGCAGGACGCGAAGGCCCAGGCGGCCGTCCTCGTCACCTGGGATGCGCGCACCGGCACGCTATCGCTCAAGCGGCTGGACGCAACGCCGCTCAACACTGAACAGGCCTTGCAGCTCTGGGCGCTGCCGCCCGGCGGGCATCCTCAGTCACTTGGGGTGATCGGGCACCAGCGCGCCGTGCGGCTGACGGTGGCGCAGCCGTTGCGGCAGGTCCCCGCACTGGCCATCAGCGTGGAACCGCGTGGCGGCTCGCCCAATCCGGAGGGACCGACCGGCCCCGTGGTCTTCAAGGGCGCGCTGATCGACAGCACGCTGTAGCCGGCTCTGGCGCGGGGGCTGAAAGTCCCGGCGGGCGATATAATCGCGGTTTCCTGAATTTGCGGCTGGCCCCTCCTGCTAGCCGCCTCCTCCAGCAGTCCGCCCATGACCTCCCAACTCGCCAAGAAGGCCGAAGCGTGGTCCGCCCGCTTTAACGAGCCGGTGTCCGATCTCGTCAAGCGCTATACCGCGTCGGTGTTCTTCGACAAGCGCCTCGCACTGTTCGACATCCAGGGCTCGCTCGCGCACGCCGCCATGCTCGCCAAGCAGGGCATCATCGCCGAAGCCGATCGCGCCGCCATCGAAAAGGGCATGGCGCAGATCCGCCAGGAGATCGAAGCCGGCACGTTCGAGTGGAAGCTGGACCTGGAAGACGTGCACCTGAACATCGAAGCGCGTCTGACCGCCATGGCGGGCGACGCCGGCAAGCGCCTGCACACGGGCCGCTCGCGCAACGACCAGGTTGCCACCGACATCCGCCTGTGGCTGCGCAGCGAGATCGACAACATCGTCGGGCTGCTCAAGGCCCTGCGCAGCGCGCTGCTGGACTTGGCCGAACAGCACACCAACACCATCGTCCCGGGCTTCACGCACTTGCAGGTCGCGCAACCGGTGGTGTTCGGCCATCACCTGCTGGCCTACGTCGAGATGTTCACCCGTGACACCGAGCGCATGCTTGACGCCCGCAAGCGCGTCAACCGCCTGCCGCTGGGCGCCGCGGCGCTGGCTGGTACGAGCTACCCGATCGACCGTGAATTCGTCGCCCAGCAACTCGGCTTTGACGGCGTGTGCCGCAACTCGCTGGACGCCGTGTCCGACCGCGACTTCGCCATCGAATTCTGCGCCGCCGCCGCGCTCGTCATGACGCACGTCTCGCGCTTCTCTGAAGAGCTGGTGCTGTGGATGAGCCCACGTGTGGGCTTTATCGACATTGCGGACCGCTTCTGCACCGGCAGCTCGATCATGCCGCAGAAGAAAAACCCCGACGTGCCCGAACTGGCGCGCGGCAAGACCGGCCGCGTCAATGGCCACCTGATCGGCCTGCTCACGCTGATGAAGGGCCAACCGCTGGCCTACAACAAGGACAACCAGGAAGACAAGGAACCGCTGTTCGACACCGTGGATACCGTGGTCGACACGCTGCGCATCTTTGCCGACATGGTGCCAGGCATCACCGTCAAGGCCGACGCGATGCGCGCCGCAGCTCTGCAGGGCTACGCCACCGCCACCGATCTGGCCGACTACCTCGTCAAGCGTGGCCTGCCCTTCCGCGATGCACACGAAGCCGTGGCGCACGCGGTGCGCGCGTGCGACGACCTGCGCTGTGATTTGGCAGACCTGTCCGTGGCACAACTGCGCGACATCTGCGGCCTGGGCGACAAGTCCGATCTGATCAGCGACGATGTACATGCCGTGCTGACGCTGGAAGGCTCGGTCGCCTCGCGCAACCACATCGGCGGAACGGCGCCGGAGCAGGTGAAGCAAGCCATTGCGTTTGCTCGGGCGGCGCTGGCTGAGTAATCTGCCGCACGCTGCAAACAAAAACGCCGCGCTGATTCAGCGCGGCGTTTTTGTTTTGCGTGGCTGAAACTCAGCGCACGCAGTCGACGAAATACCCCATCTTGCCGTCGACCTCTTCCTCGACCAGGCCGTGAATGTCGGTCTCGAAGCCCGGGAACAGCTTGTTGAACTCGCGTGCGAATTGCAGGTACTGCACGATCGTCTTGTTGAAGCGTTCGCCCGGAATCAGCAGCGGAATACCCGGGGGATACGGCGTCAGCAGGATGGCGGTGATGCGGCCTTCCAGGTCGTCGATTGCCACGCGCTCGGTTTCACGGTGGGCCATCTTGGCCCAGGCGTCCGACGGCTTCATCGCCGGTTCCATGTTCGACAGGTACATCTCCGTCGTCACGCGAGCCACGTCGTTGGCCTGGTAGACGCTGTGGATGCTGTCGCACAGCTCACGCAGGCCGATGCGCTCGTACTGCGGGAACTGGCGCACGAACTCCGGCAACACGCGCCACAGCGGCTGGTTGTTGTCGTAATCGTCCTTGAATTGCTGCAGCTCGGTCACCATCGAGTTCCAGCGGCCCTTCGTGATGCCGATGGTGAACATGATGAAGAACGAGTAGAGACCGGTCTTCTCGACGATGATGCCGTGCTCAGCCAGGTAACGCGTCACGATGGCGGCCGGGATTCCCGAGTCGCTGAACTTGCCGTCCACGTCCAGGCCCGGGGTGATGATGGTGGCCTTGATCGGATCAAGCAGGTTGAAGTCTTCGGCCAGGTTGCCAAAGCCGTGCCAACGCTCGTTGGCCTTCAGCATCCACGCTTCGCGGTCTTCGATGCCTTCGTCGGACAGGTCGTTCGGGCCCCAGACCTTGAACCACCAGTCGTCGCCACGTCCACTGCCGCCATTCGTGCCGACGTATTCCTGTTCCACCTTGCGCATGGCGCGGCGGAAGTCCAGCGCTTCGGCGATGCTCTCCTCCACCAGCGCAGTACCGCCCGGCGCCTCCATCATCGCCGCGGCCACGTCGCATGAAGCGATGATCGAATATTGCGGGCTCGTCGACGTGTGCATCAGATACGCCTCATTGAAGCGGTACGTATCGAGCTTGCGCGTTTCGGAATCCTGCACGAGGATCTGCGAGGCCTGCGACAAGCCGGCCAGCAGCTTGTGCGTGCTCTGCGTGGCAAACACCAGCGCGTCCTTGCTGCGCGGGCGACCGTGACCAATGGCGTGCATGTCCTCGTAGAACGGGTGGAACGACGCATGCGGCAGCCACGCTTCATCAAAGTGCAGCGTGTCGATTTCGGTCGACAGCATGTTCTTGATCATCTCGGCGTTGTACAGCACGCCGTCGTATGTGCCCTGCGTGATGGTCAGGATGCGCGGCTTCTTGTTCTTGGCCTGGCTGGCGAACGGGTGATCGGCGATCTTCTTGGCAATCGTTTCGGGCTCGAACTCGCTCTTCGGGATCGGGCCGATGATGCCGAAATGGTTGCGCGTCGGCATCAGGAACACGGGGATCGCCCCCGTCATCATGATCGCGTGCAGGATCGACTTGTGGCAGTTGCGGTCCACCACCACGATGTCGCCGGGCGCCACGTTGGCGTGCCACACCATCTTGTTCGACGTCGACGTGCCGTTGGTCACGAAGAACATGTGATCCGAACCGAAGATGCGCGCGGCGTTGCGCTCAGACGCGGCCACCGGGCCCGTGTGGTCAAGCAACTGGCCGAGTTCTTCCACGGCGTTGCAGACGTCGGCGCGCAGCATGTTCTCGCCGAAGAACTGGTGGAACACTTGCCCCACCGGGCTCTTCAGGAACGCCACGCCGCCCGAGTGCCCCGGGCAATGCCACGAATACGAGCTGTCCTGCGCGTAGTCGATCAGCGCCTTGAAGAACGGCGGCGGCAGTGAATCCAGGTAGTTGCGCGCTTCACGAATGATGTGTCGGGCCACGAACTCGGGCGTGTCCTCGAACATGTGAATGAAGCCGTGCAGCTCGCGCAGCACGTCGTTCGGCAGATGGCGCGAGGTGCGCGTTTCGCCGTACAGGAAGATGGGAATGTCGGCGTTGCGGCGACGCACCTCGGCCACGAAGGCGCGCAGGTTTTCTACCGCTTCCGGTTCGGGCTTGTCGTTGTCCGGGTTGATGAATTCATCGTCGTCGATCGAGACGATGAAGGTGGAGGCACGGCTCGACTGTTGGGCGAACGAGGTCAGGTCACCATAGCTGGTGAGGCCAGTAACCTCCATCCCCTCCTGCTCGATGGCCTGGGCCAGCGCGCGAATGCCCGACCCGGAGATGTTCTCGGAGCGGAAGTCCTCGTCAATGATGATGACGGGAAAGCGGAATTTCATCGTGGTTCCTTATGGATGAAGCTAAAGGCACCGCTCCGGATACGCCTGAACGCGCGGAAACGGACTACAAAAACTAGGTCTTGGGCAGCGTCACACCGTGCTGGCCTTGATACTTGCCACCACGATCCTTGTACGAGGTTTCGCATTCCTCGTCGCTCTCGAAGAACAGCACCTGCGCGCAGCCTTCGCCGGCGTAGATCTTGGCGGGCAGCGGCGTGGTGTTGGAGAACTCCAGCGTCACGTAGCCTTCCCATTCGGGCTCGAACGGCGTGACGTTCACGATGATCCCGCAGCGCGCGTACGTGCTCTTGCCCAGACACACGGTCAGCACCGTGCGCGGGATGCGGAAATACTCCATCGTGCGGGCCAGCGCGAACGAGTTCGGCGGGATGATGCACACATCGCCCTTGAAGTCGACAAACGACTTCTCGTCGAAGTTCTTCGGATCGACGATGGTGCTGTTGATGTTGGTGAAGATCTTGAATTCGTCGGCGCAACGGATGTCGTAGCCGTAGCTCGACGTGCCGTAGGAAACAATGCGGCGCCCTTCGGATTCGCGCACCTGCCCGGGCTCGAACGGCTCGATCATGCCGTGCTGCTCGGCCATGCGGCGGATCCACTTGTCGGATTTGATGCTCATGGAGCGTCCAGATACCTTGGATGAACAAATGGGGGCAGGCTTCGCGGTGCGAAAACTGTCCCCATTTGGTCACGCCAGCAGGCCGGCCCGCGGCTGGGGCCGGTTTGGAACGCGGATTGTACTCCCAAACCTGTGACGGAAAACCCCGTGGCGGCTGATGGCTTGCGCGGGCCTTATCCGAACAAACGCGGACAGATCAGCGGCCGGATTCCGCCGCCTGGGGCAGCTCCCCGCGCGGCCCGACCGTGCCGGCCACCTCCGGCTCGGCCACAAAACGGTCCCGCCCCGTGTAGAGCAGAAAGTGCCGCCCAGTGCACCGCGCAAACAGCGTCAGGTTGACCCGCTGCGCCATCTGGTGGCCCATCTGCGTGACCCCCGAGCGCGACAGCAGGAACGGAATGCCCATCTGCGCGCCTTTGATGACCATCTCGGAGGTCAGGCGGCCGGTGGTGTAGAAGATCTTGTCGCCGCCGCCCATTCCCTCAAGCCACATGAGGCCGGCGATGGCATCCACGGCATTGTGGCGGCCCACGTCTTCGATGAAGTGCAGCAGTCCGCCGTGCACATCGAACAGCGCGCAGCCATGCACCGACCCCGCTTGCTTGTAGATCGACTGCTGCAGGCGGATGGTGTCGACCACGCGATACAGCGTGGTCTGCGTCATGCGCGCGTCGGACGGCAGATGGATGGCGTCGATCTCGTCCATCAGCGAGCCAAACACGGTGCCCTGCCCGCAACCGGTGGTCACGGTGCGGCGGGCGGTCTTCTCATCCAGGTCTGCAATGCCGCCGCGCGTGGTGACGGCAGCGGATTCGGTTTCCCAGTCGACCTGGATGGAGGCGATGTCGTCGATGCTGCTGACCAGGCGCTGGTTACGCAGATAGCCGAGTACGAGTGCTTCGGGCGCGCCGCCCAGCGTCATCAGCGTGACCAGTTCGCGCTTGTCGAGGTAGACGGTGAGCGGGCGTTCACCGGGGATGTAGACATTGCGGGCGCGGCCCAGCTCGTCGAGCACTTCAACCTCGTCGAGCAGCGGAACGGAAGCGTTGGTCAGTTCAGGGCGCAGCGGCATCAATGTCTTCGTTCAAATAAAAATGCGCACGGCAAGCGTGCGCATGGTGCGGCTGGTACCTGCGCGAGCAGGTACCGCGTGCGGGCGATCAGTTCGCCACGATCACGCCGCAAGCGATGCGCCCGCCGGAATTGCCGGTGGGCTGGGTCATGTAGTCGTCCTTGCCTGCGTGGACGATCAGCGCATGGCCGACCAGGCTCGTGGGCCCAGGCGACAGCGTCACGCCGGAAAGAACGATCGAGCCGACGGCCTTGCCGTTGGCATCGGATTGCAGCATCGGAATGTCGCCGGCGTGGTGTGCGCCGTGGCGCGGATCACCGTGCTGCTGGCCGGTCGGGTTGAAGTGGCCGCCGGCGCTATTGCCATCCGCCGACGAGCAATCGCCCTTCTCATGCACGTGGAAACCGAACATGCCGTTGGCCGGCAAACCAGAAATATCCACGGCGATGGCAACCCGATTGTCGCCTTGCTGCGCGAGCTTCACGCTGCCTTGCACGGTACTGCCGCTCTTGGGTGCCAGCACGGCCGAGGCCGCCATGGCGCCGTCACCAGCATTAGCCGCCTTGGCCGTCGACGCTGAGTTCGATGCGCAGCCGGCCATCAGGCCGATCGCGGCGAGTGCAATCACGAGTTGCTTCATGTGTCACCTCCAGTCAGGGTTCACTCGGGGAGCGGACGATTGTACTGCCGGATGATGAACACGCAACATTGGCAACAGCGGTTCACCCTTTGGCCGCTGGTGCAGATGCTGGAGGCATGGGTGCGACAAACGGCCCGGGGTCAACGCACGGCGCGCCCGGTTGCGTATGCGCAGCCTTGCCGCCGGCCTGGTAGGACGCCGCCACCTTGTCCTGGGCCTTGCACGTCTGGAACGCGGCCACCTTGTCACCCCAGGCTGCCTTGGCCTTCGCCAGAACGGCCTGTGCCTTCTGTTCTTCCGTCGGTGCCGGCAGCTTGGCGCCGGCCAGTCCGCTTGTCAGGCTCAGCATGGCGGCAGCAAGTGCCATACCTGCGGCGCGGCTCAGAGCGGATGCATGCATGGTGAGGTTCCTTGATTCGGTGGCGGTCGATGGCGTCATGACTTGGCGGGCTGCTCGCTCGGCGCCGGCGGCGCAGGCGGTTGAGTCCGCTGCGCGGGGATCTTGCCGGCCTTGACGTCGTCGTACCAAAGCTCGTGATGCTCCTTCGCCCAGGCCTCGTCGACATAGCCATCACGCATTGCGCGGTAAGCCCCTTCCATCCCGACCGTGCCCATGTAGATGTGGCCCAGCGACATGCAGATCATGCCCACCGCCGCAATGGCGTGAATGACCTCGGCCAGTTGCATCGTGCTGCGGTAGTAATCCACGCCCGGGACGATGCGATCGAGCGTCCAGCCCGAGGCCGACAGGATCAGCCCGAACACGACGAGCCCGCCCCAGAACCAGAGCTTCTCGCCGGCATTGAAGCGGTGCGACGGCACTTCGGCGCCGTGCTCGCCGGCAAACATGCCGCCCAAGCTCAGCAGCCATTTCATGTCGCCGCGGCGCGGCAGGTTGTCCCCCACCCACATCACGAAGGCCAAGATGATGCTGACCGTGAAGAGCGGCCCCACCAGGTTGTGGAGATTTTTCAATATGTACGTCAGCCAGCCGAACAACTGGTGCCCAAGGATCGGCAGCAGAAAATGCTTACCCCACAGCATGACGATGCCCGACACGCCCAGCGTGACGAAGGAAATCGCCATCGTCCAGTGCACATAGCGCTCGGTGGGCGTGAAGCGCTCGATCTTGCGGCCGGTGGGCGCTTCCTTCAGGGGAATCGTGCCGCGCCACAGGAAAAAGCCCAGGATGAGCAGCGGCACCAGCACCACGAGCCACCCCCCCCACACGGTGATCACGCCGTTGCGGAACAGCCGCCATTTCTGCCCGGTGCGCTGGATCAGCACGCCGGCTTCCAGCCCGGGAATGCTGGCGTAATGGGCCTGATCGGAGTTGACCTCGCGCCAGACAGGCGCGTTGTTGCCGGGTCGTGCGACACGGCGTGCGGCCTGGTCTCGCGCCTCTTTGGCGAGATCGCGCTTCTGTAGATCAAATACGTTCTCCGAGACGACATTGGAGAACGGTTGCGCCGGTTGCACAGCCGGGTTGACGGGGGCATTGTTGGCGGCCGGCGCGCTGGCCGGCTGCTGAGCGCTCGCCAACGCCGCCGCTGCGCCGAGCAACACGGCCATCGCAAGGTGTTTCCAGGAAGTGCCCATGGACGAACCTCCGCTCGTACGTGTCATGGCGTCATGGCGTCTTGTTGTACTCGTTCTGGTATTGGCCGCGCGCGCGGATCTGGTTCTCCCAGCTCGTGCGGTCACCGGGCGTCCAGTTCTTGGCCATGAACGGATCGTCTTCCGCGCCCTTGTAGGCTGGCGCGTCGTCCTTGCGGTGCGAGGCAAAGGCGACTTGCGGGCGTTCGCCGCAGGCACCGAGCAACAGCGCAGCGCCCAGGGCGATCAGCAGGCTGGTCGATCGTGCTCTGGGGGTCATGATTTTGCTCCCGGCGTTGAAGCAGGCGCGGCCGGAGTAGCCGGCGCTGCCTGGCTGCCTTTGCCGTGCCCACCGCCGTAAGCCGTGCCCCATCCGAACAACTCAGCGCCCTTTCCGCGCTTCATGACCCGGTTACGCAGGATGTCGGAAATCACATCGCCATCGCCGCCCAGCAGCGCCTTCGTCGAGCACATTTCGGCGCACAGCGGCAGCTTGCCTTCAGCGAGGCGGTTGCGACCGTACTTCTCGAATTCTTCCTCGCTGCCGTTCTTCTCGGGGCCGCCCGCGCAGAACGTGCACTTGTCCATCTTGCCGCGCACGCCAAACGTACCTTGGCTGGGGAACTGCGGCGCGCCGAACGGGCACGCATACGAGCAGTAGCCGCAGCCGATGCAGACGTCTTTGTCGTGCAGCACCACGCCGTCTTCGGTGCGGTAGAAGCAGTCGACCGGGCAGACCGCCATGCATGGGGCATCGGAGCAATGCATGCACGCCACGGAGATGGACTTCTCCGCGCCGATCATGCCGTCGTTGATCGTGACCACGCGGCGACGGTTCACGCCCCAGGGCACCTCGTGTTCGTTCTTGCAGGCCGTGGCGCAGGCGTTGCATTCGATGCAGCGCTCGCTGTCACAGATGAATTTCATGCGTGCCATGTTGATCTCCCCGTCCTTATGCGAACCGCTCGATCTGGCAGACCGTCGTTTTCGTTTCCTGCATCATCGTCACCGAGTCGTAGCCGTAGGTCGTGGCCGTGTTGACGGCCTCGCCACGCACGATCGGGTGGGCGCCTTCCGGGTAGTAATCGAGCAAGTCCTTGCCCTGCCACCAGCCCGAGAAGTGGAACGGGATGAAGGCGTGATCCACGCCCACGCGCTCCGTCACCAGCGCGCGCACCTTGATCTGGGCGCCGGTCGGCGTCTTGACCCAGACAAAATCGTTGTGACGAATACCGCGGTCGGCCGCGGCCTTCGGGTTGATCTCGACAAAGTTCTCCTGCTGCAGCTCGGCAAGCCACGGGTTGGAGCGCGTCTCTTCGCCGCCGCCCTCGTACTCCACCAGACGGCCGGAGGTGAGGATGATCGGGAATTTCTCGTGGACCTTGTTCTCGATATTGCGCTGCTGCACTGTCTTGTACAGGGTGGGCAAGCGCCAGAAAGCCTTCTTGTCGTCGTGCGTGGGGTACTTGGCGACCATGTCGGGCCGCGTCGAATACAGCGGCTCGCGGTGCTGCGGAATGCCATCGGGGAAGTTCCACACGATCGCTCGGGCCTTGGCGTTGCCGAACGGGTGGCAACCGTGCTTCATCGTCACGCGCTGGATGCCGCCGGACAAATCGGTCTTCCAATTCTTGCCTTCAGCGGCCTTCTTCTCGGCGTCGGTCAGGTCGTCCCACCAGCCCAGTTTCTTGAGGAAGACGTGATCGAACTCGGGGTAGCCTGTCGTCAACTCCGAGCCCAGCGAGAACGAGCCATCTTCGGCCAGCAGGTTGACCCCGTCGCGCTCCACGCCAAAGTTGGCGCGGAAGTTGCCGCCGCCCTCCATCACATGCTTGCTTGTGTCGTACAGGTTGGGTGAGCCGGGATGCTTGAGTTCCGGCGTGCCGTAGCACGGCCAAGGCAGGCCGAAGTAATCGCCGGTGAGGTCGTAGCCGGTTTCGGCGTCCTTGCCGCCCTTGCAGCGCAGCGTGCGCACATCAAACAGATGCATGTTGCGCATGTGAGCCTTCAGGCGTTCCGGCGATTGCCCTGTGTAGCCGATCGTCCAGTTGCCGCGATTGATTTCACGCAGGATCGATTCGATCTCCGGCTCGCGCCACGTCATGCCGGCGCGTTTGTATTCGGTGATCTTGTAGTTCTTTGACAGCTCCTTGCCGAAGCCGAGCCGATCGGCAAACGCCTGCATGATCACGTGGTCCGGCTGCGATTCGAACAGCGGCTCGATCACCTTCTCGCGCCATTGCAGCGAGCGGTTGGACGCGGTGCATGAGCCCGACGTTTCGAACTGCGTGGCGGCCGGCAGCAGGTAGACGGCACGGTTTGGATTGGGCGGCGTGCCGTCGGCGGCGGGCATGTTGGCCATGGCCGCCGTGGCCGACGGGTATGGGTCGATCACCACGAGCAGGTCGATCTTGTCGAGCGCACGCTTGATATCCATCCCGCGCGTTTGCGAGTTCGGCGCGTGGCCCCAGTAAAAGACGGCGCGAACGTTGTTGTCCTGATCGATCAGATCATTCTTCTCGAGCACCGCATCGGCCCACCGCGAAACCGTGGTGCCCGACTTTTCCATCATCGCCTGCGAGGCGAAGCGGCCTTTGATCCAGTCGTAATCGAGCCCCCACACGGAGGCGAAATGCTTCCACGCACCAGTAGCAAGCCCGTAATAGCCCGGTAGCGAATCGGGATTGGGGCCGACGTCGGTGGCGCCCTGCACGTTGTCGTGGCCGCGGAAGATATTGGCGCCACCGCCCGACTTGCCGATGTTGCCCAGGGCCAATTGCACGATGCACGATGCGCGCACGATGGCGTTGCCGATGGTGTGCTGCGTCTGGCCCATGCACCACACCAGCGTGCTGGGGCGATTCATCGCCATCATCTCGGCGACCTTGTGCACCTGTGCCTCAGGCACGCCGCACACTTCCTCGACCTTGTCCGGCGTCCACTTGGCGAGCACTTCTTCTCGCACCTTGTCCATGCCGTAGACACGGTCATGGATGTACTGCTTGTCTTCCCAGCCGTTCTTGAAGATGTGATACAGCACGCCAAACAGGAAGGCGATATCGGTGCCCGACCGGATCCGCACGTATTCATCGGACTTGGCCGCCGTGCGCGTGTAGCGCGGGTCGACCACGATGACCTTGCAGCCTGTTTCCTTGGCATGCAGCAGATGCAGCATCGACACCGGATGCGCCTCGGCGGCGTTCGAGCCGATGTACAACGCGCACTTGGCGTTCTGCATGTCGTTGTACGAATTCGTCATCGCGCCGTAGCCCCAGGTGTTGGCTACGCCGGCCACGGTGGTGCTATGGCAGATACGCGCCTGGTGGTCACAGTTGTTGGTGCCGAAGAACGACACCCACTTGCGCATGAGGTACGACTGCTCATTGCTGTGCTTGGACGAACCCACGAAGAAGAACGAATCCGGTCCGGTTTCCTGGCGGATCGTGTTCATCTTGGCGACGATCTCGTTGAGCGCCTGTTCCCAGCTGATGCGCTGGTAGCGGCCGTCCACGAGCTTCATTGGCGTCTTCAGGCGGTATTCACCGTGACCATGCTCGCGCAGGGCAGCACCTTTGGCACAGTGCGCACCCAGGTTGATCGGCGAGTCGAATACCGGTTCCTGGCGCACCCACACGCCGTTTTGCACCACGGCATCCACCGAGCAGCCGACCGAGCAGTGCGAGCACACCGTGCGGCGCACAACGATGTCGCCCTTGCCTTCGGCGGCCTGGGCCTCACCCACCACCGATTTCTTGACCAGCGAAAGCTGCGTCGCGGCCAGCCCTGCGCCAACGCCGATGCCGGAGCGCTTGAGGAAGGTGCGGCGGTCCATGGTCGGCAGTGCGCCGGCCAGGCTGCGAGCCAGGCTGCCGGCAAGCGATGCGGCACTCTGGCCGTTTGAACGTCGAGCCGGTGCGGCTTTGGTGTCCTGTACCGCCGGTTTGCGGGTCAGAAGCATGAGGTCACCTGAGGATGTGGGATGCGTGCAATAACGATGGAGTAACAGCGGCGCGCGTGCAGCCGCGTCAGATCCACGTCGTCTTGTAGTACTTGCGGATGTGTTCGCTCAGCCGGTAGCCGGTGGCACCGTCATCAGCGGCGTCAGCCGGTGGCGAGGCAGGGGCGGCGGGCGCTTGCACCAGATGGCTGGCCGTGGCGGCCGTGCCTGCGGCGGCAGCGGCCACGGCGGCGCCCATCAGGAAGCGGCGGCGCGTGGGGGCGGATTCAGCGGAATCCGCCTCGGGGCGGGCGTAAGGGACGGTGTTCGGACCTGGCATTTCGATGCTCCCCGGCTCGTTCAAACCGATGACCGAATGTAATAGGAATTTTTGAACACATTTTAGGAGTAATGGCATGGGAAAACCATGCCTAAAACCCCTCACCCCGGGATTTTCCTGACGATTTACCGATGAATTTTTTCAATGAGTGCAGTTTGAATCGGTCCGCCGTGACGCTGGCGGGGCGTGGCTCTTGGTCTTCCGCCTAATTTTTCGACACGTGGACCATCGCCGTCACGCCAATTCCAGCGCGAGCCGCTCGACGTCGAAAAACGCTTTTGCCAATCCCGCCACGTCGGCATAAAACGCGGCGCGCGGATGCTGCAATACAGCATCACAAGCCGTATCGACCCACGGGGCCAGATGGCGCTGGAAAAAAACGCGCTGCTCTTCGATGTGGGCTACGGCAACATCGTCCCCGGCGATGAGGTAACGCATGACCTCGCACAGCGTAGCAAGGTGATCTTCGGTTTCCGTGACGCCCTCGGCACGCTCCAGGCCGTAGCGGCGCAGGTCGTCGCGCAGCACCACGAGCGGCTTTTCGTTCATGAAACCGGCTTGGTAATACGAGCCGTACAAGAACACTTCGGGCTTGCCGACGCCGATAAACAGTTCGGTGTATTCGTCGTCGGCCTGCCCTGCGGTGGTCTGGCCGGCGCGGGCGACAAGCTTTCGCCACGCCTGGGTAAGTGCGCTGCTGGCGGCGGCTTCCGCATCGGCCGGCGCGATATCGTCGTCGCCTACCGGGTCCAGCGGCGCGGCGGCAATGCGCTGCAGCAAATCGGCGTCTGCCGCATGGAAGAACAGCGTGGCCAGCAGGCCGTACAGGTCCGCACGGGCGAGATCCTCGGCGCTGTCGGCAGGGGTGGCGGCGGGCTGGAATTGCAGGGGCTGGGCGTCGGTCATGGGATCAGGAATCGGCTTCAATGCACGGTGTTCGGTGCGCGGTCTTCAGTGCGGGGCGCCGGGACGTTCGCCGTGCTGCATCATGTCGATCACGCGGCAGTCGCTGCACATCTTGAGGCGCTCGGCGGCGGCGCCCGAAAACGCCGGATGCTCGCCCAGCTTGGCGAGCATCGTCGTGACCATCTGCGCGGTGCCGAACGGCTTGTTGCAGCGGATGCAATGGAACGGCTGCGCCTCGTTGAGCGTGACCGATTGGCGCGCTTCGGCCGACAGGTTCAGACGCGGCACAAGAGCGATGGCGCTTTCAGGGCACGTGGTTTCACACAGGCCGCATTGGACGCAGTTGCGCTCGATCATGGCCAGCACCGGGCGCTCGGCCTGGTCGCGCAGCGCCTGCGAAGGGCACGCGCCCACGCAGGCCATGCACAGTGTGCAGCTTTCGCGGTTCACGGTGATGGCGCCGAACGGTGCCCCGGCCGGCAGCGGGATGACGGCATCGGTGGCCTGGGCGTGGCGCGCAAGATGGTCGAGCGCAAAATCCAGCGTCTCGCGCTTGGCAGCGGCCACCGCAAAGGTGGCGGCCGGCATGTCACGGCGCAAGCCGCGCAGCGGGCCCGACACGTCAGCACAGCCCAAGCGCGTGTCGAGCGCAGCCGCATCCGCCACGTCGATCAGCACCACGCCCGCCTCATCCGCCGGTTCGCCCAGCCCCTGCAGCACGGCCTGCGCCACGGCAACCTGCTCAGCGAGCATCGCGCGGTACTGCGGTGCGTCGTCTTCCGTCAGCAGGATGGCGATGCGCGCGGCGCCGTAAGCCAACGCTGCGAACCACAGGTCCAATCCCGTCGATGCCGCATGGAAGACCTCGACCGGCAGCACATTCACCGGCACGCCCTGGGCCTTGTCGATACGCGCGGCCCGGCCCAGTTGCTCGATCAGCGTGCGGCCGCGCCCACCGTTATGCAGCAGAACCACGGCATCACGTCCACCTGCCGATGCATACGTGCTCAGCAGCGTCTTCAGCTTGCGCCCCTGGTAAGGCGCGCTGGGGTAGGCATACGTGATGGCACCCGTCGGGCACGCGGTCGTACACGCGCCGCAGCCCACGCACAGATTGGGCGTGACGTGCACGCTGCCACGGCCGTCCTTCCACTGCGACGCAATGGCCGACGCAGAACACACCTGAACGCAAGCGTCGCAGCCCACTTGGCCGTTACGCCCGTGCGCGCAGATGGATTCCTTGTATTGGAAGAACTTGGGCTTCTCGAACTCGCCCACCATTTGCAGCAGTGCCAGCGATGCCGTCAGTTGGCGGCCCGCGTCTGCGCCCGCGTGGAAGTACCCCTGCGGCGGCTGGTGCTGCGCAAACGCCGGCGCATCGTTCAAATCGAAGATCAGGTCGAATGGGCCGGATAGCGCCTGCGGTGCATCCACACGGCTGAAATCGATGGCCATCGCATCGCCGCACGCTTTTACACACGCGCGATGGTCGCGGCATGCGTCCAGATCGATCTGGTAAAGCGCGTCGATGGCGCCTTCGGGGCAGACATCGATGCAGGCGTTGCAGCGGGTGCAGCGGTCCAGGTCGATCGGATTGCGGTTGCGCCACTTCACTTCGAACGTGCCAAGCCAGCCCTTCACCTCCTGCAGTTCGCCCGCGTGGACGGGCCAGCGGCGCTCCATCGACGGGACAAGCGGACCCTTTGCGCGGTCGCGTCCGGTGACGAGCACCGTCACGCTCAGTTGGTCGGCCAGCCGTTCCGCCCACGGCATCGCTCGCTCGGCAGGACCGACGATCAGTACGTGGCCGTCGGACCGGTAGTCGACCACGGGCACCGGGTCCGGCGCCGGCAACCCTGCCACGGCCAGCAGCGCCGCTGTCTTGGCACGGAAACCGCGCGCATCGCGCCTGGCCCCCGCCGACCACCCGCCCGTTTCGCGCACGTTGACGAAATGGATCGGCGCGGTCACGCCCTCGTGCTGCGCGGCCACTTCTGCAAACAGCGCCTTTTCCTGCGTGCAGGCGACGATGACGTCTTCCGAGCCATTCAGCGCCTGCGTGAACGCGCCGATCTCGCGGCGGCACAGCAGGTGGTGCGTCTTGCCCGGCGCGTCGATGGCGGCGGCGGACTCGCGCAGGGCGTCGCCCACCGCATCGGCATCGATCGGCATGGTGTGATTGCAACTGCAGAGCAGCGTCGGCATGGATTTGTGCGTGAGCGCCCACGTGCATGGCGCGGGCTGTGGGGACATGGCCGCACGGTCTTTGCCGCGCGGTCTTCTTTTTTTATTCTACGGACGGCGGCTTAGCACCGCCATGCGGGGTTGCCTGGGCGGGGTCGTCCGGGAAGGGCGATTCGGCATCGCCAGGTTCACGCGGTATCTCGCCGGTCACAGCGGGCGAAACATCCGATACCGGTTCGACTCCTGTCGGCGCAGCCGCCTCCTCTTCCAGCGGCTCGAACAATCGCAATCCCGCCGTATGGCGCAACTCGCGCAACATCTCAGGCGGGATCGGGTCGGGCTGCGAATAATCGTCGATGTAGGTGTCGAGCCCGTCCATCACATTGAAGTGCGGATCGGCGAAGAGCTTCTTGAGCGCGGCGCGCTTGACGGCTTCGTCCACCCCGCGCGCGACGAAGGGCGCGAAATCATCGGATGGCGTCAGCTTGGCGGCGTCTTCCAGCGTGAGCGGGGGCGGCGCCTCGGGCGAGGGCTCGGGCGGCGACACTTCGGGCACGACGACGGGCACCGGCTCCGCGGGCGGGGCCGCTTCGGGTTCGGGTTCGCCCCGCCGCTCGGCGGCCTTGCGGCGCGACCAGCGCGAGAGGAAAGTTTCGTCGCTCACGGCAGCTTCGCTCAGAACTTCGCGCGGTCTTCCGGCGGCAGGAACGACTCCGGCCGGCGCCGCTTCTTCGGCTCAGGCCGGTAGTTTTCAGCCACGTACGCCTGCAGCCACTCCAGCGCCGCGGCGTCCAACGGCACGTTTTCGACCGTCTCGCCACCGTCGAGCCAGCGGCCGGCCTCGTTGTAGCTGAGCGAAACCGTATGCGGAATCGCCCGGCCTTCGTCAGCCGTGCCCGATTCACCCAGGCGCCACAGCACAAACCAGCAGGGCGCGGCGGAAGTCACGTTCAGGTAGTAGCCTTCGGCCTCGTCGCGAAACAGCGTGACGGAGAAGCCGGGCGTGAGCCAGCGCTCGTCGCCCTTCTCATCGTTGGCGCGATCCAGGCAGCGCGGTGCGGTGCCGTATTCGCCCAGATCGGGCACAACAGCCTCCAGCCGCCACTGGAACGGCTGCCAGCGGTTGGCCGTCGGGCGGCGGCACAGCACCACCGCCACCCGTACGGACGGGCGCTCCGTCTGGCGATCGTTGGACAACCGCTCGCTGGCATCCATGATTTGCGCTCAGGTGTTCTGCACGACGATCGAGGGGAACTTGCTTGTCATGTCTTTCGCCTTCTCGGCCACGGCAATGGCGACGCGGCGCGCGATCTGCTTGTAGACGCCGGCAATTGCGCCTTCAGGATCGGCCACCACGGTCGGACGGCCCGAATCGGCCTGCTCGCGAATGGACAGATTCAGCGGCAGGCTGCCAAGGAACGGCACGTTGTACTGTTCGCACATCTTCTCGCCGCCGCCGGCGCCGAAAATGTGCTCGGTATGGCCGCAGTTCGGGCAGCAGTAGACCGCCATGTTCTCGACCACGCCGATGATGGGAATCCCCACCTTCTCGAACATCTTCAGGCCCTTCTTGGCGTCGAGCAGCGCGATGTCCTGCGGCGTGGTGACGATCACCGCGCCCGTCACCGGCACCTTCTGCGACAGCGTGAGCTGGATATCGCCCGTACCCGGCGGCATGTCGACGATGAGGTAATCCAGGTCGCGCCAGTTGGTCTGCTTGAGCAATTGTTCCAGCGCCGAGGTCACCATCGGGCCGCGCCAGACCATCGGGTTGTCCTGCTCGATCAGGAAACCGATCGAGTTGGCCTGCAGGCCGTGGCCCTCCATCGGCTCCATCGTCTTGCCGTCTGCCGACTCCGGCTGGCCCTGGATGCCCAGCATCATCGGCTGGCTCGGGCCGTAAATATCGGCGTCGAGAATACCGACGTTGGCGCCTTCCGCGGCCAGCGCCAGCGCCAGGTTCACGGCGGTGGTCGACTTGCCCACCCCGCCCTTGCCCGACGCCACGGCGATGATGTTTTTCACATTCGGCATGAGGTGCACACCACGCTGCACCGCGTGCGCGACGATCTTCATCGACACCTGCACGCTCACATTTTCGACACCTTGCACCTGGCGCAGCGCCCCGATCACCAGCTTGCGGATCGGCTCGAACTGGCTTTTGGCGGGGTAGCCGAGTTCCACGTCGAGCGACACCTCGCCGCCATCGACCCGGATGTTGCGCGCCGATTTGGACGACACGAGGTCGCGCTCGGTATTGGGATCCACCACGCCGCGCAGGGCTTCGGTGATCTGTTCGATGGTTACGCTCAACATTTGCTCCACAAATCTAATGCGAATGGGGGACGGGCCAACGGTGACGCGGCATGAACTTTGCGGCGCCCTGGCCACTCTATCTACTGTTTTGCTATTGTATTTTGCCGGCGCGTCGTTCGTCCGATTCCTCCCTCAATATCCCTCTGATGCGCCGGATATCGGCAAACTCACAAGAACCGATCCCGTTACCCGTAGGAGAAACCATGAAAGCCAAGCTTATTTCCGTCTCGCTCGTCGCCCTGCTGGCCGCCGGCTGCGCGACCGAACAGCAGAACCAGACCGCCATGGGCACCGGCGTTGGCGCGGCCGTGGGCGCTGGCATCGGCGCGCTGGTCGGCAACGGCAAGGGCGCCGCCATTGGCGGTGCGCTGGGCGCGGCAACCGGTGCAGCCGTCGGCTACAACTGGGGCGCCATCAAGTCCAAGCTGGCCGGCGATACGGCCGGCACCGGCACGCAAATTTCAGAGCAGCCCGACGGCTCGCTCAAGCTGAACATTCCGAGCCAGGTTTCATTCGACACCGACAGCGCGGTGATCAAGCCGTCGTTCCGCGGCCCGTTGGATAGCGTGGCACAAACGCTCACACAACATCCGGAACTGGCCGCCAATGTGGTCGGCCACACGGACAGCACCGGCAACCCGAACTACAACATGACGCTGTCGCAAAAGCGTGCGCAGAGCGTGGCGAGCTACCTGACTGACCGCGGCGTGGCCCGCAACCGTCTCTCGGCTGAAGGCCGCGGCCAGAACCAGCCCGTTGCCGACAACGCCACCGAGGCCGGCCGCGCGCAAAATCGCCGTGTGGAAATTTATTTGAAACCAATTCAGGGCTAACCCTGTCATAGAAAACAGGTGCCGCTTGCCACACGTTGCTGGCTCGCGATGCGTGGCTGACCTCCCGGGCGGTACCTGATTTCTCCTCCTTTTCCGTTGTGGAAAGCTGCGCCGGCTCTGACCGGCGCTTTTTTTTGGGTCACACCGTGCGCGGCATCGTGACGCATAGGCCAACCCCATGATCACACCCGCGATTCCGCAGATTCCTCTCTGACGGGCTCGACGCCGTCGGGCGCGCTAAAATATGCGTTTCTCCGCGCGCCGCGCCCTGTTCGCGGCCTGCCCGCACTTTTCTGGCTCGCTCATGTCCGAACGTCGCATCCTCGTCACTTCCGCCCTGCCCTACGCAAACGGACCGATTCACATCGGCCACCTGGTCGAGTACATCCAGACCGATATCTGGGTGCGTTTCCAACGCATGCGCGGGCATGAGACCTACTACGTGGGTGCCGACGACACACACGGCACGCCCGTCATGTTGCGCGCCGAGAAGGAAGGCCTGACCCCGCGCCAGCTCATCGAACGCGTCTGGACGGAACATAAACGCGACTTCGACAACTTCCTCGTCTCGTTCGACAACTACTACAGCACCGACTCCGACGAAAACAAGGAGCTGTGCCAGAGCGTCTACCTCAAGCTCAAGGAAGCCGGCCTGATCGACGTGCGCGAGGTCGAGCAGTTCTATGACCCGGTCAAGGAGATGTTCCTTCCGGACCGCTTCATCAAGGGCGAATGCCCCAAGTGCGGCGCGAAAGATCAGTACGGCGACTCCTGTGAAGTGTGCGGTGCGACGTACCAGCCGACCGATCTGAAGAATCCGTATTCCGTGGTGTCGGGCGCGACGCCGGTGCGCAAGTCGTCGGAGCACTACTTTTTCAAGCTGTCTGACCCGCGCTGCGAAAACTTCCTGCGCGAATGGGTGGCCGACCTAGCCCAGCCCGAAGCCACCAACAAGATGCGCGAATGGCTCGGCGACGAAGGCGAGGCCAAGCTGTCGGACTGGGACATCTCGCGTGATGCGCCGTACTTCGGCTTCGAGATTCCGGGCGCGCCGGGCAAGTACTTCTATGTGTGGCTGGATGCGCCGGTTGGCTACTACGCCAGCTTCAAGAACCTGTGCGCCAAGCGCGGGCTCGATTTCGAATCCTGGATCGCCGAGCACTCGACGACCGAGCAGTACCACTTCATCGGCAAGGACATCCTGTATTTCCACACGCTGTTCTGGCCGGCGATGCTCAAGTTCTCGGGCCACCGCACGCCGACCAACGTGTTCGCCCACGGCTTCCTGACCGTGGACGGCGCCAAGATGAGCAAGTCCCGCGGCACGTTCATCACCGCTCAGAGCTACATCGACACCGGCCTGAATCCGGAATGGCTGCGCTACTACTTCGCCGCCAAGCTGAACGCGACGATGGAAGACCTGGACCTGAACCTGGACGATTTCATCGCCCGTGTGAACAGCGATCTGGTGGGCAAGTTCGTCAACATCGCCAGCCGCTCTGCGGGGTTCCTGGTCAAGCGCTTCGAAGGCCGCGTGAGCGACGCCGCGCTGGGCCACCCGCTGATGGTGCAACTGCGCGAAGCCGCCCCGCAAATCGCCGATCTGTATGAAAAGCGCGAGTACAGCAAGGCGCTGCGTGCCGTGATGGAGCTGGCCGACGCCGTCAATGCGTTCGTCGACACCGAAAAGCCGTGGGACCTCGCCAAGGACGAAGCCAACCGCGAAAAGCTGCATGCCGCGTGCTCGGTCGCGCTGGAAGCGTTCCGCCTGCTGGCCGTGTACCTCAAGCCGATTCTGCCGACAACGGTTGAGCGCATCGAAGCGTTCCTCAACGTTGAGCCGCTGACGTGGCGCTCGATCGATTCGCAACTGTCGTCGGCCAAGCCGGTCCAGCCGTACTCGCATCTGATGACGCGCGTGGACAAGAAGCAGGTGGATGCGCTGGTGGAAGCGAATCGTCAGTCGCTGCAGGCCACCGCAGAAGCACCGGCGGCAGCCGCCAACGGTGCCGCCGCCATCGAGCCGATGGCCGAGACCATCACCATCGACGACTTCGCCAAGATCGACTTGCGTGTGGCCAAGATCGTCGCCTGCCAGCGCGTGGAAGGATCGAACAAACTGCTGCAGCTCACGCTGGATGTCGGTGAAGGGCAGACGCGGAATGTGTTTTCTGGCATTCAGTCGGCGTATGCGCCGGAAGATCTCGTGGGCAAGCTGACCGTGATGGTTGCCAACCTCGCACCGCGCAAGATGAAGTTCGGAATGTCGGAAGGGATGGTGTTGGCGGCTTCGGCGGCTGATGAGAAGGCTCAGCCGGGGCTTTATATTCTTGAGCCGCATTCTGGGGCTGTGCCGGGGATGCGGGTACGGTAATTGGATGCTTGGGGATGGGCCTTGGTGGTCCACTTCCCTTTCGTTCCCTGCCGGGGCTGACTCACTTTTATTTGTCTTGCCAAAGAAAGTGAGTCAGCCCCGGCAAGGGATGAAACCAGGGATGCACCACAAGAACATCCTCAGTGCGACGGCCGAAGGCCCAAACACCAATCAGCTACGCCCCATTCAACCGATCGTCACTCCGCGAAGTCGTCGTAACCCGCCCATCCGGCCCGAAGTGCACATTGAAGAAAGCCCGCTCGGTAGCACTTTCCATCCACCGATACCCCCAAACCTCTTCCTGTTTCAGCTTAAACACCTCAACCTTCCCCGGCTTGCCCAGCATCCGGCGGATGTCGTCTTTGGTCTGTCCCACCCGCACGCGCCCAAAATTTTCGGCAGTCAGCACCTGCTCGATCTTCTGCACGTGTCCGTCAGGCCCGATCGTCACCATCCAGGTTGAAGTCCCTTCTGGCCCGCGCGGATACTCAAGCTGCCGCGTGCCGCCTTCGCTCTCCCAGATCATCTCGGGCTGGCCGGCGGTGGCCCTGACGTCGTCTTCGGTCGATTGCCCCGCCACGATGCCCTTGAACAGCAGGTTGTCCGGCTTGGCCGATTGCCATGCTCGCTTGGCGGCATCGCCCACGCGATCCACAGCCTGATCGACCTTCTGCTGATCACAGCCGAACAGCCCCAGCAATGAAGCCAGAACGCCCATGGTGACTCCCACTTGTGCGAGTTGACGAAGATGCGGCATGGAACTCCTCGTGCGAAGCATGTACCTGCTGCCATTCTGGCAGCCGGGCCAACTGATTACCAACGCTTGTTGAACAGGACCGACGCGCCGTTGATCGTGCCGCCGCGTGCCACTACCGACCACCGCCGCGAAAACTGCCACGTCAGTTTGACGATGGAATCGGCGGTCGACAGGCTCTGTTCGTAGCCAACGGTGATGCGCTCCGAGATTGCCTTGCCCAGGCTCACCACCTGAGGATCGGTCAGGCCAGCGGTGGATGGCCCGATCGAGAACTCGTCGAGCCCGAAGCGCCGCGCCACGTTCTTGCCGGCCACGTTGCCCAGCAGGCCGAGTGCCGCGCCGGACATCGCCTGCTGCTGGCCCAGGCCAGCGTTTGATGCGCTGTAGCCGAACATCAGCCAGGAGAGCTTGTCTTCATCGGGCACGTTGGGCTCGGAGACGAGCTTGACGCGCGGCTGGCGCACCGTGCCGGTCACCTGCACACCGGCTTCGACTTCCTGGTTACGTCGCATTGCGGTGATGTTGAACGATGGGTTGTTGACCGGCCCCACGAAGTTCAGCACGCCCCGCTCGATGGCCAGCTTACGGCCGAACGCTTCGTACGTGCTGCCCTCGCGCACGTAGATCGTGCCGGTGCCGCGCAGGGGCACGAGCGGTTCGCTGTGCACGTGCATCTGGCCGCCAAGTGACAGGTCTGCACCCGCACCCTTGAAGCGGAAGTTGTCGCCAAAATCGACATCGACATCCACCACCGGGCTGAAGCGGCCAGCCGGCTTCTCTTCCCGCTTGACGCCGCGTTCGGCCTGGTTGCGTGCGGCATCGGCACGACGGACGATGACCACGTCGTCGCCGAGCGACGGCGCGCCGTCCTTGGGCAAATCGAACAGGCCGCGGTCGACCTTGAACTTGCCGGTGATGGCCACGCGGTCGTTGTCGTTGGCGATGCGCGCCTGGCCCGACAGCACCAGCGTCCGGTCCGGATCGGCAAAGAGTTGCAGCTTGTCGGCAACGATGGACCCTGCCAGGTTCGGATTCGCCTCGCCAAGCTGCACGCGGCCCTGCGCCCGCACGGTGCCGTCTCCGCCATGGAACACCACCTCCTGCAGGTCGACCACGTTCTGATCGAGCGCCACGCGCACCACGCCCTTGGTCAGGCGGATGCCCTGGTCGTACAGCGCCACGTCAACGTCCTGGCCCGTCAGGAAGCCGCTCACCTTGGGCGCGCCCACCGTACCGGCAAATGTCAGGCTGGCTGCAAGCTGCCCGTCCGTTGCGACATCCGGCCCAAGCAAGTCACCGATGCTCTTGAGATGCGGCAGGCTGATCGTCAAACCGCCGGAAAGTGGGGACGTGGGCGCCATGAGCGCCAAGGTGCCCGGTCCGGGATCACGCACAAGCCCGACACCCGCATCGAGGTAAACATTGCCGACGCGCGTTGACTGCACATTCCCGCGCAGCCCGAGGCGCATGCCTTCGCCGCGCGCTTCCACGGTCGCTTCGGTCAGGCCCAGTGGCGTGAAACCACGGCCGGCGTTGATCGACAGATCGCCGCTGCGCCGGGCGATGCGCGCCGTGCCGGTGGCCGTGCTGCCGAGGTCCAGATCCCATTGGCCATCGACGACGAGATCCGTGCGCACCGGCGGTGCCTGGCCCGTCCAGGTGCGCACAAGCTCCAGCACCCGCGCAATCTGTAAACCATCGACGCGGCCGGCGCTGCGCACGTGACCCTGGGTCGATTCGACACGCTCGATGTGGATGGGGGTCTGGTCCAGTGTCAGGTCTGCACGACCCATCATCAGGCGGCCCGGTGCCACCGACAGCTTCACCGGCGCCGTGAGCTGCAGGTTGGGCGCGCCCTGCGCCGACAGCGTGGAGATCGTGCCGTCCCAACCATCGCCGTCCTTGCCGGGTGTCAGCGCACCGTCGCCTGCCAGTGCGAACTTGAACGGCTGGTTGCGCACGTTGCCGTCGGCATCGGCGCGGAAGCGGTGGGCGCGTCGCGTGCCGTCCAGCGTGGCATGCACTTCCCGCAATGACAGGCTCGGGCCCGTCACGCGCTGCGCGGTCAGCTCGAACAGCAATGGCCCGTCGATCCCGTCGCGGATCTGCGCACGACCGTTGGCGGTGTCGATCTTGTTTCCTTGATAGGCAAGCTGATTGGCGCGGAACGTGGCGTCCACCTGCGGGCGCTTGATCGTGCCAGAGACATCGCCGGACAAGGTGAGCGCCCCACTCACCCCAAGCTGCAGGCGTGCGAGCTGCGGCGCATCGACTTCGACATGCATGCGGTCGCCCGCCCCGCCAAAGCTGCCCCGCAGGCTGGCCTTGTTACCGGCCACGTCGAGCCTGGCGTCGCTGGGCAGCAGGCGTTCGCCGCGCACGTGGACGTTGCCGTCGCCGGTCATCGGCAAGCCGGCGTAATCGCTATCGCGCACGGCAAACTTGACGGCGGCGTCAATTGGCTCGCCCAGCGTGCCGCGCGCGTCGAACTCGGCATTGATGCGGCCCTTGGCCACCTTGGCCAGCCGCGACGGATCGAACTCCGCCAGATTGCCCTTGAAGGCGAACGACTGCGCATCGTCGTGCTTGAGCGTACCCGCCAGCGTCAGCCGCGAGCGCCCCAGCGACACCTGGGCGCTCTCCACCGCGACCTGCGCCGCATCGAGCACGGCTTTCGCTTGCGCGCGCATGTCGCCGCCCGCCAGATCAAGCGCCACACGCTGCGTGCCTCCCAAAAAATCCACGGTGATGGGGCCAGCGAGTTTCGTCCTCTCCAGCGATGCGTGCAGCGCCTGCAGATCGAGCTGGCGCACATCCACGCGCAGTGCGCCATGCCCCTTCCGCACATCTGCGCCGCCCGTGAGCACCGCGCCGCCCAGCAGACGCACATCCAGCCCGGTGAGTTGCTGGTCGCTTTCGTTCAGACGCACCTGTGCACGCAGCGATTGCAGCGGCAGCTTCTGTTTGTCGAGCGTGCCGGGCTGCGCGTTGTCGATCTGGATGGGGCCGGCCACCGTCAGCGTCTTGGCCTTCTCGTCGGGGCGCAGATCGGCGTGAATCGACAGTGATGCTTCCGGCGCGCCCGGAGCAAACGCACGCGGATTCACGTGCTCCGCCGACACGACTGCGCGCGACAGAGGCAACGCGCCGAACGGCGTGGCGTCAATCAGCGCCTGCGCGGTCAGCTTGGCGCCGGTGCCGGTCGCCTCGATATGCAGCGCCTCCAGCGAGCCCGACAGTTGCGCCGACACCGACGCGTCCTGCTTCTGCCCGTTCACCTCGAACTGCGTGGCCAGCGTGGCAGCCCCGGTGAGTGGATACGGGCGCGTACCGGTCATGCGCAGCGTGGCCGCGAGCTTGCCGGCGGGCGTCTCCATACCGTCGAGGAGCACGTTATGATGCGTGCCGTCGGTATGCAGGCTGCCGGCAATCGACTTCAGTTCGGTGGTCGACGTACCCTGCCGGATGGCGAGGCGATCGACTGCGAGGCGATCCACATCCAGCGCCAGCGGCAGCACCAGCGAATTTGGCGGACCACTCGGCGGTGTGGGCGGCGTCGGATGCAGGATCACCTCGACATTACCGGCACGCAGATACGCGAAGTGCGCATGCCACGGGCCACGTGTGATGGCCCAGCGGCCTTCCACATGGTCGATGCGCACTTCCGTGCTGCCCGCGCGGACGTGCAGATCGCGCAGTGACACGCCCTCGCGCACCGTGCCGCCCTCCAGCTTGCCCGACACATACGCGCTGCCAAAGCGCGTAGCGAGCGACCACAACTGCGCCGTGCCCGATTGCGAATGGATGGCCCAAACCAGCCAGCCGGCGAGCACCAGCACGATCACCAGCAGGAGGGAGATGAAGGCGCCGAGCCAGCGCAGCATGCGGCGGCCCCAGCCGCGCTTTGGACGCTCGGGGCGTGATGCTTCGGGTTGCTTGGGTTCAGGCGTTTGCGGATCGGTCATCGTCATATTCAGAACGCGATGCCCAGCGACACGCTCGGCCGGAACTGCTTCTGCTGGATGCCGTAGGCCATGTCGAGCTGGATCGGCCCCACCGGGCTCTTCCAGCGCACGCCGACACCCACACCGTTGAACCAGCGACGCTCCGACCAGTTGTCGGTTGCCGTACCGGTATCCCAGAACACGGCGGCGCCCCATTGCGGCAGAAACCAGCGTTGATACTCCAGCCCGCCGGTAACGAGGAACTTGGCCGGCAGCGTGCTGCCGTTGACGTCGTTACCGATGCTTTGGAAGTCGTAACCGCGCACCGACTGCGTGCCGCCCGTGCGGAAGCGCAGCGTGGCCGGCACGCCATCGCCCGAACCGGACGTGATGACCGCACCCAACTCACCGCGCGCAACGAAGATGTCGCGCTGCCCCACCGGCACGAACTGGCGGATACGGCTGTACGACCGCACGAACGATTGGTCCGTCAGCACGCCTTTGACTGCCGCGCCGATCTGCGTGGTGATGATGTTGCCCCGGCGCGGGAACAGCGGGTCGTCCACGTCGCGGCGCGTCCACGCGAAACCCGGGACGAGCGCCTTGCTCAACTGCCGCTCGGCGCCATCGGGCCGCAGATCGTCGTAGTAGAAATCAACGGTGAACGACGTCTCATAGATGCCGCGTACACGCGTCTGCTTGAAGCCGGAACGGTAGCTGCGGGTATCGGTGCCCGAAGTATCGGTGCGGTCCATGCTGGTGTAGAAGCTATTGACGTATTGCTTGTCGTCGGGCGGCACCGTCACGCCGGCAAACAGATACTGGCGGCGCTGTTCGATGCGGGCTTGCGTGTCGAGCACCCATGCCTTGCTGAACAGGTTCAGATATTGGTAGCGCCCTTCCACCGAGGCGCCCGTATCCGTGCCGTAACCCACACCGCTGGTGATGCGGTTGGGCGGGTACTCCCGCACGCGCACGCGCACCGGCGCGTTGACCGGGTTCTTCGGATCGTCGCCCAAGTCAACGATGGCATTGGAGAAATACGGCTGCCCCTGGATGGCAGCCTGCAGCGATTGCAGCCGATCGGCGGAGTAATCCTCACCCACGCGCAGCGGGTTGACGTGGTTGATGATGCTGAGCGGATAACGCGACAAGCCCTGCACCTCCAGCGGCCCCAGCGTGTAAGCCGGACCGCTGTCATAGCCCACCGACAGGTCTGCCTTGCTTTCGTCCGGATCGACACGCGCCAGCGACGACGTCTGCTTGGCCGCGTAATAACGTTTGCTCTGCAGCGCGGCCAGACTGTCGTCCTTGGCCTTGTCCCAGCCCGACTGGCGGAAGGCCATGCCGTGCTGCAGGCTCCACGACTTTCTCAATTCGTCGATGCGCTTGGCGTCTTGCGTGATGGCCCCGGTAAAGTCGAGCCCCACGGTGTCGATGGTGGTACGCGGGCCGGGCTCGACCTTCACGCTGACTACGCGGTGGTCTGGCGCGCCGTCCAGCTTCGCGGTTGCCTTCGGCACGAAATAGCCTTCGGTCGCCGTCAGCTTGGTGACCTGGTCGCCAATGGTCTCGACCATGTACTGGAGCTGGTCGTCGGTGATGTCCTTGCGGTCTTTGTAACGCGACAGGTCCAAATGGCGCTCAAGCAAGTCGCGAATGGACTTCGGCGCATCGATCTTGACGTCGTATTCAGCGTGCGCCGGGGCGCAGGCTAGGGACAGCACAAAGCCGGCCGCCAGCGCGGCGGCGGGCAAACCCAGGAAACGGAAGCGTGGTGGTCGTGACGGTCGCGATGGTCGATTGGAGCCGGTCATCGTGGCAAGCGTAGTGCCGCCCCACGGGCAGGCTGAATCGAAGGAAAGGCGTATTTGACCATACCGGGCCCGGCGGGTGCCCAGGCAAATGCAGCGAATGGGGCCTTCCGGATCGGCCGGAAGGGTTTCGCACGTGCCGTGCCCAAGGCCGTTACGACGGCCAATACGGTAAAATGCGCCGGTTTTCCGCTCGGGATCTTTCCGTGCGGGCAAGATCACTCAACATCACATACCGCCATGGCCCTGTACAAGTCCGAGATCACCCAGTTCCTGGAAGAACTCAAGACCCAGAAGCCCGACCTGGAAGCGCAGCAGCGCCAAGGCCGGTCCCTGCTGTGGGACAAGGACCCGATCGACCTGGAAGAGCGCGCCCGTGCCAAGTCCGCCCGCGTGCCGCAAAAGCCGTACGTCTACTCACTGGACTGATCGGCCAACCGGCCCTCGGCCCGCCTGGCTCACCGCCGCATGACCACTTCCGCGCAGGACAAGCTGCCACTGCCCGTCGAGCTGCCCAGCGTGGCGCCCGATCAGGATTCCACGCCCGCGCAAGTCGACGGCCTCGCCTTTGCGCGGCTCTACGGCGAGCCCCTGTTCAAGCTCCCGCAGGATCTCTACATCCCGCCCGATGCGCTCGAGGTCTTTCTCGAAGCGTTTGAAGGGCCGCTGGACTTGCTGCTGTACCTGATCCGCCGCCAGAACTTCAATGTGCTGGACATTCCGCTGGCGCAAGTCACGCGGCAGTATCTGGCGTATATCGAGCAGATCCGCACGACCAATCTTGAGCTGGCTGCTGAATATCTGCTGATGGCGGCCATGCTCATCGAGATCAAGTCGCGCATGCTGCTGCCGGTCAAGAAGAGCGACGAAGGCGCTGAGCCCGAAGACCCGCGCGCCGAACTGGTGCGCCGCCTGCTCGAGTACGAGCAGATGAAGCTCGCCGCGCAGAAGCTCGACACCGTGCCGCAACTTGGCCGCGATTTCCTGCGCGCGCAGGTCTATATCGAGCAGAGCCTCGCGCCGCGCTATCCCGACGTCAATTCCGACGACCTGCGTGTCGCCTGGGCCGACGTGCTGCGCCGGGCCAAGCTCACCCAGCACCACAAGATCTCGCGCGAAGAGCTATCCGTGCGCGAGCACATGAGCCAGATCCTGCGCCGCCTGCAGCACGCGCGGTTCATGGAGTTCACCGAGCTGTTTGAAGAAGCGATCCAGTCCGGCAAGGGCGCACCCATCGTGGTCGTCAACTTTGTCGCCATGCTCGAGCTTTCGCGCGAATCGCTGCTCGAAATCACGCAGGCCGAACCATACGCACCCATTTACGTGCGCCTCGCCTATTCTCCGACGTAATTCGTCCGACCTGACCCGGGCCGCATCACACAACAATTATGAAAGTCATCTCGTCGATCCAGGAACTGCGCGACCAGTTGCGCGGCCAGAACCGCGTCGCCTTCGTGCCGACCATGGGCAACCTGCATGAGGGCCACCTGAGCCTGATGCGCCTGGCGCGCCAGCACGGCGACCCGGTGGTGGCGTCCATTTTTGTGAACCGGCTGCAATTCGGTCCGAACGAAGATTTCGACAAATACCCGCGCACGCTGCAGGACGACATCGAGAAACTGCAGAAGGAAGGCGTGTACGTGCTGTTTGCGCCCACCGAGCGCGACATGTATCCCGAGCCGCAGGAATACCGTGTCGACCCGCCGCACGACCTGGGCGACACGCTGGAAGGCGAATTCCGCCCCGGCTTCTTCAAGGGTGTCTGCACGGTGGTGATGAAGCTGTTCTGCTGCGTGCAACCGCGCGTGGCCGTGTTCGGCAAGAAGGACTACCAGCAGTTGATGATCGTACGCCGCATGGCAAATCAGTTTGCGCTGCCGGTGGACATCATCCCCGCCGAAACGGTGCGCGCGGATGACGGTCTGGCGCTGTCGTCACGCAACGTCTACCTGACCAACGAAGAGCGCGCCGAAGCGCCCGAGTTGTACCGCACGCTGCACCAAGTGCGTCAGGACGTGCTGGAAACCGTGCTGCAAGGCCAGGCCTCGCACGAAGAGGTGACCACCAAGGCGATGGAATATCTGCGTGGCCGCGGCTGGCAACCCGACTACGTGGCCGTGCGCCGCCGTTCGGACCTGCAGAAACCGACGCCCGAGAACATCGCGGCAGGCGAGCCGCTGGTCGTGCTGACCGCTGCCAAGCTCGGCAAGACGCGCCTGATCGACAACCTCGAAATCTGAGCGACGCAGCCTCATCGCACAAAAAAGCCCGGCAATGCCGGGCTTTTTTCATGCCGCCGCCGACGTGTCGGCAACGCTCGCCTGCGTAGGCGGCTCCCCCAGCCAGTCGAGAATGCCGCTCCACTGCTCCACGTCCTTGGCCACCCGCGAGGGCGCCACGTCCCACAGTGTCAAGCCGTGCGCCGCCAATTGCACGTAATTCTGGGTATCGCGCAGGTAACCCAGGATCGGCACCTCCAGCCCCTGCACGAAACGCTGGAGCTGTTCAGCAGCACGCGTGCGCATATCGACGCGCATGCCGACGACGCCCAGCTTGACCTCGCCATGGCGCACCGGTTTTTCATCGGCCAACTTGCGCAGGAAGGTCTGCGTGGCAAGGATGTCGAACATGGAAGGCTGCAGCGGCACGATCACGTAGCCAGACATCTTGACGAGATCCCCCAACCGCCAGCCATGGAGGCCCGCCGGCGTATCGAGCACCACGTGGGTCGTACCCTTGGGCGGCTTGGCGATGTGGTCAGCGTTGATTTCCCACGTGCGAATGGGCTTGGCGGTTTCCGGGCGCAAGGCAAGCCACTCGCGTGAGGACTGCTGGCGATCGGTGTCGCCCAACATCACGGCGTGATCCCGCGCCGCAAAGTAGCCCGCCAGATTGGTGGCCAGCGTGCTTTTGCCCACTCCGCCCTTCGGATTCGCTACAACGGCCACCGGCATGCCTGCCTCCTTGTACACATCGTGCGCTCGTCGAATTATGTGCCGAGTTAGTCACCCAGCGGATCTGCCCATCCGGTAATTATGGCTCAGCCTGCACGTGGCAGCGTTCGGAAGAGCGCGGCGAGATCCAGATGCGCTTCGCACGTGTCGGCAAGACGTTCGAGCGATGCCTCACGCAATGCGGCGTAATCCTGCGCGTGCGCATCCCGCACGCCGGCCCAGGCAAGCAACGCTCGGCACGCCTCGGGCGCGTCAAACAAGCCGTGCAGGTAAGTCGCGAGGATTTGCCCGTCGGCGGAGATCGCGCCATCTGCGCGGCCATCGTCGAGTTGCACGGCGGGGCGCGCGAGCGCCGCGCCTTCGGTCACGCCCATGTGGATTTCGTAGCCTGCGATGGCCGCACCGCTTTCCGTCAGGATGCCGCGCACCTGACGCAACTGCTTGGCAGCCTCCAGCGTCGTCTCGAAATCGAGATAGCCGAAACCCTCGACGCTGCCTGCTGCGCCTTCCAGCCCGTGCGGATCACGCAAGCGCCGCCCCAGCATCTGCATGCCGCCGCAGATGCCGATCAGCTTGCCGCCATAGCGCAGATGCCGCGCGATGGCCGCTTCCCAGCCATTGGCACGCAGCCAGGCAAGATCGGCCTGCACGCTCTTGCTGCCGGGCAGGATGATGAGGTCGGCCGGCGGAATCGGCTGGCCGGGGCCGACCAGACGGACATCCACCTGCGGGTGCGCGCGCAGCGCGTCGAAATCGGTGTGGTTGGACACACGCGGCAACACCGGAATGACGACGCGCAGTGCATCGGCCGAGGCTGCGCGCTGCACGGTCTGCACCGCGTCTTCTGCGTCGAGGTGCAGACCATGCAGATACGGCAGCACGCCAAGCACCGGCTTGCCCGTCTGCGCGGTCAGCCAGTCGAGCCCGGGCCTCAGTAGAGAAACATCGCCGCGAAACCGGTTGATGATGAACCCGCCCACGCGCGCGCGTTCGCTATCGGACAGGCAAGCGAGCGTGCCGACCAGGTGCGCGAACACGCCACCGCGATCGATGTCGGCGACGAGCACAACGGGGCAATCGACGGCTTCGGCAAAACCCATGTTGGCGATATCGCGATCGCGCAGGTTGACTTCCGCCGGGCTGCCGGCGCCCTCCACGAGCACGAGGTCGTAGTGCGCGCGCAGACGCGTGTGCGATTCAAGCACGGCAGCCATGGCGGTGGGTTTGTAGTCGTGATACGCGCGTGCGTCGAGGTCACAGCGCGGCTGACCGTGGATGATGATCTGCGCGCCGGTGTCGCTGTTGGGCTTGAGCAGCACGGGGTTCATGTCGACCGTGGGGGCGACGCCCGCCGCCTGCGCCTGCAACGCCTGGGCGCGGCCGATCTCGCCACCGTCTGCGGTGACGGCGCTATTGAGCGCCATGTTCTGCGGCTTGAACGGCACCACGCGCACACCGGCGCGACGCGCAACGCGGCACAGGCCGGCGACCAGCGTGCTCTTGCCAGCGTCGGACGTGGTGCCCTGGATCATCAGCGTGCCCCGAAGCGTGTCCGCCGGCACAGGAAAGGGAGCTTTCGACATGCGCGGATTATCGCACCCACCTTGTTACGCTTGACCGCCGCGCCCCCGCTAAAATGCTGGAATGTCACGCCGCCTCACCCTCGTCCTCGGTGGTGCCCGCTCGGGCAAGAGCCACCACGCCGAACAGCTCGCGCTGCAATGCGCGGGGCCGGTCACGTACGTCGCCACCGCCGGCGAGGGCGACGAAGAGATGCAATTGCGCGTGGCCCTCCACCGCGCGCGACGCCCGGCCGATTGGGGGCTGGTCGAAGAGCCCGTGCGCCTGGCCGAAGCGCTCTACACGCACGCGCAGCACGGTGGCTGCGTGCTGGTCGATTGCATGACGCTGTGGCTCAACAATCTGCTCTTCTCAGAGCACCACGAATACCCCGAGACGGGCCTCGTCACGCCACCCGAAGCCTGGACAGCCGAGATCGATGCGCTACTCACCGCGCTGCCGCTGCTGCCTGGCGAGGTCATCCTCGTGAGCAACGAGATCGGCCTGGGTGTGGTGCCGATGGGCGCCGTCACACGTTTCTACGTGGATGAGCTGGGCCGGCTGAACCAACGTCTGGCCGCGCTGGCCGACAACGTGCATCTGCTGGTGGCTGGCATCCCGATGGTGGTGAAAGGGCCGGCACTCGGCGCAGCAACGTGAGCGTGTTGTCGGGCGGTGTATTCGATCTTGGGTGGCCGCTCGTGACGCTGGCCGCGCTCGCGGGCGTGCTGCTCGACCGGCTGTTCGGCGAGGTGCCGCGTTGGCATCCGCTGGTCGGCTTTGGACACGTCGCCACTGCGATTGAGCGTTGCATGAACCGCGCACCGGCTGCGTTGGCGTGGTCGCGCATCGTCGGTCTCCTTGCATGGGCGCTCGCCGTGCTGCCGTTCGTGCTGCTGGCGGGATGGCTCGTCGTCATGATGCGTGATGTGTCGCCATGGCGGGTGGCGGCGCTTGATGCCATCGCACTCTATTTCGCCATTGGCGCGCGCAGTCTGCATGACCACATCGCGCCGATCGCGCTTGCGCTGCGCGATGCGGATCTGCCCCGCGCACGTGCCCTCGCCTCGCGCATCGTCTCGCGTGACCTCACACAAGCCGCGGATGAGCCCATCGCCCGCGCCGCGGTGGAATCTGCGTTGGAAAACGGCAGCGATGCCGTCTTCGCGCCGCTGTTCTGGCTTGTGGTGGCGGGCGCGCCGGGCGTGGTGCTGTATCGGTTGGCCAATACGCTTGATGCAATGTGGGGCTACCGCAATGCGCGCTTTACCGGCTTTGGCTGGGCGGCCGCACGCATCGACGACGTGCTCAACTGGATTCCCGCGCGAGTCACGGCAATCAGCTACGCGCTGCTTGGCCACACGGCCGATGCGCTGCGCTGCTGGCGCACGCAAGCCCCGCAATGGTCGAGCCCGAACGCCGGCCCCGTGATGGCCGCAGGCGCGGGCAGCCTGCGCGTTCAGCTCGGTGGCGCCGCACGCTACGAAGGCGTGGAAGAAGCGCGCCCTTCGCTCGGCACCGGCCAGCCGGCGACCGCAACCGATATCGCGCGGGCATTGACGCTCGTGTCGCGCACGTTGTGGTTGTGGCTCGGCGTACTCGGCTTGAGCGCAGCGTTGACGTGGGGCCTGTCGTGAACGCAATCGTCCACGGCGGCAATCTCGCGGCCGCACGCACGCTGTACGGAGAGCCTGCCGGCGGCTGGCTTGACCTGTCCACAGGCATCAACCCGCACGGCTACCCCATCCCGCCGATCCCACCCGATGCTTGGTTGCGCCTGCCCGAAGACGATGGCCTCGAAGCGCAGGCCGCCGCGCACTACGGCGTGATCGACGCGCGCGCCGTGCTGGCGGTTGCGGGCTCCCAGGCAGCAATCCGCACGCTGCCGACCCTGCTGCCACGTGGGCGTGCCGGCATCGCGCAGATCGGCTACAGCGAATACGCGCCCGCCTTTGCGCGCGCCGGCCACGACGTCGTGCCGCTACCCGAAGCCGCCTTCTTCGGTGACCTCCCAAACGACGTGCAGCATCTGGTTGTCGTCAACCCGAACAACCCGACGGCGCGCGTGCTGCCGGCAGAAACCCTGCGCGATTGGCATACGCGCTTGCATGCGCGCGGCGGTACGTTGATCGTGGATGAGGCCTTTATCGAAGCGTTCGACGATGGCCCCACATTGGCGCCCATGGCTGGAATGCCGGGGCTCGTGGTGCTGCGCTCGATCGGAAAGTTCTACGGGCTGGCGGGCGCCCGCATCGGCTTCGCGCTGGCGGCGCCTGAGCTGCTGTGCCCGCTGCGCGAGGCGCTGGGGCACTGGACGGTCAACGGCCCGGCCCGTGCCGTGGTGCGTGCAGCGCTGGCCGATACCGCCTGGCAAGTTTCAACGCGCGCGCAACTGCGGGATGCGGGGGCGCGGCTCTCGGCGTTGCTGGATCGCCACGGCCTGCCGAATGCCGCCACACCGCTGTTTGCCTGGGCACACGCCCCACATGCGCGAGCGCTGCATGCAGGCCTAGCGCGCCTCGGCATCTGGACCCGCCTGTTCGATGCGCCCGTCAGCGGCTTGCGCTTCGGTCTGCCCCCGGATGAAACCGGATGGCAACGCTTTGCCGATGCGCTAGCATCGCTGTCGCGCTCCGCTTGACCTGCCCCCCGATGCCCGTTCGTCTATCTCGTCTCGCCCGTCGCCTGTGTGCGTGCGGCCTCTCCGCCATTGCGCTCACGATCGCTGCCACACCGGCACTTGCCGCCATTTCCGTCACAGACGATAGCGGTGCCACCGTTACGCTGCAGCGCCCCGCGCAACGCATCGTCAGTCTCGCGCCGCATGCGACCGAGCTGCTGTTCGCGGCCGGCGGCGGCGCACGCATCGTCGGCACCGTGGCTTACAGCGACTACCCGCCACCCGCGCGCGACATTCCTCACGTGGGCGATAACCGCTCGCTCGATCTGGAGCGCATTGCCTCCCTCAAGCCCGATCTGGTGGTGGTCTGGCGTCACGGTAACGCGCAGAAGCAGATCGACCGGCTGCGTGCGCTGGGCATTCCGCTGTTCTTCTCCGAGCCGCATCGCATGAGCGATATTCCGCGCTCGATCGAGGCACTCGGTACGCTGCTCGACACCCGTGCCAGCGCGCACGACGCGGCCCAGCAGTTTCGCCAACGCGCCGATACGCTGCGCCAGCGCTACGCTAGCCGACCGCCGGTTTCGGTGTTCTACCAGGTATGGGAACAGCCGCTGATGACGCTCAATGGCCAGCACATCTTCTCTGACATGCTGACGTTGTGCGGCGGCCGCAATGTGTTTGCCAGCGAGCCCTTGCTGGTGCCGACCGTCTCGCCGGAAGCCGTCATCGCAGCGAACCCCGAGGTATTGCTGACCGCGAGCATGGGCGCCACACAAGGCAGCCGCCCGATCGATACGCTCGACGCGTGGAAGCGCTGGCCGCAATTGCTGGCCGTGCAGCGTGGCAATCTCTTCACCATCAACGGCGACCTGATCAACCGGTTCGGACCACGCCTGGTGGAAGCGGCAACGCTGTTGTGCGAAGACTTGGAACAAGCCCGCATGCGGCGCCTCGGTTCACAAACCACCAACGGGTTAAGTCGCTGAACCGCGTCGCCGGTCAACGGTTCCAGAACAGCAGCACCGGTAACGCGTCGGGCTGCACGCGAAAGCCGCAGACCGCCCCCCATTGCAGCGGCCATTGCAGCGTCTCGGCCAACGGCCGTTGCAACCAATGCGCCGCCAGCGCACGCATGCAGCCGGCATGCGTCACCGCCCACACGCAAGGCGCGGGCGTTTCGCTTGTTGCTTCGGCCCAGGTCGTCACGCGCGCCAGCAAATCTGCCGCCGATTCCCCGCCATGCGGATTGCCGTGCACGAGATCGCGCGCCCACTGGTCAATTTCCGCGCGCGGGATGTCATCCCACTGGCAGCCTTCCCAGGCGCCAAAATCGAGTTCCATCAATTGCGCATCGATTTCGATCGTGGGAAGTTGAGCCGCTTGCGCTAGGGCTTCGGCCGTCAGGCGGCTGCGTTGCAACGGACTCGCCAACAGGCGATGTGGAGTGTGCGCGCCGAGTTTCTCGACGATGGCCGAGGGCTCGGGGTCCATCGGCGAAGCCAGCTCCAGATCGGTACGGCCATAGCAGAGACCCGCCGTCATGGCTGGCCGCGCGTGGCGGATCAGGATGACATCCATGCCAGCAGCCCCCACAGAATCAGCACCTCGAACATCTGCTGTGCCATCCCCAGACAATCCCCCGTGATGCCGCCGATGCGGCGCACGAAATATCGACCCAGCAGCCAGCGCGCAACGATCAACCCGACGACAACGAGCGCCGTGCACATCGGCCCGAACCACAGCAGAGGCGCGATGCCGAACACGCCGGCCCACAAGGCATCGCTCCATCGCATGCGTTGCGCAACTGGCTTGGCCTTGCCTTCAGCGCGCACGTAGTCGTGGGTGAGCAGGTAGCTGACGGCCGCCGCGCGGCTTGCAGCATGCGCGCTCACCATTGCAACGAGGATGGCGAAGCCGTGCGGCGCCATCGCGCTCAGCAATTGCCACTTCAGCAGCAACGCCATGCACACGGCAATCGCCCCGAACGCACCGATGCGCGAATCGTGCATGATGCGCAGCCGATCTTCCGGCGTGTAGCCGCCGCCAAAGCCGTCTGCGCAATCGGCGAGACCGTCCTCATGAAACGCTCCGGTCAGCAACAACGTAGCCACCATCGACACGGCCACCGCCACGCCTGACGCGGGCACCGTGCGCGACGCGAGCCAATACACCGATGCTGCTACGGCGCCCACCAGCCAGCCAATCAGCGGAAAGTAGCGCGCCGCGCGATTCAACCCTGCTTGCGAGAACCCAACCGACACCGGCACAGGGATGCGGGTGAAATACCCGACCGCTGTCCACAGCGCTTGCCAATGTTCACGCAAGGCGTTCATGGCTATGCGCGCTCGCTCACGCCTGCGCTGGCGAAGGTCGCCATCTCGCGCAGGAACGCCACCGCTGACACGACCACCGGATACGCCAGCACCGCGCCACTGCCCTCCCCCAACCGCAATGACAGCGACAGCAGCGGCCGCGCATCGAGCACCTCCAGCAGCGCACGATGCCCGCGCTCGTCCGACACATGCCCGAACACGCAATAGCCCAGTACGTCGGGCGCCACCTGTGCCGCCACCAGAACGGCGGCCGTGGCGATGAACCCGTCGACGAGGATGACCATGCGCCGCTGCGCCGCTTCAAGCACAGCACCCACCATCGCCGCGACCTCAAAACCGCCGAAGCACGCAAGCACGTCCAGCGGCTCACGGACGTCAGCATGCTTGGCCATCGCCGCCTCCAGCACGGCACGCTTGTGGGCAAGGCCGTCATCGTCGAGCCCGGTGCCGCGGCCAACGCATTGCGCGACCGGCAAATCGCATAACCGCGCCATCAGGCATGCGGCAGACGCCGTGTTGGCGATGCCCATTTCGCCCAGTGCGATCACGTTGGTGCCGAGCGCCGCATGGTGTGCCACCCGCTGCGCGCCGAGGGCTATGGCGCGGTCGCGCTCGTCGGCGGTCATGGCGGCTTGCGCAGCACCCTCGTCAGCGAAGTTGCGCGTGCCGGGGCCGACAGGAGCATCGACCAGGCCCGGCGTATCCGCCGTCCACAACGGTGTGGCAACACCGGCGTTCACCACCTCCAATGCAAACCCATGCTGACGGCAGAACACATTGACAGCCGCACCACCCGCGATGAAGTTGAGCACCATCTGCGCGGTCACCGCTTGAGGGTATGCGCTCACGCCAGCGTGGGCGATGCCGTGGTCTGCGGCAAACACCACCATTGCGGGGCGCGTCAGCTGCGGTGTATCGGTGTTCTGGATCAGGCCGATCTGCACGGCCAGCGATTCAAGCCGGCCCAGTGCGCCGAGCGGCTTGGTCTTGCTGTCGACGGCGGCCTGCAGGCGCGCGCGCAACGCATCATCAAATGGTGGAATGTGTATGGCTTGGTTCATTACAGTTCGACTCCCGGCTGCGCCTGGATGCCTTGGGAAAACGCATGCTTGACGAGCGTCATGTCGGTGACGGTATCTGCGGCGTCGATCAATTCGGGCGGCGCACCGCGCCCGGTAATCACCACATGCTGCGCCGGCGGACGCGCGCGCAAATCGGCCAGCACGGTCTGCACGTCAAGGTAGTTGTGTTTGAGCGCGATGTTCAGTTCATCCAGCAGCACCAGGCCGATGGTCGGATCGTTCAAGAGTTCGCGCGCGCAGGCCCATGCGGCTTGCGCCTTTTCAATGTCGCGCGTGCGGTCCTGCGTCTCCCACGTGTAGCCCTCGCCCATCACGTGGAAGCTGCATTGCTCGGGAAAACGGCGCAGGAAACGCTCCTCGCCCGTCGGGATCGCTCCCTTGATGAACTGCACCACACCGACCTGCATGTCGTGGCCCATGGCGCGGATCACCATGCCAAAGCCGGAGCTGGATTTGCCTTTGCCGTTACCGGTGTTGACGAGCAGCACTCCGCGCACGTCGGTGGCGGCGGCGATCTTGGTATCCACTACGGCCTTCTTGCGCTGCATGCGCGAGCGGTGGCGTTCGTTCAGCGCGTCATCGTTGTCTTCAGTCGTCATCGGAATCACCGGGAATCAAGGCCGTATGGCAGCCGTCGGCCACCTCGGCAATAGGAGTGCGCAGCGCGCACGCACAGTGCTCGGCGGTGAGCACATCGGCCGCGATGCCCGAGGTAGTGTGCCCCGCGCCGTCCATCAGCAGCGCGTGCGTAGCAAAGCGGCGTGCGAGGTTCAAGTCATGCACGGTCAGAACGACCAGCCAGCCGTGTTTGCGGCAGCCTTCGCGCAGCAGGCGAAGCACGGCAACCTGCTGATGCAGGTCAAGGTGCGCGACGGGCTCATCGAGCAGCAGCACGCGCGCCTCCTGTGCCACCACGGCAGCCATCGCCACGCGCTGACGTTCACCGCCGGAAAGCGTGCGCACATCGCGTTGTGCCAGCGACTGCAACTGCAGCGCAGACACCGCTGCATCCACGGCGCTGGCATCGGCGTCGCCCTCCCACTCCCAGCGCGCGAGATGCGGGTGGCGGCCGGTCATCACGGCGTCGTAAACGGTGATGGGGAAGGTGTCATGCAAGGTCTGCGGCAGAAACGCGCGACGACGCGCCATCGCCAGCGCCGGCCAATCGGCAAGCGGGACGCCATCGAGCGTGACGCTGCCGCCGTCTGGCGAGCGCAAGCCTGCCAGTACGGAAAGCCATGTCGACTTGCCCGCGCCGTTCGGCCCGACCACGCACCAGAGCTGGCCCGCGGTCGCCGTCATCGACAACCGCTCGATTAACACGCGCCCATCGATGGTCACCCGCAGATCGTGCAGCGCGAGTTCCGGCGCTGCGTCCAAGTGCGCGAATGCATCCGGTGCAGGACGTGGGCGGCGCCACCAACTCATCGCGCGCTCCGCATCAGCAGGTAAAGAAACGTCGGAACCCCCAGCAGGGTGGTGATCACGCCCACGGGCAGCTGCGTTGGGGCGATCAGCGTTCGGGCGATCAGGTCGGCCAGCATCAGAAGGCCCCCGCCGGCCATCGCCGTAGCGGGCAAATGGATGCGCACGTCGCGGGTCCACGCCAGGCGCACCATGTGCGGCACCAGCAGGCCGACAAAGGCCACCGAGCCTGCAATCGTAACCGCCACTGCCGTACACAGCGACGCCACCACGTAGATCAACGCGCGCACACGCGCCACCGGCACACCCAGCGCGCGGGCGCGAGTTTCACCGGTCAGCAGCACGTTCAGGTCGCGCGCATGCGGCAACACCACGGCCACCGCCACCACAAGCGCCACCAATGCACCCGCATAACGATCGGCGCCACCGAGGTCGCCGACCATCCAGAAAATCATGCCGCGCAGCTTATTCTCGGGCGCCACCGTCAAGATAAGCGTGATCAGGCCGACCCAGCCGGAAGCCATCACCACGCCACCGAGCAGCAAGCGGGCATTGGCCTCGCCGGGCTCGCCGCGCCACAGGTGCTGACGCGCCAACGCCGCCACCAGCGCCATCGACAGCAAGGCTCCGGCTCCAGCACTTGTCTGCACTGCCCACCAAGGCAGCGAAAACAACATCGCCGTAAGTGCCGCCACTGCCCCGCCGCCGGACACGCCCAGCACATACGGATCGGCCAGCGGATTGCGCAGCAGCATCTGCATGAGCGCTCCGGCAAAGGCCAATAGCCCGCCGGCAGCAAATGCAGCGCCCGCACGCGGCAAGCGTAACTCGGTGACGATGCCTGCAGCCAGGCCATCGCCACCGCTATTGCCAAAGAAGAGGGCCCGCCAGACTTCAGCGGGCGACAGCTTCACACTGCCGAGCATCAATGACGCTACCAGCACCGCCACGCACGCAAGCGCCAGCAGCGACCACAGTCGCCAGGCAAAACCGCGTGCGCGCAGTGCAGGTGTTGTCATCGCTTCGGTTCGTGCTGTTGCCACGACAGCGTGAAGAACACTCCACGCGAAGGTGTGTTGTAGCTATACGCTGTCTGGTAGCTTTTGTTGAACAGATTCTCCAAGCGCGCCGACAATGCCCAATCCGGCGTGATTTGATAACGCCCCATCAGATTCACCATGCCATAGCCGCCCATTACGTTGGACGAGAACGACGAATCGCGCCGCTCGCCGCTCGCGTTCCATTCCGCACCTGCAGAGAATGGTCCAAAGGTCTTGCCCAAATACACGCTACCGAAGTGCCGTGCGCGGCGCGGCAGCACCTGGTTCGGTGTGGCCGACAAGTCCTGCGGGTTCTGCATGGTAAAGCTGGCACGCACATCCACGCCATAGATCGCACCGCGGTACGAGGTTTCCAGCCCATTCACACGCGCGCGGTTCACGTTGGCGGCGATGCAGTTGAACGCCGCATCGCACTGCGAGGTGATGAGGTTGCTGTAGTCCGTCTCGAACACCGTCATGCGCACCAGGCCGATCGCGCCGCTGTATTCCACTCCCCCTTCCACCGACCGCGCTTTCTCAGGCTGCGCATTCGGGTTGCCGTAGTTGGGGTAGTACAGATCGTTGAACGTCGGCGCACGAAAGGCGTTGCTTACGCTCGCCACAGCCTTCCACTGCGGGTTGAATGCAAAGCCGTAACCCGCGTAATAGCTGTTGGCGCTACCGAAATCCGAGTAGCGATCACGGCGCAGGTTCAACTGCAGCTGGTGCGGGCCAAACGTGCCCTCGTAGCCCAAGTAAGCCGAATCGACACGGCGGGTGGGCGCGTCATACGCATCGCTGTCGATAGTAGTTTGCGCGTGCTCCAAGCCCACCTTGAGCAACTGCTCGGGCATGAACGCCCAATCGTTCTGCCAGCTCGCCTGCTGGGTGCGCGTGTTGAAGCGACCGTTCTGTACGGCGTTCTTGAAGTTGACGTTCTTGTCGTCGCCTTGCGAGAGCGTCAGGCGCGTCTTCCAATCCTGCGTGACCTTGCCATCCAGGTAGGCCGACATCGACCGCACCTGGTTATGCGCAATGTTGATATCGGTCGAGCTGCCAAAACCGCTGTCGTAACTGGCGTCGCCCCAGGTCTGAAAGTACGTCAGCCCTGCCTGCCAATCCGCGGAAAGGCGATGCGACAACTGCGCCGACACGCTCTTGTTCGTATAAGGGTTGTCGTTCGGGTTGGCATTCTTGGCTTGCAGTGGGTTGATTGCAGAGAACCCGTCGGTCTTGAACTCCGACACTGACACAGCGAACGACGTATCCCCGCGCTCGCCCAGCGAGCCGTTGATACCCGCCTGCGCGCGCTTGGTGTTGCGTGCGCCGTACTCAATCTCTGCATTGGCCAATGGGGCATGTCCCTTGCCACTGCGCGTGAAGATCTGCACCACGCCGCCAATCGCGTCGGAACCATATAGCGCCGACACGTTGCCGCGAACGACCTCGATATGATCGATCTGGTCGGCCATCAGTTGATCGATCTGCGTGGCCCCCAGCGTGGCGGAACTCACCCGCACACCATCAATGAGAACCAGCGTCTGATTGGAACCGGCACCGCGCATGAAAAGGCTGGCGTTGGTGCCAGGCCCGCCGTTCTGCGCGATTTCGATGCCGGCCTCGCGGCGCAGCAGCGTCACCGCGTCCGGCGCCTGCGAGCGCTCGATATCGGCGCGGCTGATGACCGTCGTGTGCGGCAATGCATCCGACAGGGGCTGCTCGCTGCGCGAGGCCGTCACCACCGTCGGATTCAGTTCACCCACTGGCGTGCTGGCTGCCGGTGCATTGCTTTGTGCCCAGGCCGGCACGACTGCACCTGCCATGACCCCCGTTAGTGCGCTGGCAAGCGCGCGCATGGCCGTCCGGGGCATTCGGAGTGGCCGCTTTGTAGTCAAGCTCATGTTGAAAAGACAAGAAGCGTCAGCCGGACCCGTTCCCCCGCAGGTCACTGGCAGCAGGATCTCGATGCGGTTCCCTCCGGGGCTTCACATCGGCTCTGAGATCCACCGTCCTGGCCGGTATCCGGGCTGGCGAAGCGGCCTGCCCGCCTTCCCATTCCCAGAGGAACAGTGGCGTATGGACAGACCGCGCGGTACCCATCTTCTTCTTGGCGAGATGGCAGGCACACGCGACGTTCGCTTACCGTTGCGGGGGCAGCGCAGGTTGGCGCATCGCTTGGGGCGCGCTCCCTGCTTCCCGTTTAACTGCAGATGGTGCTGCGGGCACCAGGACGCCGCGAAGTTTAACGGAAAAGGCACGCTAAACCCGCCCAAGTCGCGGTAAAAACACACCCTTCGCCCTTTGTGCCCGCTGCGTCGCCTCATGCCGCCGCAACTCGCGCATCCGTATGGAGGACAGGCGCGACGCGCATGATCGGCTAAAATCCCCCCACTCGATTCTGATTGACACCCAATGCTGAACGAACTCGAACAACTTGCCGGCAAGATCGCGCGCGTGCTGCGTCACGCCGATGCGCTAGCCGCCGAGAACCAGCGCCTGCGCGCCGAAGTCGAGCGGCTTCAGGCGGAAGCCGATGCCTCCAAGACCGAGCGCGACGCGATGGTCGCCGATCGCAGCGTGCTCAATGCCAAGATCGAAGAAGCGCAACTGCGCATCCAATCGATTCTCGACAAGCTGCCCACGGCTACCGACGCGCGCCAGCTTGACCTCCTCGGCCAGGCCGCAGGCGCCGATGAAACAACGGCCGCCCCCGCCCCGCATTCGGAGACCTAAGCATGAGCAGCAAGCAAATTGAAGTGAACATCGCCGGGCAGCCCTACAAGTTTGCCGTCTCGGTCGATAACGAAGCGGCCCTGCGTGAAGCCGCAGCCATGGTCGACAATCAGATGACGCGCATCAAGAACGGCTCGAACACCAAGGGTATCGAGCGCGTTGCCGTGATGGCCGCCATTAGCATCGCGTCGGATTTGCTGTCGATGCAACGCCAGGCCGCGTCCGATTCCGCCCTGCCGATCGACTCGATTCGCGCCAAACTGGCCGACCTGAACGCCCGCACTGACGAGGCGCTGCGCCAGTACGGCGAAGTCATTTGACTCAGTACAAAACGTGTTTGTAACCGGATCGCATCCGGGCTTGGGTTCGGATGCGAACGGGTGTATAGTGTCTCCCAATGGCTTCCGGAATCTCCCGCAAACCCTTGCAGCATAAGGCTTTAGCGGCTATAGAGTAGAGAAAAACGGTTGCCTGCGATGAATCTTTCAGACGCATCGCCATGCGCTCGAAACACAGCGTGATGATGCGTCTGACAGTTTCCCTGCCTGGTTCGCCATGGCCATTAATTCCTTGAACCGATAAGCATTGCTTGGTGCGGGATATGCCGTGTGGGCGAGCGCGTCTTCCAGTGCATAGCGTGCGACGCAAGTCGTGGGCTCCCTGTGCTGGTGATGTACCCAAAATGCGGCTTCCGCTGCCACTCTGAACCTCACTTGGGTTCAGGATGCGGGTCTAGCGGCCAAGGTGGGGACCCAACAAAGGGCGGTAGTGCACATGTGCGCTACCGCCTTTTTCTTTGCCTATCCTCGATACACCCGCTATTACCGCACCGCTAATGGCGAGGCCGCGGCCGTGTTGCTATGCTGCGCACACCGTCACCTCCCCGCACGTCGCCCGCGCGCCCCACACGATGGCCACCCAGTACTGGTTGATGAAGTCCGAGCCCGACGAGGCCAGCATCGATACGCTGCACGCCGAAGGCACGCTGCCCTGGACCGGCGTTCGCAACTATCAGGCACGCAACTTCATGCGCGACCGCATGCGCATCGGCGACGGCGTGCTGTTCTACCACTCGTCTTGTCCGCAACCCGGCATCGCGGGGCTGGCGGAAGTCTGCTCGACCAGCTATCCCGATCCCACGCAGTTCGACGCCAAGAGCAATTACCACGACCCCGCATCGAAGCCCGAAGCGCCGCGCTGGATGCTCGTCGACGTGAAGTTCGTGCGCAAATGCGCGCTGATTGATCTGCCGACGTTGCGTGCGCAGGAACAGCTCGCCGACATGACGGTGCTGCAACGCGGTAACCGCCTGTCGATCACGCCAGTCACACCTGCGCAGTGGCGTTACATCACCACCAAATTGATGCGCGATCCTGAGTGAATGGTTGGCATCGGCGGGGAATTGTTACAAACGTGATGAACGATGCGCGTAACAGCCAGTCAGACGCATCACATTGCTTTTTTGGGAGAACACAATGAAATCTGTCCTGGCCGCAACCATTTTGGGGACTGCAATCATGACGACTGCTTTCGCACAAGCTGCTCCTGAAACGAATCATTCGGGCGTGCTGTCGCTGGATGCGCAGGCCGTAGCCGAAGTGCCGACCGACACCGTCACGCTCACACTGGGCGCCGAGCAGGAAGGCGCGGACCCGGGCGCGATCTCCACGGCCCTGTCGCGAAAGGCCGATGAGGTGATCAACCAGGCAAAACGCACGTCCGGCGTACAGGCAGAGACAGGCGGCTTCAACATCTATCCGAACACCGATCGCAACGGCAAGATCAGCGTCTGGCGTGGCCGTGCGGAAGTGCGCATCACATCGAAGGACTTTGCTGCGGCGTCCAAGCTGGCGGGCCAACTGGCCAACCAGATGCAGGTGCAGAACGTGAACTTCACGCTCTCGCGCGAGGCACGCTCGGCGGCGGAAGCCAAACTGATCGATCAGGCCGTGAATTCGTTCCGCGACAAAGCACTGACGACCACCAAGCTGTTCGGCTACACGAGCTACACGATCCGCGACGTGCATGTGAGCGAGGGCAGCAACAACCCGGGCCCGCGTCCGATGATGCGCATGGCAGCGGCTCCGGCGTCGTACGATTCGGCACCGGTGCCCATCGAGGGCGGCAAGGCCCAGGTGACGGTGACCGTTTCCGGTGCCGTGCAGATGCTGAAATAAGCAGCGAGCCGCTCCATGAAAAAAGCCACCGAAGTTCGGTGGCTTTTTCTTTGTGCGATAGCAGCGTCAGGCGTGCGCCTGGCTTTTTTCGCCGTTGCCTGCACGACGATACGACCAGACCAGCATGGCAATGCCGATCAGGATCATCGGCAACGACAGCCACTGCCCCATCGACAGGTTCGCCGCCAGCAGGCCGAGGAAGTTATCCGGCTCGCGGGCAAACTCCGCAATGAAGCGGAACACGCCGTAGCCGAGCAGGAATGCGCCAGACACCGCGCCCATCGGTCGCGGTTTGCGCGCGTACAGCCACAGCAGGATGAAGAACAGCACGCCCTCGCCGAGGAACTGGTAGATCTGCGAGGGGTGGCGCGGCAGCATGTGGTACTGGTCGAACAGAGCTTGCACGCCGCTGGTGACGGCCTCTTGCGCGTGCGAGAGCAGCCACTCCCGGTCTTCGCCCTGCGCCTGCGGGAACATCATCGCCCAAGGCAGATTGGGCGACGACACACGGCCCCACAGCTCGCCGTTGATGAAATTGCCAAGGCGCCCCGCTGCGAGGCCGCACGGCACCATCGGCGCGATGAAGTCGGTCACCTGCATCCACGAGCGGCCGCGCATGCGCGCATACAGCATCATCGCGACGACCACACCGAGGAAGCCGCCGTGGAAGGCCATGCCGCCTTCCCAAACCTTGAAGATGTCGAGCGGGTGGGCGAAATACCAGTCGGGCTTGTAGAACAGCACGTAGCCCAGGCGCCCGCCCAGAATCACGCCCAGCACGCCGTAGAAGAGCATGTCGTCGAGGTCGCGGCCGGTCCAGCCTTCGGCGGCGATGTGTGGCTGGCGCGTGCGCAGGCGGCCGAACCACAGGAACATGATGAACGCCGCCAGATACATCAGGCCGTACCAGCGGATGGCGAGCGGCCCCAGATGCAGGGCGACGGGGTCGAATTGCGGATGGATGAGCATGAATCCTGTGGGTTTCAGGTTTGGTTGTTTTCTTGCAGCTTGGCAACGGCTTCGGCACTGGCCACGAACCACGGCAGCACCGGCGAAGCCGCATCTCGCCGCCACACGAGCCCGGTCTCGATGAACGGGCTTGGCGCGGCAAGTTCGAGATAGACCACGCCGGTCCGCTGCAGGTTGCATAGCGATGCCGGGACCAGCGCAATCCCCATCTCAGCGGAGACCAGGCTGACGATGGTCTGCATCTGGATGGCTTCCTGGCCAATGCGCATCGCGGCCCCAGATTCTCCTGGCCGGCCGCCGTGCGCGGCATGATAGCCGGTAATGATGTCATACAGCGCAGGCGCGGACCGGCGCGGGAAGATGATGAGCGATTCGGCCGCCGCATCCGCCAAGGCAATGGGCTGGCCCGGCACCACGCCCCATTGCGCTGCGCGCGATGCGGGCACCGCCAGCACAAGGCGCTCGCGCACCAGCGGGCGGTATTCCAGCTCGCCGGGCACCGAGCCCGCGTGATGCGCGATCACGACACCCGCGTCCACATCGCCGGCCAGGAGCGCTTCGATCTGCACATCGCTGGTGGCCTCGCGCAGCAGAAGCTGCACCTCGGGCCGCGCGTCGCGAAAGTGCCGCAGCAAGGCGGGCAGGATGCCGTAATCGGCGGTGCTGACGAAGGACAGCGACAGCGAGCCGACCTCCCCGCGCGCCAGCCGCTGCGCCAGACCGGGCAGCGCATTCGCCTCGGCAAGCACACGCCGCACCTCGGCCAGCCAGCGCGCACCGACGGCCGTCAACGCCACGGAGCGCTGCGTGCGATGGAACAGGGTGACCCCGAGTTCGTCTTCCAGCGCGCGAATCTGCTGCGACAGCGGCGGCTGCGTCATCGAAAGACGCTCGGCGGCGCGCCCGAAATGCAATTCCTCGGCAACGGTCACAAAGTAGCGAAGCTGGCGCAGATCCATATCGGCGATTGATATATTTTTCGAATCAATAATCAATCAATAATATATTTGACGCGCCATTTCTCCAAGTGCATGCTGGGCGCCAAGCTGTTGACTACAACGATAGTGCCGCCCCCACGGAGACCACCATGCCAGACAACAAGCGTTCGCAGCACATCACCCAAGGTGTGGCACGCTCGCCCAACCGCTCGATGTACTACGCATTGGGCTACACGAAAGACGACTTCAACAATCCGATGATCGGCGTGGCCAACGGCCATTCGACCATCACGCCGTGCAACTCGGGCCTGCAGAAGCTGGCCGATGCCGCCGTGGCTGCAGTAAAGGATGCCAACGCGAATCCGCAAATCTTTGGCACGCCGACCATTTCCGACGGCATGTCGATGGGCACGGAAGGCATGAAGTTCTCGCTGATCTCGCGCGAGGTAATCGCCGACTGCATCGAGACCTGCGTCAACGGCCAATGGATGGATGGTGTCGTCGTTATCGGCGGCTGCGACAAGAACATGCCAGGCGGCATGATCGCCCTGGCGCGCACGAATGTGCCAGGCATTTATGTGTACGGCGGCACCATCAAGCCGGGCCACTGGAAGGGCAAGGATTTGACCATCGTCTCGTCGTTCGAGGCCGTGGGCGAATTTACCGCCGGCCGCATGAGCGAGGAAGACTTCGAGGGCATCGAGAAAAACGCCTGCCCGTCGAGCGGGTCGTGCGGCGGCATGTACACGGCCAACACGATGAGTTCATCGTTTGAAGCGCTCGGCATGTCGCTGCTGTATTCGTCGACGATGGCCAATCCCGATCAGGAGAAGGTCGACAGCGCAGCCGAATCTGCGCGCGTGCTGGTCGAAGCCGTGCGCCGCGACCTGAAGCCGCGCGACATCATCACGCGCAAATCCATCGAAAACGCCGTAGCCGTGATCATGGCCACCGGCGGCTCCACCAACGCCGTGCTGCACTACCTGGCCATCGCCCACGCGGCGGAGGTGGAATGGACGATCGATGACTTCGAGCGGGTGCGCCAGCGCGTGCCCGTCATCTGCAACCTCAAGCCGTCGGGCCAATACGTGGCGACCGACCTGCACGAGGCAGGCGGCATTCCGCAGGTGATGAAGCTGCTACTCAACGCCGGCCTGCTGCACGGGGATTGCATCACCATCACGGGCAAAACGCTGGCTGAAGAACTCGCGCACGTTCCCGACCAACCGCGCGCCGATCAGAACGTGATCCTGCCGATCGACAAAGCTCTCTACAAGGAAGGCCACCTCGCCATCCTGAAAGGCAACCTGGCCGAAGAAGGCGCCGTGGCGAAGATCACCGGCCTGAAGAATCCTGTCATCACCGGCCCGGCGCGCGTGTTCGACGACGAGCAAAGCGCGATGAGCGCGATCCTGAGCGACCAGATCAAGGCCGGCGACATCCTCGTACTGCGCTATCTGGGGCCGAAGGGCGGCCCCGGCATGCCGGAGATGCTGGCCCCGACCTCAGCCATCATCGGCAAGGGCCTGGGCGAGTCGGTCGGCTTTGTCACCGACGGACGCTTCTCGGGCGGCACGTGGGGCATGGTGGTCGGCCACGTCGCGCCGGAAGCGTACGTGGGCGGCACGATCGGCTTGGTGCACGAAGGCGATTCAATCACCATCGACGCGCATCAGCGCCTGTTGCAGTTGAACGTGCCAGACGATGAGCTTGCCCGCCGCCGCGCCGCGTGGAAGCAGCCAGCGCCGCGCTATACGCGTGGCGTGCTGGCAAAGTTTGCGAAACTGGCAGCAACGGCCAGCAAGGGCGCGGTAACGGACTGAGTTCGAGCAGCACCAACAAAAAACCCGCCAGACGGCGGGTTTTTCTTTGTGCGATCAGCGCTGCGGGGGCTTCTGCTGCGCGGCGAGCGCATCGTCCAACGCCGCGCCCAGCCAATCCATCAGGCGGGCCTCCAGCGTGCGGGTCAGGTCAGCGGCGAGCTGTTCGCTCAACAGTGACAGGCGTGATTCCATGGCTGCGCGACACTGCGCTTCGATCAACGCCGGCCACTCGGACTGGAAACGCCACATCACGTCGCCCATCACGCGGGCGGCATCGGTCCCTTCGGGAGGCATGGCCGAAGTGGGTGCAAGGCCTTGCTCGCACAGGGCGGGCGGGACGTCCACGTTGCCGGCTTCAGTCGTGGCGGGCAGCGGCGCGGCAGGCGCGGCCGTAGGCGCCACATCCTCCAATTCGACAATTTCCGTCAGAACAGGGATGTTGTTGTCCGCGTGGGACCCGGGATAGCGTCCGTCGGTCATGCGCGCCCCACGTCATGATGTTGGATCGGATAGCCGCGATCGCGGTAGAACCGGAAGCGATCGCGCGCAGCGGCGCGATCGGCGTCGTCATCGCCAACGATCTCGATCAACCGGCTAAAGCGCGCGAACAGCGCCGGCGGTTCAGGCGACAGATTGACCAGAATGTCGTGATGCGGCGCGTCGTCCAGCGGCTCGGATGCATCGGCCAACAGGATGGGCGTCTGCGCGGCCAGCGGATGCCTCAGGCCGCAGTGCGGCAGGAAATCGAGCTGGCTGAACGTCCACAACTGCGTGTCGAACGCTTGCAGCGCAGCCTGATCTCCGACCACGATCACTTTCTGGCCCGCGCCGTAGGCCTTGCGCACGAGCCGGCAGGCATAAGCCAGCTTGCCGGGCACGTTGCTGTGAAAGTCGACGCGAGTCATACGGTGCTTTACCTCTGCCAATCAACCGCGGTCCATCAGGAAGCGCGTCAGCAGCGGCACCGGGCGGCCCGTGGCGCCCTTGGCCGCGCCGCTCTTCCAAGCGGTGCCGGCGATGTCCAGGTGGGCCCAGTCGTACTTTTCGGTAAAGCGCGCCAGGAAACAGGCAGCCGTCACGCTGCCGGCCGGACGGCCGCCGATGTTGCCCATGTCGGCAAAGTTGGACTTGAGCTGCTCCTGGTATTCCTCATCCAGCGGCATGCGCCACGCTGTATCGAGCGATTGCTTGCCGGCCGCCACCAGCGCACCCGCCAGCGCGTCGCTGCGGGCGTACATGCCGGTGTTGATGTGGCCGAGCGCGATGATGCAGGCGCCCGTGAGCGTTGCCACGTCGATCACCACCGCCGGCTTGAAGCGCTCCACGTAGGTGAGCGCATCGCACAGGATCAGGCGGCCTTCGGCGTCGGTATTCAGGATCTCGATGGTCTGGCCCGACATGCTGGTCACAACGTCGCCCGGCTTGGTGGCAACGCCACTGGGCATGTTCTCGCAGGTCGGCACCACGGCGATGACGTTCTGCTTGAGTCCCATTTCGGCCACAGCACGCAGCGTGCCCAGCACCGAAGCGGCGCCGCACATGTCGTACTTCATCTCGTCCATGCCCTCGCCCGGCTTGAGCGAGATGCCACCCGTATCAAACGTGATGCCCTTGCCGACCAGCACCACCGGGGCCTGCTTGGCGGGGCCGCCCTCGTAGCGCAGCACGATGAATGCCGGCGGCTCGACGCTGCCCTTCGTCACGGCCAGGAAGGCGCCCATCTTCAAGGCTTCGATCTGCTTGCGGCCAAGCACTTCCACCTTGAGCTTGAAATCCTTGGCGATCTGGCGTGCGGTGTTGGCCAGGTACGTCGGCGTGCAGATGTTGGACGGCAGGTTGCCCAGATCACGCGTGAGGTCCATGCCGTTGGCGATGGCGGTGCCGCGCGCTGCGGCCACGCTGGCAGCCTTGGCATCGGCTGCAGATACGGTCAGGACGACCTTGCGCAGGCTCGTACCGTTCTTGTCGCGCTTGCTCTTGAGCTCCGGATGGCGCTCGATGAAGCGGTAGCTGGCTTCGCGGATGAGCGTGACGGCGGTCAAGACCGCCCAGGCGGTGTCTTTGTCGCGCGCGGTGTGCTCGGTGAGCGCCCACGTCACGCTGGTGGCCTTGGTGCTGGCCAGCGCGCGCAGTGCGGTGCGCACGGCTTCGGCGTAGGCGCGATCGGTGAAGTCGGCTTCCTTGCCCAGACCGACCAGCAGCACGCGGGCAGCGCCCACGCCGGCCACTTCGTGCAACAGCAGCGACGTGCCGCGCTTGCCTTCAAAGTCGCCCAGCTTGACGAGGCGGGCAACCAAGCCCTTGGTGGCCACGTCCAGCGCCTTTGCAGCACCAGCCAGGGTCTGCGACTCGAACAGACCGATCACGAGGCAATCGCTCTTGGCAGCCAGGGCGCCCGCTTTGGCCCAATCCAGGGCTTTTGTGCTAAATTCCATCGCGCTTCTCTCTATGAGGCGAGTCAACGAAAGCCCACATTATCCGCCATTTTGCGCAGGGGCTCCGGTGGAACGTACACCGGCTATGACCTCGCCCTCCCATCCCGCATCCGCATGATTTTTGAACAAGCCCTGCGACGCGAGCTGTCATTCACCGCCGGCGCCGTCTTCCTCGTGCTGCTGACGTTCATGCTGACCACCCTGGTGATCCGCATTCTCGGCATGGCCGCCAACGGCGAAGCGAACCCGAACGACGTCCTGCTCCTCATCGGCCTGGCAACGCTAGGCTACCTGGCGATTCTCCTGTGCGCCACGCTCTTCATCTCGGTATTGCTGGTGCTGACGCGCTGGTACAAGGATTCCGAGATGGTGGTGTGGTTCACCTCGGGCATCAGCCTGACGGATTTCATCCGCCCCGTGCTGCGTTTCTCGCTGCCGTTCATCGTGCTGGTGGCGCTGCTGGCGCTGTTCGGCTGGCCGTGGGCCAATCAGCAGAGTGCGCTGTTCCGAGATCGCTTCGAGCAGCGCGATGTGCTGTCGATGATCTCAGCCGGCCGCTTCATCGAGCCCGCGCACGGCAGCTACGTCCTCTTTATCGAGGGCGTCGATAACGGCATGAAGCACGCCCGTAACCTGTTCGTCGCCAATGCCGAGCAGGACAAGATCGGCGTGGCGATGGCCAAGACCGGCGAATTCAAGACCATGCCCAACGGCGACCGCTTTGTCGTACTCGACAAGGGCCGCCGCTATGAAGGCACGCCCGGCAAGCTCGACTACCGCATCGTCGAATTCGACAAATACGGCGTGAAGGTCGCCAACAAGCCGCCGCAAGCAGATGCCAGCCTGCCAACCAAGAGCCGCTCCACGAAGGATCTGCTCGCCAACCCGACGCCCGAGAACCTCGGTGAACTGGTCTGGCGGATCGGCCTGCCGCTGCTGGCGTTGAACTTCGTGCTGATTGCGATTCCGCTGGCCTACGTCAACCCGCGCCTGGGCCGCTACACACCGATGATCTTTGCGGTGTTGATCTACCTGACGTATTCGAACCTGCTGAACCTGTCGCAGGCGTGGGTCTCGCAGGGCAAGATGAACGTGTTCATGGCTTGGTGGCCGATCCACCTCGCTGCCTTCATCTGCGCGGTGCTGCTGTTCCGCTTCCGCCACTACAGCGCGGCCGGCCTGAAGGGGATTTCCGCCCTGCTCGGCTTCGCACCCAAGAAGGCGGGTGCGTGATGAAGATGCCGGTCTATGAGAAGTACTTCGCGCGTCAGATCTACGGCGTGTTCGTCTTCATCCTGTTTGCGGTGCTGGCACTGTTTATCTTCTTCGACATGCTGGGCGAACTGGGCTCGGTGGTCGGACGCTATACCACGCTCGTCGCGTTCTTCCACGTGATGCTGCAGGCGCCGACGCGTGTGTACGAAGTGATTCCGGTGGCTGCGCTCATCAGCGCCATCTATGTGTTCTCGCAGATGGCGAGCCAGTCGGAGTTCACGATCTTTCGCGTGGCAGGGCTTGATACGCGGCGTGCGCTGATGTCGTTGTTCAAGATTGCGCTGCCGCTGGCGCTTGTCACGTACATCTTCGGTGAATTCATCGGGCCGAAAGCGGAAGAGTACGCACAGAAGGTACGGCTGGAAGCGCTGGGCGCGACGGTGTCGGCCGGCTTCCGCTCGGGCGTGTGGGTCAAGGATCGCGGCCCCGCCAAGCCCGACGGCACGGGTGGCGAAGTCACCCGCTTTGTCAACGTCGGCGCTCTGCAGCCGGACCAATCCATCAAAGGCCTGCGCATCTATGAATTCGATTCGGACTACCGCCTGAGTTCGATCCGCGTGGCGGAGCAGGCGCGCTACCAGGGCCACCAGAACTGGCAACTGAACGGCGTGACGGAAACGCGCTTCATTGAGTTCCCGCGCAAGCCCGGCACAGTGGCCCCGCAGGACACCGTGCAGGCGGTGCCCGGCGCACCCGATGCGCTGGCGCCCGACTTCCGCGGCGAGCAGATCAAACTGCCGCAGCAGGAGATGCGCTCTGAGCTCACGCCGCAGATTCTGTCGGTGCTGATGGTCACCCCCGACCGCATGGCTACGCTGGACCTCTTCCAGTACATCCGCCACCTGCGCGACAACAAGCAGGACACGCAGCGCTACGAGATCGCGCTGTGGAAGAAGGTGGTCTATCCGTTCACTGTGCTGGTGATGATGGCGCTGGCCCTGCCTTTTGCGTATCTGCATGCACGTGCCGGGGCAGTCGGCCTGAAGGTGTTCGGCGGCATCATGCTGGGGTTGTCATTCCAACTGGTGAACAACCTCTTCTCGCACGTCGGCCTGCTGAATACGTGGCCGGCCATCTTTACGGCCATCGTGCCGGGCGCGCTGTATCTGGCACTGGCGCTGGTCAGCCTGCGCTGGGTGGAGCGCCACTGATGGCTGACCGGGCGCTTGTCCTCTTTGCACACGGCGCGCGCGATGCCCGCTGGCGTGAACCGTTCGACCGCCTGCGCGCGTGTTTGGCTACGCAGCAGCCCGACGTCGACACGCGCCTAGCCTTTCTCGAACTGATGGCGCCCGATCTGCCGGGCACCATCGATGATCTGGCCGCAAATGGCACGCGGAGTGTCACCATCGTGCCGGTGTTCTTTGGCCAGGGCGGCCACTTGCGGCGCGATCTGCCTGCACTGGTCGCGCAGTGCGCGCAGGCTCATCCCTCCCTCTCCATCCGCTGCGCCGATGCCGTTGGCGAAGACGACGCCGTGCTCGACGCCATCGCGGGTTACTGCGTCCGCCAACTCGGCTAAGCCAGACGTCGCCTCACTGCGGTTCTGCCATGCGCATGAAGCGCGCGTGCACGTTGTTTTCGACGTGAAAGCCATGCGCGTCGAACTCCACCAGCTCTAGTGTCAGCCCGAGATAACGGCGCGCAAACACGTCGACCAGATGCGCGCGCATGGCGGTGAACATCGCCGCGCAGATCGACCGCGTCACAGCTTTGCGCCGGCCCGCCTTGATGCGGAAGGTCACGTGGATGAAGGCGTCGTCTTCCACGCCGTCGGCCATGCGGTACTGGTCAAGGCGCAGCGCGCGCGTACGGATGCCGCCGGTGGGAAACACATCCGCGTAGCCGATCAGCACATCGTTGAGCACGCGCATCAGCTCAGGAATGCGCGCATCGGCCTCGACATTGGCGGTGTATTCGATGATGACGTGCGGCATGGCACAGATCTCCCCCCGGAGAATGGAATATGTCAAAGCATCTCATGCCCGGCAGCTTTATCGCTGCACCGGGCAATTTTGATTGCTTGAACAGGGGAGAGAGAAAGCGCCGGCGCGCTGAGCGCAGCTCAGGCGGCCAGGCTATGGGGATGCATGTCGAGCGCCAGTTCGGGCGCTGCCGCCGATGCCCGCGCGGCAAACGCGTCACCGATCATCAGCAGGCTCGGATGCTCTGGGTTGATCCACTCCGCTGCGGCGCCATCGGCCATCTGCTGAAGGGTGAAGCATGCCGAGCGCTGCTCGGGCGTTGTTGCGGCCTCGACCACCCAAGCGGGTGTCGACGGTGCGCGGCCACGGGCGATCAGGTCCGCAGCGATGGAGGCAGCTTGATCCCGGCCCATGTAGTAGACGAGCGAATCGGCCTGCGCAACGGGTTCCGGCACGACGCCTTCGGGTTGCGGCGTGTCGGGATCAGCAGCCTTGGCTTGCGTAACAAACGCGACGCTGCGCGCGACACCGCGCTTGGTCAACGGCTGACGGATCGCGGAGGCGGCTGCCAGCGCTGCCGTAATGCCTGGAACGATTTCGTAGTCGATGCCGGCTTGCTCGAGCGCCTGCAGCTCCTCGTCAGCACGGCCGAACAGCATCGGATCACCGCCCTTCAGGCGCACGACGCGCTGATATTTGGTGGCCAGATCGACGAGTTGGCGATTGATGAAGCGCTGTGCGGTCGAACGCTTGCCGCAGCGTTTGCCGACTGCAATCAGCACAGCCTGCGGGCAATACTGGAAGACCTCCGGCGAGACCAGTGCGTCATGCAGCACGACTTCGGCTTCGCCCAACAATCGTGCACCGCGCACCGTGATGAGGTCCGCGGCGCCGGGGCCCGCACCAATCAGGCTCACGCGGCCGAGTGTTTTGGGGGTCTTCGCTTCCATTGCCTAGGTTCCTTTGCTTTTTCCTGCGGGGCGCAGCTTACCGCGCCCCATCCACGTTAGGAAAATGCACGGATCATGCCAGCTGCCACCGTGTGGTGCGTGGCTTCGTCCACCAGGATGAACGCGCCGGTGGCCGGGTTGTCGCCATACGCATCGCAGACGATCGGCTTCTGCAGGCTGATGTTGACCGTACCGATATCGTTGAGTGCGATCTGCTTGCGGCCGGTTTCGTGCGACAGCGTATGCACGTCCAGCACGCGCTCCACATCCGACACACGTGCGAACACGGTGGCCGTAGTGTGCTTGAGCACGTACTTGCGGGCCGGGTTCAGCTCATGCGCGTCAAACCAGCAGAGGTCGGCATGCAGCTTCTTGGCTGCGTTGGCGGCAGTCGTCGGAGCAGCGACGATCGTGTCGCCGCGCGAGATGTCCACGTCATCGGCCAGGCGCACGGTGATGGTCTCGCCGGGGCCGGCAGAATCGGCTGCGCCATTGGGCGTCAGCACTTCGGCCACCGTGGTTTCGCGGTTGGCGGGCAGCACGCGCACGGCTTGGCCGACGCGCACCGTGCCGGCTTCCACACGGCCCATGTAGCCGCGAAAATCATCAGCCTGCGAGCCGTCCTGACGCGCCACGAGCTGCACGGGGAAGCGCAGCGCATCGTCGCCCGCCGGGGCGGTCTCTTCCACCTTCAGATCTTCCAGCAGCGCCAGCAGCGGCTCGCCCTGATACCAAGGCATGGCTTCGGAAGCGTGCACGATGTTGTCGCCGCGCAGGGCCGACACCGGCACGTAGCGCACATCGCGCAAGCCCAGTTGCGTGGCCAGTGCATCGTAGGCGGTACGGATTTCGTTGAAGCGCGCTTCGCTGTAGTCGACCAGATCCATCTTGTTGATGGCCACGATCACGTGTTGCAGTTCCAGCAGCTTCACGATGGCCGAATGGCGCTTGGTCTGGGCCAGCAGCTCCGTCTTGCCGTCAACGGTCGTCACACGCGTGGCATCGATCAGGATGATGGCGGCGTGCGCGGTCGAGGCGCCGGTCACCATGTTGCGCGTGTACTGCTCGTGGCCCGGCGTATCCGCAATGATGAACTTGCGGCGCGCGGTCGAGAAATAGCGGTACGCCACGTCGATGGTGATGCCCTGCTCGCGCTCGGCTTCCAGGCCGTCGGTGAGCAGAGAAAAGTCGATCTGCTCGCCGGCGGTACGCTTGTTCTTGGCGTTGGCCAGCGCTTGCAGTTGGTCGGTCAGCACGGCCTTGCTGTCGTACAGCAGGCGACCGATCAGCGTGCTCTTGCCGTCGTCAACGGAACCGGCGGTGATGAAGCGCAGCAGGCCTTGGTGCGATGCAGGGTGCGTCGCTGGGTGCGTCGAATTCGTCGTCATGATCAGAAATACCCTTCCTTCTTGCGCTTTTCCATCGAGGCTTCGCTCGTCTGGTCGTCCATGCGCGTGGCGCCGCGTTCGGTGATTTCGGTAACGGCCGTCTCGGCGATGATCTCGGCCGGCGTGGCGGCGGTGCTCGCCACCGGGCATGTGCAGCTGATGTCGCCCACGGTGCGGAAGCGCACCGACAGGACTTCGCTCACGTCGCCATCGGCCTTGGGCGTGATCGACGTGACGGGCACCAGCAGGCCATTCTTGCGCACGACTTCACGTTGATGCGCGTAGTAGATCGGCGGCAGGGCGAGGTTCTCGCGGGCGATGTACTGCCACACGTCGAGTTCCGTCCAGTTGGAGATCGGGAACACGCGCATCTGCTCGCCCTGTGCCATGCGGGCGTTGTACACGCTCCAGAGTTCCGGGCGCTGGGCCTTCGGATCCCACTGGCCGAACTCGTCGCGGAACGAGAAGATCCGTTCCTTCGCGCGGGCCTTCTCCTCATCGCGGCGGGCGCCACCCATCAGGGCGTCGAAGCCGTGCGATTCGATCGTTTCCAGCAGCGTGACGGCCTGTGCGGCGTTGCGCGAGTCGGTTTCCTTGCGCAGGCGCACCGTGCCGCGCTTGATGGAATCTTCCACATGGCCGACCACCAGGCGTGCACCCAGCTTGGCAACCTGCTCGTCACGGAAGGCGATCACTTCCGGGTAGTTGTGACCCGTGTCGATGTGCACCAGCGGGAACGGCAGATCGATCTTGCGATCGCCCAGGCGGAACGCCTTGAGCGCCAGGTGCAGCATGACGATCGAATCCTTGCCGCCCGAGAACAGCAGCGCCGGGTTGCGGCACTCGGCCACCACCTCACGGATGATGTAGATCGACTCGGCTTCCAGCCAGTCGAGGTGTTCGTTCTGCACAGGCGTCAGGGCCGTGCCGGGGATCTCGCTCATCACTCCCATGATTCTTCCTTAGCTCTCGCTCAATTCTGTTGCGACAGGTTCGTCGCCGAATTTGTCACCGCATTTGCCGCATGCAGACCGCATTCCTTGCTGTCGCGCGATTCCCACCACCAGCGGCCGGCGCGTACGTCTTCACCGGCACGCACCGCGCGCGTGCAAGGCTCGCAGCCGATGCTTGGATAGCCTTTGTCGTGCAGCGCGTTGGTCGGCACGTTGTGTTGTTCGAGGTAAGCCCAGACTTCTGCCTCGGACCAGTCGAACAGCGGGTTGTACTTGGCGATGCCGCGCGCGTCGTCGTCTTCGGCAAACGGCAGGTCGGCACGGGTGACGGCCTGCTCGCGGCGCTGGCCCGTGAGCCACGCGTCGGCGTCTTGCAGTGCCCGGTTCAGCGGCACCACCTTGCGGATGTTGCAGCAGGCTTTGCGCAGTTCAATGCTGTCGTAAAACGCGTTGAGGCCATGGTCGCGCACGTAGGCTTCCACTGCGCGGGCGTCCGGTGCGTATTGCTCGATCGCATAACCGTAGTGCGCGCGGATGCGGTCGAGCATCGCCAGCGTTTCGGCGTGCAGGCGGCCGGTCTGCAGCGTGAAGATCGGCAGGTGCGCCCGCACGGCCTCGGGGCTGCGCAGGATCGCATCGGTCACGACCATGTCTTCGGCAGCCAGGCTGGTGGCGAACTTTGCCACGCCGTGCTTGGCGGCAATCTCGGCCAAGCGCTCGAACAGCGCGGCTTCCTTCGCGGCCAGGGCTTCAGCCGTGCCGGTGTAGACGGGGCGCGTCCACAGCACCGGGCGCCCGATTGCGGACACCGGCACTTCGGACACGGCGATGTCTTGGGTGTCGCTCATGCTGCATTTGCCTCGGTTGTGCGCTCGCGGCGGAACAGCGGACGCGGCTCGTCGATGGCGCCTTGGTAGCGCACGCTGATCTCGCCAAAGCCGTTCAGCGCATCGTCGATGTTCTTGTCCGCACGCACAGCGTAGGCATCGAAGCCGCAGCGGCGCATGAAGTCGAGCTGATCGCGCAGCACGTCGCCAATGGCGCGCAACTCACGCGTAAAGCCCAGGCGCTGGCGCAGCAGGAACGCGGTGCTGTAGCCACGGCCATCGCGGAAGACCGGGAAATCCACGGCCACCAGCGACAGGTTCGGCAGGTCAGCCTCCAGCGCAAACGGCTCGTCGTCGGGAGCGAGCCAGACGGCCAGCGTGCCAGCGCGGGCGCGGCCGAGCAGCGCGTCGCGGTTGGCTTGCCAATAGGCCAGCGGCACGATGGCGTGCGCAGTGGCATCCACATCGGCTTGCGTGAGTTCGCCGCCTTCCGGTGCGCGCAGCACGGTCCATTCGTCAGCCACGATTTGCGGGGCACCGTTTTGCAGCTTGATGATCTTGCTCATAGTCGTTTCCCTCGGCGTTCAGGCTTCTTCACGGGCGTAGACGCGTTCCTTGAACGGGGCCATGCCGATACGGTGATAGGTGTCGATGAACAGCTCGTCTTCCGTGCGGTTGGCGACGAAAGTGTCGATGATGCGTTCGATCACATCGGGCATTTCTTCGGCCTTGAACGACGGACCGATGATCTTGCCGATCGCCGAATCGTTGCCCTGCGCGCCGCCCAACGACACCTGGTACCACTCTTCTTCGTGCTTATCGACACCCAGGATGCCGATATTGCCGACGTGGTGATGCCCGCACGAGTTGATGCAACCCGAGATGTTGAGCGACAGCTCGCCCAGGTCGTACACGTAGTCGAGGTTGTCGAAACGCGCCTGAATCGCTTGCGCGATGGGAATCGACTTGGCGTTCGCCAGCGAGCAGAAATCGCCGCCCGGGCACGCAATGATGTCGGTCAGCAGGCCGATGTTGGCGGTCGCCATGCCGTGCTCTTTGGCCAGTTGCCACAGCTCGAACAGATCGTGTTTCTTCACGTCCGGCAGGATCAGGTTCTGCTCGTGCGCGACACGCAGCTCGCCAAAGCCAAAGCGCTCGGACCAATCCGCCACCAGCGCCATCTGCTCGGCCGTCGCGTCGCCCGGAGGCAACGCCGCGCCCGGCTTGAGCGACAGCGTGACTGCGGCGTAGCCTGGCACGCGGTGCGGATGCACATTGCGGCTCACCCAGCGGGCGAACGCCTTGTTCTCCAGCAGCGCCTTTTCATAGGTGGCATCGGTGTCGGCCAGCTTTTCATACGCCGGCGGCGCGAAGAACTGCGCCACGCGGTCGAATTCGGCCTGCGTGATGGTCGACGGACCGTCCTTGATGTGCTGCCACTCTTCTTCCACCTGGCGGGCGAATTGTTCCGCGCCGATGGCCTTCACGAGAATCTTGATGCGCGCCTTGTACTTGTTGTCGCGACGGCCGTAGCGGTTGTACACACGCACGGCGGCCTCGATGTACGACAGCATGTGCTGCCACGGCAGGTCTTCCTTGATGATCGCGCCCAGGATCGGCGTGCGCCCCATGCCGCCGCCGGCCAGGATGCGAAGCAGCGTCTGGCCGTCCTTCTCATAGGCGTAGACGCCGATGTCGTGCAGTTGCGTCACGGCGCGGTCTTCGCGCGAGGCCGACACGGCAATCTTGAACTTGCGCGGCAGGAACGCGAATTCGGGGATGAACGTCGACCATTGGCGCAGGATTTCCGCCAGCGGGCGCGCGTCGACCACCTCGTCCGGTGCCACGCCAGCAAACTGGTCGGTCGTGATGTTGCGGATGCAGTTGCCCGAGGTCTGGATGGCGTGCATTTCCACCGAGGCCAGCTTGGCCAGGATGTCGGGCACCTGCTCCAGCTCGATCCAGTTGTACTGGATGTTCTGGCGCGTGCTGAAGTGGCCGTAGCCGCGATCGTGCTCGGCGGCGATGTGGCTGAGCATGCGCAGTTGCTTGGCGCGCAGGTGGCCATACGGAATCGCCACGCGCAGCATGTAGGCGTGGCGCTGGTAGTACAGGCCGTTCTGCAGACGCAGCGGCAGAAACTCTTCTTCCGTCAGTTCGCCCGAGATACGGCGGCGCACCTGATCGCGGAACTGCTCTACGCGGTCGGCGACGAGGCGGTGATCGTAAGCGTCGTATTGGTACATGACTGTTCAGTCCGATCCGGCTGGGCCGGCGTGCGATTCAATTGGGGGAAAGCGTTTCGTTATGGCGCTGCTGCCAGCTCAGCGACAGCAGCCGCAATCAAGCAGGGCCGGCATGAGGTCACGCATCACGACACCAGCTTGATGGCCGTGATCGTCAGCGTGGCGGCAAGCGCGCCGCGCACCAGACGTTCCGGCAGATTCTTGGACAGGCGCGCACCCAGCCAGATACCCGGGATGGAGCCCACCAGCAGTGACACCAGCAGGTTCCAGTCGATCGTGCCCAGGTACATGTGGCCCAGGCCCGCCACGGCGGTCAGCGGCACGGCATAGGCGATGTCGGTGCCGGCCACTTCGGCGCTCTTCAATTCGGGATACAGGATCAGGATGAGCGTCGCGCCCACGGCACCTGCGCCAATGGACGACACCGTCACCAGCACGCCCAGCACCACGCCGACGATGACCGTGGCCACGGCCAGCGCCGTGCCCTGCAGACGATAACGCGGGTTGGCCGCCAGCCAGCCCAATACGCGCTGACGGAACAGCAGCGAAATCACCGTCAGGATGACCGACGCGCCGATCGTCACGCGAATCACGTGCATCCACTCCGCATCCAGGTTGCCGGCGGTCTTCAGCACGATCACCGTCACCAGCGCTGCGGGCAGACTGCCCATGCAGAGGCGCTTGACGATGTCCCAGCGAATATGACCGTGGCTGCGATGTGCGATCGTGCCGACGCCCTTGGTGAGCGACGCAAATGCCAAATCCGTGCCGACAGCGGTCGCCGGCGAAAAGCCGAACATCAGCGTCAGCAGCGGAGTCATCAGCGAGCCGCCGCCAACGCCCGTCAGGCCGACCAACAGGCCGACCAGCAAACCGGAAACCGTATAGGCGAGCGTCATGGCGCGGGAGACAGTGAGGGCGTGTTATCACGAAGTTCGAGCATCGTAATGAACTGGCCTCATATCCCAAACCAATAAAAAATTGTTTGTTTATATGGCGTCGGTTATAAGTAGCGTTCAGTTCGCACCCGTTCTTCTTTATCGACCGCGCAGCCATGAACCTTCACCAATTTCGCTTCGTGCGCGAAGCCGTGCGGCAGAAATTCAACCTGACAGAGGCCGCAAAAGCGCTCTATACATCACAGCCAGGCGTTTCGAAGGCCATCATTGAGCTGGAAGAGGAGCTGGGCGTCGATATCTTCACCCGGCACGGCAAGCGCATCCGGGGTCTCACGGAGCCGGGTCGGCGCATCCTGGCCTCGGTCGAGCGCGTGCTGGAAGAAGTCGAAACCCTCAAGCGCGTCGGCAAGGACTACGCCGCGCAGGATCAGGGCAACTTCACCATCGCCACCACGCATACGCAGGCGCGCTACGCGCTGCCCAAGGCGATTGCCGAGTTCACGCGCAAATACCCCAAGGTGCGCCTTTCCATTCAGCAGGGCACCCCCGCGCAGATTGCCGAGATGGTGCTGCACGACCAGGCCGACCTTGCCATTGCCACCGAAGGCATGTCGCACGTGAAGGATCTGATCTCGATCCCGGGCTACCAGTGGCAGCATGTGGTGGTGACGCCGCCTGATCACCCGCTTCTGTCTCGCCAGCACCTGACGCTGGAAGACCTGAAGGGTTACCCGATCGTCACGTACGACCAGCACTTTGCCGGCCGGCCCAAGATCGACCACGCCTTCGAGCTACGCCAGATCAAGCCCGATATCGTGCTGGAGGCCATCGACGCAGACGTCATCAAGACCTACGTGGAAGTGGGGCTTGGCGTGGGCATCGTGGCCGGCGTGGCGTTTGACGCCGAGCGCGACCGCAACCTGCGCGCGATTCCGGCCGGACACCTGTTCGGCACCAACGTCACGCACCTGGGCGTCAAACAAGGCGCGTACTTGCGCGGCTTCGTCTACACCTTCATCGAACTGTTTGCGCCAACGCTGACGCGCAAGCTGGTCGAGCAACTCATGTCCGGCGATCACGAAGCGTACGAGCTCTGATTCGCCTGCAATTGCAATTGCCGAACTTCCCGGAGATTTCATGACGACCCGACGTCGCCTGCTGTGCGGCATGGCGCTCCTTGCCAGCGCTGCCGCCATCGCCCTGCCCGCCCAAGCCGACATCCGCGTGGGTGTGGTGCTGTCGACCACCGGCCCCGCTGCGGCCATCGGCATCCCGAGCAAGAACACCGTGCAGATGTGGCCGGCGACCATCGGCGGTCAGCGCGCGCAGGTCATCATTCTGGACGACGCATCTGACCCCTCGATGGCGGTGCGCGATGTGCGCAAGCTGATCGCCGAAGACAAGGTGGATGTGATCGTCGGTCCGACGATCGTGCCGACGGCGCTGGCCTCGCTCGATGCCGTGGCCGAAGGTCAGACGCCGATGATCACGCTGGCCGCCTCCGCTTCCATCGTCGAGCCGCAGGACGCCAAGCGCCACTGGGCGTTCAAGATGCCGCAGAACGATTCGCAGATGGCCACGCTCGTCACGCAGCACATGGCGGACAGCGGCGTGCATACCGTCGGTTTTATCGGCTTTACCGATGCGTATGGCGAAAGCTGGTGGCGTGAATTCTCGAAGCTGGCCGAGGTGCGCAAGCTGCGCGTGGTGGCCAACGAGCGCTTTGCGCGCACAGATACCAGCGTGACCGGCCAGATTCTCAAGTTGATGGCCTCCAAGCCCGACGCCATCCTGATTGCCGGGGCCGGCACCCCGGCCGCGTTGCCCCAACGCACGCTGGTGGAGCGCGGCTACAAGGGCCGCATCTACCAGACGCACGGGATCGCCAGCACGGAATTCCTGAAGGTGGGCGGCAAGGACGTCGAAGGCACCCTCTTCCCGACCGGCCCCGTGGTGGTGGCGCGCGAGCTGCCAGCCAGCCATCCGGTACGCAAGGTGGCAGTTGAGTTTGCCGAGCGCTATGAAGCCAAGTATGGCCCCAACACCGTCACGCAATTTGCGGGCGACGCCTGGGGCGCGTGGCAGTTGCTCGACAACGCCACGGCCCGCGCGCTCAAGACCGGCGCCAAGCCTGGCACGCCCGCTTTCCGCGCCGCCCTGCGCGACGCGCTGGAAACCACGCGCGATCTCACTGTGCCCAACGGCGTGCTGAACCTGAATGCCCAGGATCACCAAGGCTTCGACCAACGCTCGCGCGTGATGGGCATCATCAAGAACGGCCGCTTTGCTTACGCTGGCCCGCGCTAATCAAACACGCACAGATCTGCCATGACACGTATCGCCTTCATCGGCCTCGGCAACATGGGCACGCCGATGGTCCAGCACCTCATTGCCGCCGGACACACCGTGCGCGCCTATGTGCGCCGTCCGGAGGCAGCGGACAACGCCCGCGCCATCGGCGCCGAGCCTTGCAGCACCCCCGCCGAGGCTGCACGCGACGCCGAAGTCATTTTCACCAACGTCACCTCCACGGCCGATGTGGAAGGCGTGCTGCTGGGGCCGGACGGCGTCGTCCATGGCGCACCGCGTGGCGCGGTGTGCATTGATCACAGCACGATCTCGGCCGTGGCCACGCGCCGCATGGCCGCCGAGTTGGAAGCGGCGGGCCTGGAGTTCCTGGATGCGCCGGTCTCCGGCGGCACCGCAGGCGCGCAAAAGGCCACGCTATCGATCATGGTGGGCGGCAAGACCGAGGTGCTGGAACGCGTGCGCCCGCTGCTGCAACTTCTGGGCACCACCATCACGCACGTCGGCGACCACGGCGCCGGCCAGGTCGCCAAGGCCTGCAACCAGATCGTGCAGGTCATCAACATCCAGGGCATTGCCGAGGCCATGCTGTTTGCACGCGCCCAGGGCACCGACCCGTCGCGCGTGCTGGCTGCCATCGGCCCGGGCTTTGCGGGCAGCCGCATGCTCGACATGATGGGCCCGAAGATGGCCGAGCGTAACTTTGCCGCCGGCATCGAAGCACGCCTGCACGACAAGGATTTCGGCCTCGTGCGCGAGATCGCCCAGGAACTCGGCCTGCAGATGCCGGCGATGGAGCTGGTGGCTTCGCAGCTCAATACGCTGGTCGCCAATGGCTGGGGGTATGACGATACGGCATCGCTGCTGCGCGTGCTGGAGCAGCAGAACAATCAGCAGGCGGATTGAGCATTGCCCGGCCGCCTTGTTCGCATGGCCGAACTTCTGGCATAATTGCCGGCTCATCAGCACCTGCCCGAGTGGTGAAATTGGTAGACGCAGGGGACTCAAAATCCCCCGCCGCAAGGCGTGCCGGTTCGATTCCGGCCTCGGGCACCAGAATTCAAGCCGCTTCTGTTCACGCAGAAGCGGCTTTTTCATTGGCCATTCGCCAACCCAATTGCAGCCGGCAACACGCCCCGCCTGGCGTGGGATAATGCGGGTTTTGCCCCGGGCGCGGCTCAAGAGGTTGATCGCACGGGCATGAGGGCCTGTATCCGCGTGGCCCGCTCCCCATTTCGAACCTTCTTCAGTACCCACAATGCCCGCATACCGTTCCAAAACCTCCACCGCCGGCCGCAACATGGCGGGGGCACGCTCGCTCTGGCGCGCCACCGGCATGAAAGATGAAGACTTCCAGAAGCCGATCATCGCGGTGGTCAACTCGTTCACCCAGTTCGTGCCCGGCCACGTGCACCTGAAAGACCTGGGCCAGCTCGTCGCGCGCGAGATCGAAGCCGCGGGCGGCGTCGCCAAGGAATTCAACACGATTGCCGTCGATGACGGCATCGCCATGGGCCACGACGGCATGCTGTATTCGCTGCCCAGCCGCGACATCATTGCCGACTCGGTCGAATACATGGTCAACGCGCACTGCGCCGACGCCATGGTGTGCATCTCGAACTGCGACAAGATCACCCCGGGCATGCTGATGGCCGCCATGCGCCTGAACATTCCGGTGATCTTCGTCTCGGGCGGCCCGATGGAAGCGGGCAAGACGCGCCTGGCCAACCCCGTCACCAAGGCCATCGAGATCAAGAAGCTCGACCTGATCGACGCGATGGTGATCGCGGCCGACAGCAAGTATTCCGATGAGGAAGTGGCGGAAGTCGAGCGCTCGGCTTGCCCGACCTGCGGTTCGTGCTCGGGCATGTTCACGGCCAACTCGATGAACTGCCTGACCGAAGCCCTGGGCCTGTCGCTGCCGGGCAATGGCACAGTGGTCGCCACGCACGCAGACCGCGAACAGCTCTTCAAGCGCGCCGGCCGCCGCATCGTTGAACTGGCCCGCCAATACTACGAACAGGAAGACGAGCGCGTGCTGCCGCGCTCGGTCGGCTTCAAGGCATTTGAAAATGCGATGACGCTGGACATCGCGATGGGCGGCTCGACCAACACGATCCTTCACCTGCTGGCGATTGCACAGGAAGCCGAAATCGACTTCACGATGACGGATATCGACCGCCTTTCGCGCGTCGTGCCGCAGCTGTGCAAGGTCGCACCGAACACGAACAAGTACCACATCGAAGACGTGCACCGCGCAGGCGGCATCATGGCCATCCTGGGCGAACTGGACCGTGCCGGCAAGCTGCACACCGATGCACCAACCGTGCACGCGCCCACGATGAAGGATGCGCTGGACCAGTGGGACATCGTCCGCACGTCGGACGAAGCCGTGCAGACGTTCTACCGTGCCGGCCCGGCTGGTATCCCGACGCAGGTCGCGTTCAGCCAGAACACGCGCTGGCCGAGCCTGGACCTGGACCGCGCCGAGGGCTGCATCCGCTCGAACGAGCATGCGTTCTCGAAGGAAGGCGGCCTGGCCGTGCTAAGGGGCAACATCGCGCTGGACGGCTGCGTGGTGAAGACCGCTGGCGTGGATGAAAGCATCCTCGTGTTCGAAGGCACGGCGCACGTGACGGAATCGCAGGACGAAGCGGTCGAGAACATCCTCGCCGACAAGGTCAAGGCTGGCGACGTGGTGGTCGTGCGCTACGAAGGCCCGAAGGGCGGCCCCGGCATGCAGGAGATGCTGTACCCGACGAGCTACATCAAGTCCAAGGGCCTGGGCAAAGCCTGTGCCCTGCTGACGGACGGCCGCTTCTCGGGCGGCACGTCGGGCCTGTCGATCGGCCACTGCTCGCCGGAAGCGGCGGCAGGCGGCGCGATTGGGCTGGTGCGTAACGGCGACAAGATCCGCATCGACATCCCCAACCGCACGATCAACGTGCTGGTGTCGGACGAAGAACTTGCACGCCGCCGCGAAGAGCAGAACGCCAAGGGCTGGAAGCCCGCGCAGCCGCGTCCGCGCAAGGTATCGGCCGCGCTCAAGGCCTACGCAAAACTCGTCATGTCGGCGGACAAGGGCGCCGTGCGCGACCTGTCGCAACTGGACGACTGATGCGCGGCGGGCCATGCGCCCGACTGATGCAAAAAGAAGCCGCTCTTCGGAGCGGCTTTTTCTATTGCGCCGGCAGCGCAACGTTCAATCCCACTGCGGCGCAAGCCCATCGGGTGACACCTCGCGGCCGTTGCGCTCAAGCGCGGCAATCTGCGCCATGTCGTCGGCAGTCAGTTGCAGTGTTCGCGCGCGCAGGTTGCTCGCCAGGTTCTCGCGCTTGGTCGACGATGGGATCACCGAATAGCCGAGCTGCATCGCCCAGGCCAGCGCGACTTGCGCCGGCGTTGCCTCATGCCGCTGTGCAATCGCGCCGATCACCGGATCGCCCAACACCTTGCCGTAAGCAAGCGTCATGTACGACGTGACGCGGATGCCCTCGCGCTGTAGGAAATCGACGAGCTTGCGGTTCTGCAGATACGGGCTCAGCTCGATCTGGTTGGTGGCGATGGCGTCTTTGCCAACCACCGCAATCGCCTGTTGCGTCAGGGCGATGTTGAAATTCGAGACGCCGATCTCGCGCGTCAAACCCCGGGCCTTGGCATCGGCCAGCGCGCTCATGAATTCTTCGAGCGACACGCCGTTGTTAGGCGCAGGCCAGTGGATCAGCGTGAGGTCGACGTAGTCGGTGCGCAGCTTGGTGAGGCTGTCTTCGAGGCTCGCCGCGAGCTTGCCCCGGGCGTAGTTGTCAACCCAGATCTTGGTGGTCAGGAACAGGTCTTCGCGGCGCACGCCGGAGCCGGCAATTGCCTCGCCCACCTCCGCTTCATTGCCATAGATTTGCGCAGTGTCGATTGTGCGGTAGCCGAGTTCGAGGCCGTTGCGAACCGAATCGATGACAACCTGTCCCTTCAGGCGAAACGTGCCGAGGCCGAAGGCGGGAATCTTGTTCATCTTGTGCTCCAAAGGGAAACCGGATCAGGGGTTCATGGCCAGGCGCGTCCGACGCTGAACAACGTGCAGACCAACCAGCGCGAGACCTGCCGCCGCAATCACTGCGCCGACAATCGGCACGGCCGCATAGCCCAGGCCTGCAGAGATGGCCGCGCCGCCCGCTGCTGCGCCGAGCGCGTTGCCGAGGTTGAACGCGCCCACGTTGACCGACGATGCGAGCCCCGGCGCCTCAGCTGCGGCACGCATCACGCGCATCTGCAGCGGCGGCACGACCGCGAAGGTGGCAATGCCCCATACCAGCAGCTCGGCGGCCGCACCCGCGTGCGTCTTGGCGAGTACAGGGAAGGCGAGCATCGTCACGATCAGCAGCAACAGAAAGCCGATCAGGCTGCCGTCGAGCGAGCGATCGGCCAAGCGGCCGCCGGCGATGTTGCCAATCGAAAAACCGATGCCGATCAGCACCAGCATCGCCGTCACGAACGCTGGCGAGGCGCCGGTCAGTTCGGCGAGCGTCGGGGCGACGTACGTGTAGAGCGTGAACATCGCGCCCGCACCGAGCACCGTAGTGGCAAGCGCGCCCAGCACAACGGGACGCGTCAGCACGGCGAGTTCGGCACGCAGGTTGGGCATCTTGCCGGCATCGCCCTTCGGCAGCGCGGCGAACAGGCCCGCGATTGCGATCAGGCCCAGGCTGGCCGTGGCGGCAAACGACATGCGCCAGCCGATCATCTGTCCAAGCCACGTCGCGGCCGGCACACCGCCGACGTTGGCGATCGTCAGGCCCATGAACATCGTGGCCACGGCGCTGGCCTGCTTCTCGCGCGGCACGAGGCCGGCGGCAACGACCGAACCCAGCCCGAAGAACGCGCCGTGGTTGAGGCTGGTGACGAGCCGCGCGAGCAGCAGGGTCGTGTAATCCGGCGCAACGGCTGACAGCAGGTTGCCGATGGTGAAGATGCTCATCAGCGCGATCAGCGCCTTACGCCGCGGCCAGCGTGCGAGCAGCAACGTCATGATCGGCGCACCGACCATCACGCCGATCGCGTAGGCGCTGATCAGCATGCCGGCCTGCGGAATCGATACATGCACGCCGTCGGCAATGACAGGCAGCAAGCCCATCGGCGAGAACTCGGTGGTGCCGATACCGAAGGCACCTGCGGCAAGCGCGAGCAGCGGCAGCGTCGCGCTGCTGCGTGTGGTCTCGGCGGAAGTGGGGGTGGGGTTCATGCGGTGTACTCCAAAGCAGAGGAATGGAAAGCGGGCAGGACCTCTGCCGCGATTTCCGCAAACGTTTCGGCAAGCGGGCGACGATTCCGGCGGAAATGCAGCCCGATATGCTGAACACCCGCCTCGCGCATCGCTGCCAGCTCTTCGGACAGTGCGATGCGCCCGGCGCGTGCGCCAAAGCGATGGCGTTGCAGCGGCTCGTGCGGGTCATCCGCCAGATCGAGGTGGATGAAGCTCACGTAGGGCTTGTCGCCCGCAACGGCACGCCATGCGGCGGCGCGTTGCGCGTGGTCGGCCGGCGTGCCCGGATAGGCGAGGCAACCGTCCATGTGTGTGCCGATCCAGGTCGGCGTCTGTTGCGCGAGGCCCGCCACCAGCAGCGGGAGCGGCGCGCGCATGGCCGGCAGAACCTCCACGCCGATGGGCAAGCTGCCGCGCGCGCTGTCACGCAAAAGCGCGATCTGGTCACGGAAGCTTGCACCGCGCGATTCGAAATCGCGGCCGAACAGCGGATATTCCACGGGCCGGTCTCCGCTCGCCACGCCGAGCAACAGACGACCGCCGCTCAACTCCTGGATGCTTGCGGCCGATTTGAGCGTCAGCAGCGGCTCGCGCAGCGGCAGAACAACGGCGGCGGTGCCGAGCAGAATGTTGCGCGTGATGCCGGCTAGGTAGCCCAGATACGAGAACGCTTCGAACACCTGCGCAGCATCGCCGAATGCGGGGTCGTACACCGGCACATCGCGCACCCACAGGGCACGAAAGCCGAGCGAATCCGCGAGTTGCGCGAGGGCTGCGTGGTGTTCGATATCGGGCACACCGTGGCGGCGCCCATCGCGCAGCCGCTTGGCATCGCCAGCGGGGGACCAATCGTTGTCGAGTGGCAACTCGATGCCGATGGTGAAGCCGCCGTGAGTCAGTTTGTCGAGTGTGGGAGGCATGGTTGTGATCGGGTCAAAAGGCGCTAACGGCGAAGCGTTCGCTATCAGCGCAATGAGCATGGACCGCAGTGTGCGTGCGCCACCTTTGCAGAAAAACCCGCCCGTCGACGAAACAGTCTTGATTGGCAATCAACAATCCGTGCAACTCAGAACGCACTCCAGGTTGGCAATACAGCAACATGGCAGGCCTCTCCAAATATGTCACACTGTGATATATTCCAGCCCGAACCTTTTGATTCCGCCATGTCCACCCGCGCCCGACCTCTGTCCAAGCAGGATTTCGAGAGCCTCTCCGATTTCCGCTACCACTTGCGCCGCTTCCTGCGCGCCTCTGAAGATCTGATCCACGCCAAGGGCATCACGCCGCTGCAGTATCAGTTGCTGCTGCACGTGAAAGGCTATGCCGGGCGCGAATGGGCCACCGTCGGCGAACTGGCCGAGCGCCTGCAGGCCGCGCCGCATGGCACGGCGGCACTCATCACACGCTGCGAAGAAGCGGGCCTGGTCGAACGCCGCCAAAGCGACACCGACGCACGTCAGGTGGAAGTGCATCTCTCCAGGAAGGGTGACCAACTTGTTGCGCTGCTGGCCGGGCTGCACCAGAGCGAGCTGTCAACCTTCAGCCGCGCTTTCAAGATCCCCCACCTCGATCACCCCGCCGAACCATCCGCCGAGCAGTAACGTCATGCAAACCCTTGAACACCAACAGCATCGGCGCGACTTTGCGACCGACACCACGCTGTTCCGCACCACTGCGCTGGCGGTTGTCATCGCTGCGTTTGCCACGTTGGCAGCCGTGGTGCTGCTCAACCTGATCCGCTTCTTCACCAACCTGTTCTTTTTCCAGACGCTGTCGCTGGCGGATCGCTCGCCGGCCACCAACACGCTCGGCGCCTGGGTGATTGCGGTACCGCTCATCGGCGGGCTGATCGTCGGGCTGATGGCGCGCTTCGGCTCGGAGAAGATTCGCGGCCACGGCATTCCCGAGGCCATCGAAGCCATCCTGTTCGGCAAGAGCAAGATGTCCCCGAAGGTGGCGGTGCTCAAGCCGCTGTCCTCGGGCATCGTGATCGGCAGCGGCGGCCCGTTTGGCGCGGAAGGCCCGATCATCATGACGGGCGGCGCGATCGGCTCGCTGTTCGCGCAGTTCTTCAAGCTGACGGCCGCCGAGCGCAAGACGCTGCTGGTGGCCGGTGCTACGGCGGGCATGACGGCCGTGTTCGGCACGCCGGTGGCCGCGCTGCTGCTGGCGGTGGAACTGCTGCTGTTCGAATGGCGCCCGCGCAGCATGCTGCCCGTGGCGGTGGCGTGCGCGGTGGCGGGCTTCCTGCGTGTACTGGTGCTGGAACCTGGCCCCCTCTTCCCGCTGGAAACCGCACCGGCGACGCTGCCAGCGCTGGGCTCGTGCGTGGTCGCCGGGTTGCTGTGCGGCGCGCTGGCACGCTCGCTGTCGATGGCGCTGTACAAAACTGAAGACCTGTTCGGCCGCCTGCCGATCCACTGGATGTGGTGGCCAGCCATCGGTGGCCTGGTGGTTGGCATTGGCGGTTATTTCGAGCCGCGTGCGCTCGGGGTCGGCTACGACGTCATCGGCGATTTGCTGCACAACCATCTCGCCATCCGCGTGGCGCTGGCGCTGCTGGTGGTCAAGGCCGTCATCTGGGTGATCGCGCTGGGTTCCGGCACGTCCGGCGGTGTGCTTGCTCCGCTGCTGATGATGGGCGCCGGCTTGGGGGTGCTGATCGGGCCCGTGCTGCCGGGGGGTGACCCGGGCTTGTGGCCGCTGGTGTGCATGGCCGCCATGCTGGCCGGCGTGCTGGGCGCCCCGCTCACGGCCATCGTCTTCGCCTTCGGGCTTACCCACGATGTGAACGCGCTGCTGCCGATTCTGCTGGCGGTGGCGGTGTCCTACGGCTTTGTCGTGCTGACCATGCCGCGTTCGATCATGACCGAGAAGATCGCACGCCGCGGCTTCCACATCTATCGCGAATACGCCGTCGACCCGCTCGAGCGTCACGCCGTGGATGAGGTGATGACGCGTTCGGTGCAGACCATCGACGCACAGGCCACGCTGGCCGATACGCTCGCCAACCGCTTTGGGGCCAAGCAGGCACACCGCGCGTTTCCGGTGGTGCGAGGTGGCCCGAATGGCGCGTTGATCGGCATGCTCGACCGCGATGCCCTGCTAGCGGGCCAGAAGCGCGGCGCCATCACCGTTGCCGAATTGTTCGGTGCGAATGCCCCCGTGATGGCATTGCCCGGCGAGACCTGCCGCATCGTCGCCACGCGCCTGGCAGTGCATGGGCTGGAGCGGCTGCCGGTGGTGGCCGATTCGCAATCGCGCGCGCTGGTGGGCATTGTCTCGCGCAGCGATCTGGTCAAACCCTCGCTGGCGTTTTTTGATGAGGAGCAACGCCGCGAGCGCTTCCGCCGTGTACCGCTGTCGGGCACGCGCACGCAGCTCGAACTACGCCGCCGCCGCGCTGGACGCGCCGCGCGCTAGTCGCCAGTTTCAGCCGGCCACGTGCCGGTTGCGACCGCTTTCCTTGGCGCGATACAGCGCCAGGTCGGCGCGCTTGAGCATCTCCGACGCGGTATCGCCCGGCCGGCAGACCGTCATGCCCATGCTGACGGTCATCGACAGCCCGGTCGGGAAACTCTCGTCCGTCTCTGCCACCGCAGTACGCAGGCGCTCCGCCACCTCAGTGGCCGTTTCCAGTGTGGTGCGGCCCATCACCATGGCGAATTCCTCGCCGCCCAAACGCCCGACCAGATCACTGCTGCGCAGCACGCTCGTCGCAAGCGACGCAAAGCGCTGCAGCGCCATGTCGCCCACTGCGTGGCCCCATGTGTCATTGATGCGCTTGAAGTGATCCAGATCGGCCAGCACCAGCACGAGCGGTTCGGCGCGGTTGTGGGCTCGCGCGAGCACCGTGTCGAACAGCGCCAGGAAGCGACGCCGCGTCAGCACACCCGTGAGATGGTCGAAATGCGCCTCGTTGGCGAGCGCGCTATTGGTGCGTTGCAGCCGCTGGTTCAAATGGCGCGTTACACGGTGATGCTGCCGCTCGCGCACCAAAGACCACGCCACCAGCACGAACGTCACCAGCACGCTCACGAACAACACGAAGCCGATCGCGCGGTTGCGCGCATGGTTGGCAAGCTGCTGGCCCCACGCAGGCAGCGGCTCGGCCACGACGATGGTGAGGTCCGCACTGGCACTGCGCGACACGGCGAGCGAAGGCATCGCACTGCCCTCACGCCAGGACAGCGTGTCGCGCACCTCGGCCGGCACCCAGCGGGGCACATCGTGATGCGCCTTGGCAGTGGGCTGATAGGGCCACGGCTCGAAGTCGACACGCTGGTAGGCGTTGTACCGGTCGCTGGCACGCATGCGCTGCAGGCGCGCATCCGGCAGGATCTTGCCCACCAGCGACGCGTCGGTCGACAGAATGATCAATCCGTTTGGATCGGTCACCAACGATGTCGGGTGCGACACCCAGTGCTGCAGCCTCGCAAGGCTTACCTTGGTGCCCATCGCCGCGACCAGGTACCCACCAGCGTCATACACCGGTGCAGCGAAGAACAGGCCCGGCACGCCCGTCACCCGGCCCACCGTGAATTGCTCGCCCAGGCCGCCCAGCATCGCCTCCTTCATGTACGGCTGCATGCTCGACTGCACGCCGACGAACGAATCGGCATGACCGGCGTTATTGGCCAGCACCACGTAATTGTGTTGGTTGACAACCCAGACGTAGTCGAGTCCGAGATTGCCGGCGGTCGCGTTCAGGAATGCATCGATGTCGACCACTTCCGGGTGCGACGTCGCCTCTTCAGCACGCGAGCCCTGATCCATCAGGTTCCAGCGCCGGGTGTCGACGCGCGCCACGGCACGCGGGATGGCATCGATCTGCGCGAGCGTCTGCGGCAGCGCGCGCAGCAAGGCCACGTCGGCCGTGATCTGGTTCGACATCCCTTCCGCCACCTGCGCAGCCAGCTGGCGCCGCGCATCGACCATCTGCTGCATGTCGCGCGCGCTCATCGAATCCGCCACGAAGCAGGCGGCAAACCATGAGACGCCTACGCCCACCACCGCCGCCGACAGCCAAAGCGCCAACCGCGCAAGGCGCAGCCGGGCGCCGTGCGACGACGTTGCAGGTGCGGGCGCAGGCGCCTTCATGTCAGGCCTCGCTGCTCAGGAAATCCGCCACCGTTGGGTAGCGCAGCGCCACGCGCAACTCGCGCGCTAGCCGCGTGTTGCGAAGCCGGCGCGATTCGCTCATGAACGACAGCAGTGCCGGCTCGATCTGCTGGGCGGCCTCGGCCCGCGAAATGCGCGGTGGCCGCTGCAAGCCGCGCGCGTCGGCCACGGCGTCAAAGTAATCGCCCATGCGCAGCTCCGATGCATCGCTGGCATGCACCACGCGCTGCGGTTTCCCCCGGAACAGCGCGGCAATGACGGCGCGCGCAAGGTCGTCGGCGTGGATGTGGTTGGTGTAGACATCGTCTTCCGGGCGCAAGGCGGGCGTGCCGCGTTCGAGCCGCGCGACAGGCAGCCGGTCGGCTGCATAGATGCCTGGAATGCGCAAAATCGACGTGCGCCAGCCGCCGCCCGCACCGAACCAGCGCACGCGGCGCTCGGCAGCGACACGGCGTTGGGCACGCGCCGTGGTTGGCTTCACCGGGCGGGATTCGTCGACCCAGGCGCCGCCCGCATCGCCGTAGACGCCACTGGTGCTGGCATACACGAACGCGCGCGCTTGGAGGTGAGTTTTCAAGCGGCCAGTGAGGCCACCCGACCTGCGCGCCCGCTCGGGTAAAATGCGACGTTTTGTGGCCCGGGAAACCGGAGCCGGCTGCGTCAGCGCGTGCAGTAGCGCGGCGGTACGCGGATCATCGTTGCCGACAGCGGGCGGCGGTGCCAGATGCAGCACGCGGAGGCTTAAACCTCGCAGGCGGCGCAGCGACGCGGGATCGTCCAGATTGGCGACAATCGGCACGGCGCCGGCTTCGCGCAACGAAGCGCGACCTTCGGGGCGTGAGGTGACGGCAAAGACGCGAAAACGCGTGCGGAGCATCGCCAGGCAGCGTTGTCCGACATCGCCGCAACCGACGATCAACACGCGGGGAAGGCCCAAGCGTAGTGAAGATTTGGATGGCCGAGCGACTGACTGATTCACCATCGGACGTGCTGCCGGATTGACCACCATTGCATGCCCAGACGGGCGACCAGACACTCTTTTCAACATATTCGGATTGTAGTATGGCTTACCAGATCAACGTGCTGCCCAGCGGCCGCCAATTCCAGGCCGAAGACGGCGAGACCATCCTTGCAGCGGCGCTGCGCCAGGGCATCGGCCTGCCATACGGCTGCAAAAACGGCGCGTGCGGTTCGTGCAAGGGCCACGTGCGTGAGGGCTCCATCGTCCAGGGCAACCACTCGCCCAACGCGCTGTCCGCCCAGGAAGCCACCGAAGGCCGTGCGCTGTTCTGCTGCGCCACGCCCGCCACTGACGTCACGATTGAAGTGCGCGAAGTGCATGGCGCCGGCGACGTACCCATCAAGAAGATTCCGTGCCGCGTCGCGTCGCTGGAAAAGGCCGCGCCGGACGTCACCATCGTCAAGCTGCAACTGCCTGCCACCGAGCGTATGCAATTTCTGGCCGGACAGTACGTGGAATTCCTCCTGCGCGACGGCAAGCGCCGCAGCTACTCGATCGCCAACCCGCCCCACGACGAAGGCCCGATCGAGCTGCACATCCGCCACATGCCGGGCGGCGCATTTACCGACTACGTGTTCGGCGCCAAAGAAGGCGCCCCGGCCATGAAGGAGCGTGACATCCTGCGCTTCGAGGGCCCGCTGGGCAGCTTCTTCCTGCGTGAAGAATCCGACAAGCCGATCATCCTGCTGGCCTCGGGCACCGGTTTCGCGCCCATCAAGGCGATCATCGAGCACGCCCAGTTCATCGGCAGCACGCGCCCGATGACGTTGTACTGGGGCGGCCGTCGCCCACAAGACCTGTACATGCACGCCAAGGCTGAAGAATGGGCGCGCACGCTGCCGAACTTCACCTACGTGCCGGTCGTCTCCAACGCCTTGCCGGAAGACGCGTGGACAGGCCGCACCGGCTTCGTTCACCAAGCTGTGATGGCCGATCACCCTGACCTGTCAGGCCACGAGGTCTACGCCTGCGGCGCGCCGGTGGTGATCAACTCGGCCCGCACGGATTTCGCCGCCCAGTGCCGGATGCACCCGGACGCGTTCTTCGCCGATTCCTTCACCTCGGAGGCAGACCTCCACCCGGCCGGCTGACGTTGCACAAATCCAAAGAAGGTCAAAATTTCGTTTTGACTTGACTTGGCATCCGTCTTATTCTTGCGCCTTATGAACCAAGCCCTGCACCTCCGACGCCGCCGTACGTTGCTCCCTCCGGGAAGCCACGCGGCTGTCTGCTGATTGCATATCGGGTTCACAGGATTCGACGATCACAAGGCCACGGGGCAACCCCCGTGGCCTTTGTCTTTTTCCAACTCGCGTTTTTTCGGTTTTTCATCTTCCTGCCGCCTTTTTCTGGAGCTTTGCCATGGCGTTTGCTGACTACCCCGTCCAGTCCCTGATGTACATCACCAATCGGCCCGAGATCGTCTTCACCGAAGGCAAGGGCTCGTGGCTGACGGACCACAACGGCAAGCGATATCTGGACTTCGTGCAAGGCTGGGCCGTCAACTGCCTCGGCCACTCCAATGACGGCATGATCGAAGCGCTGAACGCGCAGGCCAGGAAGCTGATCAACCCGAGCCCGGCGTTCTACAACGAGCCAATGGCCAAGCTGGCCGGCCTGTTGACCGCGCACAGCTGTTTCGACAAGGTGTTCTTCGCCAACAGCGGCGCCGAAGCCAACGAAGGCGCCATCAAGCTCGCTCGCAAGTGGGGCAAGAAGCACAAGAACGGCGCGTTCCAGATCATCACGTTCGACCACAGCTTCCACGGCCGCACGCTCGCCACCATGAGCGCGTCGGGCAAGACCGGCTGGGACACCATCTTCGCGCCGCAGGTACCGGGCTTCCCAAAAGCCATCCTGAACGACATTGCCTCGGTGGAAGCGCTCATCACCGACGAGACTGTCGGCGTGATGCTTGAGCCGGTGCAAGGCGAAGGCGGCGTGCTGCCGGCCACGCCGGAATTCATGCAGCAGCTGCGCGCGCTGACCAAGAAGCACAAGATCCTGTTGATCGTTGATGAAGTGCAGGCCGGTTGCGGCCGCTGCGGCACCCTCTTCGCCTATCAGCTCTCGAACATCGAGCCGGACATCATGACGCTGGGCAAGGGCATCGGCGGCGGCGTGCCGCTCTCGGCCCTGCTGTGCACGGATGAAGTCGCCAGCTTCGAGGCCGGCGATCAGGGCGGCACCTACAACGGCAACCCGCTGATGACGGCCGTCGGCTGCTCGGTGATCGAGCAACTCCTGGCCCCGGGCTTCCTGGCCGGCGTGCAAGAACGCGGCGCCTATCTGCGCACGCAACTGCTCAAGCTGAGCGAAGAGTTCGGCCTGGCCGGCGAACGCGGTAACGGCCTGCTGCGCGCGCTGCTGCTCGGCAAGGACATTGGCGGCCAACTGGTGGAAGCCGCCCGCGAGATGAACCCGACGGGCCTGCTGCTGAACGCCCCGCGCCCGAACATCCTGCGCTTCATGCCTGCGCTGAACGTGACGACCGAAGAGATCGACACGATGATCGGCATGCTGCGCACGCTGCTGAAAGCGCACGCCTAAAGCACATCGCATGACCCCGGGGCGGCGCGCAATGCGTCGCCCTTCATCGCTCCATCGCAGTTCCCCCCTTGAGGTTTGCCATGGCCGTGACGCGAGAAGTTTCGGCCACGGGGATCGTGTTGTCTGATGATTCCGCGTGGCTCCCGCTGGACGACATCTACAACTTCCTCTCGCAGGAAACGTATTGGGCCCGCGGCCTGCCACGCGATGTGTTCGACAGATCGATCGCAAATTCGATGTGCCTTGCCGCTTATCGACTGAACGGCGATGGCTCACATGGCGAGCTTGTTGGTTTTGCGCGTGTCATCACCGATCGTGCAACGTTCGCGTACTTGTGCGATGTGTTCGTGCTGCAGGCTTGGCGTGGGAAAGGTATCTCCCACGCGTTGATGGACTTCCTGCGCGAGCACCCTGACTTGCAGACGCTGCGCCGCACAGTGTTGGTGACAACGGGCGCCGACTGGCTTTATCGCAAGCACGGCTTTACCGATGTGCCGGAGGGCGTCGGGTTCATGCAGTTGCATCGGCCGAACATCTACACGGCGGCATCTGCCTGAAGCGTTGGTCACGCGCAAAGAAAAAGCCCCGCAATCGCGGGGCTTTCTCGTGGTGCTTGAGGGTGCTTACTCGCCCAGGTAGGCGGCACGCACCTTCGGGTCGTCCAGCATCTGCTTGGCATCGCCGCTCATGGTGATGAGACCGGAGTCCATCACGTAGCCGCGGTGCGCTGCCTGCAGCGCCAGGCGCGCGTTCTGCTCAACGAGCAGCACGGTCACGCCTTGCGCCGAGATGTCGCGCACGACCTCGAAGATCTTCTCCACCATGATCGGCGAGAGACCCATCGACGGCTCGTCCAGCAACAGCAGCTTCGGTTGGCTCATCAGCGCACGCGCCATGGCCAGCATCTGCTGCTCGCCGCCCGACATCGTGCCGGCCAGCTGGTTTGCACGCTCCTTCAGGCGCGGGAAAATGCCGAACATGCGGTCGATATCGGCCTTGATGTTGGCCTCGTCGTTGCGCGTGAAGGCACCCATCTGCAGGTTCTCGACGATGGTCATGCGCGCGAACACGCCGCGGCCTTCCGGCACCATCGCCAGGCCCTGCTTGAGCAGGTTGTAGCTCGGCACGCCCTTGATGGACTTGCCCAGATACTGCACGTCACCGCCGGCCCAGCCCTGCAGGCCGGTGATGGCCTTCATGGTGGTCGTCTTGCCGGCGCCGTTGGCACCGATCAGCGTGACCAGCTCACCTTCGCGAATCTCCAGATCCACGCCCTTGACCGCCTGGATGCCGCCGTACGCGACCTTCAGGCTGTCGATCTTCAACATTACTGGTTTCATATTCCGTTCCTCTGCGTCAGTGCGCTGACGCGCCGAGGTAGGCCTCGATCACGGCGGGGTTGCTCTGCACTTCATGCGGCAGGCCTTGTGCGATTACCTTGCCGTAATCCAGCACGGTCAGGCGGTTGCAGAGGCCCATCACCAGCTTCACATCGTGCTCGATGAGCAGGATGGTCTTGCCGTCGGAACGGATCTTGTCGAGCAGGCCACGGAGTTCCACCTTTTCGGTGGCGTTCATGCCGGCGGCCGGTTCGTCCAGGGCCAGCAGCTTGGGCTGCGTGGCCAGGGCACGTGCGATTTCCAGACGACGCTGGTGACCGTACGACAGGTTGCGCGCCGTGTAATTGGCGTACTTGCCGATGCCGACGTAGTCCAGCAGGTCGTGCGCCCAGTCTTCGATCGACTGCTCTTCCTCGCGTGCAGCCTTGGTGCGGAACACCGCGCCGATCAAGCCGGCCTTGGTGCGCACGTGACGGCCGACCATGACGTTTTCTGCCGCGGTCATGTCGCCGAACAAGCGGATGTTCTGGAACGTGCGCGCAATGCCAGCCTTGGCCACTTCGTGCACGGCGGTCGGCTGGTAGGGCGTGCCGGCCAGCACGAACTCGCCTGCGTCAGGCGTGTACAGGCCCGTGATGACGTTGAAGAACGTGGTCTTGCCGGCGCCGTTCGGGCCGATCAAACCGTAGATTTCGCCTTCGCGAATTTCCAGGTTCACGTCGGACAGCGCTTGCAGGCCGCCGAAACGCTTCTGGACTCCTCGGATCGAGAGGAGGACGTTGTTATTGCTCATGTGCGTGCCTCCATCAGATACGGGACAGTCCACCAGCCCGCTGCTTTTGCGGACGGTCTTCCTTGCGCGGCGAGGGCCACAGGCCCGCAGGGCGATACAGCATCACCCCAACCATCGCCAGGCCGAACAGCAACTGACGAAGCACTTCCGCTTCCACGATCACATGGCCGAACAGCTTGTTCTGCACCGGCTCGGCCAGGGCGCGCAGCAGTTCCTGGAAGCCCACCAGCAGAATGCCGCCCAGAATCACACCCGGGATATGGCCCATGCCGCCCAGCACCACAATCGCCAGGATGTAGATCGACTCCCACAGCACGAACGATTCCGGTGACACAAAGCCCTGGAACGACGCGAACATCGCACCAGACACACCACCGAACGACGCACCCATCGCAAAGGCCAGCAGCTTGATGTTGCGGGTGTTGATGCCCATCGCCTTGGCAGCGATTTCATCTTCACGCAGCGCCACCCATGCACGACCAATACGCGAGTTCTGCAGCCGCAGGCACACGATGATGATGATCGCGGCCAGGAACACGAACAGGTAGTAGTACATGTAGACCGAGTCGAAGCGGATGCCGAAGAAATCATGGCGCTTCGAGAAGTCGAACCCGAAGATCTTGACCGGCTCGATCAGGTTGATGCCCTTCGGACCGTTGGTGATGTTCACCGGGCGGTCGAGGTTGTTCATGAAGATCCGGATGATTTCACCAAAGCCCAGCGTCACGATGGCAAGGTAGTCACCGCGCAGCTTCAGCACCGGCGTGCCCAGCAGAATGCCGAACAACGCCGCCAACCCGGCACCCAGCGGAATCACCCACCAGACAACAAGGTGCAGGCCGTTGGGGAACAGGTTGTGAATCCACTCAAATTGGTTGGACAGGTGCGGCGAACCCAGCAACGCCATCATGTAGGCGCCCACCGCGTAGAACGCGATGTAGCCCAGATCAAGCAGGCCGGCAAAGCCCACTACGATGTTCAGGCCCAGGGCCAGCATGATGTACAGCAGCGCGAAGTCCAGCACGCGCACCCAATAGTTGCCACCTGCGGCACCTACGATGAACGGCGCGAAGATCGCAAGGATCAGGAAGCCGTACAGCGCGGCGCGCGTCTTCATCGGCGCTTTGAAATTTTCTGTCATGGCGCTCCCCTTCTTATGCGCGGTCCGCAACGCGTTCGCCCATGATGCCGGACGGGCGGAACAGCAGCACGCCAATCAGCACGATGAATGCGAACACATCCTGGTAGTTCGAACCGAACACACCGCCAGTCAGATCACCGATATAACCGGCACCCAGTGCTTCGATCAGGCCCAGCAGCATGCCGCCAACCATGGCGCCTGCCAGGTTGCCGATGCCGCCCAGCACTGCGGCGGTAAACGCCTTCAGGCCGGGGATGAAGCCCATGTAGAAGTGAGCATTGCCGTAGTTGGTCGCCATCATCACGCCGGCGACCGCAGCCATGGCAGCGCCGATCATGAAGGTGGCGGAGATCACGAAGTTCGGGTTGACGCCCATCAGGCCTGCCACACGCTGGTTCTCGGCGGTGGCGCGCATGGCGCGGCCGAGCTTGGTGCGGTTGACCAGCAGGATCAGCCCGATCATCACCACGATTGACACCGCGATGATGACGATTTCCTTGCCCGTAATGGTTGCGCCCGTGGAGCCGATATCAATCGGGCTCGAAGGCAGCAGTTGCGGGAAGGTCAGAGGGTTGCGCGACCAGATCATCATCGCGAGTGTCTGCAGCACGATCGACACGCCGATGGCGGTGATCAGCGGCGCCAGACGCGGCGCATTGCGCAGCGGCCGGTAAGCGACACGTTCGATGGTGTAGGCCACGATGGCGCAGACGGGCATTGCAAACAGCAGTGCAAACACCAGCGTGAGCCAGTCAGGCAGATTGGGGAAGTACTTCTGGAGGAAGTTGATGGCAGTCAGGGCAGACATTGCCCCAACCATCAGAACATCGCCGTGGGCGAAGTTGATGATGCCGAGAATACCGTAGACCATGGTGTAGCCAAGTGCGATCAGCGCGTAAATGCTGCCGAGCACCAGACCGTTCACGATCTGCTGGATAAAGATATCCATGAGAACAGCTCCTGCTATGCCTTGCTTTGTTGTAGGCGACGGGATGACGTGCCCGCAAGGTATGCGATCAATCGGATGGGTAAGGTGAGGTTGCTGGTAAGCGGCCTGCCGACACGCCCATGGTGAGGGCCTTGTTTCATTGGCGAGGCTATGAAAAACGGCACCGCAGGGGTAGTCGCGGTGCCGTTTTTAGGGCGGATAACCCTTCGATTACATCTTCACAACGTCAAGAACAGTCTTCTTCTTGTCCTTGTAGTTGTACAGGGTGATGGAACCTTGCTTCAGGTCACCCTTGTCATCGAACGAGATGTTGCCGATCACGCCGTTGTAGTTGGTTGCCGGCATGGCAGCCAGGATCTTGGCCGGATCGGTCGAGTTGGAACGCTTCATCGCGTCGATGATCACGTTGACGGCGTCATACGTGAACGGAGCGTAGATCTGCACCGGCGTGTGGAAACGGTCTTGGTACTTCTTGTCGAAGTCCGCGCCCTTCTCCATCTTCGACAGCGCCAGGCCTGCTTCCGAGCAGACGATGTTGTCGATTGCGTCGCCAGCCAGTTCGGCCACCTTGTCGGTACACACGCCGTCGCCGCCAACGATCTTGGCCGTGATGCCCAGTTCCTTGGCTTGCTTGGCGAACGGGCCGCCGGTGGCGTCCATGCCGCCGTACATGATCACGTCCGGCTTCTTGCCCTTGATCTTGGTCAGAATGGCCTTGAAGTCGGTCGCCTTGTCGTTGGTCGCCTCACGCGCCACGACGTTCACGCCGTCCGCCTTCGCGGTCTTCTCGAACTCGTCGGCCAAGCCCTTACCGTAGGCGGTGGCATCATCAACAATTGCCACGGTCTTGGCGCCCAGGGTCTTGGCGGCGTAGTTCGCCAGTGCCGGGCCTTGCTGCGCATCGGTCGCGACCACGCGGTAGGTCGTCTTGAAGCCTTGCTTGGTGTAGTCGGGGTTCGTCGACGACGGCGAGATCTGCACGATGCCTGCATCGCTGTAGATCTTCGAGGCCGGGATCGAAACGCCCGAGTTCAGGTGACCAACGACAGCAACAACGTGCTCGTCAACCAGCTTCTGCGCGACGGCGGTGCCGGTCTTCGGGTCGCCTGCATCGTCTTCACCAACCAGTTCCAGCTTGATCTTCTTGCCGTCGATGGTCAGGCCTTCCTTGTTGGCTTCTTCAACGGCCAGGCGTGCACCGTTTTCGTTGTCTTTGCCAAGGTGAGCAATACCGCCCGTGAGCGGAGCCGCGTGACCGATCTTGACGACGGTCTCGCCGCCGCCAGCAGCAGCCGGAGCCGACGTTGCTGCAGGTGCAGCAGCTTGGTCTGCGGGCTTTTCCTCGTTCTTACCGCAAGCTGCTACGAGTGCCACGGCAGCCGCAAGCGGCAGAACTTTGGCAAACTTAATTTGCATGAGTGATCTCCTAGATCTCGCAAGAGCAAGAAGAGCGTCCTGCCTCCCGGCCGCTCCCCCCGCGCCGATTGTTTCAATTTGAAACGCGCGAATTGTATCCCCTTTTATTGCGGATGCAATACGCGTCGCAACAACGATTTTTGCAGTAACTACGCCGCTTTACGGGCTTTCCCCAATGCCCAAACAGGCGTCATTTCGCGCAGGCATTCGCGAACGGCTGATAGGCTTATCAAGAAGTGTGCCAGACTAGGGGAAACCCCCTATTTATGCGGCTTGGCGGGCGTTTTCCACGGTAAATCAAGGCTTCGCCGGTATTGAAGAGGTTTTGCAACGCACAAAACAAAACGGCCACTCTGGGAAGAAGTGGCCGCTGATTCCTCAAAAGCGCTTTATGCACCGCATTAGGGCGCACAGTTTTTGTGCGCTTTTAAGTGGGTATTTACATAAAGGTATTCAATTGATTTGAAGACCCCTCGGAAGGGGGAAGGACATGTTTTCCTGGATGCCGTCGAGCGGACGCACAGTGCGCGCGCCCAGCGCCTTGAGCCGGTCGACGATCGATTGCGCCAGCTCTTCGGGCGCCGAAGCCCCCGCCGTCAGGCCCACGCGGCGCTTGCCGGCCACCCATTCGGGCCGCACCTGTTCAGGTGTATCCACCATATAGGCAGGCACGCCCAGCTTTTCGGCCAGCTCACGCAGGCGGTTCGAGTTCGAGCTGTTCGGGCTACCGACCACGATCACCACTTCCACTTGCGGCGCCATGAACTTCACAGCGTCCTGGCGATTCTGTGTCGCGTAGCAGATGTCCTGCTTCTTCGGCTCGTGCACGGTCGGAAAGCGTGCCTTGATGGCCGCCACGATCTCCTGGGTCTCGTCCACCGACAATGTCGTCTGCGTCACGTAGGCCAGGCGCGTCGGGTCTTTCACCTCAATATGCGCAACGTCGTCGACGGACTCGACCAGCAGCATGCCGTCGTTGGCCTGGCCCATGGTGCCTTCCACCTCGGGATGGCCCTTGTGCCCAATCATGATGATCTCGAAACCCTGCGCACGCATCTTCGAGACTTCCACGTGCACCTTGGTCACCAGCGGGCAGGTCGCATCGAACACGCGCAGGCCGCGCGCCTCCGCCGCCTCGCGCACCGCACGCGATACGCCATGCGCGCTGAAGATGACCGTGCCGCCAACGGGCACATCGTCGAGTTCCTGCACGAACACCGCGCCCTTGTTGCGCAGATCGCCAACGACATAGGCGTTGTGCACGATCTCGTGGCGCACGTAAATGGGTGCCCCAAACAGCTCCAGCGCGCGCTCGACGATCTCGATGGCGCGATCAACGCCGGCGCAGAAACCGCGCGGCTGCGCCAGCAAAACCTCGGCGTCGGCCTGTGTGACAGGATCAATGCGGGGGGCAAGCGGGGCGTTCACAGCGTTACTCATATTAGAGAATGCCGATCAGTTGGACTTCAAACACGATCGTCTGGCCGGCCAGCGGGTGGTTGAAGTCGAACAGCGCGGAGGTTTCGCCGACTTCCTTGAGCACACCGGCATATTTACCGCCGCTCGGCGCATTGAACTCAACCAAGTCGCCCGGTTGGTAATCCTCTTCAAACGAAGAATTCTCGCGCAGCGTGGCCAGCGACACGCGCTGCAGCAGCTCCGGATTGCGCGGGCCGAACGCATGCTCGGGCGCTAGGCGGAACGTCGTGCGCTCGCCCTCGCGCATCCCGAGCAGCGCCTGTTCCAGCGTCGGCGCCATCTGGCCTTGGCCGAGCAGCAGCGTGGCCGGCTTGTCGTCGAAGGTCGTCACGATGTCCGTGTCGTTTTCCAGCGCGATGCGGTAGTGCAGCGTCAGAAAGGAATCCGGGCCAACCACCTTGCCTGCGTCGCTTGGCGCCGCCGCGGACGCCTCGTTCACCAAATTTTGCACGCTTAACCTGCTTGACCAAAAAGTAACCCGTTATTGTACGTCAGCCCTCCCCGCAGCCGCAGGCGCGAAGCCCGCCGCACTCTCGCTGGCAGGGCCTTTCCTCCGTTGATCCCAAACTATGGCAATCGTCGACTGGCCCGCCCACGAGCGGCCGCGTGAAAAACTGCTCGCCCACGGCCCCGCCGCGCTCTCCGATGCGGAACTGCTGGCCATCTTCCTACGCGTGGGGATGCCAGGCAAAAGCGCCGTCGACCTAGCCCGCGAGCTGCTCACGCACTTTGGGTCGCTCGCGCGGCTGTGCCATGCGTCACAACAGGAGTTCTCGTCGATCAACGGCATGGGCCCTGCCAAATACGCGCAACTGCACGCGCTGCTCGAAGTTGGGCGGCGTGCACTAAAAGAGGATTTCACCCAGGGCCAGACCTTTAACTCTCCACAAAGCGTGAAGGATTTTCTGCGCCTGACACTGGGGCACCGCCCGCACGAGGTGTTCGCCTGCTTCTTTCTAGATGTACGACACCGGCTGATCGCCTGGGAAGAACTCTTCCGCGGCACGCTGACGGAAGCCCGCGTCTATCCGCGCGAGATCGCCAAGCGCGCACTACATCACAATGCAGCCGCCGTGATCCTGGCCCACAACCACCCCACCGGCAATACTGAACCCAGCGAAACCGACATCACGCTGACCCGAGAGCTGTGCCGCGCGCTGGCCATGCTCGACGTGATCGTCCTGGATCACATGATCGTTGGTCGCAGCCACGTCTACGGCTTCCTCGAACACGGCAAAATGTAGTGCCGATGCCGCATCGCACGGTGCCCAACAGCAATCCGTCGATCTCGTTGATTTGCCAGCGCTTTTGTGTGTATAATCCGCGTTTCGCTGAAGTCCCACCTCTACAGTGGCGCTGCGCTTGGTTTGGTCCCAGCGCCCGGTCGCAAACTGTAGCCAACGAATTTAGTTAGGAGTGCTCCATGGCACGCGTCTGTCAAGTGACCGGGAAAGCGCCGATGGTCGGCAATAACGTTTCCCACGCAAACAACAAGACCAAGCGCCGTTTTCTGCCGAACCTGCAGAATCGCCGCTTCTGGGTCGAATCCGAAAACCGCTGGGTCAGCCTGCGCGTCTCGAACGCTGGTCTGCGCCTGATCGATAAAAAAGGCATCGACGAAGTGCTCGTGGACCTGCGCGCACGCGGCGAAGTCTAATTAGGAGTTAAACATGGCCAGCAAAGGCGGACGCGACAAGATCAAGCTGGAATCGACCGCAGGTACGGGTCATTTCTACACGACCACCAAGAACAAGCGCACCAAGCCGGAAAAGATGGAGATCATGAAGTTCGATCCCGTCGCCCGCAAGCACGTCGCTTACAAGGAAACCAAGATCAAGTAATCCTCGCGGATTGCGCATCTTGTTTCCGTCGGCATGACCGACAGCAAAAACCCGCTCTCAGGCGGGTTTTTTGTTGCCTGCTGTTTGGCGCATGCTGGGGTGTACACTGCTCTTCTTTCCAATTGACACGCGGCTGTGGTATCCACCGGCCGTGTTCGCACCGCTTCCCGCGTCTTCCATGAATTTCGATGTTGCCGTTGTTGGCAGCGGCTTGGCGGGTCTGACCGTCGCCCTGCACTTAGCCGATCACCGCCGCGTGGTCGTCATCAGCAAACGCAGCCTGCCGGAAGGCGCCAGCGACTGGGCGCAGGGCGGCATTGCCGCAGTGCTCGATTCAGGCGACAGCCATGACGAACACGTCGACGACACGCTCATCGCCGGGGCAGGACTGTGCGATGAAGCCGCCACCCGCTACATCGTCGAAAACGGGCGCTCGGCCATTGAATGGCTGATCGGCCATGGCGTGCCTTTCACGCGCGACGAGCAGGCTGAACTCGGCTTCCACCTGACGCGCGAGGGCGGCCATCGCCATCGACGCATCATCCACGCCGCCGATGCCACCGGCCATGCCGTGGTCACGACGCTGGTTGAGAAGGTACGCAACCACCCGAACATCACGCTGCTGGAAGACCACTTTGCGATCGACCTGATTACCGATGCGAAGCTGGGGCAGCCGGGCATGCGCTGCCATGGCCTGTATGCGCTCGACATTGCATCGGGCCACGTCAAGACGATTACCGCGAGCCAAACCGTGATGGCCACGGGCGGCGCGGGCAAGGTCTATCTCTATACGACGAATCCGGACACGGCCAGCGGCGACGGCATCGCCATGGCCTGGCGCGCGGGCTGCCGGGTAGCGAACATGGAATTCATCCAGTTCCACCCCACGTGTCTGTACCACCCGTTCGCGAAATCATTCCTGATTACCGAAGCCGTGCGCGGTGAAGGCGGCAAGCTGATCCTGCCCGACGGCACGCGCTTCATGCCGGCGCACGATGAGCGCGCTGAGCTGGCTCCGCGCGATATCGTCGCCCGCGCCATCGACTTCGAGATGAAGAAGCGTGGCCTGGACTGCGTCTATCTGGACATCAGCCACCAGAGCCCGGAGTTCCTCAAGGAACATTTCCCGACCATCATGGCACGCTGCCTGGAGCTGGGCATCGACATCACGCGCCAACCGATTCCGGTGGTGCCGGCGGCCCACTACACGTGCGGCGGCGTGGTGACGGATCACCTCGGGCGCACGGATATCGCCGGCCTGTACGCCGTGGGCGAGACGGCCTACACGGGCCTGCACGGCGCCAACCGGCTGGCGAGCAATTCGCTGCTGGAATGCATGGTGATCGGGCGTGGCGCGGCGGAGGACATCCTCGCGCAACCGCCCTCGAACCCAACGTCGTTGCAGATTCCCGCGTGGGATGAGAGCCGCGTGACCGACGCCGATGAGGAAGTCGTCGTCTCGCACAACTGGGACGAACTGCGCCGCATGATGTGGAACTACGTCGGCATCGTGCGCACGAACAAGCGACTGGAACGCGCGCAGCACCGCATCGCCCTGTTGCGCGAAGAAATTACGGAGTACTACGCCAACTTCCGCGTGAGCCACGATCTGCTGGAGCTGCGCAACCTCGTCGAGGCTGCCTCGCTGATCGTCGACAGTGCGCTGTCACGGCATGAGAGCCGCGGCCTGCATTTCTCGCGCGACTACCCCGAGACGCTGCCCAAGGCGCTGCCGACGGTCATGCAACCGACCCATCGGCAGATCGCCCGGAAACGCTAAGGCTTACTCGACGATCCGCAAAGAGAAGTCGGTCGCGCGTACGTCCTTCGTCAGCGCGCCGACGGAGATACGGTCCACACCCGTTTCGGCAAACGCGCGGATCGTCTCGATGTTCACGCCGCCGGACACCTCCAGTAGCGCCCTGCCCGCCGTCACGCGCACAGCCTCACGCATCGCAGGCGGCTCGAAGTTGTCCAACAGCACGGACGTAGCGCCCGCCGCCAGCGCCTCTTCAAGCTGAGTCAGCGTTTCCACCTCGATCTGGATCGTCACCCCGGTGTTCAGTGCCTGCGCCGCACGCAGGGCTGCCGTCACGCCACCCGCCGCAGCGATGTGGTTTTCCTTGATCAGGATGCCGTCATACAACGCCAGGCGTTGGTTCTCGCCACCACCGATACGCACGGCGTACTTCTGCGCCAGGCGCAGGCCCGGCAGCGTCTTGCGCGTATCAAGCACGCGGGCGCGCGTGCCGTCGATGGCCGCAGCGTAACGCGACGTTGTTGTCGCCACACCGGAAAGCAATTGCAGGAAGTTCAGCGACGGGCGTTCGGCTGTCAGCAGCGATCGCGCCGGACCTTCGATCTCGCACACCACCGAATCGGGCGCCATGCGGTCGCCTTCGTGCTGGCGCCATGTAACGCGCAGCGTCGGATCAACGGCGCGCATGCATGCATCGAACCAAGGCGTGCCACACAGCACGGCGGTCTCGCGCACAATCACCCGCGCGCGCGCATGGCGATCGGCTGGGATCAGCAAACCGGTGCGGTCACCCGTGCCGACGTCCTCGGCAATCGCAGCAGCCACGTTGGCGGACAATGCCTCGTGCAGTGCCGGGCCAAAGCTATCGAAAATTGCCTGAGCCGCCGTAGCAAAGCTCGTCGCGTTCATCTGGGTTGCCGTCATGCCGGACCGATTCCTTGAAAGAGTTGCGCGTTGGCTGCCAGTTCACCCTGCGGGCGAACCACGGCTTTTTCCCGCGCGGCAAAATCCAGCATGCGATCGATGCAGACCACGGCCTGCTTACCGACGGCGGGATCAACATGGATCTCGTTGCGACCGGTTTCCAGCACCTCGGCCAGATTGGTCAGCGCATTCATCGCCATCCATGGGCAATGCGCGCAGCTCTTGCAGGTGGCGGCGTTGCCGGCGGTCGGCGCCTCGATAAAGCGCTTGCCCGGAGCCGCCATGCGCATCTTGTGCAGGATGCCGTTGTCGGTCGCGACGATGAATTCCTGCGCTGACAACGACTGCGCTGCCGCAATCAGCTGCGAAGTCGAACCCACCACATCGGCCTGCGCCACCACAGATTCAGGCGATTCCGGGTGGACGAGAATCTTCGCGTTCGGGTGCTCGGCGCGCAGCAGGTCGAGCTCCACGCCCTTGAACTCGTCGTGCACCAGACAGGAGCCCTGCCACATCAGCATGTCGGCGCCGGTCTGCTTCTGAATGTAGCTGCCGAGATGACGATCGGGAGCCCACAGGATTTTCTTTCCCTGCGCATGCAGATGCTGCACGATCTTCAGGCCGATCGATGAGGTCACCATCCAGTCGGCACGAGCCTTCACAGCGGCGCTGGTATTGGCATAGACGACCACGGTGCGATCCGGATGCGCGTCGCAGAAGGCGGCGAACTCATCCGGCGGGCAACCCAGATCCAGAGAGCAGGTCGCGTCAAGGTCCGGCATCAGCACAGTCTTTTCGGGGCTCAGAATCTTGGCGGTCTCGCCCATGAAGCGCACGCCCGCCACGATCAATGTCTTGGCCGAATGGTCGCGGCCGAAGCGCGCCATTTCGAGCGAATCGGACACGCAGCCACCAGTCTCCTCGGCCAGGTCCTGCAGGTCAGCGTCAACGTAGTAGTGCGCGACCAGTACGGCCTCACGCTCCTTGAGCAGGCGCTTGATGCGAGCCTTCAGTTCGTCGCGTTCCTCGCGCGACAGCACCGGCGGCACCTTGGCCCAAGCGTGGGCCACGCAACTGGCACCGGATTGCGCTTCGGAAAGCATATCCGGGCGCTCGAATTCAACCGTCTTGATGTGGGTTTCCATGGTGGTCTCCGCGTCCATTCGCGCTGTTAAGGCGCCGAGAAGCTGGCGCGGCAATGAAACGGACGGCGTGTGAGGAGGACTGGCACCGCGATACATTGTCGCGGCCCGTTAAAAATGTGAGTTGGGGCAGTTTACCCAAAAGAAAAGCCCCGCTGCGGAGCGGGGCTTCACCTATGAGACAAGAAAGTCAGGCGTAACGGCGCAGGCGAACAGCAAATTCCTGCAGCGCGTGGATGCCGCTTTCCTCGGCGCGCTTGCACCACTCTTGCAGTTGATGCAGTAGTTGCTCGCGCGTGGCGTTCGAACGGCCCCACAGCGCGCCAAGCTCGCGACGCATTTCAACGAAGGTGTGCAACGCCGAATGGTCCGACACGATTTGCGAGAGCTGCTCACGCTGCGGCGCGCCCAGCTTGGTTTCGTCGCGGTGGAACCACTTGCGGGCCGGCTTCAGCGCACGATACTCAACAGCGCGCGAGTCCTTCAACTTGGCCAGCTCTTGGCGGTAAGCCGTCTTAACAGTCTTGGCGTAGCGGGCCATCACGTCATAGCGGTTCGCGATGATGGCTTCCAGCGTGTTCTGGTCGACCGGCTTCACGTCGCCAAAACGCGCCTTTGGCGCCACTTTCTTGACCTTCGCCAAACCGACGATTTCGAGCGCGCGGATGTAGCCCCAGCCGATGTCGAACTCGTACCACTTGACCGAAAACTTAGCCGACGTAGCGTACGTGTGGTGATTGTTGTGCAGCTCTTCGCCGCCGATGATGATGCCCCACGGCGACACGTTGGTCGAAGCGTCTTCGCAGTCGAAGTTGCGGTAGCCCCAGAAGTGGCCCAGGCCGTTGATGATGCCGGCAGCGTGGATCGGGATCCACAGCATCTGCACCGCCCACACCGTCAGGCCTAGCGCGCCGAACATCAGCACGTCCAGGATCAGCATCAAACCGACGCCCTGCCACGTGAACTTCGAGTACACGTTCTTCTCAACCCAATCGTCCGGCGTACCGTGGCCGAACTTCTGGATCGTTTCCTTGTTCTTGGCCTCGGCGCGATACAGCTCAGCACCTTCCATCAGCACCTTGCGGATGCCACGGGTCTGCGGGCTGTGCGGATCGTCTTCGGTTTCGCACTTGGCGTGGTGCTTGCGGTGAATGGCGGTCCATTCCTTGGTGACCATGCCGGTGGTCAGCCACAGCCAGAAACGGAAGAAGTGTCCGGCAATGGGATGCACGTCCAGCGCCCGGTGCGCCTGGCAACGGTGCAGAAAAATCGTGACGCAGGCGATCGTGATGTGCGTCACCACCAGCGTGAAAATGAGGATCTGCCACCAGGCCCAATCGAGGGTGCCGTTGGCAAGGAAAGTCAGAAAGGAGTCGATCAAAGTGTTCTCCGTGGTCAACTCGGTGATCAAAGCAGCTTTTTATCCATCAACTGATCCGGACGTTGCTGCCTCTTAAGGCCATCCGCTGTCGTAGCGTTACGACAACGGGGTCGTGTTGGCGGGGATTCGGGTGTTGGCACCCGGCTTGCGCGTCACATCGGCGAGCTTGCGGCTGCTACCCATATGACCTCCGCCCCAGCGCAATACAAGGTGTTCGCGGCGCATTGTCGCAAGTGCTAAGCTTTTGCGACCGGCCGTCTGATCCTTCGTGGGAGCATTTAACATTTTAACCGAATACCCCCTCCATTCCATGGGGGAAACCCGCTGATTTGACCTCAGACAAGTGGGCACCGTTCCGCCTACAGATGTGTTAGGTCGGCACGGATGCGCTGGATGAGGCTGCTGCATCACCCGAAGTGCTTGAAGCGCCCTGCTGCGGCCCCAGCGGCCCGAGCACACGCACTTCCCGTTGCGGATACGGAATGTCGATGCCCGCCTCTTTGAAACGGCGATAGATAGCGCGATTCAGATCGGACTGGACGCCCAGCTTGCCGTTGTGCGGATCCGCGATCCACACGCCAAGTTCGTACTCGATGCCGCTGTCTGCAAACAGGGCCATGAAGGCGGCGGGCGCCGGCTCGGGCAGAATGCGCGAGATGCCCTCGGGGCATTGCAGCAGCAGCGACAGCACCGCTTCAGGATCGGCGGCATACGACGCCTGCACGCGCACTGCCACGCGCACGGTGCCGCGCTCATTGTGGTTCTGCACGGCTTGCGCGACCATCAGTTCGTTCGGAACCAGCGTATCGCCATCGCCGTTGCGCACCACGGTGTAGCGCGTGCGGATCTGCGTGACGATGCCGGTGTATGTGCTGACCGTAATCTGATCGCCGAGCTTGAGCGAGCGTTCGAGCAGGATGATGAAGCCCGAGACGTAATTGCTGGCGATCTTCTGCAAGCCGAAGCCCAGGCCCACACCCAGCGCGCCGCCAAACACCGACAGCACCGTCAGGTCGATGCCCACGAGCGACAGGCTCAGCAGCAACGACACCAGCAACAGCACCGCCTTGGTCACACGCGACAGCACCACCTTCAGGTTGGCGTCGATGGCAGAAGCGCGCGTAATGCGGCTGTCCAGCCACGAGCCGAACCACATCGCCACCAGCACGGTGACAAGAATCCACACCACGCCCATCAGCATGGCGGCGAGGCTCACCTTCTGCTTGCCGCCCAGCGCAAAGCGAATGCCGTCGAGGTAATCCACCACATCGCCCAGCACGCCCAGCACGTAGAGCACCATGCCGATCCACATCAGCGTGGTCAGCACGCGCTCGGCGACGACGAGCATGCCGTGCAACTCACCATTGGCCGACAGCACGCGGCGCAGCACGTAGAAGCCGAGATAGAGAATCGTCAGGCCGAACAGCGGCACGGCAGCCAGGCGGAACACGCTGATCGGCATGGTTCCGATCAGCGCATAGCGCGCGCCCACCACCAGCAGCCAGCCGATCAGCGGGAACATCGCCCGCTCCAGGCTCGACCAGGCAAAACGCAGGGCGAACGTGTCGTTCACATGGGCCGTATGCAAGCGCCGCGCAATCGGCCGCGCAATCAGCCACGCGGCAACGAGCACCAGCACCAGCACGCCCAGTTGCCAGATAAAGCGCGGACCACCCAGATCGGAGACGATGTCGTCGATCATGTGGCCCAGCGCGAAGTGGTTCAGGTTCAGCGGCAATCCGTTCATTGGCGTGACCGGTTATTGCGACCCATTATTGGGTCCGATAGGGCAACGCATCGCCCACATGCTTCTGCCAATTGGCGGCATAGCGTTGGGCGAGATCGGCGTCGCCGCGCACGATCAGGACGTTCTCGGCATTGCCGCGCTGCGCGGTCTGCGTGAAGTTGAAGCTACCGGTGACCAGCACCGGATGCGCGCCGCGCGGGTCGATCACGATGACCTTGTTGTGCGCGTTCTTGTAGCGCACCTCTAGCCAGACGGGGATGCCCGCATTGGCCACCTCGGGCACGCGGCTGCCGCCGGAGCGCGTCATCTGCTCGCGATCGGCCAGCACGCGCACATCCACGCCGCGCTGATGCGCCGCCAGCAACGCACGCGTAATCGCCTTGTTCGACAGCAGATACGCCTGCACCAGCACCTGCTCGCGCGCCTGGTCGATGGCATCGGCCAACAACCCTTCGATGTCATCGTCGGGCGTGAACGCAGCCTGCACCGTACCCTTGGCCGGCTGCACCGGCGGTGTGCTGCGGGCCAGCGCCACGCCGCCTTCAGCAAACACCAGCCATGCGGCCAGCAGCCAACCCAAGCGGCGCAGCATCATGCGCGGCGCTCCAGCACAGCCGCGAAGAAGCCGTCGGTCTGATGCGTGTGCGGATACAGCTCCAGGTAGGGCCCCATTTCCAGGGCGATCTTCTGCGCGGCCAGCACCTCACCAGCGGGCACGAGCACGAAATCTTCATGCGCGGCCAGGAACTGCTCGACCACCTGCTGGTTCTCGCGCGCCAGCACACTGCAGGTCGCGTAAACGAGGCGGCCGCCCGGTTTCAGCAGCCGCGCCGCCGATGTCAGGATCGACAACTGCTTGGCCGACATTTCTTCCACGGCCTGCGCGGACTGGCGCCACTTCAGGTCCGGATTGCGGCGTAACGTACCCAGACCGCTGCACGGCGCGTCGACCAACACGCGATCGATCTTGCCCGCCAGCCGCTTGACCTTGGCATCGTGCTCGCTGTCGATCCGGCCCGGATGCACGTTCGACAGGCCGCTGCGCGCCAGGCGCGGGCCCAGGTTCGACAAGCGCTTTTCCGATACATCGAAGGCATACAGGCGCCCGGTCGAGCGCATCGCCGCGCCGATCGCCAGGGTCTTGCCACCGGCGCCAGCACAGAAATCGACCACCATCTCGCCGCGCTTGGGTGCCAGCAATTGGCAGAGCAGTTGACTGCCCTCGTCCTGAACCTCGACCGTGCCGTTGGTGAAGATATCGAGCTTGTTCAACGCCGGCTTACCCGCCAGGCGAATGCCCACCGGCGACAGCGGCGCCGCAGCACCTTCAATACCGGCTTCGGCCAGTGTTGCAAGCACGGCTTCGCGCTCGCCCTTGAGCGTGTTCACCCGCAAGTCCAGCGGCGCGGGCGTCAGCCACGCTTGCGCCAGCGCCTCGGTGAAATCCGCACCGTGCTGCGCAACCAGTGCGTCGAACAGCCAGTCGGGCAGATTGGCACGCACGCGGGCTGCCAGCGCGGCACGGTCGCGGTTTTCCCAGCGATCCAGCCATTCGGCTTCGGCCGGGTTCAGGAACGGGGCAATGGCCTCACGCCCGGCGGTCTGCAACAAGCCAAGCAGCACAAGGCGACGACGCGCCGGGCCAGTGCCGCTCTCGGCAAACTGACCGAACTCCACCTTGCGGCGCAGCACGGCAAAGGCTGCCTCAGCGATGATGCCGCGCTCGCGGTGGCCAAGTTCGTGGTGCTCGCGGAAGTACTGGCTGACCACCATGTCGGCCGGCGCCGCAAAGTGCAGCAGGCGCGCCAGCACCTTATCCAGGTGTTCCAGATGGCTGCCATGCACGCCCGTGCGGGGACGCGGGGCGCTACGGGGCGCGGGCTTGCCCTGCGGCGCCCGATACCAGCCGCCGCCACCGGAACCGGCACGCTTGTTGCCCGCCCCACCATTTCCATTGCCGCGCGAACGCTGACGATCCTGACTCATGCTGCCTCCCGGGCGTTGATGCCAATGACAAGCTGCGATTCATCCGGAGAAACGCGCACAACACCGTCTTCGATCGACAACCGCCCTTCCACGAACCAGCGTACGGCACGCGGATAGATCGTGTGTTCTTGCGCCAGCAGCCGCCCGGCCAGCGAGTCAGGCGTGTCGTCCTGACGCACGTCGATGATGGCCTGCAGCACGATCGGGCCGTGGTCCAGGTCGGCCGTGACGAAATGCACCGTCGCGCCATGCACCTTCACGCCCATGGCCAACGCGGCCTCGTGCGTGTGCAAGCCGGGGAAGCACGGCAGCAGCGACGGATGAATGTTCAGCATGCGCCCGGCGTAGCGCTTTACAAAGCCCGGCGTAAGGATGCGCATGAAGCCGGCCAGCACCACCAAATCCGGCGAAAAGCCGTCGATCACCTGCGCCAGGGCGGCGTCGAAGCTGTCGCGATCGGGGAACGCCTTGTGGTCGACCACCGCGGTGGCAATGCCGTGCGACGCGGCAAATTTAAGTCCTGCCGCATCGGGCCGATTAGAAATGACGGCGGCAATGCGTCCCGACCAACCTTCGGCCTGACAGGCGCGGACAATGGCTTCCATATTGGAACCGCGTCCGGAAATGAGAATGACGATGTTTTTCATCGCGGCATTTTATCAAGTGCGCCGGAGTTCCCCGAGAAAATCGGGTGTGACGCCTGCGCAGCCATGCCGCGGGCGCTTTTGCAGCCACCGTGGCATTTTGCCGACGCGTGCCGACAAAAACCCTGTCGCGCCAGCAAAAGGAAGGGGCAACCGTTGGCGCGCTTTGGCGCGCTCTGATAATCTCAGCACCATAATTGTCCGCGCTCCCGAGGGGTCGGGTGGGCTGCCAGCGGTGATCCGACGCGTATCAAACGCCTGTTCATCCTGCGCTGCAACATCGTGCGGGCAATACCGTGACGGTCGATCGGCACAGGGTGAGACACCCGGCTTGTCGGCCATCGCCCGCGCCGGGTCGACACGCGTACAACAACAAGAGGGCATTGCCCTCACCGGGGAATAAGAATGACGAGCTCGCTGCGTAGCCTGCTGGTGGTCGACGACCACCCTCTCGCCTTATCTGGCACGACCACGTTTCTTGCGCACGCCTTGCCTGAAGTTCAGGTGCACGCGGCTATTGGCCGGCGCCAAGCGCTGGCGCTGATTGAAGAAGGCGTCCGACCGGACGTCGTGCTGCTGGATGTGTGGCTGTCTGATTGCACGGGTTTCGACGCCATGCGCGAACTGCGCGGCAAGCTGCCGGAAGCGCGCTTTGCCTTCATGTCGGCGGAAAACACGCCGGAAATCGTCGCCAAGGCCCAAGCGCTGGGCGCCATCGGCTTCATCGGCAAGCACGCCGATGCCCATGCATTCTCCAAGGCAGTGGCCGGTATTTTTGGCGGCGATGCGTCGTTCCCGTCGGAAGACGATATGGGGGGCATCAACGGCAAAGGTGGCGCCTCGCATGGCATCCCCATCACGCCGGCGGAACTGGGGCTGACGCCGCGTCAGGGCTCGGTGCTGGCGCTGCTGCTCGAAGGCCTGCCCAACAAGTCGATCGCACGCCAGTTGGGCCTGACGGAAAACACCGTCAAAGAACACGTCTCGGCGATTCTCCAGCGGCTGGGCGTGCGCACGCGCATCCAGATCATCTCGCGCATGGAACGCTTTCGCCTGACGGGCGCGGCCTGATCTGCGCACCTGATCTGATCATTCCGGCGGCGCCATCGACGGCGCCGTTTCACATTACCGTCAGTAAGCGACCTGCGGCTCGGCTGAGCGGCCGCGCAGCCAGCGCTTGAGCAGCACGCGCAGCATGTTCGGGTCCATCGGTTTGGCCAGCAGCAGATAGCCGGCCTCTTCGGCGCGCGCCAGGGCGGCGGAGTTGCGATCGCCAGTCAGCAGCACGGCGTGGGCATCGGGGTGGCTGACCTGCCAGCGTTCGAGCAGTTGCAGGCCGTCTTCCTCGCCGGGCAGGCGCAGGTCGCAGAAGATGATCTGCGGACGGATACCGCGCGCGAGCAGTTGCTCTGCGGAACGGCCATCGGCGGCACTGTGGACTTCCACGCCCCACGCTTCGAGCAGCGCGTGCCACGCCTTCCGGATTTGCTGGTCGTCGTCCACGACCAGCACTACGCCGGAGAATCGCGGCTGGTCGAGCACTGCACGCTTTTGCTCGGCGCGCGGCTGTGTGGCCAGCGGCGCCTTGATCTCGGCGGGCACCGGCCGAAGCGCCATCCAGAACATCGAGCCGCGCCCCGGCACCGAGCGCACGCCAAACGTCCCGCGCAACAGACGCACACATTCCTTGTAGATCGACAGGCCCAAACCCAAACCTTGGCTCGGATCGCGCTCGGGGTTTTCGACTTGGTAGTACGTCGAGAAGATGTCTTTCTGGTGCTCTGGCGCTACGCCGATGCCCGTATCCCAGACCTCGATCCGCAGATGCTTCTGACGCACGCGCAGTGCCACCATCACGCCGCCGCGCTCGGTGTAGCGCAACGCGTTCTGCAGCAGATTGAACAGCGCCCGGCGCAGCAACACCGGCTCGGCCATCCCGAACACCGGCAGCGGCGGAATGCGCGCCGTGAGCGCCAGACCCTTGGCGCGCGCATCCGGCATGAACTGCTGGACCACTTCGGTGATGACCTCGCCCAGATCCACCGGCTCCAGCGTCGGCGAGGTCTTACGGCTCTCCAGCTTGGACAGGTCCAGCAGCGAACGGAACAGCAGATCGATGGTCGCGGCGCCCGAGGCCAGTTGCTCCACCAGCGGCGCCAAGGATTCCGACTGGTTGCGCGCCCGCAGCGCCTCCACCAGGAGCACGATCGCATGCACCGGCTGACGCAAGTCGTGGCTGGCTGCAGCCAGGAAGCGCGATTTTTCTTCCGATGCCGACAACGCGCGCTGCTTCTCATCCTGATAGCGGCGCGCGAGCTGGCGGCTCTCGTTCTCAAGCTGGATTTCGCGCACCAGCGTGTTGTGGATATTCACCGCATGCCGCGTCAGCAGCGCCGCAAAGAACAGCAGCACGCCCCGCAAATACAGCCCGTGCCCCGGAAACGCCTGCTCGGCCAGCACAAAGTGCGGCGCCAGGATGCCCGTCCCGAGGATCAGCAGGCTGGACGGCACCGGCGCCTGCGACAACACCGCCGCCGCCGCCACACCGATGATCACGATCATCAGCAGGCTGCTGAACTCGAGCGACGGCGACATCAGATACAGCCCCGCCGAACAGCCCCACGCCACCCCGCCCACCGCTGACATAACGTGCATGCCCGTCCACCACTTGCGGGTGTGCGCGGCCAGCGTCATGCGGCTTAGGTCGTAGCGATAGCCAAAATAGAAGCGCAGACCTGACGCCGTCAGGCACAGCATGATCAGGCACCAGCCCAGCAGCACCGGGCGGTTGGAGGCGTCCCAGAACGCCGCTACCGTCAAGGCGGGCAGTACGACCGAGGCCGCAATCCCCATGGGAGCCCCGCGATGCACGGCGGCGAGCAGCTTCGCTCGGGCGTCCAGTTCAAGCGGCGCACGGCTGGCAAGCCCGAACTTGGCAAAAAAAAGGCGCAACGAAGCGTTCAAGGGGATGTGGGAAAGAAACTGGATACCGGATTGTGCCGCAAGCATGCGCCGCGCGGGCGCACCGTTCGGACGATTGTGCAACACCCCGACACCCATCCGCGTGCGCGCCGGGGATGGGGCAATCCCTTATATAATGTGCGTTTTGCTGGATTTTGGCGGCTGTCACGCCAATCCGGCACGAAAGCGCACTTCTCCTTTCCTCGACCACCGACGCTTCTCGTGAAAGTCTTTCGCGGCTTGCCCAACGCCGAAAGTCGCGCGCCCTGCGCGTTGACCATCGGCAACTTCGACGGCGTGCACCGCGGGCACCAGTCTTTGCTGGCCCGCGCACGCGCGGCGGCCGACGCACGCGGATTGCCGCTCACGGTGATGACATTCGAGCCGCATCCGCGCGAATTCTTCATGCCGGACCGCGCGCCCACCCGCATTGCGCTGCTGCGCGACAAGCTGGAAAGCCTGCGCCGCCAGGGCGTCGACCGCGTGGTCGTGGAGCATTTCAACGCGCATTTCGCTGGGCAGACGCCGGACGAGTTCGTGCGCAATGTTCTGGTCGATGGCCTGCACACGCGCTGGCTGCTGGTGGGCGATGACTTCCGCTTCGGCGCCAAGCGGGCGGGCGATTTCAACTATCTGCAGGCCGCCGGTGCCCAGTTTGGCTTCGAAGTCGAGCAGATGGGCTCGGTGTCGGAGTCCGGCGTGCGCATTTCCAGCTCGGCCGTGCGCGAGGCGCTGGCCGCCGGTGACCTGGAACACGCCCGCCGCCTGCTCGGGCACGGTTATGCCATCAGCGGACACGTGGTGCACGGGCAAAAGCTCGGCCGCTCGCTGGGCTTCCCAACGCTGAATTTGCGCATCTCGCATCGCAAGCCGGCAGTGGCCGGCATCTTTGTCGTGCAGGTGCACGGGCTGGCCGAAAAACCGCTGCCGGCCGTCGCCAGCATTGGCGTGCGGCCGACCGTGGACGACTCAGGCCGCGTGCTGCTTGAAGTGCATATCTTTGATTATCACGCCAGCGTCTACGGCAAGCTGGTGCGCGTGGAATTCATGAAAAAGCTCCGCGACGAGGCCCGTTACGATTCGCTCGATGCCCTCAAGGACGCGATCGCGCAGGACTGCGTACACGCGCGGCAGTTCTTCGGCCTGCCGATTCCGCCAGCCGGCGAGTCGCCAACGCTTCGGCGCGACTTCGCCACCTCCGCCACCGACCGAATTCAGTAGGCGGCCGACCCGTTCGCCGCCCAGAAGCCACTCGCTGCGCACGCGCGCCCTGCACTGTCAGCCGCGCCTGCACCGATCCGATCTGCCCGAATCTGCCCCACATCACACCATGTCCGATTCCAAGAAGCCCACGCCGGAGAAGAGCAAGTACCCGGTCAACCTGCTGGACACCCCGTTCCCCATGCGCGGCGACCTGCCCAAGCGCGAGCCGCAGTGGGTGAAGCAATGGCAGGACAAGCAGCTCTACAAGAAGATCCGCGCCGCGCGCAAGGGCGCGAAGAAGTTCATCCTGCATGACGGCCCGCCGTATGCCAACGGTGATCTGCACATCGGCCACGCGGTCAACAAAATCCTCAAGGACATGGTGATCAAGGCGCGCGGCCTCACCGGCCTGGACGCTGTCTATGTGCCGGGCTGGGATTGCCACGGCATGCCGATCGAGATCCAGATCGAAAAGCAGTTCGGCAAGGGCCTGCCCGTCCAGGAAGTGCAAGAGAAGGCGCGTGCATACGCCACCGGCCAGATTGCGCGCCAGAAGGCAGACTTCGAGCGCCTGGGCGTACTGGGCGACTGGGCCGATCCGTACCTGACGATGAACTTCCGCAACGAAGCGGATGAAGTGCGGGCGCTGGGCAAGATCCTGGAGAAGGGCTACGTCTTCCGCGGCCTGAAGCCCGTCAACTGGTGCTTCGACTGCGGCTCGGCATTGGCTGAAGCCGAAGTCGAATACGCGGACCGTACCGACCTGTCGATCGATGTCGGTTTCCCGTTTGCCGATATCGACGCACTGGCCAGTGCCTTCCACGTGGGTGTTGACGTGCTCAAGGCCAAGCCGGGCTGGATCGTGATCTGGACCACCACGCCGTGGACGATCCCGTCCAACCAGGCGCTGAACCTGCACCCGGAAATCGAATACGCGCTGGTCGACACGCCGCGTGGGCTGCTGATCGTTGCCAAGGAGCGCGTCGAGGCGTGCCTGCAAAGCTGGAAGCTTGAAGGCACCGTGCTGGCTACGTGCGAAGGCGCGGCGCTCTCGGGCGCGCGCTTCCACCACCCGCTCGCCAAGATGGACGCGGGCTACGACCGCACCTCGCCCGTCTACCTAGGCGACTACGTGACCATCGACACCGGTACCGGCATCGTCCACTCCGCGCCTGCGTATGGCGTGGAAGACTTCCAGTCGTGCAAGTCGCACGGCATGCCCGATTCGGAGATCATCAACCCGGTGATGGGCAACGGCGTGTATGCATCGACGCTGCCGCTGTTTGGCGGCCAGATGATCTGGGACGCCAATCCGAAGATTGTCGAGGTGCTGCGCGAGTCCGGCAACCTGTTCGACGCGCATAAGCACCCGCACAGCTACATGCACTGCTGGCGCCACAAGACGCCGATCATCTATCGCGCCACGTCGCAGTGGTTCGCGGGGATGGACGTGCAGCCCAACGACGGCAACGCCACGCTGCGCGAGACCGCGCTCGCGGGCATCGACGCGACGGCGTTCTACCCATCGTGGGGCAAGCAGCGCCTGCACAACATGATCGCCAACCGCCCGGACTGGACGCTCTCGCGCCAGCGCCAATGGGGTGTGCCGATGGCCTTCTTTGTGCACAAGGAAACCGGCGCACTGCACCCGCGCACGCCTGAGCTGCTGGAACAAGTCGCTCAGCGCATCGAAAAGAGCGGCATCGAAGCCTGGCAGACGCTCGACCCGCGCGAGCTGCTCGGCGATGAAGCCGACATGTACGAAAAGAACCGCGACACGCTCGACGTGTGGTTCGACTCGGGCACGACGCACTGGCACGTCATCCGCGGCTCGCACGCCGCGGATCTGTACGACGCTTCGGCCGATCTGCCGGACGGTCGCCTGGCTGATCTGTATCTGGAAGGTTCCGACCAGCACCGCGGCTGGTTCCACTCGTCGCTGCTGACGGCTTCGATGCTGTACGGCAAGCCACCGTACAAGGGCCTGCTCACGCACGGCTTCACGGTGGACGGCGAAGGCCGCAAGATGTCCAAGTCGATCGGTAACACGATCGCGCCGCAGGAAATCGCCAACAAGATGGGCGCCGAGATCATCCGCCTGTGGGTGGCCTCGACCGACTATTCGGGCGAACTGGCCATCTCGGATGAAATCCTGAAGCGCGTGGTGGAAGGCTATCGCCGCATCCGCAATACGCTGCGCTTCCTGCTCGCCAACCTGACGGACTACGACCACGCCAAGCACGCGCTGCCGACCGAGCAATGGCTCGAGATCGACCGCTACGCCGTGGCGCTGACGGATGCGCTGCAGAAAGAAGTGCTGTCGCACTACGACGTGTACGAATTCCACCCGGTGGTCGCCAAGCTGCAGACGTTCTGCTCGGAAGACCTGGGCGGCTTCTACCTCGATGTGCTGAAGGACCGCCTGTACACGACGGCGCCCGATTCCGTGGCGCGCCGCTCGGCACAGAACGCGCTGTACCACATCACCCAGGCAATGCTGCACTGGATGGCGCCGTTCCTGTCGTTCACGGCCGAAGAGGCGTGGCAGGTATTTGCGCACGGCACGGAGCACACCGACACCATCTTCACCAGCACGTACTACAACGCCCCGGTGCCGCAAGGCGCCAGCGCGCTGCTGGAGAAGTGGGCCGCCATCCGCAACGTGCGCGGCGAAGTGACCAAGCAACTGGAAGCGCTGCGCATCGACGGCAAGATCGGCTCGTCGCTGCAGGCGGAAGTGACGGTGGCGGCGGGTGAGTCGGTGCATGACGCGCTGGCCAGCCTCGGCGACGACCTGCGCTTCGTGCTGATCACATCTGCGGCCAAGTTGGAGCGTGCGCCGGAAGGCGGCGATCTGCTCATCACCGTGGTGCCGTCCACGCACGCCAAGTGCGAGCGCTGCTGGCACTACCGCGCCGATGTCGGCCACGACGCGGCCCACCCGACCCTCTGCAAGCGTTGCACCGACAACCTGTTCGGTGCCGGCGAACAACGGAGCGCTGCGTAATGGCGACAACTCGGGCGGCCCGTAACGGCGGTAAGAGCAAATCGATCGGGTTGAAGAAGAGCGGCGGCGGTCATGGCGTGGGCCCCTGGCTCGGCCTGGCGGTCATCTGGATCCTGCTGGACCAGTTGACCAAGGTCGCCATCCTCAAGACCTTTACCTACGGCGAGTCGCGCCCGGTCACCGGGTTCTTCAACCTCGTGCTGGCCTATAACAAGGGCGCGGCGTTTTCGTTCCTGGCCGCGGCCGGCGGCTGGCAGCGCTGGTTCTTCACGGGCCTGGGCGTGGCGGCGGCGCTGTTCATCGTGTGGCTGCTCAAGCGGCACAGCGGGCAAAAGCTGTTCTGCTTTGCGCTGGCGCTCATTCTGGGTGGCGCGCTGGGCAACGTGATCGACCGCGTCATCTACGGTCATGTGGTGGACTTCCTCGACTTCTACCTGCACAACTACCACTGGCCGGCCTTCAACGTGGCCGATTGCGGCATCACCATCGGTGCAGTGCTGCTGATCGTCGACGAACTGCGCCGCGTGCGTCGCTGACGCTGCGGTGCCAGAACTCCGGCAGTGGAATGGTGAAGCGGTGCTGTGCCTCGACGAGGCCGGCCCGCCCATCGCCAGCGAACAGGATGCGCTGGACCACCTGATCGGCGAGGCGCTGGGGCATGGTGCGTCGATGGTTGCCGTGCCCGTCAGCCGCCTTGATGCCGCGTTCTTTGCGCTGCGCACGGGCCTGGCTGGCGGCATCGCTCAAAAGATCACCAACTACCGCCTGAAGCTTGCCGTGGTGGGTGACATTTCTGCGCACCTGCACGCCAGCGGTGCGCTACGCGACTGGGTTCGTGAATCGAACCAGCGCGACACGATCCGCTTCGTGCCCTCGCTCGCCGACTTGGCCGCCAATGCGCGGCCCATGCCGGCTGAATGATCCCTCAGCGTCAGTAGCGCACGGCGTACCACGCCCGTTTGACGTACTCCGCAAGAATCGACCCGGATTCGTACACTGGCACCGACTTGGCCAGCGTGTCGCCCGGGAATACGCCCTGCGCGCTCCATGTGACTTCCGGCCACACCTTGCGGAACACCGCCAGCGCCCGGCCCGTGTGATACCAGCTCGTGACCAGCATTGCCCTTTGCACCTGCTGGCCCGTTAGCGTCTCGCGCGTCATCCGCGCATTTTCCATCGTGCTGCCGGACACACATTCGTGGCCGATGCGCTCTGCCGGCACGCCGGCCATCACAAGGCGGCGCTCGATGAGAAGGCAATCGCCCTGGCCGCTGACGAACACGCGGGGTGCCACGCCTGCGTGGTACAGCTCCGCGGCGCCGATCACGCGTTGGCCCGATTCGCCACCCAGTACAACGATCACGTCTGCGTGCGCCAGCTTCGGCTCGTCACGCAGCCATGCCTTAGCCCCGCACACGAGCACAGCGCAGATCACCGCCGCAACGATGGCGCAACCGCCAATCCAGGCGAGGACATTGCGAACTGCTGAACGACCGAAAACCATATCGAGAATGCGCTTTTGAGGAAAAACCGGGTGCCAAACGCACCGCGGGGCAAGCCGGTATCATCGCCACTGTTCAGCAGGAAGCCCGGGCACCGGGTTGTATCCTGCCCGCGCATATTGCGTCAATCGGATTCCCAAGCGGGTTGTTATGGAACTGCAAGGCAAACATTTCGTGCTCGGCCTGACCGGCGGCATCGCGTGCTACAAGTCGGCCGAGCTGGTGCGGCTGTTGACCAAGGCCGGGGCGACCGTGCAGGTGGTGATGACCGAGGCCGCCGCGCACTTCATCACGCCGGTGACGATGCAGGCGCTTTCGGGGCGACCGGTCTTCACGTCACAGTGGGACGGCCGCATCGGCAACAACATGCCGCACATCGACCTCTCGCGCGAGGCAGATGCCATCATCATCGCGCCGGCCTCCACCGACTTTCTGGCCAAGCTCGCGCACGGCATGGCCGACGATCTGCTCTCCACGCTGTGCATCGCGCGCGATTGCCCGCTGCTCGTGGCGCCCGCGATGAACCGTCAGATGTGGGCGGCGCCCGCCACGCAGCGTAACGCCGCGCAGTTGCGCGCGGATGACGTCACCCTGCTCGGCCCCGACGCCGGCGACCAAGCCTGCGGCGAAGTTGGCGACGGCCGCATGCTGGAGCCGGAAGACATCGTCGAGCAGCTCATCGGCTTCTTCCAGCCCAAGCTGCTGCGCGGTCACCGCCTTCTGCTCACCGCAGGCCCGACTTTCGAGCCGATCGACCCCGTGCGCGGCATCACGAACCTGTCCAGCGGCAAGATGGGCTTTGCCTTGGCACGTGCGGCAGCGCAGGCCGGCGCGGAAGTCACGCTGGTTGCCGGACCGTGCCATCAGGACACGCCCGCAGGCGTGCTGCGCATTGATGTGCAAACCGCCCAGCAGATGCACGACGCCGTCATGCACGAGCTGGATGCTGCCAAGAACGATATCTTCATCGCAGTTGCGGCGGTGGCCGACTGGCGCGTGGCACAAGCCGCGGAACAGAAGCTCAAGAAGCAGAACGACTCCGACGTACCCGTACTTACGTTCACGCAGAACCCGGACATCCTCGCCGCTGTGGCGCGCCGCGCGAATGCGCCGTTCTGCGTCGGCTTCGCGGCTGAAACGGAGCGGCTGGAAGAGTTCGGCGAGGCCAAGCGCCAGAAAAAGGGCATTCCCCTGCTGGTCGGCAATCTCGGTCATCAGACCTTCGGCCGCGACGACAACGAAGTCGCACTCTTCGATGCCAAGGGCATCACGCGCCTGCCGCGCGCCGACAAGCTGACGCTCGCGCGCCAGATCGTCGCCGCCATCGCCGACCGCGTGCATGGGGCACGATCATGAGTGCCGCGCCGATCCGCCTGTCCGTCCTGGACCAAAGCCCGGTCATCTACGGTCACAGCGCACGCGATGCCATCGCCGCGACGGTCGATCTGGCACAACTCACGGATTCGCTCGGCTACACGCGCTACTGGTGTGCCGAGCACCACGGCCTGCGCGGTGTCAGCAACCCCGCGCCGGAGGTGATGATCGCCCGTGTGGCCAGCGCCACGAAGCACCTGCGTGTGGGCTCCGGCGGCGTGATGCTGCCCTACTACAGCCCCTTCAAGCTAGCCGAGCAGTTCCGCCTGCTGGAGGCGCTGTTCCCCAACCGCATCGACCTGGGCGTCGGCCGCGCACCCGGCGGCGACATGCGCACCGCGCAGGCCGTGGCCATGGGCGACTACAACCGCGGCGACATCTTCCCGCAGCAGGTGCAGGAACTGATCTGGCACCTGACAGGTACGCTGCCGCCGGACCACCCGGCCTACGGCGTCCTCCTGCAACCCGAGATCGATACCAAACCCGAGCTGTGGATGCTCGGCTCAAGCGATTTTGGCGGTGCGCTGGCCGCGCGCCTGGGTATCCGTTTCGCGTTCGCGCACTTCATCAACCCACACGTCGGGCACATCGTCGCCCAGCAGTACCGTACGGATTTCGAGCCCGGCTACGACGCACGCCCGTATAGCGCCGCCGCCGTCTTCGTGATCGCGGCTGATACCGAGGCGGAAGCGCGCCGCTATGAAGCCGCCGTCGATCTGCGCCGCGTGCAGATGGCACTTGGCGCGAACGGCCCGATCCCGACCGTCGAGCAAGGGGAAGCCCACGTCTACACCGAGCGCGACCAGGCCATCGTCATGCGCGAGCGGCCGCGCAGCATCATCGGCACGCCTGACTCCGTGGCCGAGCAGATGCACGCGCTCAAGGAGCGCTTCGTCGCCGATGAACTGATCGTGCTGACCGTCGCACCAAGCTACAAGGCGCGCCTGCGCTCGTATGAGCTGTTGGCCGAGGCGTTTGCGCTACCATCTCCGGCTTCTGTAACCTCTTCGGCCTGCCCCGCATGAAACTCGACGTCAAGATCCTCGACGCCCGCCTGCACGAACAGCTTCCGCAGTACGCCACCACCGGCAGCGCCGGGCTGGACCTGCGCGCCTGCATCGACGCCCCGCTCACCATCGAGCCCGGCACCACGCATCTGGTCCCGACCGGCATGGCCATCCATCTGGCTGACCCGGGTTATGCCGCGCTGATCCTGCCGCGTTCCGGCATGGGCCATAAGCACGGCATCGTGCTCGGCAACCTGGTCGGTCTGATCGATTCGGACTACCAGGGCCAGCTCATGGTCAGCACGTGGAATCGCGGCAGCACGGCGTTCGTGCTCAATCCGATGGAGCGCCTCGCGCAATTGGTGATCGTGCCGGTGGTGCAAGCCGAACTGAACATCGTCGATGACTTTGCAGAAAGCGAGCGCGGCGCGGGTGGTTTCGGCAGCACCGGGCGCCACTGACAACATCGCCCGCGCATAACAAAAAGGCCCGGAGATTCCGGGCCTTTTCTTTGGTGCGACAAACTCGTCAAGCTTCCGCTTCTTCCTGGGCAGGTGCTGGCGGCGCTTCGTTCTCGGAGAATTCCAGCTTCACTGCATCCGCATCGTCCAGGTCCACGACCACCTTGCCTCCATTGGTCAACTTGCCGAACAGCAGTTCGTCGGCCAGCGCCTTGCGGATCAAGTCTTGAATCAACCGTTGCATCGGGCGCGCACCCATCAGCGGGTCGAAGCCCTTCTTCGCGAGGAAGCGCCGCAGCTTCTCGGTGAAGATGGCGTCCACCTTCTTCTCGTGCAGTTGCTCTTCCAGCTGCATGAGGAACTTGTCGACCACGCGCATGATGATTTCCTCATCGAGCGAGCGGAAGCTGATGGTCGCATCCAGACGGTTGCGGAACTCCGGCGTGAACATGCGCTTGATGTCGGCCATCTCGTCGCCCTGTTCGCGCGTCGTGGTGAAACCGATCGTTGCCTTGTTCATCGTCTCGGCGCCCGCATTGGTCGTCATGATGATGATCACGTTGCGGAAATCCGCCTTGCGGCCGTTGTTGTCCGTCAGCGCGCCGTGGTCCATCACCTGCAGGAGGATGTTGAAGATGTCCGGGTGTGCCTTCTCGATCTCGTCCAGCAGCAGCACGCAGTGCGGCTTCTTGGTCACGGCTTCCGTCAGCAGACCGCCCTGATCGAAGCCCACGTAGCCCGGAGGCGCGCCGATCAACCGGCTCACCGCATGGCGCTCCATGTACTCCGACATGTCAAAGCGGATCAGCTCGATGCCCAGGATGAACGCGAGCTGCTTGGCAACTTCGGTCTTGCCCACGCCCGTCGGGCCGCTGAACAGGAACGAGCCGATCGGCTTGTCCGTCTTGCCCAGGCCAGCACGCGACATCTTGATGGCCGAAGCGAGCGCATCGATGGCCGGGTCCTGCCCGAACACCACCGACTTCAGATCGCGCTCCAGCGTCTGCAGCTTGCTGCGATCGTCCTGCGACACGCTTTGCGGCGGGACGCGGGCGATGCGCGAGACGATGTCTTCGATCTCACCCTTGCCGATCGTCTTCTTCTGCTTCGACTTCGGCAGGATGCGCTGCGCAGCACCGGCTTCGTCGATCACGTCGATCGCCTTGTCCGGCAAATGGCGGTCGGTGATGAAGCGTGCCGACAATTCAGCCGCAGCCGTGAGCGCCGACGACGCGTACTTCACGCCGTGGTGCTCTTCAAAGCGCGACTTCAGGCCACGCAAAATCTGCACGGTCTGGTCAACTGTCGGCTCCACCACGTCGATCTTCTGGAAGCGGCGGGACAGCGCTGCGTCTTTCTCGAAGATGCCGCGATATTCCGTGAACGTCGTCGCGCCGATGCACTTGAGCGCGCCTGAGGACAGTGCCGGCTTGAGCAGGTTGCTTGCGTCCAGCGTGCCGCCCGAAGCGGCGCCTGCGCCGATCAGCGTATGGATCTCGTCGATGAACAGGACTGCGTTCGGGTTGTCCTTGAGCGACTTCAGCACGCCCTTCAGGCGCTGTTCGAAGTCACCGCGGTACTTGGTGCCGGCCAGCAGCGCGCCCATGTCGAGCGAGTAGACGACGGACTTCGCGAGGATGTCCGGCACTTCACCCTTGGTGATGCGCCATGCCAGGCCTTCGGCGATGGCGGTCTTGCCGACACCGGCCTCGCCCACCAGCAGCGGGTTGTTCTTGCGCCGACGGCACAGCACCTGCACCACGCGCTCGACTTCCTGCTCGCGACCGATCAGCGGATCGATCTTGCCGGCCTTGGCCAGCGCGTTCAGGTTCTGGGTGAACTGCTCAAGCGGGCTTTCCTTGCCGTCGCCGCCTTCGCCCTCGGGGTTGCCTTCGCCCTGCTTGGCGGGCTCAGCCTGGTCCTTGCGAATTCCGTGGCTGATGAAGTTCACGACGTCCAGCCGGGTCACGCCCTGTTGCTGGAGGTAGTACACCGCGTGCGAATCCTTCTCGCCGAAGATGGCGACCAGCACGTTCGCGCCCGTCACCTCCTTCTTGCCGTTAGACGTGGATTGCACGTGCATGATGGCGCGCTGGATCACGCGCTGGAAACCCAGCGTGGGTTGCGTGTCCACCTCGTCCGTGCCGGGCACCACAGGCGTGTTGTCGGCGATGAAGTTCTTCAGATGCGTGCGAAGGTCTTCGATGTTGGCGGCGCAGGCGCGCAGCACCTCCGCGGCCGTCGGGTTGTCCAGCAGCGCAAGCAGCAGATGCTCCACCGTAATGAATTCGTGGCGAGCCTGCCGGGCTTCGACAAACGCCATGTGCAGGCTGACTTCCAGTTCTTGCGCGATCATGCTTCCTCCATCACGCACTGCAGCGGATGCCCCGCTTGCCGTGCATGGGTTGACACTAATTCCACTTTCGTCGCGGCGATATCCCGTGTGTAGATACCGCACACGCCCCTACCTTCCCGATGCACAGTCAGCATGATCTGTGTGGCGGTCTCCCGGTCTTTGCTGAAATACTGCTGAAGAACCATCACGACGAATTCCATCGGGGTGTAGTCGTCGTTGAGCAGCAGCACCTTGTACATCGCGGGCGGTTTGAGCGCTTGCTCTTTCCGCTCCAGGACGGTGCCTGCATCGTGTTGTGGAGTGGTCGCTTGCCGGATTGCCATGGTCTTATTCTAACCACTCCTTTCGAGTTCGCAATTTGGGGAAATAACACCGACTTCAAGGTCTACAAACGGTTTGGCCCGTGCCGCGTGCGTCCGTCAGCCCTCGGGCGCGAAGCGCTTTACCGCCTCCGAGCTGGCTGGAACCGGCGCAAGCTCCGCGCCTGAAAAGCCAATCGTTTTCCATACTTGGAGGCGATCGGCCGGATTTCGAGCAAACCCTCTTCAGAAATTGACCGTTTTTCGCCACAAACCCACCCTTTGTAGCCTTGACAGTCTCTTACATTCCTCGAACAATCGAATTCAGCATGTGCGCCCTACTGCCCCGCAAACCGTTGGCAGCGAGCCGCATGAATGGTGAGCCCGGGAGGCCTCACACCAGTCGACAACAGATCGACAACCGCTTCAGGCTGTGGCGTTTGCCACAAGAAGACCGATCGCTTGCGGCGCGGTTCCACCCGCGCCATTCGTCGTGCCGTGCAGGCCGGCGACCGGGCGATGACTGCGCGGTACCGCTCTGCACTGCCCCGACAGGCATACCTCCCGGCTCGGACTTGTGTTTTAACGGAGGGGTTTTCATGGCACTCGGTACGGTCAAATGGTTTAACGACGCCAAGGGTTTCGGTTTCATCTCGCCTGACGAAGGCGGCGAAGAGCTGTTTGCGCATTTCTCGGCCATCCAGATGGCTGGCTTCAAGACGCTCAAGGAAAATCAGCGCGTCTCGTTTGAAGTGACGCAAGGCCCGAAGGGCAAGCAGGCTACCAACATTCAGGCTGCCTGATTGGCGTTGCGCGGCACCGCGCCAGATGGCGACGGTGTCCAAATGCAAAAAACCCGGCGATGTGCCGGGTTTTTTGTTGCCGCGGCGCCAGACAATGACGGAGATACCTCATCGGGCGCAACACGTCATTTCAGTGCGTTGTGCGCTACGGTAAGGATGATCCCCGTGTCATTTCAAGGAGCCCCGCGCATGAAACATCATCTGACCCGCACCGCCGCCACGGCCACACTGCTGATTGCCGTGCTACTTCCTGCTGCCGCCCACGCCCAGATCGGAGACCTCATCAAAGGGGCCACGCAGGGCAACAGCCAGGGCGCCACTGGTGGCCTTGGCAACATCGGCAGCCTGGGCGGTGTGCCGTCACTCGGGTCATTGACGTCAGGGAGCACCGGCAATGTGGCTGGCGTGCTGGAATTCTGCATGAAGAACAATTACCTAGGCGGCGCAACCGATGCAGCGTCGGTCAAGGACAAGCTGCTCGGCAAGCTGGGCGGGGCGCCCGCGTCGAACCCGGGTTACACCGACGGCACAAAGGGCATCCTGACGAGTTCGGATGGCAACAAATTCGACCTGAGCAGCATCAAGTCGCAGATCACCAAACAGGCTTGCGACAAGATCCTGTCGCAGGGCAAATCGCTGCTTTAGGCCGCGGCGCAGGCGAGCGCGCACTACACTGCAATATCGACTGGCCGTTCGTCTGCCCTCTCCGCCCCAAGGAGCCACATGCTGGAAACTGCCGCGCTGGCTGCCGGGCTGTCCTGGACCAGCGGATTCCGTCTCTATCTGGCCGTATTTGCTGCCGGCGTGCTCGGCCGCACGGGTTGGCTGCATTTGCCGCCCGGCCTGCAGACGCTGGAATCGTGGTGGGTGATCGGCTTGGCCGGCGTGCTGGCCGTGGCGGAATTCCTCGCCGACAAGATTCCCGGTTTCGATTCCGTCTGGGATGGCATTCAGACCTTCATCCGCGTGCCTGCGGGCGCGATTCTGGCTGCGGCCGCTTTCGGGCAGCTCGATCCGCAATGGATGGTGGCTGCAGGACTGATTGGCGGGACGCTGGCCGGCACGGCACATGCCACCAAGGCTGGCACGCGGGCGCTGATCAACACGTCGCCGGAACCGTTCTCGAACTGGGTGGCGTCGTTCAGTGAAGACGTGGCCGCCAGCGGTGGTTTGCTGATGGCATTTTTCCTGCCAGTTGCGTTCTTGGTGGTCCTGGGGCTGCTGCTGTTGGTATCGGTATGGTTACTGCCCAAGCTGTGGCGGGGCGTGCGGCGCGTGCGGGATGCGCTGCGGGGGCGTTCGTCTGAACCGCCGCCGGCCGGCACCACCCGGCTGCCGCGCTAAGGCGCTATCCAAAGGCGCGCAGCAGCCCGAACAGCGTCAGGGCCAGCGCGCAGGCCCACCCGGAAAACAGCACGCGCCAGACCTTGTTGCGCGGAACAAACCCCACACCGCGCACCAGCCCCGCACTCATCGCCCAGAACAGCAGTATGGCCAGACCGTGGTCGGCATGCCCGTCGCGATTGGCGAGGATGTACGGATACACCGTGCCCACCGCCATCACGAGCAACCCCGCGGCCAAGCTGGCGGCATGGATGCGCGGCTTGTCGGTGGCGTTCACGTTCGCTGTGCTCACTCGCGGTCCGGGTTCGGATTGTTCGCGTTGGCGGCGCGTTCGTCGCTCACCTCACCCCACATTGCGTTGAGCACCGCCAGCAGCACTGCAAAGCCGACACCCAGGACCCAACTGAAGTACCACATGGATTTGCGCTCCTGTGCCGTGGTTAGTAAGCCGAGTGCTCGTTGGCGCGGATGTGTTCGACCGTCACCTTGCCGCGCATCACGCGGTAGCACCAGCTTGTGTAGGCGATGACGATGGGCGTAAAGATGATCGCCGCCCAGAACATCAAGCCAAGCGTGAAGTGGCTGGAAACGCTGTCCCACACCGTGAGGCTGGCGCCGGGCATGCTAGACGAAGGCAGCACAAACGGGAACATCGATGCCCCGGCCGTCGTGATGATGCCCGCCAGCCCCAGCGACGACAGCACAAACGCAATAAGCGTGCGCCCCGCCCGCGACAGCACGACGGCCAGTAGCGGGCCAATCACGCCAATTGCCGGCAACGCCCACAGCAACGGCTGCTTCTGATAGTTGCGCCACCAAGCGTCAGCCGTGCGCGCGACGGTCTTGGCCATCGGGTTGGCAAGCCCCGCGGGGTCGATAGCCGAGGTGATGACGAAGCCTTCGATGCTGCCGGCGTGCAACCATGCGCCGGCTGCAATAAACGCCACCACCGCGACGATGGCCGCGCCAGTGGCAGCATTGGTGGCGCGTTGTTGGACAGCACCCTCCGTCCGGTGGGCGAGGTAGATGCCGCCATGCATGGTGATCATCGCGCTCGACACCACGCCCGTCAGGATGGCAAACGGATTCAGCAGTTGCCAGAACGTGCCGGTGTACGTCACCACCATGAAGTTGTCGAAGTGAAACGGCACGCCCTGCAGCAGATTGCCGAACGCCACGCCAAAGATGAGCGGCGGCACCGCGCCCCCGATGAAGAGGCCCACGTCCCACACTTTGCGCCACGTCGCGTTGTGGATCTTGCTCCGGTAGTCAAACCCGACCGGCCGGAAGAACAGCGCCCACAGCACCGCCAGCATCGCCCAGTAGAACCCGCTGAACGCGGTCGCATATACCAGCGGCCACGCGGCAAAGATGGCACCGCCGCCCGTGATGAACCAGACCTGGTTGCCATCCCAGTGCGGGCCGATGGTGTTGATCATCACGCGGCGCTCGTCGTCGGTCTTGCCGACAAACGGCAGCAGCGTGCCGACGCCCATGTCGTGTCCGTCCATGATGGCAAAGCCGATCAGCAACACACCGATGAGCAGCCACCAGATGACCTTGAGGGTTGGGTAGTCGAACATGGCGTTCTCCTCAAGCGTGGGCGGCTTCGAAATCGTAGCGGCCAGTGCCGAGGCTGCCCGGCCCCTGACGCGCGAACCGGATCATCAGGTACATCTCAACGATCAACAGCAGCGTGTAGAAACCGATGAAGCCTGCGAGCGAGCCATACAGGCTTGCCTCGCTCAACGTCGACACACTCAGATGCGTGGGCAGCACGCCGTAGATCGTCCACGGCTGACGGCCGTACTCTGCTACCACCCAACCCAGTTCGATGGCGATCCACGGTGCGGGCAGCATCCACAGCGCCCAGCGCAGCAGCCATGCCGGTGCCTTGCGCTGCGGCCGCAATGTGCTCCAGAACGAGAGGCCAAACAGCGCCAACATCAGGAAACCCAACCCGACCATCACGCGAAAGCCCCAGAACATCGGCCACACGCGCGGCACGGTATCGTCGACAGCCTTGTCGATCATCTCGGGCGTGGCTTGCCGCACGTCGCTCACGTATTTCTTGAGCAGCAGGCCAAAGCCCAAGTCTTGCTGATGGATCTGCAGGGTCTGGAGCGCCGCCGCATCGCCCGGATGCTGGCGCACCGTTTCCAGCGCGGCCACAGCCTCGATACCGCTCATGATTCGGCCGCGATTGCGCGCCTTGATCTCATGGATGCCCGGAATCTGCTTGGACACCGAGCGCGTGCCGATCAGCCCCATCACCCACGGAATCTCGACCGCCCAGTCGTTCTTCTGCTCGCGCTGGTTGATCGATGCAATCACGTTGAAGCTGGCCGGCGCGGGCTCGGTCTCCCACATGGCCTCGATTGCGGCCATCTTGGTTTGCTGCGCTTCGCCCACGGTGTAGCCGGACTCATCGCCCAGCACAATCACGGAGCACACGCTGGCCAGGCCGAACGCAGCCGCCACGCGAAAGCTGCGTCGCGCGAATTCCACATCGCGGCCGCGCAGCAAGTACCAGCTCGAAATCGACAGCACGAACATCGCGCCCGTCACGTAACCCGCCGACACGGTATGCACGAACTTGGCCTGCGCGATCGGGTTGAAGACCACGGCCCAGAAGTCGTGCATCTCCATGCGCATGGTCTGCCAGTTGAATTCGGCGCCGACCGGGTTCTGCATCCAGCCGTTGGCGATCAGAATCCACAGCGCGGAAAGATTGGTGCCGATCGCCATCAGCGTCGTCACCAGCAAATGCTGCGTCTTGGAAAGGCGATCCCACCCGAAGAAGAACAGGCCGATGAAGGTGGATTCCAGAAAGAACGCCATCAGCCCTTCAATGGCCAGCGGCGCACCAAAGACATCGCCCACGTAGTGCGAGTAGTACGCCCAGTTGGTGCCGAACTGGAATTCGAGCGTGATGCCCGTCGTCACGCCCAGCGCAAAGTTGATGCCGAACAGCTTGCCCCAGAAGCGCGTCATGTCTTTCCAGATGACCTTGTTGGTCATCACGTAGACGCTCTCCATGATGACCAGCAGCCAGACCATGCCCAGCGTGAGCGGCACGAACAGGAAGTGGTACATCGCCGTGGCCGCGAACTGCAGCCGGGACAGATCGACAAGATGCTCGGAAATCACGGTTGCCCTCCCTGCGCTGCTGACGGTGTCACGATCAGTCGATCAGCGGCCCGCTCGGCGTCGACCGGCACCCGGTGGTCTCGCACGAACACCCACCACAGCGCGCTCAGCACCACCAGCTTGATGGCGACGATGATCAGCAGATGGCGGACGAGTCGGCGGTCGTTGGGGCTCACGGGCAGACGAGACTTGGCACGCGTCGGTGCCATCGGCGGGGTTCCGCCAGTGGCAAAGAAAGTCACATGTGATTCAGTCTAGTCATGGATGGAAGGAGTGACAAACCATTCCTGAGGGGATTTGTGAGGTATCGGGCGCTTGGGCGGGCCGCCGTCGACAGCGTTTTCGTGACTCCTGGCGCTTGCCGCACAGCACGAGATGGACTCGCATAGCTTCGACGGTCAAAAAGACGCCGGCCACTCCACTGTCGAAGCTGCCGGGTTTTTCGCATTTGGCACAACAACGCTTGACCTTCCGGCAACGGAAACTGGCATGTCAGCGACAGCTGACATCCAACAGTCGCCGACCTCTAGCGCTGCGGCTTCTTCATGGCCTCGGATTCTCTCGCGGCGTTCAGTTCTTCGCTGGCCTCAATCGGATCCATTGCCTCATCAATCGAGGAGGCCGCGCGTTCTATTTCGCCTCGCTCTTCGGCCAGGAATTCATCCGACTCCTCCGAGTCGCCGGGAGGAGGCTCCAGCATATCGTCGAGCATGGCACCCAACTCGGGCGTGTCCCATGGCTCGCCTCGGTGCGTCTTTTGCTTTATGTAGTGACGAATCTCAGCATCTTGTTCGGGGGTCAATGGAAGCCCGCGAAAAGTGCTCTTGGGGTCGGCCTCGGGCATGATTTTTCTCCCGTACTGAGTAGTTTTTTAGTGTACGCCGGGCTTTGCGGGAGTGCTCGGCGACGTTGCCGGGCCAACAGGAAACCGAGAGACCAGTCACCCAACAGGGCACACCGGGCGGCATTGGCGCCGGACGTCAGCAAATTCTGATTTATAGTTTCGCCCCTGCTCAGACGAAGCGGCCATCAGTACACTCTGCGCCATCGCTTTCGGTGCCATAGAGAAAACGATCGAGGTGTGGAAACCTCGGGTATAGCGGGCAAGCGCCGAGCATAGGTGCTTGTCCTCAAACGCTATGGCTTGGCTTCGTCTCCCTCCTGGGGCGAGCCAGGCTTGAACGGCTTCGGCCGTGCCGATCGCTATACCTCGGTTTTCCACCTTGCCTGTGCTCGCCCACCCCTCCTCCCAGGGTTGGGCGCGGTTCCGTTCATCAGATGAAGAGGAATGCCGTGACCCGCTCGATCTCCCAATCCGTCGATTCCCCGGCTGGCGATTCGCTCAGCGAATATCAAAAAGGCGTTTGCTCTGCGCGTGAGTTTCTGCGCACGGCGTTCTGCCGCAACGCCGCCGACAAGCCGCGCGCCACAAGCGCGGCGGATGCGCCAAATAACCCGGACCAACAACGCTGACTTTATGGGCGAGCCAGGCGCATGACGGCCTGCTGGTGCCGATGTTGCAGCGTCGGTGCCCGGGCTTGCCTGGGCTCGCCCGCCAATTTACGTGCCCCCCTCGGGGTGACGCCCCATGGCCGAAGCCGCGAGGTTCGATCATGTTGTGCAAATCGCCCGCAAACCAGCACTCGATCACAAGATTGACTACGCTACTGCACTCGTCGTCAGCGGGGGAGCCGTGGCGAAGTCGGTCGCGATCTGCCGTTGATCCACATCAAGCAGCGGATCACCCAGTGGCCGATGCTGAGGCTGTCCTGAATTTGAGGAGCAGCCCATGAACGAGCAGATCAAGAAACAGATACTGGGATTGCTGGATCAGCACCGGATCATGACGATCGCCACGCTAAGACCGGACGGCTGGCCACAGGCTACAACCGTAGGCTACGTGAACGAGGGACTGACGCTCTACTTCCTCTGCGGCCTGGAAAGTCAGAAGGCAGCCAATCTGGCCCGAGATGATCGAGTCTCGCTCACGATCGATCACGACACTTCAGACCTGATGACGATTGCGGGCTTGTCCATGGCGGCGCATGCGCGGCCTGTGACCGATCATGCCGAGGCGGAAAAGGTCTTGCGCATGCTTCCGCTCAAGTACCCGGAACAGGTTGCACTGCCAATGCCGATGCCGTCCCCCGAGGAAGTCCGGATATTTCGCGTCACGCCGACAATGATTTCCGTGCTCGACTATTCGAAGGGCTTCGGGCATACCGATCTTGTCGCTTGCTGAGCAAGATTCAACAAGTGGGCACGGAACACCATGACGCGGTGCGCTTATAGGCGGGTCAGGTTGGTAGTGTGTGCCAAAGCTGGCTGCGTCTATGCATTGATTGTTTTTTTGATCGGCTTTGCCCTGGGGGCGATCCGTGTCCTGCTGCTTGCCCCGCGCTTGGGAGATGCGGTCGCCGTATTGCTGGAAGCGCCGCTCATGCTGGCCGTGAGCTGGAGACTATCGAGATGGACCGCAAGCAAACACGGCTTGCTGAGCGATCCTGGCGGAGCATTGCTGATGGGGGCAATCGCCTTTGCCGTCTTGATGCTTGCTGAGCTTGCAACCGCCATGCTCTTCTTCAATAGGACTGTGGCGGAGTACTTTGCTGGCTTCTGGTCCGTGGCAGGAGCGATCGGGCTAGCGGCCCAACTTTGCTTCGCCAGCTTTCCATTCCTGCAGGCCAGTCATCAGCGAATTCAGTCCAGCGGGTAGTTAAGCGCGTCCTTCTCGGCAGAAAAAAACCCCGGTCAGCCGAAGCTGCCGGGGTTTCTCATATCCATCGCGGCCGGAACCGCGAGTGACATGCTTACATATTGTCGATCATCACTTGACCGAAGCCCGAGCACGACACTTGGGTCGCGCCTTCCAGCAGACGGGCGAAGTCATACGTGACCTTCTTCGACAGGATCGACTTCTCGATCGACGAGATGATCAGGTCAGCGGCTTCCGTCCAGCCCATGTGACGCAGCATCATTTCGGCCGACAGGATTTCCGAACCCGGGTTCACGTAATCCTTGCCTGCGTACTTCGGAGCCGTGCCGTGGGTGGCTTCGAACATCGCCACCGAATCCGACAGGTTGGCACCCGGGGCGATACCGATACCGCCAACTTGTGCAGCCAGGGCGTCGGAGATGTAGTCGCCGTTCAGGTTCAGCGTTGCCACCACCGAGTACTCGGCCGGACGCAGCAGGATCTGCTGCAGGAAGGCGTCGGCGATTGCGTCCTTGACGACGATTTCCTTGCCAGTCTTCGGGTTCTTGAACTTGCACCACGGGCCGCCGTCGATCAGCTCGGCGCCAAATTCCTTCTGTGCCAGCGCGTAGGCCCAGTCACGGAAACCACCTTCCGTGAACTTCATGATGTTGCCCTTGTGCACGATCGTGACCGACG